>Ga0187871_10000957_pt1 | contig 26098 bp, 22 predicted proteins | sample June2016WEW_16_1_FD_132988 | JGI IMG/M metagenome (GOLD analysis project Ga0187871, IMG submission 132988) | Peatland microbial communities from SPRUCE experiment site at the Marcell Experimental Forest, Minnesota, USA - June2016WEW_16_10 | ecosystem: Environmental > Terrestrial > Soil >...
CAATCCGACGGTGGTCCAGCCCACACGCACGGAGATGTCTGTGATGTTGAAGGCGATCGTCGCTCAGATCAACTACAACCTCTTCGACATCGAGTTAGGCGACCAGCAGAAGCAGTTTGCCTACCTTCAGCCAGCTTCCCAATGATGTGTTTGTCCTGCGCTGGCTAGGACTGGGCGTGGATATGGATCTTGGGTCCGCGATGACGGCCGAGGAGTGCGAAATTCTCTATCAGACCTGCGGGACGCAGAGCTTTGGCGGGCTGGACCGCGGCCGGGCTTTGAGTGAGATGGATGAGGAGTTGGTGGTGATGGTGCAACCTTTCTTCACGCCCAAGCTCAATTACACGGCAACGCCTCCGGCCGCGATGCTGACGAAGGTCTTCTGGGACGAGCCGGGGTTTACGCCAATTGTGACGCAGCGGGATCTGCTGAGCCGGTCGGCGAAGGTGATGGTTTACAGCTACCAGGAGCAGGGGGAGTAAATGGCGGCAACTTGGTTTCGAGCTCCCGCACCGGTGGCGAGGCGCATGCGAGGATATTTAGCGCCCATGAATCGGGCGACGCAGACGCCGGTGCTCTTCGATGCATCGGAGCAGGGCGCGTTTGATCTGGACGCTCCGCCGGCTCCGTGGATCAGCCTAGGTTGGATTCAGGATTTTACACGCAAGCCAATGAGCAAGACCGCACCGGTTTTGACAGGCATTCCGGCAGCAACACTGGAACAGGTTCGTGAGACGCTTGAGGCACAGGTAAGCTTGCAGTTTCTGAGCTGGACTAAGCTCACCATGGCGCTGGCTACCGGTTCGCAGCATATGAACTTGCTCGCTTCGGTGAGCGGGGCGGCGGCTGCCGCGGATGGAGCGCAGGCGGCCGCGGCGGTGGTTCCGCAGACCGGATCGACGGCAACATTTGTGGCGCTCGCTTCGGCGGATGCTGCTAAGTTTACGGCCGGATCGATCATAGCGCTCGATGTGGATTACACCGGCCAGACCGGGTTTTTAGGCGCACCGGTTGCTGGTGCCTATGTGCGGCAGGCGTTGACGGACGTGAACTATATTCGGCGCGTGACCTTCAATGTTGCATTGGTTTCTCAGGTAAATCCTACCGGGCTCACTCTGGCCGAACCGCTGCTGGGAGGCGCTCCTGCGGCAGGCGCCAAGTTACAAGCGGTAACTGGATTTGTTGATCGCGAAGGCGGGAGTTTTTATCAGGAATGGTCGGCACTGTTTGTAATGCAGGGCAGTCAGGGAGAGAGAATCTTCTACTACTATCCGCGGCTTCAGACCATGGTTGGCGCCGAAGAAGCGGCCATTCCGTTGAGCGGCAAGAATCCAGGCGGGCAGTCGCGGGTGCTGCTCAAGGGACAATTTCTTGCGCTGCCGGTCACCGATCCGCTGGATGGGGAACGCGTGATGTGTTACAGGAGTTTCCTGCCCGCTGCAAACGCGATGGTGTAAGTAAAACAGCAAGTCAGCAAGTTAGCGAGATAGCGAGTCAGCGAGACAAAATGAAGATTACGATTCAGGGGCAGGACTATACGGCGGCGCTCGATGGGGCGCGGCCGTTGACGATTGAGCGCAAGCTGAACGAGCCTTCTATTTGCGAATTAGCGCTGAGTTTGCCGGCAAACGGCAGCCTGGTAGTTCCCGCCCGCAATCAATATCTCGTCGTAACTGGCGATGACGGTACGCTCTACTTTACGGGTTATATCGCGGTAACTCCGTTGCAGGAGTATGCCGGGCTGGCCATCGAAGGCCCACGCTACCGGATTGCGATTCAGGCGGTGAGCGACGAACTGCTGCTGGACCAGTTATTGATGCCGCCCAGCACGGGCTCGACGGGCGAAAGCGCCGGGGCGCTCATGACCAACCTTGTAACTCATGCAGGATCGGCGGGGCTCACCACGCAGGGTCTTTCGCTAACTGTCCCGGTGAGTAACTTTGTTCCCGATCCGGGAGCGTCGTGGAGCGAGAGCGCCGGGCAGGTGGCAAGCCAGGCACGGGCTGCTTATCGCGCGGTTAACGGCGCGTTGACCATCTCTAGTGTTCCCGGTACGGTGCATCCTCTGAACGAGACCGACGGCAGCCTGAACCTGGCGGCCCTGGCATTCAATGCCAGCGTAAAGCGCGCGCTGGCGAACGATGTGACGGTTTGCGGCGAGCACGAGCCGGTGGCATATGTTACCGAGTACTTTTTAGGTGACGGAACTACAACAAACTTCTATCTGGCTGAGGATCCGTACTTTCCCGCTCCTTCAAAGTCCACCATCATCAGTGAACTCTTCAACGAGCCTGAAATCAATCCGCAAGTTTGGTGCAATTCGAGTGGTAGCGGCGACCTCTCGCTGGGTACAGGCGGATTGGTGATGGACGGCGGCAATGGCATCGACGGCGAAACGTTGCTGACGTGGCTCAATCCGGTGGAGATGGGTGGAACGCTGCTGCTGGAGGCCGTTGGAGTAACTCTGTCACCGGGCAGCACAGGAATTCTCGCCGGCTTCTTTATGGCGGAGGAAACGCAAGCCTCCTGCATCGCTGGTTTTCAATCTACGGCGCAGACTGGCACCGGTGCGATTACCTTGCACCCCATGATTTCGGGAGCGCCTGCCGGAACGGCGTATGCAATCAATCCTGCCAACCAATATACGCTGCGCGTACGGGCGCACTGCCCGGAGCATGAGCGGTCACTGAACATCTATCGCTCCTTTGGCGACAGCGGGGTGATCGCTTGCGGCGGGCAGTCGATCCTTAGTCCGGGTAAGCTGCAACTGGAGATTCAGGAGTTTGTCAACGGAGTGGGCGAGACGCCGGTAACGCTCTATGACGGCGCGATCGCCAATCTGCCCGGAGCGTGCATGGTGGTGGCGGCCAGCAGCATCAATTTGATCGGAACCATACGTGCCATCAACCTGACCAATCTTGGATCGGGGTGGGTGGTGAGCACGCCGCCCAGTGGTGGTCCTTATACGCGGCGGATTGGCAGCACGGCTGAAGCGGCGGAGTGCCACCTGGAGCGGACCGGCAAAGTGGTTTTCTACACCGGGTTTGCGCCGGCGGCGGGCGAGCAAATTGCGGTGAACTATCGCACGGTTGGTCGGGCTGTGGGGCGAGCGGTGAATGCCGCCAGCCAGGCGGCGCTGACAGAGGCCGGATCGCCCGCGGTGGCTGCGTGGATTGGGTCGGTTACCAATCCTCCAGCGCGTAGTTCTGCTGACTGCCTGAATGCCGCGCTGGCGATGGAGCAGGCTGCGGCCAGCGTGAGCGCGCTGTGGAGCGGCACTTACAAAGGAAACAGGACGAGTTTTGCCAGCGACGTTTGGCCGGGCGACGCGCTGCTGCTGAATGCGCCTTCGACGAACTTGAATGCGCAGGTGGTGGTGCGAACCGTAAAGGTGAGTTATAGCGCCAGTTATCCTGACTATGTGGAGTATGCGATCCAGTTTGCCAATGACTGGGCGGACGATCTGGCTATCAAGACCAGCGCGACAGTGCCCGCAGATGCGTGGCTTCCAGCGGCAATCGCTCCCACTGTGCTTCCCAATCTTACCGGCCTCACGGTGACCACTCTGAATGGAACCACGGTGGCGATCAATACCGGCATAACTCCACCCGTGGGTGGAGGGTTCGAGATTCGGCTGCGGGACTTTGTCTTTATGCCGGGAGAGGATCCGACGCTGATGGTGCGGGCGACTTTGCCGAATATGACCTTCTCTCGCCTGACCGCCAATGACCGGTTCTATATCCGCATGTACGACGGCTCCACGCCGCCGAATTATTCGGAGTGGTCAACGGCATTGTTTATCAATTTGCCGCTGGGATCGTAAATGGCGGATTATGATGAGAAATTTCAGGAGCGGATGGAGCTTTGGCAAATGCGGATGATGAATGAATTCGAGGCGCAGGTGCTGAGCGATCTGTGCGTGCTCAAGGCGCAGATGACCGGGCTGATGGGCGACGGCAACGGCGGCCGCCTGGCCGATCTGGAGCGGCGCATGGAGCGGCACGAACAGAACTGGCAGCGGGCTAAAGGATTTTTGGCGGGCGTGAGCGTGCTCTTTGCAGTGGTTGAAGTGGCCTTCGAGGCTTGGCGCCGGCATTGAGTCCTTACGTAGAAGTCTGTCCGGCAACGCTGCATAATTTCCGCTTTGGCCTGCCATGGAATCCTTCGTATAATCAGACCTATGAGCGAACATGCATTGGTTGGCATAGTGATGGGCAGCAAGAGCGACTACGATGTGCTCCTGGCTGCGGTTGAAATTCTGAAGGCGCTTGAGATTCCCCATGAGGCGCGGGTTTTGAGCGCGCATCGCACTCCCGATCAACTCTTTGAATATGTTGCCAAGTCAACGGCGCAGGGGATGCGGGTCTTCATCGCCGGAGCCGGCGGCGCGGCTCACCTGGCCGGGGTCATTGCCGCTAAAACGCTGGTTCCCGTGCTGGCCGTGCCCATTGCCTCCACGCCGCTCAACGGACTGGACTCGCTGCTCGCCATGGTGCAGATGCCCAAGGGAGTTCCCGTGGCCACGCTGGCCATCGGCAAGCCCGGAGCTGCTAATGCCGCGCTTTTTGCAGCGGAGATATTGGCTTTGAATGATAAGGCGCTCTACCAACGGCTGGCCGCATGGAGAGCTGCTCGTGCGCAGGAAGTGCTGGAAGCGAAGCTGCCCGATTAAGCTTCTTACTCGGTCAATTTACGGTGGATTTTGAGGTTTCGATTGCCGATACTATGCCGTCGCGAAGAACGATTGCAATCATGTTATCCACGGTATAAGCCAAATCGTGAATAGTCTCTTGATGTTCGTGGCTATATATGAGAGTTTTGCCTGAAACAAACGAAGGTTTTCCCACTATCTTTCTCATTTCTGCCTCAGTCATACCTGGGTGAAGCGCAAGAGGCAACTCTATTCCACCCTTGGATGGTGGAATCAGAACGCAACGTCGATCAGGGGTTTCATTTGAGGGCAATCGCCTCCACTGAAATCCCGTAACAGCAGGTCCGTCAAGTTCGCCGCTTGTGAGCCAGAATATCCAAGGACCATCCGCATCGCTTCCATGTAGGCACAACCAGCCTTCGGAATCGCCGCCATCCCCGCGGTAGCCGACCTTTCCCCCAAAATGTTTCTGAGCGGCTTCCAGTTCTGTCTTTTCGAGTACGATCTGGAAATTTGCAATCCGAAATTTTCCAATCATCTCTTTCGGAACAGTTGAAGGGAGTTCCACTTGTGGCCAGTCAATCCTTGGTGGTGACCAAATCACCTTATTACTGCTGGTCTTGCTACTTATCGTCTGTGCAGAGCAGGCACAGGTTACTGCCAATACAACGACAATCTTTTCAATCCATTTCATTGTTTGATTACCGATCCAAGAATGATATATCCCTCAGGGGCTAAAGCCCAATATTCAATTTATCCATCTATTGGCACGGCTAAAGCCGTGCCCTTTCAAAGCAACGATATTTTCGCAGACTATATAACCATCCGTTAATGTGCAGCACCTACTCGATCTTCTCCCCTTTTCGAGGCCGGCGGTTGGCTTGCAAAATCCTCTTGCGCAGGCGCAGCGACTTAGGAGTTACTTCGACCATCTCATCGTCGGCGACAAACTCGATGGCTTGCTCTAGGTTCAGCGTTTTGCAGGGCACCAGGCGGATGGCTTCGTCGGCTGTGGAGGCGCGCATGTTGGTCATCTTCTTTTCGCGCACTACGTTCACGTCCAGGTCCTTGTCGCGCGAGTGCTCGCCGATGATCATCCCCTCGTAGACCTCCACGCCCGCTCCTACAAACAAAATCCCACGCTCCTGCAAGCCGTTCAGCGCATAAGTGGTCGTCTGTCCCTGGCGGTCAGAGACCAGCGCGCCGGTGGGCCGCTGCGGAATCTCGCCCTGGTAGGGAATGTAGCCGTCAAAGAGCGCGTTCATCACAATGGTGCCGCGGGTCTCGGTGAGCATCTCGCTGCGCAGGCCGATGATGCCGCGGCTGGGCACCCGAAACTCTAACCGCACGCGGCCCGACCCGTGATTGTGCATCTTGGTCATCTCACCTTTGCGCGGGCCGAGCTTTTCGATTACCGTGCCAGTATAAGTCTCGGGCACGTCGATGGTCAGGTGCTCCACCGGCTCCATGCGCACGCCGTCTACCACCTTGGTGACGATCTCCGGCCGTCCGGCCATTAACTCAAAACTTTCGCGCCGCATCATCTCAATCAGAATCGCCAGTTGCAGCTCGCCGCGGCCCAGCACCTTAAAGCTGTCGGGCGAGCCGGTCTCTTCCACGCGAATCGAGACGTTGGTCAGCAGCTCTTTTTCCAGGCGCTCGCGCAGATTGCGGCTGGTCACATACTGGCCCTCGCGCCCGGCAAAGGGCGAGTTATTGACGCTGAACTGAATCGCAATGGTCGGTTCGTCAATCACAATCAGCGGCAGCGGGGCGGGGTTCTCGACGCTGGTGATGGTCTCGCCGATGGTGATTCCTTCAACGCCCGCGACGGCCACAATATCGCCCATGGTGGTTTCGGTCGTCTCGATGCGCTTGAGGCCGCTGAAGGTAAAAAGTTTTGTAATGCGCGTCTTCATCAGCGAGCCGTCGCGCTTGGAGATGGTCACGTCGTCGCCTGCGTGCAAAGTGCCCTGGAAGACGCGGCAGATGGCGATGCGGCCAAAGTAATCGGAGTAGTCGAGATTGGTGACCAGAATTTGCAGCGTGCCGTCCGCGTCGCCGGTTGCCGGCGGAATAGTGGAGACAATCGATTCGAACAACGGCTGCAGGTCCACGCCCGGCGTGTTTGGATCGAGCGTCGCCGTGCCCGCCTTGGCCACCGCATAGAGCACCGGAAAATCCAACTGCGATTCATCCGCGTCGAGGTCGATGAACAGATCGTAAATTTCGTCGAGCACTTCCTGCGACCGCGCATCGGGACGGTCGATCTTGTTGATCACCACGATGGGCTTTAGCTTGGCTTCAAGAGCCTTCGACAAAACGTAGCGCGTCTGCGGCAGCGGACCCTCGGCCGCATCCACCAGCAGCATCACGCCGTCCACCATCTTGAGAGCTCGTTCGACCTCGCCGCCAAAATCGGCGTGCCCCGGCGTATCCACAATATTGATCTTGCCGCCTTCAAAGACGATGGCCGTATTCTTGGCCAGGATGGTAATGCCGCGCTCCCGCTCCAGTTCGTTCGAGTCCATCACCCGCTCGGCCACCTGTTCGTTGGCGCGGAAGGTGCCTGACTGGCGCAGCATGGCGTCAACGAGGGTGGTCTTGCCGTGGTCAACATGGGCGATGATGGCGATATTGCGAATCGTCTGGGTCACAGGGGGACGTATTCCTTCTTCTTCGGTTGGGCCTTGGAGGTTATGGGGTTGGGGGCACAGATAACGCGAATCGCCGCACAATGCGGCAACTTCCATTCTACCAGCAGCATTCAGCGCACGCGGTAACACGACCGAGCGCCGCGATTAATCGCGTTCTGCGCTTTTGAAGCCTGCTGCATAGCCGGAGTTTACTTTCAGTGCGTCGGGGGAACGTATTCCGAGGGCAGAGCCGAGCTGTCGCTGAAGAAGAACTGCTCCATCTGCTCCACCAGGAACTGCTGGGCCTGCGGGGTCCAGGGCTGCAGCCGGTACTCATTCAGCAGCATCTTCTGCCGTTCGGCCCACTCGGCCCAGGCCGCCTTCGAGACATTTTTGAAGATCTTCTGACCGAACTCCGAATCGAAGGGCGGCTCGTCGAGGCCCTCCATCTCCTTCTTGTTGCGAACGCAAAAAACCATATTTGCCATCGTATCCCCCGGGTCCATTGTAATTGGAGCGCCTGTTTTTTGTGTTGCCTTGCCGTGCCCGCAGCCGTCTATTCTGTCTGGGTATGTGTGGCCGATTCGCTCGTCAATCTACGCAGGATCTCCTCGCCAACTGGTTCGGCGTCGATTTTGAGACCATGCCGCAGTTTGCGCCCAGTTACAACGTGGCGCCCAGCAGCGTGCAACCCGTGGTGCGTTTGAATCGCGACTCCGGCAGCCCCGAGTTTGCCCTGTTGCGCTGGGGACTGGTTCCGCTCTGGGCCAAGGATTCCAAGTTCAGTTACAGCACCATCAACGCCCGCGCTGAAGAAGCTGCCACCAAGCCCGCTTACCGCGAGGCCTTGAAACGCCGCCGCTGCCTGGTGCCCGCCGATGCTTTCTATGAGTGGCAGCGGATCGACAAGAAAACCAAACACCCCTATGCCATTGCCCTCAGCAGCGGCGATCCTTATGCCTTTGCCGGCCTGTGGGAGAGCTGGAAGCCCAAGGACGGGCCGCCGCTCGAGTCCTTCACCATTCTCACCACCGATGCAAACGAGCTGATGGAGCCCATCCATAACCGCATGCCGGTGATTCTCGAAAGGAGCGATTACCTGCGCTGGCTCGACCCTGGCGATCCGGCCCGGCCGCCGGTGGACCTGCTTCGCCCCTACCCGGCAGAGAAGATGCGCGCCTGGCCGGTGAGCGAACGGGTAGGAAACGTGCGCAATAACGATCCGCAATTACTTGTTCAAATCTGACCGGACTAACCCTCTCGAACAGGGCGACAATTCGGTTAAGGATTGATTCGGCTCACTGACTGCCGTCAACCTGATCGAGCAGCTACGCCACAATAAAGGAGCTTCCATGTCCGATTCGAACCCGTCCGGCCTCTCTGATAACGCCGCCGCCGGCCTTGCATACATCACGATCATTCCGGCCATTGTCTTCCTGATCATTGAACCGTTCAAGAGAAGCTCGTTTGTCCGCTTCCACGCCTGGCAGTCGATTTTCTTTTTCGTTGCCTGGGCGGTGATCGACATTCTGGTCGGTCTGGTGCAGAATATCGTTCCGTCAGCCGTCTTCCTCACCCTGACGGTTCTGCAATTGGTGGGTCTGGCCATCTTCCTGGTCTGGATCTATGTTTTTGTCAACGCGTTCGGCGGCAAGCGTCTCAAGCTGCCCATCATCGGCGACCTGGCCGAGAAGCAGGCCAACCGGATGCCGGCTTCCACATCTGCTCCACTCTGAACCACGCTTGCCGATAGCCCCGCCTTTCCCAGCCCGTTCTGCTTCAAACAGGCTCCGCGCCCGTGCGCCGAAATCTCTTGACAAACCTGCATGGATGGGGTGTTCTTAGCTTAATCCTAGCGCCCGCTCTTCCCCGGGTACGGCGGCCGGTTCCCCCTCACTTCCCCCATCCCGGCTCGAGCGTGCAGCAACCGGTCCCGCAGTACACTCCCAATCCCCAAGGAGCTAACGTGGCTGAAGAAACAACGCAATCTGGTCTCTCTGACAATGCTGCTGGTGGGCTTGCCTACATCACCATCATTCCGGCGATCGTCTTCCTGATCGTCGCGCCTTACAACAGAATCCCCTTCGTGCGCTTCCACTCCTGGCAGTCCATCTTTCTGGCCATTGCCTGGATTGCGGCCGATGTGCTCGTGATGATTATTGGCCATTTGCCCGTCATTGCTCTGATCGATGTGGTGTTGTGGCCATTGGTGGCACTCGGATTTTTCATCCTCTGGATCATCGTGCTCATCAAAGCCTTCAACGGCGAAAAATTCAAGATTCCGTTCATTGGCGACCTGGCAGAGAAGCAGGCCAACAGCTAGAGGGGCAAGACAAAGCATTTGCGTGAACGGATGCCGTGCGAGCGCCGATCCTGCCGGGGAGCGGGACCGCGCCAGGCATCAGATCCGGAGCCTGACACAACCTGCGCAAATCACCAGAATCGTTTGATCTCAAACCCGCAAATTTGATCACAACCGCAAAAGGAGATAACGTGACCGAAGAAATTACGCAATCCGGACTCTCTGACAATGCCGCCGGCGCGCTGGCCTATATAACCGTCATTCCGTCGATCATTTTCCTGATCGTCGAACCCTACAACAGGAACACCTTCGTGAAGTTCCACGCCTGGCAGAACATCTTCCTATGCATAGCCTGGTTTGCAATCGCCGTGATCGGCATCGTACCGATTCTCGGCTGGCTGATCTTTGCCGTCGGCTCGATCGCGCTGATGATTGCCTGGGTCATTTGCCTGGTCAATGCCCTGCAAGGCAAGCGCTTCAAGCTGCCGTATATCGGCAACTTGGCTGAAAAGCAAGCCGACGCCTGAGGAGCAATCCAGGCATACCGCCAGCGGCGCCGCAGCCCAAGGCCTGCGGCGCCGCTGGCTTTTCTCACCGGTCTATTTCGGAACAGTACCTAACTATCCGGGTCCGCCCCGGAAATCTTACTTGACAATTACATTAACAACAGTTTCTCTTATCATCAGTCTCGATTCGCGCACTCTATATGCGTAGCCGGCCTGTGAGCTGTTCCTTTCTGGTTAAAATGGCCTGAAGGAACAGTGACCGTTTCCGCAGAAAAGATTGAAACCTAAAAGGAGCCACTGTGTCTGAAGAAACGACTAATCCATCTGGCCTATCTGAAAATGGCATCGCCGCGCTCTCCTACATCACCTTCATCCCGGCGATCCTTTTCCTGATTCTTCCGCGTTACAACCGCAGCGCTTATGTGCGCTTTCACGCCTGGCAATCGCTCCTGCTAAACGTTGTGGCATTTTTGTCCAGTTTTCTCGTGACCTATATGGTCTTGCCTTTCATGCTTCCGGAGGCAGGCATCCTCCTGGCCATTGTCCGGATCATCTGGGGCATCTGGCTGGGCGCTTGGGTGGTGTGGGCTGTGGCCGCATTGAACGGAAGAAAGTTGGAGATGCCGATTCTGGGCAAACTTGCCGATCGTGTGGCGAACCCCAGCTTCTAAACACCTGGACGGCGCAAGTTGTGGCGAACGGCCCCTTTAGCGGGGGGCCGTTACGCCCTAGCGCCGCTTGCCTTTTGGACCGAACCGCTTCTTCTTTGGTCCATGGGGCGTGCCGCCTTTGCTCCGATTCTTTTTCCCCCAGGGTGAAGACTTAGCGGTCTTGCTGCCTGACCGATTCCCGGTCAGCCGCAGTCCTTCCTCGACAATTGAGAATTGCAGCTTGCGCTCAGCCGCCAAAATGCGGTCCAGGATTACCTGCACCCGGTCGCCCGCGCGAAAGCGGCGGCCCGTGCGCTCGCCGATGATCTCGTGCGTATTTTCGCGCCAGGTATACCGGTCGTCCCGCAGCGAATCGATGGGCACCAGCCCCTCGACAAAGAGGTCGGTAAGTTCAACAAAGAGCCCATATTTGACCGGATTCAGGACCAGCGCCGCAAACTCCTCGCCCACCCGATCCTGCATAAAGCGAACCTTCTTCCACTCCACCAGTTCGCGCTCGGCCTCGGCAGCGCGCCGCTCGGTCTGACTGGTCTCCTCGGCAATCTGCGCCAGCTCCGCTTCAGGAATCGGCGGCTCAATCACCGCGTTGTCATCCTGAGCCGGGTGCCCCACCCTCGCCGCGTCTTTGTTTTTGCGGCTATCGGGGTCCCCACGGACAGGTCCACGTCCGTGGGGTGATCTTGGGTCGGATTCCACAAGACCCGGCAGTCCTTCATTCGGGTGCGACCATGGCGAGCTATGCCTTCCCTTAGCCACCACTCCCCTACCGCTCACGCCCTTGCTGAGCAGCGCCTTGGCAATCCGATGAACAATCAAATCCGGGTACCGCCGGATCGGCGAAGTGAAATGCGTATACGAGGGCGCAGCCAGCGCAAAGTGGCCTTCATTAAACTCCGAGTAGCGAGCCTGCTTGAGCGAGCGCAGCATCAGGTAGCTCAGAATCCGCTCCTCCGGCTTGCCCTCGATCTTTGCGGCCAGCTTCTGGTACATACGCGGCGTCACTGGAATATCCTCGGGCACCTCGTGCTCGCGCGCACGCCGTCCGCTGCCGTAAGCGTCCCGCCGCTCGCTGCGAGTCTGGATTCGCCGCACCGGCAAAACGACCAGCCCGAGTGAGTAACCAAAGCTCGCTGCCAACTCCTCAAACTGCACCACGCGCCGCGGCTCCGGCTTCTCATGAATCCGGTAAAGCGAAGGTACGCCCAGGTCCTCAAGCCAGGTGGCCACGCATTCATTGGCCGCCAGCATAAACTCCTCAATCAGCCGATTGGCCCACGTGCGCTCCGACTTGGTCACACCGCGCATCTGCCCCTGCTCGTCAAACTCAATCACTGGCTCAGGTAAATCAAAATCGATGCTCCCCCGCTCCTCGCGCCGCTTGTTCATCAGCTCGGCCAGAGTCCGCATCCGCTCAAAATCCGGGCGCTTCCGCGCTTTTTCCTTTTGGTCGAGTATTTCGGTGACCTCTGTATACGTCATCCGCGCCGCCGAGCGAATCACACCCTCGACGATTTCGTAGCTCTCAATGCGCCCCTCTGGATCGAGCTGAATGATGCAGCTTAGAACCAGTCGGTCCTCACCGGGGCGCAGGCTGCAAATATTGGTCGAGAGCTCCTGCGGAAGCATGGGAATCGCGCGGTCGGGAAAGTAAACACTGGTTCCTCTCAGCCTTGCCTCAAGGTCGAGGTTGGTACCCTCGCGCACATACTCGGCCACATCGGCAATATGGACCTGCAACTCGTGGCCGCCGTCGGCGCGCTCCGTCACCAGCACCGCATCATCGAAATCGCGAGCCGTCTCGCCATCGATGGTCACGATGGGAAGACCGCGAAAATCGGCCCTGCGGGCAGCCTCGTCCTGGTCGAGATGGGCCACACTGCGGGCTTCCGCCAGCACTTTTTCCGGAAAGATCCGCGGCAACTGGTGCTTGCGGATCATCATCTCCACATCCACGCCAAAGTCATCCGGATCGCCCAGCACCTCAATCACGCGGCCCACCGGCGGCCGGGTGGGTGTCGGCCAACTGGTAATCTCCACGTCCACCACCAGCCCTTCCAGATTGTCGTGAATCGAGTGTGCCGCAGCCTCCGCACCCAGCACCCGGTGGGGCGTTCGAGCCTCAACGGCAGACGGCAATTCTTCTCCGTCGGGAATCAAGATGGGCTGCGTCATCCGTTCGTCGAAAGGCACAACCGAATGTCCCTGCGCACGATCGGACCGCGCATAGTGAAAAACACCCACCACCGTAGGATTGCGCCGTTCCAGCACGCGAACAATGCGCCCCATTTGCCGCCCATCGGCCTTTGGCGGCTCCACTTCCACCAGCACTTGGTCGCCCTGCATCGCCCCATTGATCTCATTCGGCGGGATAAAAATATCTTCGGTGCCTGAAGCCTGCCTGGCATTGAGCCGCACAAATCCGTAGCCGTCTCGATGCAGATCAAGCCTGCCGGCAGCGAGGTTGTCGCGCGTTCCCGCCGGCTTGGGAATGCTCCAGTGTTCGCGGTCTAGCTTTAGCAGTTCCCCGCGCGCGGTAAGCCGCGCCAGTTGCTCCAGCAGCAGCCGCCGCTCTCGGCCGCCACCTAGGCTCAACTCGCGAACCAGTTGCTTGTACCCGGCCTTTTGCCCTGCGGGGCGAGCGATCCGCTCCATCAATTCACGATCGGTCATAAATAGAGAGTAGGGCATTGACGCGGTGAGATTAAATCGCCAAAGCTTGTTTTCGCACAACACTCCGTGCCCCATCCTTTCGCCTTTTTTGGGCGAAAGGGTGGGAAACTACGAACCTCAATCAGTTTGGCTTATTGAGAGACGGTTTTGCGGGATTTGCTCTGAGCTTTGGATCTTTTCATTGGCCCATAAACCGTCAGGGTAATTTGTGCATTAAGTTCGGATGCGGCCTTCAGTGCCTCTGGCGAGATTGACGACCAATAACAACTGCCCGGGCCCGGCGCTTCAATGCCAATATCGAATTCGCGAGACCTGGCGTCATCCCAGAGGTTTCTTGCGTCCGGCGGGAGATCGCGAATCAGTTCGCAAAACCATCGTATTTCCGACTCCGGGCTGTGGCGACTCCGCCACGGTGCCGCGAGACGCGCTTTGTAGGCTCGCCTCTCGCGTCCTACGTAATAGACTTTGATTTTCTTGCCCATTGCGGCAACCAATGGCATTAAATCAGATTTTGAGTAAATGCAAAGTGGAGCATTCAGGAAATGCGTTTTGTCCATAACACTTTGGCTCATCGGCATTTGCGCCCTTGGAAAGAATCTAACACGTCCAAGACGTTACCTAGTTCGAGGTATCCCACTCTAGGCTGTGCCGAGATGGGCATGAAATCCGGCTTTACCCTCCGCCACTCCGCCGGAAATCTATCAACTTTGGTTCCGGATAGCCGTTGCTTCCCCCGCCTTTTCCCTAAACCGGCGGAGGGGCTTAGAATGACCGTAACGCGGTATTCTGGGGAACTGCGAAGACGTACCATCGAAGGTGTAACCGTCCGTGGCTGCCGTAGCATGATCATCCGGCAGCCCGAAAGTAAAGATACTTGAATCCCAGGCAGTTTTATTGCCTTTTTACCCCAGTCCCTTCAGGACAGAAAAGGAATCTCATCTTGAGCGCAATGTGGAAACCCACCCAGCCCCAACCGACTCACCCCGCCCCTACACCGGAACCCTACCGCCCCGCGCCAGTCGCCACCGTCGTTGATTCCACGAGTCGCGCCCCAGCCGTGAATGGTGAACAGGCCACCATCGGTAAGGGACTGCTCGTCAAGGGCGAAATCAGCGGCTCGGAGTCGCTGTATATCGATGGCAAAGTCGAGGGCAGCATCAACCTCCCCGGCAACCGCATCACCGTGGGCCGCAATGGTCAGGTAGCGGCCAGCATCACCGCTCGCGAGATCGTGATTCTAGGCAAAATTCGCGGCAACATCTCCGCGACGGACCGCGTGGAAATTCGCGCCGAAGGTTCACTCACCGGCGATGTCGCCGCTGCCCGCATCAGCATTGAAGACGGCGCATTCTTCAAGGGTGGAATCGACATTCGCAAGCCGGAAGGCAAGTCTTCAGCAATCCAGGCTGTGCCTGAGGCGCCCAAGGCAGTCCAGGCCTAACTGCGTTTCAGCTATCGCTCCGGCACACAAGCTCCCGCATCGGTGGGGGCTTGTGTGTTTTCACCCCGGTGTACCGCCGGTATTCTCGAAATTGGATTCGTCTGAGGCCAAGAGCAGAAATATCAGCAAGTTCCACGGACGCAAGGTGGGAATAAAATACATCCGAGCTTTTGTAAAAGATAGAAATTAATGTTGGCGGAAAAACGAGCCGGAAACCGTCTGGAAGCCCCTCACACCAGCCCCAGCCGCTTCATCATCACCCTGGGCAGCGCCGAACCCGCTTTCTCCAGAACCCACAATGAGGCTACCGTCCAAACAGCGGTTCCGGCCACAATCTGGCCCAGGTCAATCCAACGAATCTGCGCGTTCACATGCGGGTGAACCAGGTAGCCCAGCAAGCTCCCCACGCCCAGGATGACCAACCAGGCAACTGTGCCGCCGGCCAGTCCGGCTAGCAGGCAGCGGCCCAATTCGGCAAAGTCCAGGCTGGCCAGCGAAACCATGTGCCGCTTATGCAGCAGCACAGCGAGGCTAACGGCCTGGAGCGCAATGCCGACGTCGGACGCCAGCGCCAGACCGGCGGCTCCGCGCCAGCCATAGCCGAATCCGTAGAGCGGGAAGGCGGCCAGGGTAATGATGGTGCTGGCCAGCATGGGCAGCCATGTGATTCCAGCGGCGTAGAAGGAACGAGCATAAATTGACTGTGCCGACCAAAGGAAGAGCGAGAGCGTGTAGAGGGCAAAAAAGAGAGCGGTCTGGCGCACATCGAATGGAGTGAATCGGCCCCCGCCGAAGATCAAGCCGACGATGGGCTGCGCCAGCGCGATCAAGGCCGAGGCTGCCAGTAGTCCCAGCGCGACAACACGGGAGACGGAGTCCGCAACACCGACCGCAAACTCATAGTGTTTGCCCCTGGCCCAGAGCTGGGCAAAGAAGGGTAGCGAGGCGACTCCCGCGGCCTGCGCCAGCATGGTCATGGGCGCGGAGAAAAGCTGTTTGGCGTTGGCCAGACGCGTAATGTCGCCGGCTACGTTCGAGGCGTAGTAGCCCGCGAAGTACTGATCTAGAAAGGGGAGCGTGAAGCCGAACATGAGTGGCAGTGTCATCTGCAGCCACAAGCGCAGGCCAGGATGGCGAAGGTCGATGCCCAGGCGGTAGCGAACGCCGGCGCGGGCTGCGCCCAGCGCGTTGAGGGCGAACGATCCCAGGAGGAATCCCGTGGTTGCGCCGATTGCCAGGGATGAAACCCCGAACCGGCGGTGCAGAAACACGCCTCCGCCGATGATGCACAGGTTGTAGATAAGGGGAGTAATCGCCTGATAGAGAAACTGCTTGCGCACCAGCAACGTGGCTCCCAGCACGCTGCCGATAAAGAGGAAAATCTGCGCGGGAAGCAGAATCCGCGTCATGTGAGCGCAAAGCGCAACCTGCTCCGCGCTGAAGCCGTGGTTGGTAAAGCGAATGAAGGGCTCGGCGAGGAACATGAGCACGATGGTGGCTGCGGTGAGCACCGACGCCATAAGGTTGAGCACGATAAACAGAACACGCTCTCCCTCGGCCTCTTCATCGCGCTCACGATAGCGGTTCAGGATAGTGACAAATGTGATGGAGACAGCTCCGCCAACCAGGAAGTTGTTCATCAGGTCGGGCAAGCGAAAAGCGGCAACGTACGCATCGGTCTGTGGCCCCGCGCCGAAGAGCCATGCGATGAATTTGCCGCGCGCGAGTCCGATAATGCTGGAGAGAAAAGAAGAAGACGCCAGCAGGATGCTCGCAGTAAACGCCGTATGCGCATGCGATGGGCGCAGCATTCCCAAACCGCGCGCCCACCGTGAAGGCGCGTTGAGCGAAGGTTGAGTCTGGTGCGATTCTTCCACTTCAGTCGATTCTAATGGTCTTCAGCGCCGCCGGATGGTTCTCTTCTGAACTGAATCTGAAAGAGCAAGCCACCAGCCCATATCTTCCAAGTAGACTGTCCGCAGGGGGCATTGCGTGCAGCGAACGATTGGATTTGCGCTTGGAGTGGTTCTTGGGGTAAATGCGATTGCACAAACGATTCATGGCCGGGAGGGAATCACCTTGCCGCCGCCGCCCGCCGTTGAGGTTGTCCCGGTCACCGACGATTACTTCGGAACCAAAATCACTGACGATTATCGATGGCTTGAAGACGCAAAGAGTCCCGCCACGCGCGCCTTTATCGACGCGCAAAACGCCTACACCGCGCAATATTTCAAGCAGACGAGCATCCGCCCGCAAGCCGTCGAAGGACTGACCGCTCTCGAAAACATATCCGAGACCAGTGCGCCCTTCGAGCGGGCAAACAATTATTTTTTCGGCCGCCGTCTGGCCGGCGAGCAGCAGTTCTCCATCTATGTCCGCCACGGCTGGAAAGGACAGGACCAGCGCCTGCTTAACCCGGCCAAGCTGAGCAGCGACTCCAATACTTCAATCTTCATGACGGATGTTTCCCGCGATGGAACGCTCCTGGCCTACGGGATCAGGATCGGCGGAGCGGACGAAACCGGCATCCATCTCTTAAATGTCAAGACTGGCCAGAGTCTCCCGGATGAGTTGCCCAGGGCCCGCTACTTCGGCGCCAGCTTTTCGCCAGATGGAACCAGCCTCTATTACGCGCGTAACGACAAAGATGGAACGCTGCTTTACCGGCACGCACTGGGCACGCCTCTCTCCGCCGATACGCTGATACTCGGCCACGAGTTTCACGGTGAGCCGCTCGCCGGCAACGACCTTTTCTCTGGCGCAGTGACCGACGACGGCCGCTACCTGGTGGTGACAATCAGCCGCGGCGTGCCGCCCCGCCGCGTGGATATTGTCTTTCGCGACCTCTCCAAACCCGATTCGCCTTTTCAAATTCTGGTCTGGGGCATCGAATCGCGCTTTGCAGCCATCTACGCAAAGAATGCATGGTACGTGAAGACGGACCTGAATGCTCCCAATGGCCGCATCCTCAAGGCAGTTCCCGGCACCCCGCCCGATGCATGGAAGAACATCGTACCCGAGGGGCCGGATGTGCTCGATAACTGGTCGATCGTGGGTGGAAAGCTCTACGCAAACCGGCTGAAGGACGTGAAATCAGAGACCACTGTCTACTCCCTCGACGGAAAGCCAGCAGGAAAGATCGAATACGACGGAATCGGCTCTGCCTCAGGAGTCTCCGGCCTGACGACGGACCGCTACGGCTACTTCAGCTTTGAGTCGTTCATCGTGCCGTGGACCATCTACCGTCTGGATACCAAAGCGGGAAAGCGCGAAGTCTTTTTCCAGCCCAAAATCCCCTTCGATTCCAGCCAGTATGAGCTGAAGCAGGTCTTTTTCAAGTCGAAGGATGGGACGCAGGTGCCCATGTTCATCGCCGGCAAAAAAGGCCTGAAGATGGACGGGACTGAACGGCTGCTGATGACCGGATATGGCGGCTTCAACATCAGCCTTACCCCCGATTGGAGCTCCCGCGCGGCCTGGTGGCTTGAGCAGGGCGGATGGTTTGCGGTTCCTAATCTGCGTGGCGGCGGCGAATATGGCGAGAGCTGGCACGAGCAGGGAATGTTTGAGCGCAAGCAAAACGTATTCGACGATTGGTTTGCGGCAGCCGAATACCTGATTGCCAACAAATACACTTCCCCTGAGCACTTTGCCATCACCGGCCGCTCCAACGGCGGACTGCTCATGGGCGCGTCCATCGCCCAGCATCCTGAGCTGTTTTCAGCCGTGATGTGCGGTTACCCGCTGCTCGATATGCTGCGCTTCCACAAGTTCCTGGTGGGTGGATACTGGACCACAGAGTACGGCTCCGCGGAAAACGAAAAACAGTTCCCCTATCTGCTCAAGTACTCTCCTTACCAGAACTTGAAAGCGGGCGCCGCCTACCCTGCGGTTATGTTCTTTACCGGCGACAGCGACACACGCGTTGATCCGCTGCATGCCCGAAAGATGACAGCCCTCTTGCAGTCGGCCAACACCAGCGGCCGTCCCATTCTGCTGCACTATAGTCTGGCCGGAGGTCACAGCAATGGCGTGGGCGTGAACCAGCAGGTCCAGGACGATGCTGACCAGTTAACTTTCCTGTGGACTGAAACCGGTCAGCCTTAGGTACGTAAGTAGCTGGTGGTTCATTGGACAGGTACTCAACCGAATCGCTCCGCCGTAACCTCATGCCCTCGGGTTGCCCTTCCGATAAGGAATGTGCGTGACCTACGCAGCACGTTCCGATGGGCGGTAATTCATTGGCAGCAGCCGCGGGAATTGAACGCCATGCCGCAAGTGAGGCCGCTCTCGGTCCGATGCAAAGCCGGTTTGCCGTTGGGTGGCTGGCTGTTCCCGGCTCGATTCAGGCCGCCGGGATGCCGCTGGGCGCGGAGCCAAGATGCCACTAGTCGAGACCGAGACCGGCAAAATCGAACGGCAGGAGGAGGAAGCCCGGCTGGCCGCGCTAGGGGCGCTCGGGATTCTCGATACTCCCTCCGAATCCAGCTACGACACTGTTACGCGGCTAGCTGCTGAATATTTCCAGGCAGATTCAGCCGGGCTCGGCTTTGCCGACGATAGCCGCATCTGGATCAAGTCGAACTATGGCGACCATGTGCGCGAGTTGCCCCGGAATAACTCCATCTTCGATATGGTGCTTGCGAACAACGGGCCGGTAATGATGACGGATAGTTACGCGCAATCCAGACTGGAAGAGCAAGCGCCACGTCTAAGGCAGCTCGGATCGAGTTTCTTCGCCGCCGCTCCCGTCCGATCATTCGACGACAGAATCCTTGGAGTATTAAGCATCTTCTGGCGTGAACCTCGTCCCAGCCTGACGCCCGACGAACTGCGCATGCTTGCCAGCCTTGCCGATATGATTTCCAGCCAGTTGGAATTGCGCAGACTGCGCAGATCGTTCGCAGGAAACGGCACGCGCAAATCTCGCGCTGCAACCGCAGCACCTGGCTGGCCGCGCAGATCTGACCTGCGTCGCGCCCTCGATGATCGCCAGTTCGTCCTCTACTACCAGCCCGAGGTCGAACTCTCCACCCGCAAGATCGTTGGCCTTGAGGCGCTTATTCGCTGGGCCCATCCCGAGCGGGGTCTCATTCCGCCCATGGACTTCATCCCGCTGGCCGAGAAGAGCGGTTTGATTCTGCCCATCGGTGACTGGGGACTCGCCGAGACCTGCAAGCAAATCCAGACTTGGTGCCGCGAAGATTCCCGCCACGGCTCTCTTCGGGTCTGCGTCAATCTCTCCGCCCGCCAGTTCTCCCGCGAGGGTCTGGCCGACCACGTTGAGGCGCTGCTGCTTCAATCCGGCATCTCCAGCCGGCAACTCGGCCTCGAGATGACCGAGTCAAGCCTGATTCCCAACATACAAATCGCCCTGGAGGTGCTGGGCAGCCTGCGCAAGCTGGGCGTCTCCCTGCTCATGGACGACTTCGGCACCGGTTACAGCTCGCTCAACCATCTGCATTCCTTCCCTTTTGACGTGCTCAAGATCGACCGCTCATTTGTGGGCCGGATGACCGAGGGCGATCAGCCGCTGCAAATCGTGCGCACCATCATCGAGCTGGCCCGTGTGCTGGGCATGGACGTAGTCGCTGAGGGAATCGAGACCTATGAGCAATATCGCCTACTACGGCAGTTGGGTTGCCGCTTCGGCCAGGGCTTCCTCTTCGCCCGCCCTTTGAGCGTCGAGGCTATCACTCAACTCCTGCGTCTCCCAGGACGCATCCTCCCCGAACCTGCAGCATGTGAATTCGTTCCCGCCTGACCGAGCGCGGCTTTGGATCCGCAACCGGTAAGCAGTTTCAATTTGGAACACGTGAGGCACCGCTCCTGATTAGGAATTTCCTCGCCCATTCACATCGGAATTTCCTCAAGCTCGCACCCCATCCCCGCAGTATGCTCCATCCCATGCAGCAATCCGTAGAGTCTTCGCCCTCGCTCTCCCCCTCCAGCTTTGCCAATTTGCTGGCAGCGCTGGCTGCGCCCGAAGCAGCCGCGACCATCCGCGATCCCGCCTGGAACGATGATGCCCTTGAAGACGATGTTGCGTCTCTCAGTTACGAGCGTGCCTTGCGCACTCATGCGCGCTACCGCCCTGGCGACTCCAGCGACTGTTCGCTCACCCAGCCCGCAAATGCCACGCCAGTCGATAGCGATGAAGCCGCCGCGCCCCCGGCCAGGCTTTCAACCGCGCCGGCTGAATCCTGGACCGCAAGCAATCCCGCCGCATCGCTTGACCGCAATCTGAAGTCCGCCAGCATTACCATCCGCATGAGCACGTCAGAGTGCGAGCAACTCCGCAAGCGCGCCGCCGAAGCCGGGCTCACCGTCTCCGCCTACCTGCGTTCCTGCACCTTCGAGGCTGAATCCCTGCGTGCACTGGTCAAAGAAACGCTGGCCCAATTGCGGCCTGAAGCGCAGAAAAAAAGGCTGGCCGCCTCCGCCCGGCTCCGCCGGTCCTGGTTTAGCTGGTTGCTCCGGCTCCTGCCGCGCTGGCCCGCCAATCAGCGCGTTGCCCAGGCCTGATCACTCCGCTTCCAGCACCAAACACTTCAGGTACTCAGTCTCCGGCAAATTCAGCACCACCGGATGATCGGGAGCGGCGCCGCGCCGTTCCAGCAGTCGCACGCGCCTTCCAGCATCGGCTGCGGCTGAGGCCACACTTCCCTCGAGATCGCTCCAGCTCACGTGGTGCGAGCAGGAACAGGTCACCAGGAGTCCGCCGGAGCGCAGCATCTTCAGCGCACGCAGATTCAGTTCCTTGTAGCCGCGCAGCGCTCCCTCAACCGCCCGCTTGGTCTTGGCAAATGCTGGCGGATCGAGCACGATAGCGTCAAATTTCTCTTTTTCAGACCAGTCGCGCAAAATCTCAAACGCATCTCCCACAACCCAATCCACCTGCGCCGTAATCCGGTCGCGATTGGCATCCAGATTCCTTTCCGCCACTTCGAGAGAAGCGCGCGAAGAGTCGACTCCAGTAACCTGTTTCGAAACCTGGGCCAGATGCAGCGCAAACCCTCCCTGGTAGCAGCAAACGTCGAGCGCACGCCCAGCCGCTCCGCCCAGTTTCCGCGCCCACTCCGCCGTGGCAGCGTAGTTAGCCCGCTGGTCCAGAAATGCCCCCGTCTTCTGTCCCGCATTGGCGTCGTAATGAAACTTGAGCCCATTGAGCAGAAATTGTGTGCTGAAGACTTGAGTCCCAGCATCAGCAACAAACAACGGCTCCGAACTCGGCGCCAGCCCTTCCAATTCCCGCATCCGCGGATCAGGCCGCTCCAGAATCGCCGTCGGCTCCAGTTCCTTTTGCATCACGCGCACGCAAGTCTCTCTCACCGCTGCCGAGTCCAGCCCTTTGGTAAGCAATTGCAGAATCACCAGTTCGCCGTACTTATCCGCCACCAGCCCTGGCAACTCATCCGCCTCACTGAAGCACAGCCGGCATGCATTATTCCGCTCGTCGAGCAGAGATTTCCGCCGGTCAATCGACGCCCGCAACCGATTCGCCATCAACTCAAGCCAACCAGCCTCATCCAGACCCGAGCGCGAAACCATCCGCAGCGCAATCTGCGACGAAGGGCTATAAAGCGCCGTACCCAGCAGCAGGCCCCGGCTATCGGCCACCGGCAAAAGCGCCGGTGGGTCGCCCTCAGGCAACTCCATGCTCTCGATATCTGAGGCATAAACCCACAGATGGCCGCTGCGCAGCCGGTCAGCGGCACGCCGGTTCACCTTGGCGCCATATGCCGAGCGAGACTTCTCGTGAATCGGTTCAACAGGCCCCGTTGGCGTGTCAGCTTTCAGCGTTTTTCGGGCCACAGCAACTTTGGATGTACGCGGTTCGGTCATAAGCTCCCATTGAAGTGTAGATTGACCACGTCCGGAAAGATACTAACTCACATCGCCCAGAACTTAGCCTCTTCCGCTTCAACACGCATATCGAACGAATGCGGCCTATAATAAAGCATGGCGACAGTCCGGCAGCCCATACCGGCAGACGTTCCCAGCGCGTCCTCATCTCCCGCGGTGGAAGTGCAGGCTGCTGTGCCCGGTGCCGTCCGACGCGCCCTCGACCAGCGTTTTGAAGCGCTACTTAAGCAGGTCCAGGCCAACCGCCCCAGTGAAGATGTCACCCTTATCCGCAAGGCATGGGAGTTCTGCGTCAAGCACCACGAGGGGCAGATGCGCGCCTCCGGCGAGCCCTACATCGTACACCCGCTCGAGGTGGCCGAGGTGCTGGCGGAGATGAAGATGGACTCGACCGCCATCGCAGCCGGCCTGCTGCACGACTCCGTTGAAGACACGCCCGCCACCAACGAAGAAATCCGGGCCAAATTTGGCGACCAAGTGGCTCACATCGTCGAGGGCGTCACCAAAATCGACAAAATCCAGTTTGCGAATCGGGAAGACCGCCAGGCTGAAAACGTGCGCAAGATGCTGCTGGCCATGGTGGAAGATGTGCGCGTGGTGCTCATCAAGCTGGCTGACCGCCTCCACAACATGCGCACCCTCGAGCACCTCAAGCCCGACCGTCAGGAGGCCATCGCCCGCGAAACCCAGGAGATTTACGCTCCGCTGGCCCACCGTCTGGGCATGGGCAAAGTGCGCGGCGAACTTGAGGACCTGGCCTTTCGCTACACTGACCCCGTCAGCTACGAGAAAGTATCTGCCGCCGTTGAAGCCCGCCGCATTGAGGGCGAGCAGTTTTTGCGCGGAGTCGAAGATACGTTGGTCGAGCAACTTCGCGAGAACAGCATCGAGGCCCGCGTCGAGTGGCGCATCAAGCGGCTCTACTCCATTTACCAGAAGATCGAGCGCTCCAAGGTCTCCTTTGACCAGGTCTACGATCTGCTCGCAATCCGCGTCATCACCCAGGACGTAGCCTCCTGCTATGCCGTCTTCGGGCTCATTCACACTATCTGGCGACCGGTACCGGGTCGCATCAAAGACTTCATCGCCAGCCCCCGCGCCAACCGCTACCAGTCGCTGCACACCACAGTCATGGGCGCCAGCGGCCATCAATTCGAAGTGCAGATCCGTACTGAAGAGATGCATCGCATCGCAGAGGAAGGCATCGCCGCCCACTGGAAGTACAAATCCGGTGGAGCGATTATGACGGCCCGCGACGAGGAGCGGCTCAACTGGATCAGGCAACTCGTCGAGTGGCAAAAGGAGATGACCGACCCCAACGAATTCCTTTCCAGCCTGAAGATGGACCTTTATCCCGACGAGGTCTATACCTTCACGCCCAAAGGGAAAGTCGTTGTGGTTCCCGCCGACGCCACGCCGGTGGACTTTGCCTACACCATCCATACCGAAGTCGGCCACACCTGCGTAGGAGCCAAGGTCAACGGCCGCATGGCGCCCCTGCGCACCAAGCTGCGCACCGGCGACATCGTTGAAATCGTCACCCAGAAAGATCACAAGCCCAGCCGCGACTGGCTCACCTTCGTCAAGAGCCCCCGAGCCCGCAACAAAATCAAGCATTGGCTCAATGAAGACCAGCGCCGCCGCGCCGTCGAAATCGGCCGCAAGTTGCTGGAGCGCGAAGCCCGCAAATATAAAGTCCCGATGAGCCAGATCGTCGATCAGGACCTCAGCCGCATCGCCAACGAGTACGGCGTTGCCACCGCCGCCGATCTGCTGGCCACTCTGGGCCAGGGCAAAAACTCCGCCCGCCACGTGCTCAACAAGCTGTCTCCCGGCAGCACCAACCTGCCCACCGAACCCGTTCCTGAAACCAAGCCCGGCAGCGGCGAGTCGGCCATGTCCGATGCCGTGCGCAAGCTCCATCTCACCGGCTCTGACTCGCTCCAGGTCGAGGGCCAGAACGACCTGCTCGTCTATCGTGCCCGCTGTTGCAACCCCATTCGCGGCGAAGAGATCGTGGGTTACGTCACCCGCGGCAAAGGCGTCGCCGTCCACGCCCGCAGTTGCTCCAATGTGCAGAATCTGCTCTACGAGAGCGACCGCCGCATCGCCGTCGAGTGGTCCCGTGTCGGCGACCAGGCCGGCCGTCCCCAGCGTTATCCAGTCAAAATCACCATCTCCTGCGACGACCGCACCGGCATGTTGAAAGAACTAACCGCCGTAATCTCCGACGACAACACCAACATCCGCACCGTAGATATCAGCCGCAACGAAGACGGCGAAGCCTCCATAGCCTTCGTAGTAGAAGCCGAAGACCTCCGCCACCTGAACCGCATGGTCCTCGGCATTCGAAGAGTAGCCGGCGTCCGCGCCGTGCAGCGCACCTCGAAGCTTTAAATGCGGCTTCCAGTTGCTAGCCTCTTGCTTCTACCTTTCGCGGCACTTTCAAATATAGGCATTGTGTCAGGGCAGGACTTTAGTCGTGCCGAAAAGGCCACAAAATATGGTGGGCTTTAGCCCCACGCAGACAAGGTCAACTCCTACGCCGAGAAACTGAGGTTGGCTTTCTGGAAAGACCCGCAAGGCCAGCTGTAAAAGCTGGATCAGAAACGATATCAGGGAAGAATTCCTGAACTATCGAGGCGTCTTTTGTCGCGATAGCTAACACAGCTAGAGCCAGATGAGAGACTTCCTCAAGTGGCACACCCTGCTTGTTTGCGAATAGTTTCAGCGCTCTCTTAAACCGCGCAGCCCTAACTGCCGATTTTAGCTGATTCGCAGAATTGACCCCTGCCAGGCTGAAAGCCTGTAAACACCTAGTTTCGATTCGCGCAGGAAACGGTTTGCCGTCTGCAGCTGCCTTTCGCCAGCTAAGTCCCTCAGGAAAGTGACACTCAAAAAATGCAAGCAGTCGCGCTGAATCAAGTGGCGTATTGCCTTCCTGTCCGTTTGAATAGGGCGTGAGATACGACTCAATAATCAGCTCGCGTTGAACTCGAAGAGCCTCAAATTGATTGTCCAGAAGCTCAAGAACTCCTGCCAGCATAGCAAAGCTTCGCTTTATCGAATCCGGGTACAGAATCTTCGATTTGTAGACTACCTCGTGCTCGATCTCTGCCCAGGCGTGTTCTAAAATGCTCCGCACCTGGATCTCAAACCATTCTGTAGCGATCTCGCGATATTCGAACCGCTCGGTTTTCAGCCGAACAATAAGATGAACCGAGCGGTAGCCAAAATCACGCAGACCAAGCTGCTCTCTTTTGTCGATTGATCTCCTGGAGTCGACGTCGAACCGCCTCTTTAGGGTCTCCACAACCTTGTCAACATCAGACGAGTAATACGTGATTACGCGTAC
>Ga0187871_10000959_pt1 | contig 26032 bp, 16 predicted proteins | sample June2016WEW_16_1_FD_132988 | JGI IMG/M metagenome (GOLD analysis project Ga0187871, IMG submission 132988) | Peatland microbial communities from SPRUCE experiment site at the Marcell Experimental Forest, Minnesota, USA - June2016WEW_16_10 | ecosystem: Environmental > Terrestrial > Soil >...
ACACGCCGCCGTGGTGATTCGGGAATACCTGGCCGAGCGCGGCCGCCAGTTCGCCACCGTCGATCCGGAGGTGCGCCAGGTGCCGCCCTCTTCACTTGAAATCGTTTTCAACGTCAACGAAGGTCCCAAGATCAAGGTCGGCACGATCACCGTGGTGGGCAACCAGGCTTTTAGCGAGCGTGAAGTGGTGCGCGCCATGAAGAACACGCACGACTACGGTATCCCTTACTCCATCCTCTTTGAAAACATTTTTGCGCGGACTTACGATTCAGCCAAGCTGGAAGAGGACAAGGAGCGCGTCCGCGACGCGTACCAATCGAAGGGCTATTTCACGGCCAAGGTGCTCGACCAAAAAACGGAATTGGTGAATACCGGCGGCCACGGCTTCAAGCTTCCCCTGATCAAACCGGAAACTCCGGGCAAGGCCATGAATATCACCTTGCCCGTAGAGGAAGGCCGTTTGTACCGCCTGAACAAAATCAGCTTCGTGGGCGTCAAGCTGTTCCGCACTCCGGAGACCCTGATGCGCCCGGTGTTCGGCATGGGCGAAGGCGATGCCTTCTCCACGGCCAAGCTGCGCAAGGGTCTGGAGAACCTGCGCAAACTGTACGGCGAGTTCGGCTATATCGATTTCGTGCCCGAGCCGAATTTCGATATCATCCCCAATACCGACAAAATCGATCTTACGCTGACCGCGGACGAGGGCAAGCAGTTTTTTGTACGCCGCATCGATTTCTCGGGCAACGCCACCACGCGCGACAAAGTCATCCGCCGCGAGATCCTGCTGGACGAAGGCGACATCTTCAACAATCGGCTCTGGGAGCTGAGCATCCTGCGCCTGAATCAACTCGGCTACTTCGAGGCGTTGAAAGCCGAAGAATCCGCCGACATCAAGCGCAACACGCAGACCAGCACCGTGGATATCACCTTGAAGGTGAGAGAACGCGGCAAGAACACCATCGGCCTGAATGGCGGCGTCTCCGGAATCGCCGGCAGTTTCGTGGGGTTGAACTACGCCACCAACAACTTCCTGGGATTGGGCGAGACGCTTTCCATCAATTCGCAATTGGGTACGCGCATGCGCAGCGTGTCCACCGGTTTCACGGAGCCTTATTTCCTGGATCGTCCGCTGCAGATCGGCGTGGAAGCCCACCTGACCCGCTTCGATTTCAACCAAGGCCGCGAGGCGTCCATCCTGGCCGGCGAAAACCTGATCCCGTTATTTAACGCGCTGGGCTCGCAAAACCTGTTGAATTACGTCCAGACCGGGCATGGCTTCTCGGTGTCGCTCAGTTATCCTTTGCGGCGCAGCTTCTCCCGTATCGGCATCACTTACGGTTACGACATCTCGGACGTCAAGACCGAGACCGCCGCTGCGACATCCTACTTCGATTACATCAATTTCAGCGGAATCGCCGGCCCGAACGCCCTGCAAGGTATTCGCACCAGCCGCATCGTGCCCTCGTTTTCGTACAACACTGTAAATCATCCGATCACGCCCACGGGCGGCAAGAGTCTGTTTATCTCCACTACGTTCGCCGGCAGCGTCCTGGGCGGCAACGTCAATACCATTCAACCGGTGATCGAGGGCAAGTACTTCAAACCCGCGCCCTGGCACCGGTCGAACATCCTCGCTTTTCACCTGCTGGCGTCGTTGATCACGGGCTACGGCGGCAAGGAAATTCCGCCCTTCTCGCGAACCTTTATCGGCGGCGAGCAGGATATCCGCGGTTTCCAGATCTGGGGCATCAGTCCGATCGCCTTCGTTCCCAGCGAAGCCACCGTGAATGTGCTGAACAACGACGGCACCCAGCGCACCGAGCTGGTGAAGAACAGCTACGGGGTTCTCACGCCCACTAACGTCACCATGAACATACCGATCTACCAGCTCACCTTCCCTGGAGGCGATACGCGGGTGGTCGGCAACTTTGAGTACCGCATCCCGATCTTCGGGCCGGTGATCCTGGCGATCTTCGCGGATGCCGGTATCGATCGAATTCTGCGTCCGGGCGAACTGAACATGGATCCGAGCCGCATCGACTATTTGAACGAACAATACCCCACGGCCGGCTTTGAGGGCAAGGCATTGGTGTATCCTGGCACGCAGCGCCCGCGCATGTCCACGGGTCTGGAGTTGCAAGTGCTCCTGCCGGTGGTGCAAGCGCCTTTCCGTGTGTATTGGGCGTACAACCCGCTGCTGGTACGGGAATATCTCCAGCCGCCCATTGTGGCGGACCGCTCGGTCTTCCCGAACGAGACGACGTTCCTCAACGCGGTGGCGTCCTTCGGCAACGCCTACCCGTTCCTCGAGCAGCACGATATGTTCCGATTCACCATCGGCCGGACGTTCTAGCGCAGCTAGTCTCCGGCCGGGGCGGGCAATGAACAAGGGAGTCCATAAAGGTGATTCGACAATCGATTAATTCGGATAGACCACAGGGGAATTATTTATTCGCTCTCGCATTCTTGTTTGCATTGGCGCCGGTGTTGTGCCGCGCGCAGGCGCCGCCGCCCTACACCATTACCACCATTGCCGGAACGGCGGGCGGCACCGGCACCTATTCCGGTGACGGAGGGGCGGCCACGTCCGCGTTCCTTTGGGCGCCATCCGGCCTGGTCTTCGATTCCTCCGGCAATCTGGACTTTTCCGACACCAATAACCAGCGGGTACGCCAGATCAATACCAGCGGGACAATCAACACCATCGCGGGGAGTTGTTCGGCGACACCGTGCATCGGCACCTTTTCGGGCGACAAAGGACCGGCCACCAGCGCCGGGCTCGACGAGCCCAGCGGACTGGCATTTGACAGTTCCGGGAATCTGTACATCGCGGACTCCGACAATTTTGAAGTGAGGAAGATCAGCAGCGGCACGATTAACACAGTGGCCGGAAATAACGGCGGAGGCGCCACCTTCAGCGGGGACCTGGGCGCCGCTACCAGCGCCAGTCTTTGGAATCCATCCTCGGTAGCCGTGGATCCCGCGGGCAATATCTATATTGCGGACTCGTACAACAACGTGGTGCGGGTGGTGTGCGAAACGCAAACGCCGATCGCCTGCACCAACATCCAATTCGGGAGCGACACTTGGGCCGCCGGGGACATCAACACGTTCTCGGGAAACAATGCGGAAGGCGTGGGTTATCAAGGAGACGGTGGCCCGGCGACGGGCGCGCTGCTCAGGAATCCAACGGCGGTGCTGCTGGATGCGGCCGGCAACCTCTACATCTCCGACTCCGGCAACAACGTCATTCGCATGGTCAACCCCAGCGGCATCATCAGCACGGCGGTTGGCGACGGTACCGGCTTGGCCGGTTACAAGGGCGATGGATTGCAGGCCAACCAGGCGGAACTGAACAACCCCAAAGGCCTGGCTATCGATTCCTCCGGCAATCTCTACATCGCCGATACCGATAATTGTGTCATCCGCATGGTGGCGCCAAATGGCATTATTAATACGATCGCCGGCAACCAAAGCGCCGGCTGCGGCTCCGGCGGGAACGCCGGCCCGGCCACCAGCGCGCAACTCAACTTTCCATCCGGCGTAGCGGTGAATGGCGGCAAGATCTACATCGCGGACAGCGGGAACAATGCGATCCGGCTGCTGACGCCCGCGCCCGAGCTCCCGCTGATCAATGCGGGCGGCGTCATTACCGCGGGTTCATTTGGCTCCTCCACCACCGTTGCGCCCGGCAGTTGGATCGAGATCTATGGCACGTATCTGGCCGGCGCGACGCGCACCTGGGGGACCGCCGATTTCAACGGCTCCAACGCGCCGACATCGCTCGATTCAACCTCCGTCACGGTGGGGGGCCAGTCCGCATTCGTGGCGTATATCAGCCCCGGGCAAGTGAACGTGCAGGTACCGTCGAATGTGGCAGCGGGGACCCAGCCTTTGATTCTGACCACGGCGTTCGGCACCACCGCCGCGTACAATGTGACCGTCGGAACGGCGCCAGGCGTATATGCCCCTTCGATTCTGAACATCGGCGGCAAACAATATGCCGGCGCCTTGCTGGCGAACTCTAGCACCTGGGTGCTGCCGGCCGGCGCCGTCTCCGGGCTCACGTCGCAACCGGCCGCGCCGGGCGACATCGTCACCTTTTATGGCGTTGGATTTGGAACGGTGACTCCGGCTGTGGCGGCGGGGCAGTTAGTCCCCCCCACCCAAGAAACCAGCCTCACCGCGCCTGTGCAGATTCTGTTCGGCACGACGCCGGCGACACTGCAGTACCAGGGATTGGCGCCCGGCTTCGTCGGGCTGTACCAATTCAACGTGGTGGTGCCGGCGATACCCGCCGGCGATGCAGTGCCGTTGACCATCGTGCAGGGCGGCGTCAACCTGTCGCAAACGCTGTATACGGCGGTTGGGAACTAATAGCTTCAACCCAAAGGCTTGGGGGGCGGGATTTATCCCGCGTGGGGCTTGAGCCCCGCACCGCAAGCGTTTCCGGCGAGCCTCTGCGGCGATTACTGCACCGGGATCGTGACCGTGTTCGAGGTGACGTTCCCTATGGTTATCGTTACCGGCACCGCGTTCCCTGAAGCTACCCCGGCCGGCACCAGGGCATTCACCTGGTACAGGCCCACGAAACCTGGCGCCAAGCCCGAGAACGATGCGGTTTCCGTCACTCCGCCGATAGTTACCGTGGGCGTTGTCTTGGTTTCCGCCAGAGGGCTGCGAGGACCTGGTGAACCAGTCAAGGGTTGATTGGTGACCGCTCCCAGACCGGTACAGTAGATCAGGATGATCGTTGTGCCGGCGGTCGCCGGGTTAGAGGAATCCACCAGTTTATATGAGGAATCCAGGATGGCGCCCGGGCCGGTGCCCTGCGAATTCATGGAGAAGATGGCCGGAGCGAAGGCTGCGACGTTCACTGTCTGGGCGGCGCCGGCCGTGCCATTCAACGTGGCGGCGATGGTGGCCGTCGATTGTCCGTCCAACTCCCATGGCACTTGAAGATTCGCCTGCCCGGCGGACACGAAATATAAAGGAGCCAGCGTGCCGCCGAATTCAAACGAGAGATTCTGCAGGCTGGTATTGAGGGGCAGGTCCGAGTCTACCGATGTGGAGGTGAGATAAAAGCTCCCGAAAACGTCGGCGATACTGCCGGGCGCCACCGGCGCCGCATAACTGGCCCCGTTAACCACACCGCCGGCATTAATCTGGGGGGCTTGCGCCGGGGGAGTCAACATGCGGATGAGGTTGTTCCCGTTGTCCGCGATGTAGACCTGTCCGGCCGATACCGCCACGCCGGAAGGAAAGTTAAGCTGGGCGCTGGTGGCCGGGCCCCCGTCCCCGCTGTAGCCTTGGGTGCCCTTGCCCGCGATCGTGGTAATCGTGCCATTGGGTTCCACGACGCGAATCACACAATTCACGGTGTCGGCGATGTAGAGATAGCCGGAGGCGTCAATGGCGATGCCTTTCGGGCCGCTTAACTCCGCCTGAATGGCTGGCCCTCCATCGCCTGAATAGCCGCTTGAAAACGGGCCCATGCCGGCCACTGTGGTGATAATGCCGCTCTTCCCGGGGGTCACTTTGCGAATCGCGTTGTTGCCCGAGTCGGAAATGTAGAGATTGCCAGACGCATCCAACAGCACCGCCACGGGATCGTTGAGGAGGGCATGGGTGGCTGGCCCCCCATCGCCCGTATAGTTGGCGCCAGTCACCTGATTTCCGGCGAAAGTGTTGATGTCCCCGGCCGCGACGTTGGCGCAGGCGATCGGCGTCTGGTTGGCGCACACCACGCGAACTACATTATTGTAGGGGTCCGCGATGTACATATTGCCCGCTGGATCCACGGCCACCGAGGAAGGGTAATATAGTTGCGCGGCGGTAGCCGGACCGAGGTCGCCTGTATATCCGGCGCCCAAGCTGTTGTCTCCGGCGACAGTCGAGATAATGCCGCTCGGGTTCACCTGCCGGATTACGGAGTTGTAGGTGTCGGCGATGTTGAAATTGCCGTTGGAGTCGAAGGCCATGCCCGTGGGGCTGTAAAGCTCGATGCCAGTAGTGGTGACCGACGATCCGTCCCCGGCGTATCCCGCGGTACCGTTGCCCGCAAACGTATTGATATAGCCGCTGCTAACCTCGCGAATCCGGTTGTTCACGGTATCCGAAATATAGAGATTGCTGCCGGTGGAATCGAGTATAACGTTGGACGGGCCGGAGAGGAACGCGTTCGTGGCCGGGCCTCCGTCACCCGCGTAATTGCCGGGGCAGGGCGTTGCCGCACAATTCCCGGCTATGGTGGTAATGGTGTATTGCGGCGGCGCCTGCGCCGGGCACCAGACGGGTGCCAGGAACGCTAGGAACGCGAGCCGGAATAAGTACCTTGTACAGACATTATGGGAATGAAACGTTTGTTGCATCACTATGTATGGACCCCTCTTTGAGCCGTCAGTCGATGGCCAGACCTCTATCATAAGCCTTCACGGCTTTCGCCGCGCCGCGCGCGCATCGATTTGCCTCTGGAACGGGAAACGCGGCCCGGCGCAAGTACGTTACTCCCGGGCGGTTAAGGAATTGTAAAATCCGGCCGCCTAAAAAAGCGGCTGCGGCCAAGATTGGCCGCCCTCCAAGCGATACATTAGTGTATTGCGTCTACTGGCTACGTTCTTCGGCCTGGCTCTCGCGGCGGCGCGCGCGCAGGGCAACTACGAGATCCAGGTCTATGGGTCGGACCTGGTCCCGCCCCACAACACCATGGTGGAATTGCATTCCAACTTCACGGTGGAAGGAAGCAAGACCGTCGTGGATGGCATGCTGCCCACGGAACACCAGTGGCACGAGACGCTGGAGATCACCCACGGCTGGAATGCGTGGTTCGAGACGGGCCTGTATCAATTCACGAGCCATCAGGCCGACGGTGGCTGGAGTTGGGTGGGCACGCACGTCCGCCCGCGCGTGGCCGTGCCGGAACGCTATCATTTGCCGGTGGGAATCAGCTTGTCGACCGAGATCGGCTATCAGCGCGCCATCTTTTCGGCCGATACCTGGACCTGGGAGATCCGCCCCATCGTCGATAAGAAACTGGGGCGCTGGTATAGCGCGTTCAACCCCTCCCTGGATCGCGCTTTCCACGGTCCCGACACCCGCCGCGGGCTGGAATTCTCGCCAAACTTCAAGGTGAGCTACGATATCACGCCGAAGATCGCCGGCGGTCTGGAATATTATGGCGCGCTCGGTCCGGTCACGGGGTTCGATCCGCTGCGCGACCAGCAGCAGCAGATTGTGCCCGCCATCGATCTCAATTTGAACCCAAAGTGGGAATTCAATTTTGGTGTAGGCGTCGGCGTCACTCACGGGACCGATCACCTGCTGGTAAAGATGATCTTGGGTTACCGGCTCAGCCGGTAGGCGTGCTAGTTACTACTGGCCAAAAAACAAGAAAATAGTACCAAAACATACGTTTGGCTGTATAATAGCAGGCGGCCTTGAGGCCAAAACGAGAACCTGTTCATGATGCCAAATACGCGCTGCCTCCTCTCCCTCTGCATGAGTTCCGTCTTGATGCACGTCCAGCTTCAGGCCCAGGCGCCCACACCGCCGCCGCTACCCGCCTTGGCACCAGAGGTTCAGCCGCCCGCACTACCAATCCGGCCCCAGACCATCTTGCCGGAGGGGACACCGGTTCGTATGCGCATCAACCGTACCATATCGTCCGCCGACGCGCATCAGGGCGATAACGTCGATTTCGAGACACTCGACGACGTGAAATTGGCCGAAGTCGTCGTGGTCCCAAAGGGTTCCACGGCCATGGGCACGATCACGGCGGCCCAGTCAAAGCGGCGCATGGCGCGCGGCGGCAAGCTGTCCATGAACATCGATTATGTGCGCCTGCCTTCCGGAGAGAAACTGCCGTTGCGGGGCATTCAGGATCTGAAGGGCGGCGGGCACACGGGCGCGATGACCGCCGGGATGGTAGCTACCGCGATCGTATTCTTTCCAGCCGCTCCTCTTTTCCTATTCATACACGGCAAGGACATCTCCATCCCCAAAGGGCAAGAGGTTACGGTGTATACCAACACCGATTACGATCTGGCAAAAGCCGCGCCTCCGGCGGCGCCGGCGGGAGCTCCAAAGCCCCCGTCCGGGACGCCGCTTACTAATGCCGATGTGATCAAGCTCAAAGGCGCGGGCTTGAGCGACAACCTGATCGTCGACAAAATCAAGTCAACGCCCGCGAATTTCCGGTTGGATACCAGCGACCTGGTGGAGTTGAAACAGGCGGGCCTTTCCGATGCGCTCATCAGCGCGATGATACAAGCATCTCAGCGCTGAGCGCGATCGGGGAATAGAAACGCGAATCAAGCCGAAGAGGTATGCGGTCGGGCGATGGGCTTCCGGCCCACCACCACCACCGTGTCCAACACCTGCCACTGATCGCGGTGCTCCACGCGCAAGACTTCAAACCCGGCCTGGCGCATGATGTCCGCGAATTCTTCGGGCTCGTAGAGCCAGAATCCTTCCCAGTCGTGGGTAAGCGGCCCCAGGCTGGCGGCGGACCGGAACCCGGCCGCCAGGCGCCCGCCGCGCTTCATCACGCGCGCCACTTCGCGCAAGCTGGCGACCAGGTCCGGCCAATAATACAGGCTGTTGACCGTCAACACCTTGTGAAACGTGCCGGCGCGAAACGGAAGTTTGGCCACATCGCCCCACTTGACCGAAACGCGCGCGTCCAGCTTTTTGCCGCGCACCAGGCGGGCCGCCGTCTCCACCATCTCGCGCGAATAATCGACCCCCACAATCTTCGCCCGGGGCGCTTTGGCCGCCAGCGTGACCAGCGAGAGACCGCCGCCGAACCCGATATCGAGGACCGTGTCGTTCGTCCGCGGATCGAGCAAGTCCACGGCCGCATTCACCAGCCGCGTGTTGGACAGGTTCAGGATAGGCCCCATGAATAGCGCGCCAAACAAACCGGATGGCTTGCCGAACTGAGACCGCAGGAGAGTGTCACCGTACATGCCGCGCCTCCTGCTTATTATAATAGGACATTATTGTCTGGTTTTGGGGATCCCTGACCGGCGGAAACCGCTCCCTGACGGTCGCGGCTCAATAAACCGTGCGCCATCGACGCGAGTATTACCGAGCCGCGACCGTCCACCCTGGCGCGCACACGACCAGGACGCGGCCAAGGCGGGAGTTATAATAAGAGGCGGCATGCCTGTGGGGAAATTACAGCCTGATGGATTGCGCAAGCGCTTCGACGCCTTGCGCGCGCGCATCGAGTTGTTCCTTTCCGGCCGGGCGCCGGACGACCCGCTGTACTTGACCAACCGGACCTGGCAGCAGAAGGCGAAGATCGCCGCCATGATCGCCGCGCCGGTGCTGCTGCTGGTCGCGCTGGTCACGGCCGGCGCCACGGATCTGTTCCGGTTCCACAAGGTGGATCCCTACGAACATCCACCGACCGAAGCCACTGCGCCGGCCGCACCCCAGAAGCGTCTGCCCGATCCGATCCTGGCCCCCGCGGAACTGGAAGTGGTCAATATCCGGATTGCCAGAGACTCGCGGGCGACGGTGGTGACCGGCATTGTCCGCAACAACACCGACCAGAAGGTGGATTCCGCGGAGGTCAGCTATTACCTCGCCGATATAGAGGGCAGCCTGCTGGGCACGGATACCACCGACGTTGCCAACGTGGCGCCGCATGGCAGCGTCACCTTTCGCATGCCGTTGAAGATAGCTAAAGCGGAATATGTGATCGTTCGCGAAGTGCACCCTAACTGACGCCTTCCCTGCCCCACCGCGATGGAGCGCCTCCCATTTCAAGCTACAAAGGCCGCCGCGCCTTACGACCAGATCCTGGCCCTGCCGGTCTCGATCCTGCTGGACAACGTGCGCAGCATGTACAACGTGGGTGCCTTCTTTCGCACCGCGGATGCGGCCGGCGTGGAGAAGCTGTATCTTTGCGGCATCACCAGCCATCCGCCGAAGAAGGCCATCAGCAAGACGGCCCTGGGCGCAGAGGAACGCGCACCCTGGGAACATGCCTGGGACCCGCTGCCGGTGGTCGAGGCGTTGCGCGCGCGCAGCTATGAAATCGCGGCGGTCGAGACTAGCGTGCATGCCGTGGACCTGTTCGATTGGAAGCCGCGCTTTCCGGTTTGCCTGGTCTTCGGCCACGAGGTGGAGGGCATCCGCCCGGAGATCGCGGAGCGCTGCGACACGTACGTGCGCATTCCCATGCTGGGCGTCAAGCATTCGCTAAATGTGGCCACCGCCGGCGGCGTGGCGATCTTTGAGCTGCTGCGCAAATACCGGGAGCTGCACACACGCTAACGCTGAACTTTGGCCTTTTGGTGGGGCAGGCTCGCAGCCTGCGGCGGCCTCGTAGGCCGCCTGCCGCGAAGCTCTGCCGGCTTCTTGCGTGGCCTGGCAGAGGCTTTAGCCTATGGAGGCGAGCTCCGCTCGCCGAAGAGCGGGGCTGCGAGCCCGCCCCACTGTGCTACTGTGTGCCGGCGTTACCTGCCCACGTCCAAGTGCCGGTAATTCATGATGGCGTTGAAGAGCAGGAAATAGCTCCCGGATGTTTCGTTCCGCCACATGGGGTTATTGGAGAACAACACGATGTGACCCTGGCCGTGCGGGACGTCCACCACAGCGGGCTTTTCGGCCAACTCGGAGCCGCCGTCCAGCAAGCCGCTCACCAGCAGATCGCCGGCCTTGGCGAACCGCAGGATCACGCGCGGCAGCTCATTAGCCGGTGGAATCCGCCAGCCGGCGAATGCCCGCATGTCTTCCGCCACATACAATTCCTTTTCGCGCGGAGTGCGCTTCGGCGGCTTCTCGGACGCGGAGTAAGGACGGCCCTGGATCACGTCCGGATCGGTCGCGGATCCGGCCGCTTGTCCCGCGTAGGCCGACGAAGCCGTCAACGCAATTACAAGCGCAGCTCGTTTTAACATATCTTGCCACCTATATCACATGTCCGGTTGGGACGGGCCCGCGGCCCACGAATAAAAATCAATGCAAGCGCCTTGGAGGGCGGGCTTTAGCCGGCGCGGGGCTTAAGCCCCGCTGGTAGCACGGGCTTCAGCCTGTGCTGAGGCGAGCTACGCTCGCCGAAGAGCGGGTTCTGGAGAACCCGCGCAGGCCTGGAGGCCTGCCCCACTGATGGATCGACTGTTGCCGTGGCGTGACGGCTTTCGGCAGTGTCGTCAACCCTTGCGGCCAGACTGGCCTACTCCCGATTCCTGGGTTCTGACTTCTTCCCCGCCGACCCGTTGGCGATCTCCCGCATCACATCGGCCACCACTTCATCGGCGTGCCCGGATTCGAGCGACTGCTGCATGCGCCGCAACGCGACGCCCACGATGTCGCGATGGTGCAGTTTCGCGCCGGGACCTTTGGACGATAGCTCCAGCCAGAGCTGGTGCAGCAAGTCGAGATCCTCCGGCCACAGCCTGGGCGGATGTGGACCCAGGTTGTAGAAGATGGATTCCTCCTCGCCCGGCGCTACGATTTCCATCGACAGCGAGGGGCGCGGCTCCGGCAGGTTCTCCCACGCACGGCCGACCGTGGCGCCCTGCTCGGCGGGGGTCATCTTGGGCGACAGACCCATCACGATGCGCGACGATTGCAGGCGATCGGCGGTGGCCACGATGGCGGCGTACGGATCGCTGCCGGGCACCACCATCAGCTCCACATGCTTGCCGGCCTTCTCGGCCAGGTTTACGACCTTGGTGAAGACGGCGGTCTCGTCCACCGAGAAAATCTGGCTGGCATCCAGCGGGTGCTCGCCGGACGCCGCCTGCGTGACTTGACGAACGGAAAGCACCACAATGTCGATGCGCCGCGTATCCGTTTTCTCCAGGATGCGCTGCAGATTTTCCAAGCGATTCGGATTGCGCACCGCCACAATCACGTTGCCGGGCCGCACGTGGGCTGCCTCGGCCGACACTTCCTCTTCCGTGTTCAGATTGAACTTCTCCATCTCGCACGAGTGCGCGGCGGTGTGCAGGCGGTTGTATTTTTCGGAGAACTCAAACACGATGAAGAACGCGATGGTGAAGCTTACGCCGGAGATGGTGGCGATCTCCTTGGTCACCACGTTGATCAGGGCCAGGGCAAACAGCGTGATGGTGATCAGGATCAGGCCGACGGGAATTTCCGTGCCGGCGATGTAGAAATTCAACGGCACCTTCCAGCCGCGCCCGGCCGGCTGTTTGTAGCGCAGCACCAGCACCGACAGCGCCTTCATGGCGAAGCTCCACACCACGCCAAACGCGTAGGCTTCGCCCAGCATGTAGACATCGCCGCGGCTGACGACGATGGTGATCAATTGCAGCAGAACGATCAGGTTGATGAGCCGCGAGCTGGTTCCAAATTTATGGTGCGGATGACGGAACCAGTCCGGCAGCACGCCGTCTTCGGCCACCCGGTTCAGCACGCCGTTGGAGCCGATGATGGCCGTGTTCACCGCTCCGGACAGGATCAGCGTCCCCACCAGCACCACGAAAGCATGGAACAGCAGCCGCACGGACATGGGCCCCACCAGGAACATAGAGAGTCCGCCGATCAGGTTGTCCAGGAACTTCTGCCGCGCGCCATCCGGGATGATCATCACCGCGAAGAAGGAAACCAGCGAGGTGAACAGCATGCTGTAGATGAAGATCACGAAGCCGGCGCGCTCCAGGTTCTTCAGCTTGGGATGCGCGATTTCGCGATTCACCTGCGCCAGGCTCTCTTCGCCGCTCATGGCCAGCAGCGAGTGGCCCAGACCCACCAGAATCGCGATGAGGGTTATCGAAGGCGCCGCCGTCCCGCGCAGCCAGCCCAACCCTTCCTTGCTGAAATGCAGATTCGCCAGGGTGGGCAGCGGCACGGGCTGATAGCCGTTCTTGAAGATTGTGACTAGGCACCAACCGATCAGGATGACCACCATCACAGTGGTAATCTGCATGATGCGCAGGGCCTTCTCGCTGGATTCGTGGATGCCGATGATGTTCTTGCGCCAGAAATAGATGGTGACCGCCGCCGCGAATACCGCCGCGAAATAGGGCGGATGGACATGCATTCCGGCGATCTTCAAGTACTCGCCGGTCTCATTGATGAGCCCACCGAGGTATAGGCCCGCGCTGACGCCGCTGATGGGGCCGGTGAGCACATAGTCGAACATCAGCGCCGAAACCGAGAACTTGGCCAGCGTGCCGCCCATGGCCTCGTGTACGACCTTGTACACGCCGCCGCGCACAAACATGCTGCAGCTCTCGATATAGATGGCGCGGACCGCATAAGAGAACAGCATGATCGCCAGGATGAACCACGGCGCAGCCTTGCCAATGGCCTGCTCGGCGATGCCGCCCACGTAGTAGGCCGAGGAAGCCAGATCGCTCAGCACGATAGCCGCCGCTCTCCAAAAGGAGATGAACGACAGCATGACGGTGGTGGCGACGACGACGTTAACGGCGCGGGGACGCTGCGGCTGGGTCATGCGAGGGTGCTCTGAGTATGTAGCTTAGCAAACACATCTTAGCATGCAGTGCGACAGGCCTCTGCCCGTGGCCGGGTGTCCGTGTCGATTGGTGGGGCAGGACTCCAGTCCTGCGGCCGACGTCCACGTCGGCCTGTGTGAGTCCGGTTAAGGCGGATTTCGCTAAGCGCGGAGCGGGCCCTGGAGGACCCGCGCAGGATTGGAATCCCGCCCCACTGTTAAGTGGCATTGCCTTTGCTTACCCTATAGTAGGTACTGAGAGATGACATCCGGAACCTTAGCCCGCTTGATCGTCGCCCGGCTGCGCGACGCCGGACACCAGGCCTATCTGGTAGGCGGCTGCGTGCGCGACCTGCTGCTGGGCCGCGCGCCGAAGGATTTCGACGTGGCCACCGATGCGCGTCCGGATCGCGTGAGCGAGTTGTTCGAGCGCTCCGAGCAGGTGGGCGCGCATTTCGGCGTGGTGTTGGTGCGGGAGAACACCTCCCAGGTGGAGGTAGCGACTTTTCGGAGCGACGCCAGCTACAGCGATGGCCGGCGCCCGGATGCGGTACACTTCGAAACCGACCCGCAACGGGATGCCATGCGGCGCGATTTCACCATCAACGCGCTGTTGCTGGATCCGGACACGAACGCGGTCCTGGACTTCACCGGCGGCCGCGAGGACTTGCACCGCCGCGTGATCCGCGCCATCGGCGACCCGCACGAGCGTTTCCAGGAAGACCACCTGCGGCTGATCCGTGCCGTGCGCTTCGCGGCCCGGCTGGGGTTCGAGATCGAACCGGCCACCATGGCGGCGATTCAGCGGCTGCACGGCCTGATCGAGAAAGTCTCGCCCGAGCGGGTGCGCGACGAACTGGCGCGCATCCTGACCGAAGGCGGCGCGCGGCGCGCCTTCGAACTGCTGGATGAGACCGGACTGCTGGGCGACATCCTACCCGAAGTGGCCGCCATGAAAGGCGTCGCGCAGCCGCCGGAATTTCATCCGGAAGGCGATGTGTGGACGCATACGCTGCTGCTGCTCGAAAAGCTGCGCCAACCGACGGTGACGCTGGCGGCCGGGGCGCTGCTGCACGACGTGGGCAAGCCGCCGACTTTTCAGGTGGCCGACCGCATCCGCTTTAACGGACACGCGGAAGAGGGCGCTCGGCTGGCACACGGCATCCTGACGCGGCTGCGGTTTTCGGGCGAACAGACGGAGCGGATTGAGGCGCTGGTCGCCAACCATATGCGCTTCATGAACACGGGCCAAATGCGCGAAAGCACCATGAAGCGCTTTCTGCGCATGGAAAACTTCGGCGAGCATCTGGAGCTGCACCGCCTGGACTGCATGGCGGGCAGCGGAAAGCTGGACAATTACAAATACGTCCTGGCGCGATTGGAGGAGTTGGGCGAAGAACAACTGCGGCCGCGGCCCCTATTGACGGGGCGAGACCTGATCGAGCTGGGCTACCAGCCGGGCCCGGCGTTCGGGAAGATACTGGCGGCGGTGGAGGACGCGCAACTGGAAGGGCGGGCGCGGACGAAGGATGAGGCGGTGGCGCTGGTGCGCGCGGAGTTTGGCGAGCCGGAAACGCACGCGTCTTAATCAGGGCTTGGCCGGGATGGAGGCGAGCCTGCTGTTGAGGCTGCGTTCGAAAACGGCGAAGCGGTCTGTGTGCGGCGTCGGCCGCAGCTTCACTTCGTGGCCGATTTCCAGCGCCAGGTCGGATTTCGGATCATAGACCGGCCACTCCGGAAGACCCGGACCATTGGGATCGCCGGTCTTGGCGAACCGCGTCCAGTATCCCGTCATGAGATCGGCGAGTTTCTTGTCCTCGGCATCCGGCTCGCCCCACCGGCTGGGACGAAACCACCCGGACAGAAAGCGCAATTCCAAGCCATGGAAGGCGCCCAGCCCGGCGTAGAAGTTCTTCCCCGGATAAGTGAAGTAGTAAAACCACGTTTTCTGCCCGGCGCGTGCCATGTTTCCAGCGTAGCGATGGGCGGCGAAGCCGTAACCGTAATCCGTGTCCAAGGCGATGAACGCAGGGCGAACCTCCGCGCCGGTTGCAGCCGGATACAGACGGAGCATCTCCCCGGCAAAATCCAGGAATTCGCTCTTCATGTATTCTCTGTAGTTGGCCAGGGTTGGGGCGGCACGTAAGTCTTCTTCGACATTGACCGTCCCTTCATCCGAGTTACTCCCGACGATAACCGGCACCTTGGCCTGCCGCCCCTGCGCAAAAGCCGTAGCGGGCTGTTCGGTTAGCACCCAGCCGTCGATCGTGCCACCGGCCATGAAGTTCACCGCAAGATCGCGATCCGAGACGTCCATGAGTTCCTTGGGAGTCTTGGCGCGCAACTTCGGCAACGCATCGCGGCCGTCCGGAATGTCTAAGTCCCGCATCAGGCGCAGCCCGATGTCTTCGGAAGTACCGTTTCCGCTGAAATAGTGGGAGGGAGTCTTCAACTCGGGTGAGATGTAATCGCTGCACGTACAACTCTCTAAGATGGCGCGTTGAAACATGCCAAGCGCCAAGGGCGACGACATCAGGTAACAGACGTCCACGCCGCCCGCCGACTCGCCGAACACCGTCACGTTCGCAGTATCGCCGCCGAACTTGGCGATATTGCGCTGCACCCATCCGAGCGCGGCGATCTGGTCGAGAATGCCGTAATTCCCCGAGGCGCGCTGCGGAGATTCGGCGGTGAGGGCCGGATGAGCCAGAAAGCCAAGTGCCCCCAGGCGATAGTCGATGGTGACCACAACCACACCCTTTCGCGCCAGAGTGGGGCCGAGAAGAATGGGGAATTGGCCGCTCCCGCCGACGTTGCCGCCGCCATGAATCCAGAACATCACGGGGAGTTTCCCGGCGCCTGGATGACTTCCCGGCAGGTTGGTCGTCCAAACGTTGAGATAGAGGCAGTCTTCGGCCGTGCGATAAGTGAAATAAGGTTCCACGGTCAGCGCCTCTTTTTGGATCGCTCCGTTATCGGGGTCGTCTTGCTGCGGGCAAGCCGCAGCGAACGCGCCCGCCTCGTGCGCGCCCGGCCATTTCGCGACCGGTTGAGGAGGTCTCCACCGCCGCTCTCCGGTGGGCGGCGCCGCGTACGGAATGCCAAGAAACATAGCTTCGTCCGCCGCCTGGCCAAAGCGGGAGCCTTCCAGGACGCCGGAGTCGATAGCGACAAGCGGACGGGAATCGCTTTGAGATTGCGCTAGGATCGCTCCGGAGCTGCCCAAGCCGACGAGGGCCAGACACCACTTGACGACGGGTTTCGACGCCCTGAGTGAAAGGCGATTCGGCACGCCGGTAGTATATCATGGCTCCGACGCCAACTTAGTTCGCGAAACTGCGCGCACCGCCTCCAAAACCGTTACGATGCCACCTCCACAGCCACTTGATTACTCGATCGTCGTGGTAACGGCCGCGGGCATGTCTCTTTCATCTCACCGTGTTGCGCGCAGTCGAATTTGTGTCCTTCAATTGCTCCCGAGTCGCGTGAAAAATACAAATCGAGACGGGTTTAAGTTAGTCGGTAGTCAGTCGCGGGGCGGTATGGACCCAGCATCCAGCTTCAGTTGTGCGTCGAAAAAGCGCGCGGCCGCCCGGTAAGCCTGCAGCCAGTGCGCCCATATCAGAAAATCGTGGATCTCGTCCGGAAAGATCAACTGCTCCACATGCACGCGCCCGCGCAGCGCTTCCACCAGCTCCACGGTCTGGCGGAAATTGACGTTGCGGTCGTCGTCGCCATGAATCAGCAGCACCGGCGAGCGCCAGCCTTTGACACTGGCCATCGGCGATGAACTAAACGCCAGCCTCCCGAAGTCGTCGCTTTTGCCGATACCCAGTTCCTCGGTCCAGTCGTGCACGCCATGCAGATCCACGCCCGCGGCAAAAAGGTCGGAGGCGCGCGCTAAGCCCAGCGCAGTCAAGTATCCGCCGTACGATCCGCCCCACAATCCGATGCGGGCGGGGTCCACGTCGGCGCGGTTCTTCAGAAACAGCCCGGCGCCCATCACGTCGTTGAACTCGCTGGCGCCGCCCGCGCCGTAACTCAGCGCTTCGCGAAACTTCATGCCGTATCCGATGCCGCTGCGATAATTCACCGACAGCACCACATATCCGCGGCTGGCCAGATATTGATTCAGGGCGTAGGCGTTGTTGTAGTAATACATGTAATGCCAGCCCAGTAGCATTTGGCGCTGCGATCCGCCGTGAAAGAACACCACCGCCGGATGCCGCTGGCCGGCGCCGGTCTTCGGCAGAAATAACTGTCCGTGCAAAGTGAGGCCATCCGCGGACGAAAAAATCGCTTGTTGCGGAGCCACCAACGCATCGCGCGGGAAGTCAGCCGGGACGGCATCCGGCGCCAGGTCGCGGACTTCGCCGGATGCCGAACGAATGGCAGGCCGCGCCTGCCGCGCGGTGTCCGCATGGATGAAAACGACGGCACCGTCGCTGGTCACGGCGGGCGACCACTCCAGCTCCGTGCCGCCCGTCAATTCCGCCGGCTGGCCTCCAGCCACCGGTACGCGCCAGACGTGGCGGCGGTCGATATCGTCCTGGTTCGAGGAGTATACCGCGTCGCGGCCGTCCGGAGCGATGGCCACGTGCTCCACTTCGAAAGCTCCCGGAGTGAGCAGCGTCGCGTCGCCGCCGGAAACGGGAACGGAATACAGATGCGTCCAGCCATCGCGTTCCCAGGGAAACACCAGGCGGTCGCCGGCCCAGAACAGGTGGCGCTCGGATCCCAAGCCGCGGAACACGCTGCCGTCGCCTTCCGACGCCTTCCAAACTTCTTCGCCGGGACGGCCGGCGCCGGCACCGGAAGCGTCGGCCACTCGAATCGACCATGGCGGTCCGCTGCGCAGGGCCACGAAGTACTTGCGATCGTCCACGGTCGGCATGCGCACAAAAGCCACGCGCCGGCCGTCGGGCGACCACACGGGAAAGTCATCGCGATCCACGCTGGCATCCAGGTAATGAACGGTCTTGGCCGCGTCGTCGTAGATTCCGACGAAGCTGTGATTCCCCCGGCTGCTGACGTAAGCCAGGCGCGCGCCATCCGGCGACCAGTGCAGATCGCCATTTTCTCCGCGGGCATGGATGAGTTGTTCCGGCTTGTCAGGGCCGTCGACCGGCGCCGCCCAGATCTGCCCCTTACGCACGAAGGCTACGCGTCCGCCTTGCGGAGCCACGGCCGGTTGGCTGCCCTCACCGATCAGGCGAGGCGCGTTCCGGGCCGCGGCGCCCTCCAGTGCGACCACCCACACCTGCTGCTCCGCGCCCTTGGGATCGTTAGCCGGATTGGGATACTCGCCCGCGCCATTTGCAGCCTCGCCACGTACGTAGACGATCTCGCGGGCGTCGGGCGTCCACTGGAGTTCGGAGATCTCCTGCCCGTCGTCTTCAGTGTACGCGGTGACACTATGGCCGCGAAATTGGGGCGGCTCGGCTACCCAGATATTGCGCACGCCGCGCGCATTGTACACCCAGGCGACCTTGCCGCCCGAGGGCGATACGACCGGGGCCGAAGGGAAGGGACCGCTCAGGATTTGTTCGAGGGTAAAGGGCGTTTGGGACGACGCGCAGGCAGCGCACGCGAACGCAGCGGCGAGGAACCGTGGGACAGGCATCTTTATAGAGTACAGCGGAGCTGAGCAGGAGTGGGGCAGGACTCCAGTCCTGCGCGGGTCCTCCAGGACCCGCTCTTAGGAACGAAATCAGCCCTGACCGCACGATACAGGCCGACGTGGACGTCGGCCTGCAGGACTGGAGTCCTGCCCCACGAGCTGGCGCGACGTCAGACGGGTCGTTTGTAGAAGAGCGTGTATTGGTCAAACGCTTGATCGTTGTCGTCAACCATGGATTGATGGGTGACTGAGACCAGTTCCCACCCGTCCCGGCCCATTTCGTCCATGCTTCGCTGAATCGTATCCAGGTCTTCATCGGACCTATAGATTGTGTAATTCCATTGCATAAGCAACCATCATGGCAGAAGTGACCGCATCTCTGGGCACCGGCCTACCGCGGGTGCGTTCACGGTCAACGCGACAGGCACGGTCCAGGTGGTGACACCCAACACGACGCTTTCGAGCAACGCGCCCTTCCGCGCCCTGCCGTAGCAGGTGGCCGCTCAGCGCGTCAGCCGGAAATCACCAGCTTGCCTACGCCATCCGCCCGGCGCTCCAACAGGTGGAACGCATCCGCGATGCGCTCCAGCGGGCGCGTGTGCGTAATGAGCGCGGCAAAGCGCGACAGGTTGGCGGCCAGCATCTCGCGCGCGGCTTCGGTTTCGTGATTCGACCGGCGCACGGTGTAAATGGCCAACTCTTTGCGGCGCATCGGCGAGAATTCCAGTGGCACTTCCCTTTCCACGGGAATTCCGGTGACCACGACGCGCCCCGCGTTGCGCACCGCCCGCAGACAGTGGTTCGTCGAACCGGCTGTGGCGGCGCAATCTATGGCTACGTCGACGCCGCGGCCGCCGGTATCGCGCAAGATCTCGCGGGAAGGATCGATGGCGTTGGGGTCCAGCACGGCGTCGGCGCCGGCCTCCCGCGCCAGTTCGCGCCGCGCGGCCACAGGCTCGACCGCCCATACTCTCCCGGCGCCGGCCAGCTTCAGACAGACGACGGTCATCAGCCCGATGGGTCCCGCACCGAACACCGCCGCGGTCTCCATGGGCCGCACAGCGACGAACTGCATGGAATGCAGCACCACCGCCAAAGGCTCAATAATAGTGGCGTCGCGCGCGCTCATGCCCGGCGGAATCGCGATCAGGTTGCCTGCCGGAATGTTGGCGTAGTCGCGAAAGAAACCCGGATCGGCGGGCATGCTCATAAACCGGATATTGGCGCACACGTTATGATGGCCCGTGCGGCAGAATTCGCAGTGGTAGCAATAGATGGCCGGCTCGAACGCCGCAGGATCGCCCGCCTGCCAGCCGGTCACGCCCGCGCCGGCCCGCATCACCACGCCCGCGGGCTCGTGGCCCAGCACCATGGGATATTGGCACGGCGTATCGCCCACCCCGCCATCGGCGTAAGAATGCAGGTCGGAGCCGCAGATACCCACGGCGTCGATGCGGACTTGCACCTCACCCGGACCGGGATCGGGCAGCGCCGCGTCGATCAGGCGAAACTGGCGCAATCCGGCTAGCTCCGCGACGCGCGTATTCATGGACCGTCCTCCTTGGGCGGATGACGTAGGGTCAGCGACGCGATGTGGTCGAGCACCGCGTGGAAATAGGCCATGTCGCGTTCCTTTTCGGGCATGTCGTCGTGCACCTCCGCGGCCGCACCGGGCAGGTAGCGGAAGGGGAACCGCTGCGCCTGGATCCAGGGCAGATATCCCCAACCTTCCGCTTTCTTAAAGAAGATATCGCAACTGGCCAGGTCGCCCGCCAGGTGCTCCACGGTGGTGGCGCGGCCGTTGTCGTCCTCGGTCATCAGGACGGGCCGTTGCGCGTCCTTCAGCTCGGCCACGCGGCGGGCTTTCTCTTGCGGGTCGCGGCCATCGCCGTGGACCAATAACAGATCCACTTGGCCTTGCAGCGACTGCGGATAGCGCATGTGGCCATCGCTCGAAGCGGCGATCGGCAGGACGTAGTCGCTGCGCTTGAAACAGTCACGCACTTCGTCGATGAGCGGAATGATGTTTTGGGGAATGTAGCCCTTGAACTCCCACTGCGGGCCGGGCAGGTCGTATTCGTTCGCCACGTCCACGATGACGTTGCGGAAGTTGTGCGCGAGCAGCCAGGCGGTGATGTTCACGGCGGCATTGTGTATGGCGTCGGTGGAGCGGAACAGTCCCGCCTGGCCATGGTAGAAATACATCAGGTTGACGAACATGCCGCGCTGATTGGCCGCGCGCAGCAGGCGTTCGAGGCGCGCCAGCCAATCCGCCTTCAGGGAACCGTCCGGCTGGAAGGCGCTCACATAAGCGCCCCTGCCGGGGCCCAGGCTATAGGCGTTCTCGCGATCGATGCCGTTGACCGACCGGTCGTATCCGGCTTGCGCGCCCTGCAGGCTGACGTTGATCATGAGCACGCCGTGATCCTTGTAGAAATCCAGCGCCTGGATCACGGCATCCGTGTTGAACTCGGGATCGAAGGGCCGCTCGTGCATCCACTCGTCGAGGAACAGGGCATTGGCCAGCCGGATGTTCATCAGCTTGCCCTGGGCTTCGTGGCGGTAAGCGGGACCGCTGTAGGTCTTTTGCCAGCTTTCGCCGGGCGCATTGCGGACGTAGAAGGCGCGCGCATCGTAGTGCTTGCCCAGCATGGCTCCGGTGGTGATTTCGGCGGCGCACAGAGCGGTGGCGAGGAGGGGTAGGATGAGCAGCCGATTCAATAGGACATTATCTCACTGTGGACCTGGGGGGCGGGATTTATCCCGCGCGGGGCTTGAGCCCCGCTGGTGGCATAGGCTTCAGCCTGTGGAGCGAATGGACCGTGCCGGATATAGAACTAACCCTTCGGCGCGCGCTCAATGCGGCAGCTTGAGGTCGTAGGCGTAGATCTCGTCGTTGTAGTCGCGGCGGATCAGCAGCGGATCGTCGCCGGGAGCGACGCCGCTCCATAGCGTGAAGCTGCCCCGTTGCCGGTCCAGTATACTCAGGTCCGCTACCTGCTCCCTATGGCCGGCAGGCAGATGCAGGCACATGATCGCGGGAGGCTCGGCATAGGGTTTCAGGTAGTAAAGATCGTTGCCATCTTGCGACCATGCGGGATTATCGCCAATGAAGCCGTCGTCGAACTGGGTCCACTTCCGGGTTTGAAAGTCATAAAGCATCAGCTTCTGGTCGTCGCGGGTGAGGGCCGCCAGATACCGGCCTGCCGGCGACCAGCGGGCGGTCCAGAGACCCTGTGAATCGGGTACTGTGGACAAGCGTTGCGTGGCGAGGTCGAAGATGTGAATGGCGCAGGTAGGGGATATCGGGAAGAATCGGCCATTCTCCCCAAAAGCGATTTGTTTGCCGTCCGGCGACCAGGACGGCCCTCCTAGCCAGTGATCCCGAGCGCCTGGGGTGCCCGGCCAAACGCTTTCCGGTACCAGCGGCCTGGCTTCGCCCCCATCGCGGCCGACTGAGTAGATGTGCGACCACTCGCCCGCGAGGCTTCCCATAAAAGCGATCTGGGTTCCGTCGGGCGACCATGCCGGCAGGGATCCGTCCAGGGGAGGGTTGGTCAACAGGAGCGGACTGGAGCCATCCGCCTTACTGCGCCACAGGCGCGAATTATCGTCCGCCGAGTAGGCAATCCACTGTCCGTCCGGCGAAAAGGCGGCGGTCCTCGGTGAAATCGATGCAAGCTGCGCCGGCCGCACAATGCCGTGCGCGCGCCGGTCGTAAATCATAAACTCGCTCCGGGGCGTACCGCTCCGGGCGACGTAGGCTTTCTGACTATCGTTCGAGTAACCGACCAGCGCGGAATCGAATCCCAGGTTCAGTTGGATCGGTTGCCCGTCGTCGGCCGCGAAGGATCCGTTCTGCGGCACCACCCAAACAATCCCATGGCCAGTCACGGTTAAATACCGGCCGTCGGGCGTCCAGGCAGCGCCTCGCAGCAGTATGTTCCCAAGTAACCCTGGATGCGCCCACGGCTTTAGGAACTGTCCGTCCGGCTGCACTTTCCAGTCGCTGGACCCGTCGTCGAATGTCAGGGTCTCTCCATCGGGCGACCAGCGCACGGCGTCGATCGCTGCCGGCGCCTGGGTAATCAGGCGCGCGTTATTCCCATCGGTGTCCACTTCCCAGAGGTCCCGGCCGGCGGGATACGCGATGTGCCTGCCATCGGGCGACCAAGTCGCGGAGATTGTGTGTACATGGCCAACCGGGTGGGGCGCGGCGCCGGAAGTTGGCAAGCGCCAAATGGGACTCGTGCCGTTCGGGCCGGAACCGTACGTGGATTCCAAGCTGGCCACCAGCAGCTCGGTCTTGTCAGGCGAGATATCCAGCAAATAAACATTGCGGAACGGAGTCCGCATCGGCCATGTTTCTCCCGACGACAGCGGCACTTTGGCAATGATCGTGCGAAAGCCGATGGTTTCCTCGAAATAGAGCCAGGACGCGTCCGCCACTGCTAATCTCGTGCCCTTTTGCCGGCCGTCGCCGGTAAGCTTGACCGGACTCGAAAGCGGCAACGCAAGCTGGCGATTCCGTGGAAATAGCCACCAGAGAGCCCCAAGCAAAAGCGCCAGGAGCGCCGCGGCCAGAAGTGTTCCGGCCAGAAGTCCCACGCGCGGCCGGGCGGGATCCGGCCGTCCCACCAGTTTGCCGCCCAGCGCCGCGGCCACATCGGCGGCGCTCGCGAACCGAGCCGCCGGATCGCGCTCCAGGCATCGCAGAATCGCTTTCTGCCACTTCGCATCCAGCTCCGGCACATGTGCGCGAGGGGCAACCGGCGCTACCGTCAGGCGCTTCATGGCGACGGACGCAGGCGACTGCCCGCCGAACGGCAGAGTGCCGCTTAACATCTCGTAGAGCACCACACCGAAAGCGTAGATGTCGGCGGCCGCGGTAACGGAGCCGCCTTCGAGCTGCTCGGGAGCCATATAGGATGGGGTTCCGAGCGCACCGCTGGCCAATGCCGTGGATGGTGCGCCACTCGCCGCCCGGGTATCGGCAGCGCCATCCACCGCGCGTGACAAGCCGAAATCCGTGATCACGGCGCGCCGATTTGGCGTATCCACCAGCATCACGTTGCCGGGTTTGAAGTCCCGATGCACGATCCCGGCGGCGTGCGCCGCCGTTAACCCGGCAGCCATCTGCTCGACCAGTGGCCACGCTTCCGACGGGGTCATGCGCCCCACGCGCTGCAACCGTTCAGCGAGCGTCTCGCCTTCCAGCAGTTCCATGGTGAGGCAGGCGACTTCGCCTCCCCCCGGCTGGCGATGCCGTTCCAGATCGAATATACGGTTCACGTTAGGGTGCGTGACTTTGCGGGCGTTGTGGATTTCCCGCTTCAAGGCCTCCAGCGATTTTTCATCGGCCGCGATGGCGGGCCGTACGGTCTTCAGCGCCACGCGCTCATGCAGTTCCAGATCCTCCGCCTCGTAAACCTCGCCCATGCCGCCCCGCCCGATAAAGCGTATGATCCGGAACCGCTGGGCGACGATCTCCCATCCCGCGAAAGTGCGGTCCTCGTCGGGCGGGCTCGCATTAAGGGCGGGCAGCGGCGGGGTTTCCATGAAGTCGCCCGCCCGATCGGACTCGCCCAACAGACGCGCCACTTCGCCGCGAGCCGGCTCGTCCACGTCGCGGGACTCCGCCAGCAGGCGCGCGCGCTCATCTGGCGGCAATTCCACCGCCGCGTTGAAGAGGTCCTTGATCCGCTCCCAACGCTCCGGCGTCATCTCACGGGGCTCCCGCGAGTTCGCCGTAAAGCCAGGCTTTTGCTATTTTCCACTCCCGCTTGACGGTTCTGGGTGCAATCCCCATGACCTCGGCTATGTCTTCCACCGATAGGCCGGCGAAAAAACGGAGCTCCACAATGCGGCTTTGGCGCGGATCGAGTTCGGCCAGGCGCTGCAAGGCCTCGTCGAGAGCCACCAGAACGTCCGGCCGTTCCGTCGAAAAAACGAAGGCTTCCTCCAGCGGGATGGCCTGGTGCGCGGCCAGCCGTTTATCGGTCTGCAGCGATCGGGCATGGTCTACCAGGATGCGGCGCATCAAGTGGGCCGCCACGCCGAAGAACTGATCGCGATTGTGCCACTCTCCGCGCTGCCCGACCAGCCGCAGATAGGCCTCGTGCACCAGGGCGGTGGGCTGCATGGTGTGATCGGGACGCTCCTGGCGCATATACCCGCGCGCGATCCGCCGCAACTCGTCATAAACCAGGGGGATGAGCCGATCCCGGACGTGTTCGTTGCCTTCGCGGAGTTCGTTAAGGAGCTGGGTGACTTCCCCAGGCGACGCTTCTGCCACAAGCACCCCCGTCTGGGTTCACATTATATCCGATTGCGGTGGGCGGAAAATGCGGCGTGGATGGCCCCGTTTTTCGAAATTCCTCGCGTTAGGGACGAGTGAATGTGTATGGATGCGCGAAGGCGCCGGCGAGAATTCGAAAAAAACTGGAAAAAACTCGGACTGGGACGTATTGCACAACCAGAGGCTGATATGGAAGATCCGCACGGTAACGACTCCTGCTGGCATCGCCTTCCGCGTACGAGGGCGGTTGCGCTGATCCTGATTGCAGCACCCGTTGTGTGCATGCAAGCCGCAACCTGGGAGAGTGTGCCGAAAAGCGACATTGCGCTCGTTGCGGGCCAGGGCTGGCTTTCGGTGCCCATGGCATTCTCCAATGGCGATGGCAGCTTCAACGTCACCAACATTGCCAACTCGGGTTTTGCCCAGAGTGCCCAGGATCCCGGCGTGAAGGTCCTGACCGGGGATTTCAACGGCGACGGCAACACGGACATTGCACTGGCAGGCGGGCAAGGCTGGCTTTCCGTGATCGTGGCATTCTCCAATGGCGAGGGCGGTTTCAACGTCACCAATATCGCCAACCCGGGTTTCGCGCAAAGCGCCCAGGATCCCGGCGTGCAAATCCTGACCGGAGACTTTAACGGTGACGGTAAGACAGACATCGCGCTGGCAGGCGGGC
>Ga0187871_10000961_pt1 | contig 26021 bp, 22 predicted proteins | sample June2016WEW_16_1_FD_132988 | JGI IMG/M metagenome (GOLD analysis project Ga0187871, IMG submission 132988) | Peatland microbial communities from SPRUCE experiment site at the Marcell Experimental Forest, Minnesota, USA - June2016WEW_16_10 | ecosystem: Environmental > Terrestrial > Soil >...
ATCCCCAAGATCATCGGCGCGGCGCGGCGCTACGAGCTGACCGGCGACCAGCGCTACCGGCGCATCGCGGAATTCTTCTGGACACAGGTGACCCAGCACCGCGCCTACGCCACCGGCGGCACCAGCAACGACGAGCACTGGCGCAGCGATCCGGACAAGCTGGCGTCCGAACTGGGGTATTCGACCGAGGAGTGCTGCTGCACCTACAACATGCTGAAGCTGACGCGGCACTTGTTCGGGTGGTCGCCGGAGGCGCGCTATTTCGACTATTACGAACGCGCGCTATTCAACGGCATTCTGGGAACCATGAATCCGAAAGACGGGCTGACCATGTACTATGTGCCGTTGGCCACGGGATATTGGAAGGTGTTCGCGAGTCCGCGCGGATCGTTCTGGTGCTGCACCGGGACGGGTGTCGAGTCGTTTTCGAAGCTGGCCGACAGCATCTATTTCCACGATAAAGACGGAGTATATGTAAACCTGTTCGTTTCCTCCGATCTGGATTGGGAGGAGAAGGGCCTGCGCATCCGCCAGGAAGCGGCGCTGGCGAACCGCCGCGAAACGCGTGTGCGGGTGGTGACAGCGAAACCCGCGAAGCTGATCGTGCGCATTCGCGAGCCTTATTGGACGGACGGCAAGATGACCGTTTCGGTGAATGGACAACCGGTGGCGGCGGTGCGGGCGGGCGGTTACTTCGCGGTGGACCGCACGTGGGAAAACGGAGACGAACTGCGGGCCACGCTGCCGATGGCTCTGCATGCGCATGCGATGCCCGACGACGACACGCTGCAGGCCATCATGTACGGTCCATTTGTGCTGGCGGGGGACCTGGGTCGCGAGGGCCTGACCGAGGGGATGCGGCGCGGGGGTGACAACCCTCCGGAAATGCCGGAGCCCCCGGCGGCGCCGGAATTCGCGGCCGGGTCCCACGATCCGCAGTCATGGATCGAGCCGGTTGGCAAAACGCCGCTCACGTTCCGGACCAAGGAACAGAGCCGGGACATCACCATGGTGCCGCTGAGCCGGATTATCGATCAGCGGTATGGCGTGTATTGGCGGGTGAAGCCGAAGCAGGCGTAGGCGCGCGTAGGCACAAAGGTGGCCAAAGCTACTTCACCTTCTTGGCTTTCTGATCGGCCCCACCCTGGTGCAGGATCAGGGCGTCCTTCAGGAATGAAACGCGGGCATCCACGACTTTGAGGAAGAACTCCGTTTCGGATTGCGCGAAGATCTCGAGGCGCGGTTGGCCGGTGGCCTGAATGAAGAGGCGCGCCCCCTGGCGCGTCACCGCGATTTTGAACGCGGAGTTCAGCTCATATTCGCCGACATAGCGCTGCAGGACGGCCGCATCGACCTGCTGCTCTTTCTGGAAGGTGGCGGCGGAAAAACGGCTGTCCAGAATATGGTTGCCGAGGTCGTCGTTATCGACGAAAGTGTTGCAAAGCACCACGACGCCTTCCTTCTTCGCGGGGTTGAAGCCGACGAACGAGCGATAGCCGAAAGTGCCGCCGTTGTGCCACCAGATGCGCGTATCGAACTTAGTGACGAGATGCCATGCCATGCCGATTTCCACGTCGGGCATGCCGGTTTCCTTTTTCAAGGAGCGCATGCGGCGCATGGCGGCCTTCAGCGGGGTGTCGGTTAACTCCAGGTTGGCGGCGAGGAACTTCAGCATGTCGTTCACCGTGGAGCGCACCGCGCCGCAGCCGGCGAGCACCCCGAAATCCCAGTTCTTAGCGGGCGCCAGCGATGCATCGTAGCCAGGGGCGAGACGCCGTTTCTGCGATTCGGAGAGGGTGATGGAGGTGCTGCGCATGCCTAGCGGCTCGAAGATCCGGGTGCGCAGCAAATCTTCGTAGCTCATGCCCGCCTTAAGAGCCAGCGCGTGGCCCAGCAGACCGGCGCCGAGGTTCGAATATTCATATTGCTCGCCGGGATAACGTGTCAGGGTATAGCGGGAAAGGAAATCGTACAGCTTGGGGGCGTCGTAATCGGCGTACGGGTTGGAGGGATCGGCGGGCTTGAGGTTATCCGGTAGAGGCGGCAGGCCGGACATTTGCATCGAGAGATCCAGCAGGGTGATCTGGCGTCCTCCGCGGCTGGGCACGGTGACGGAAGCGGGGAGGAACTTGGAAACCGGATCGTCAGCCTGGACTTCGCCCCTTTCGATCATGTCGGCGAGGATCAGAGAGGTAAAGACTTTGGTGATCGAGCCGATTTCGTAGACGGTGGCGCCGTCGGGTTGTTGTGCGGCGTCGAGCGACACCTTACCGCTGGAGATGACCTGGCTCCCGGTGGCATCGATAACGCCTGTGACGATGCCCACCGCCCTTCCGCTCTCTACGCGGTTGGCCATGATGGAGCGAATTTCGGCGATTTCAGCGGCGCGCAAGCTCATGGCGGAGGCGATCATCATCGCAACCCATCGGTACTTCATTTCCTCACGCTATCACTTATTCCCGGCGCAACGCGAGGGTGGGGTCGATGCGTTTCGGAGTAAACGAGCCGGTGGCGCCGGCCAGGTTGCATGCCGTTTCACCCGTGGCGGTTATTTCTTCGGAGCTGGGGGCCTGCTTTTGCCAGTCCAGAAAGCTGCCCGGCGATACGACGTTGAAGGGTCCTTGTCCGACGACGTCGGGCTCGTAGGGGAGCGGCTGCCGCAATACGGCATTGACTACGCTGAAAATGCCGGCGTTGCCGCAAAGCAAATTGGATGTCCCGAGGCAATCGGGCCGGAGGCGACTCGCGTAAGGCGTTGGAGTTCGGTGCGGCGGCTGCCCACGCTTGGAACCTGGTGTTCACAAGCGGACAGCGCACGCATCAGCGGGACTTAAAAGTCCCGCCGGCACGCTAAAGCGTCGCTAAAGCGTGCGCTACTGGGCATATTTTTCTTGCAGGATGCGGCGGTGGTGCAGCTCATGGCCGGCTACGATGTAGGCCAGTGCGCGCACCGAAACGGGGTTGTCGCTGGCGATGCCGATACGCATCCAGGCGTCCGCGCTCAAGTGGCGGAAGAGCCACACGGTGGCGCGGCGAACCGCTATAAATTCCTCGATCAGGTCAGACAGCCGGCAATCTCCGAAGTTGCCCGAACGGACGTATTCGTCCTGCTCGAAGGAGGCCAGCGGGGTGCGATCGTTGCGGGCGAAACGCAGCGCGCGGTAGCAGAAGACCCGCTCCGCGTCGATGATGTGGCCGAGCATCTCCTTGATGCTCCACTTGCCGGGAGCGTAGCGGTAATCGCCCTGCTCCTCGCTCAGCGCAGAGAGCAGCGCCAGGGTTTCGCGCGGCTGATCTTCAAGCGCGGCGACCACGTCGTGCCCGCCGACCAGCGAAATGTACTTGCCATAATACGGGGCATACTCGGAAGGTTCGGGAGCGGAGATGGCTAGTGCGGTTGCTTGCATACCGCCAGTATCGCAAAGACCAGAGCCAGGAAAATCGTGGCATCGGTGAACACATGGAACATCCACAAATGGCGCGCAGTTTCGGCGCCGTCGGCCAGCGACGCCACGCCGAACTCACCGGCGCCCGCCAGGGCTACGGCGAACGTGGTCCATAAAACGGACCTGGAGAATCTCCACTTCGCGTAGATTGCCAGCCAGGGCGCGCACAAAAGCAGCAGCGCATACCAAACCACAATGTGTGCCGGCCACCAGACGAATAACCGGGTCCGCAGGGAGCTCCAGGTGCTGAAGCGATCGCTTTTGGAGTCCGGTGGGAAGCCGTAACTCTTGGGGAAGTTGGAATAGAGACGCCGTCCTGGCGCCTGGAACTTCAAGTCGGATTCCAGGATTTCAATCGCCCTGCCGGGGTGCCGCACGTAGAATCCGGCGGCTTTCCAGTAGCTGGTGCGCGCGTAAAACCGCTGGCGGAAGGTTTCGTCTTCGAGCGGATTTCCAGCCATGAAAGCGTGCATGCCGGCATATCGCGCATCGCTTTCGGTGAGGCCCAACTCGCGCACATCCTGGGCGGGGGTAGGCGAGGTATAAGCGATCTTGGCGAAAATCAGGTTGAACCTGGATTGCGCTGTATACCAACCCGGCGTGCGTCCGACCACCCAGATCATCCCGGCGGCGATAGCCACCACTACCAGTGCGGCGACCCAGCGGATGCGCGGCGAGCGGGAACGCCGGCCAAACCAGGCCGCCGCAGCCAAAGGAATCGCGCCATAGATGCCATGCTGGGCCTTCGAAGTGACAAAGAAGAGAGCGGCCAGGCCGAACAGGACGAGCAGAATAGGGCTGGTGGTTTCGCTGCGCGCCAGCAGAACGGCGAGGAAGATAGCGGCCAGCCCGCCGAGCATGGCGGGCACATCGGAATAGAAAGTATTGAGATAGGCGACGAACGCCACGTCGGCGAAGATCCACAGCGCGGCCAGAGACAAGACGAGCCGGGCGGCTAAGGGCAGCGGCCGAAGCATTACGAGCACGAGATAGTAGACCGAAAGGAAGATCAGGGCGTGCAGCGCGCCGAGCCAGCGGATGTCGAAGTGCTTCTTGTCGCCGAGCGCACGCTCCAGCGAGGATGCCAGCCATGCCGGTACGATCTCGGACGACGGGATATGCGGGTTGTAACAGGAAGCCGGCCCGCGCTCATAGTCGGGCTGGAAGTAGATGAACTTCTCGGTCTCGTGATCCGCGCCGAGCAGACACAAGGGGCCCGCCACTTTCGGAAAGTCTCCGTTGTTGGCCATGCCGATGAATCCGGGGAGGAGCAGTTGCCAGGTCAGGATGACGCCGCAAAGGAGCAGGAAAAGAAGTTCCAGCCAGGAGGACGCCGCGCGGTTATCGCGATTCTGGGTGACCACAGCACAGTATCGCAGGTGGACGGCGGCCAAAGCCGGCTGCGGGCAGAATTGCCCGCCCCACAAAACCAAACTGTTCGTGGGAGTTACGACTTGCTATCCAGAATGAACGTGGGCACCAGGCCGCCTACGGAGGAGAATCCGCCGTTGCCGGTGGAGAGCCAACTGGAGCAGCTCAGCACTTTGCCGAGGTAGGCGAGCGGATGCACGTCCACTTGCATCTCTTTGAACTCCAGGTTCCCGTAGGTCACCATGGGGAACACAGAGCGGACGGCGATCACCTTCTCCTGCACGACGTAGGGCGAACGCATGGCCTGCTTCAGTGCGCGATCCCAAGCCGCATCGTCCATCTCCCAGCCAAAGAAGCTGTGCTGGTCGCTGTAGTCGTCGTTGGGCTTCAGGACCAACTTCTCGCGGTTCTGGGCGATGAACTCGGGCAGATCGACAGTTTCCTCGCCGTAGGTGGTTTTGCCGGCGGCCACGAGGCGCGTCCAGGGCACGTGATCGTGAATGGCCTTGCGCTCGGCGGGGGGGAACTTGGCGGTCAGCGATTCGTCGGTGAGCAATCCGAACATGGCCTTCTTGTGGGCCAATTCGGAGCGGAAACTATTCACCACGCAAACGCTGTGCTCGCGATATGCGCGCACCAGGGGATGGGTCAGGTCGAAGCGCATCAGGAACTCCTGCACGCTGATGCGCCGATAGATCAGGTCGATCTCGAACGGCCCTTTGCGGAGCACTTTGTTGCGGTATTCCAACTGGTCCGGAGAGACAATTTCGACGGAATAGCCTTCTTCACGGAAGAAGTCGCGAAAAAGCTGGAACTCGCTCTGGCCGGACTGATAAGCGGGCCGGAACTCGAGAATCGCGATGTTGGGTTTCTTGTGGCCCCCGAACTGTTTATAAGCTTTGAGCAGCGCGCCGAGCAGGTTCTTCTTGCCGCCGACCCGGCTCAAGTGATAACGCTTGCGGAATTCCTTGACGGGCGGCGAATCGTAGAACAGGTCGGCAAGGACTTCGGTGTATGCCGAGCCAGTGGGCGAGTCGGCGTTGTACTGGACAACGTGGAGCGTCCCGTTGGTGAGGTGCGAATCCAGGCGAGCGGCGACTTCAGGCACCTGATAGCCGGGGTCGATAGCGGCGAGCATCTTCTCGGCGGGCAGCAATTCCATACGGGCCAGGAGGCTGGGGCTATCGAGGACCATGCGCTGCATGCGATCGATGGCGCTGATGAGAGCTTCGCCTGTTTTCACGAGCGTGTCGTATTGGCGCCGGGTGATGAAGTTGGGACGAAGAAACGGGCAGATCAAGCGGCCGCCGGCGGAAAGGTGCTCCGCCTCCATCCGCTTGTGGAGATCGTCGACCCAGGCGAGGTCGCGGCATGGACCGTTCTCCAGTAGCCTGTTATACCGGGATATGGCGTCGTCTAACTGGGACATTCGCAACCGTGAAATGATCTATAATCAGTATCGCACAGCGTGCGCCCCATAGTATAGCTGTAACCCCACTGAAATCCTTGTAAACCTTTGTATATCAGGTATTTGTATATATTTTCGAGGCACACCGGGCCAGGATGTCCAGGCGGCTATGTTTGAAGGGATCGGGGAGGTTTTCGGGCTTTCAAACGAGAAACCGGAAGCATTGCGGCGAAAAAGCAGGGCGGACTAAGTCCGCCCCGGCACGATCAAAGCGTGCGCCACTTTACTCGGCTGAAGTGACTTTTCCATTGGTGAAAGTGATCTTCAGATCCTGATAGACGTAGATCTTTTTGCTGCCCATATCGACCACATTCTTCGGTTGTCCCATGCTGGCGATCACCTGGTCGACGGTCTGCCCGATATCGATATTCTGAGCAGTGGGAGTGGCGGCGCTGAGCGCTTCGCGATCGGCCTGGCCGCCCTCCTTGGCCGTATCGGTCAATTCGGACTTGACGTTCGGATCGGGAGGCGGCGCGATCTGCGCGAATGCCGTCTGAACGGGGGGCGCGGCGGCGCCGGCGGGCGCAGCCGGAATTCCGGCCTGGCCTTGCTTAGCGCGGAGATCGCCCAAACCCTGGTCGATGGTTTCGCGCATGTGATTCTGCATGTCCTGAAGGTCGGCAAGCCCGACCTGGACGCTGGCACCCTTCTGACAATCCGGCCCTTTGCTGGCCAGCACGAGCATGTTTGCCGCCGGGGAGTTGGCGGGGGTACCCGGGTTGAGCTGCAGGACATCGCCTTCGGTGACGCCGCAAGTACCGCCCATGCTGGAGGGCACATCGAGGGGTGCGGATACCACGAAGACATGCGTGGTGCCGTCGGTGAGTATCCGGGCGATCCCACTGGAGCCAGGATCGGGCGCAGCCTGCACTCCCGCCACCGCCTCCGTTCTTTCCAAAGCGATCTGGCGGCGGACTTCCTCCGCGATGGCGTCTTTCACTTCCGGGGCGATCGGGGCGGGGGCTTGCAATTGGGCGTTGGCCAATTCGGCGGAGCGCTCGGCATAAGCCGCCTGGAGGGTCTGGGCGACGTAGTAGTCTGTCAACCACAGCGCGGGGCTGGCGTAGAGCGGGTATGGGGTAAAGTAGGCTCCGTAGTAACCGAACCAGGGGTTCCCGGCCCAGCCCCACGGGTAGGCGATAGGCGCGGCCCAGGGATAATATGCCCAACCGTAGAAAGCGGGCGCGAAATAGAAGCCGGGTGCGTAGACGCCGAAATGGACTCCCCAGAAACCGTATGGACGGTAGAAGCGGCCGTAAACCCTGCCGTTGTAAAAGTAAGTGCGGCGCTCGAAGGCGTAGCCATGATAGCTATAAGGATGGCCAATGTAGCCGTGCCCGTAACGATTGCTGACCACGGTTACGCCGCCCGCCCGCGTGCGAACGATGGTCCGGGAGCCGCCCGGCCCGTGGTGGATGTCCATGCCGTGCGCGTGGACCACGGTCACATGGCCTCCGGGTCCCGTGTGGACTTGGGCGCCGCTCCTGGTGGTGGTGACTCGATCGACCGACCTGGTGGTACCGCCGGGCGTCCGGGTGGTGGTCGCGGTGGTCCTGGTAGTAGAGGTAGGGGTATGGGTTACGGATGTCGAACTCCTGGTCGTAGACGAAGGGGTATGGGTTACAGATGTTGAACTCCGGGTGGTGGACGACGGAGTCCTGGTGGTGGTTGCCGTGGAGTGGGTTGTAGGTGCCGTGGCCCTCGGTGCGGCGGTCCTGGGTGCGGCGGTCCTGGGCGCGGCGGCGGGCCTTGACCCGGAACTGGCGGGTTTAGAAGGCGCCGCGGGTTTGGACGCGGGCTTGGGCGCCGAAGGCTTGGCGCTTAAGACTGCCAGTGGCATGCACAGCAGGGTGGCCAGGACTAAGGAGGTCTTGCGAAATTGGACGTTATTCATGACTTTCTCCATTCTTGGACGGACTATATCGGTCAACTCGTTACCGGACGTTGGCAATTCTGTTGCCCTCAATATATATGGCGCGGAATCCGGGGAGAAATACTCATTGGCGGTGAAAAAACCGCGCCGCCGACGTTCCCCTTCCCGACCCGCAAGGCCGCATTATATACTTGATCCAAAGTGTCTGGCGACCCACAGACCGGGGATGGGGATACGGGCGACCTGACCGTGCTGTTGAACCGGATGCAAAAAGGGGACCGGGCGGCGGCCGACGAGGCAGCGGCGCGGGTTTACAGCGAACTGCATCGTATCGCGTCGCGCGAAATGCGGCGGGAGCGGCCGGGACACAATCTGCAGGCCACCGCGTTGGTGAATGAAGCTTACCTGCGGCTGGCGGCCGGCGGATCTCTTGAAGTGCAGAGCCGCAGCCATTTTTTTGCCATCGCCAGCCAGCAGATGCGGCGCATCCTGGTAGATTACGCGCGATCCGCGGGAGCGCAACGGCGTGGCGGGGGCGCCGTGCCGGTGGATCTGGAAGAAGTCCGCGCCGGAGCTGAAGGACGCAGCGTGGATCTGCTTTCGCTGGACGAGTCGCTGGCGGAACTGGAACGCCTGGAACCGCGCGCGGCCAAGGTCGTGGAACTGAGGTATTTTGGCGGTCATACCGATAAAGAGGTGACCGAAGTGTTGGGGATTTCGCTAGCAACGGTGCGCCGCGATTGGGAATTCGCGCGATCCTGGCTATTCCGGCGCATGCAGGGGAATTCGAGCAAGCCGCCGGAGCAAAAGTGAAGTGAGCTATGTCCCCTGAGATCCATCAACGTGTGCGGCATCTCTTCGACGAGACTCTGGAGCATCCGGAGCCCGAGCGCATGCCGTTTCTCGAAGCCGCCTGCGCCGGAGACGCGGAAGTCTTCCGGCAGGTGACGGAACTGCTGGCCGCACAGGGAGAGGCCGGCCAATTCCTGGAGGAGGCGCCCCCGCAGCCGCCACGGATCGGCCGCTACATGGTTAACGGCGAGTTGGGCCGCGGGGCGATGGGCATTGTCTATGCAGCCGTCGATCCGCTCATCGGGCGTAAGGTGGCTGTTAAAGTGATCCGCCTGCAAGCTCTGGCTGACGGCGCGGAAGCGGCTTTCCTGCGGGAGCGCCTCTTCCGCGAAGCGCGCTCGGCGGGCGGCCTGTTTCATCCCGGTATCGTAGTGATCCTGGACGTGGGACAGGAAGGCGATGTGGCGTACATCGCGATGGAGTACGTGGAGGGGCCATCCTTGTTTCAGGTGCTCTCGGAGCGCGCCAAGATGGACCGCGCGGAAGCCGTCAGTATCCTGTCGCAGACCGCTTCCGCGCTGGATTTCGCGCACAGCCATGACGTGGTCCATCGGGATATCAAGCCGGCCAACATCATGCTCGAAAAGGGCGTGACCGTAAAGGTGGCCGACTTCGGCATCGCCAAGATCACCTCGCAACAGTACACCCGGACGGGCGTCTCGATGGGCACGCCCAGCTACATGTCGCCGGAGCAGGTGGACGCCAAGCCTTTGGACGGAAAGTCGGATCAATTCTCCCTGGCGGTGGTGGCGTACGAGCTGCTGACCGGGGTGAAGCCGTTTCGGGCGGATTCGTTCACGGCGCTGGCGCATATGATCGTGTATGGGCCGCGCCCGTCGGCACGCGCGGCAAACCCGGATTTGCCGGCGGCTGTCGATCAGGTTATTTACCGTGGGTTGGCCAATCTTCCGGAAGAACGCTACGGGAACTGCCGTGAGTTTGTGGGGGCGTTGGAACGTGCGTTGACGGCGCCGGCGCCGGCCGTCGACGATGGCACGCGCAAAACCATCGCGCCGATCGCGGTGACGCGCGAGGCTCCTGTACTCAAGTACCCGGCCGTCAAGAAAAAGTCGCCGCGCAACATCTATATAGCCGCCGGCGCGATTGCCGCGATATTTTTGGCGGCCGCGGGATGGGCTTACATATTGATGACTCGCAGGCCCACGCCGGGCCCCGTTTCGCCGGCGCGAGTGGCCATCAACACGCCTCCAGCAGGCGCGACCGCTGTGCCCGCAGTGGCCGCCGCGCCGGTGATTGCCCGGTTTCTGGCGGAACCGAAGTCCGTGGAGGCCGGCGCGCAAGCGATGCTGAATTGGGAGGTTTCGGGCGCCACCGAGGTCGCTATCGAGCCGGGCATCGGCAAGCGGCCGCCGGCGGATCACGCACCGGTGAAGCCACAGAAATCCACCACTTATATCTTGACCGCGACCAACGCAGGCGGGACCGTATCCGGGGAGACGTTTGTCGAGGTGAAACTGAAAAACTCGGATGCGCCCGGGCACGCCCGGCAACTCTACCTGGACGGCGAGGCCAAACTCCGTGCCCGGCAATTCGCCGAGGGGCTGGCCCTGCTGCGCCAGGCCGCCGAAGCGGGCGAGACGCGCGCCATGATCGAACTGGGCGAAATCTTCATGACAGAGGGCAACGGCCACACGCAGGATGAGAAGCAGGCCCTGCTTTGGTTTCGTAAGGCTGCCGAGGCCGGTGACTGGGAAGGCATGCTCCGCCTGGGAGCCTGTTATGACTTAGGCATCGGCGTTGCCGAGAACGACCAATTGGCGGCAGTATGGTACCGCAAAGCGGCCGATAGCGGCAGCGCCGCGGCGACCTTCGATCTGGGCAAGATGCACGAGAATGGGCGCGGTGTTCCGCGCGACCCGGCGAAGGCCCGCGAGCTTTATGAACGGGCGGCCCGGATGGGCAACGCGGAGGCCCGCAGACGGCTCACGCAGTTGGGCGTGCGGTAGCGAGGTGGCTGTTTCCGTCGTTCCTTTATATTTATGTGAGAGCTAATCCAGCCAGAATTCCGCTGGCGGTACTCACCGCCGGGCAGGCACCGATCCCGCTCGGCGCCAGGCTTATGGGACAGCAGATGTGGAAACCGGGCGTCCAGTGGGTACGGACACCTTGTTTCAGGCGGCTTCCATCAGCAAGCCGGTGACGGCGATGGCCGCGATGCGGCTGGCGGATGAGCACCGGCTATCGGTGGATGCCGATATTAACACGATCCTGAAATCGTGGCACGTGCCGGGCTCTTCGGTGACGCCGCGTTCTTTAATGAGCCATACCTCGGGCGCGGACGATGGATTCGGTTGTCCGGGTACGACCCAAGCGCACCCCGGCCCACAGTCGTTCAGATTCTGGACGGGAAGCCGCCATCGAACGTGGGGCCGGTGCTGTTTACGCGGCCGGCATATCAAGCGTATAAATACTCAGGCGGCGGCGTGACGTCAATCACGCGGCCAGAGCCCATGACGGCGACGGAAAACCGATGGGGCCGCCATGGCACGTCTATCCGGAGCACATTACCAGCAAAAGGACGGCAGCGTGCTGGTGCCGGAAGCGCTGCGCCCTTACCTGGGGACGGACGTGATCCGCTAAGCCCGAGCGGGACTTAATTAAGAGTCCCGCCGGCACGCTGAAGCGTGCGCCACGGGACCGGGTATTCGCCCAGTAGTTCCTGCAGTACGGGCCGCGCGCGGTGCGCGGGCCCAAAGGGGATGGGTTGACGCAGGCGGGTGCGAGCGCCATGGTTCAGGATTCGCTCGACAAGCCGCTACCGCGGTAGCGGGCGGACTTTAGACGAACTGATATTTCTGGCTCTGATCGTCCCAGAGAATCTTCCGGTCATTCTTGAACGAGAGCGTGGCCATGTGACCGGAGATGGCCGCTTGCTGGCCGACTTCCGGAGATGCGATCACCTGCTCGTTGCCGCGAATGGCTTCCACCCAGTTGCGGAAATGGTTGATGGCGCCATCCCTCTCGCCAAAATCGGCGGGACCGTTCAAGTGAACAGGCGGGCGGGCCTTCACGCGGTCGGGCGCCTTGCCTTTCAGCAACTGCGGCGTGAAGTAAAGGTCCATGCGGTTGAGCACTTCGAGGGTGCCTTCATTACCGCACAACTGCTCGCCGTAGCCGTACTGCTCGTTGCCGAAATAGCTGGAATAGTTGATCTGGAGCTTGTCGGGGTATTCGTAGATGGCGCTGAAGGTGTCGGGAGTATCGCGGTCATCGCCCGCGCCGGTCCACCGGTAGATGCCGCCCGACGCCATACAGGAGTGCGGGAGGGTACGATCCAGCATGAAGTTGACAATATCGGTCTGGTGCACCAGCAGATCGGTGGAGATGCCGCCTGAATAATCCCAATAGAGGCGCCACTGATAATAACGGTGGGGATCCCAGGGGCGCTTGGGTGCGGGGCGCAGAAACTTGGCCCAGTCGGTGTTCTGCTCGGTGGCGTCCTTGGGAATGTCGTAGCGCCAGGCGGGATTGTCTTCGGTGGAATTGCGGTACCAGAAGGCGCGCACGAAATGGACGTCGCCGATCATCCCCTGCTTCACCATTTCCCTGGCCTTCTTGTAGAGCGATGAACTGCGGTTCTGGGTTCCCACCTGCACGATCTTGCCGGACTTCTTCCACTCCGCCACGATGTCGAAGCCCTCTTCGATGGTGTGGGCCAGCGGTTTTTCCAGGTAGACGTGCTTGCCGGCGCGCAGAGCGGCGATGGCCATATCGTGATGCAGATGTTCCGGCGTCATGATGAAGACGGCATCGATCGAACGGTTGGCCAGCAGATCGCGGTAATCCTCATAGGTGGCGGGGGTGTTTCCCCAGACGGTCTGCACGCGGTCCTTGCCGCGCGCCAGATAGCCCTGAAACGTATCGCAGATGGCCGTGATAGCGACCGTTTCCGGGGCGGCCTTCTTCAACCACTCGATGCCGGCATTACCGCGCGTGCCGACGCCGATCCAGCCGATGTTGATCTTGTCGTTGGCGCCGCGCGCGCCGATAATTGCAGGCCCGGCCAGCACCGCTGCCGTAGCCGTAGTTTTGAGAAAATCCCGGCGTTCCATTTCGACTTCATGTTAACAGAAGGCGGAAGCCGGCAGACAGACTTGACTAGGGCTGGCGGGCCTTCGCGATGGCGGCCAGGTACTGCCGCGCCTTCTCCTCGATCAGGTCGTAGCGGGCATCCCGGATCAGCTTGGCATCCACCAGTTCGCCGCCCACGGCGACGGCGCAGGCGCCGGCTTTCAGGAACTCGCCGGCGGTTTCCAGGTTCACGCCGCCGGTTGGGATCATTTCGATTTGAGGGAAGGGGCCTTTGAGAGCCTTGATGTACTTCGGGCCGCCCACGTTGCCGCAGGGAAAAATCTTGACTACATCGGCGCCCGCTTCCCATGCGGTGAGGACTTCGCTCGGCGTCAGCGCGCCGGGGCAGATCACCTTGCCGTACCGCTTGGCCATTTCGATGGTGGATAGTTTCAGACTGGGGGTGACAAAGAATTCGGCCCCGGCCAGCATGCAGATCCGGGCGGTCTCGGGGTCGAGCACAGTGCCGGCGCCCAGCACGATGCGATCGCCGAACTGGCCGGCAATCTTTTCCAGGGCGCGCACGGCGCCGGGAACGGTCATGGTAATCTCGGCCACGCGGATGCCCCCGCGGTAAATGGCTTCGATCGCCAGAATAGCGGCCTCGGCGCTGGCAGTGCGCACCACGGGCACGATGCCGATACGCGCGATTTCGGCCAGAATCTCTCTTTGTTTCATCGGTCCCAAGTTATCACGTAAGCGATAGCGGGAGGCAGCGTAAGGCGGCGGCGCGGCGCGCTGCGGCAAATCCCGTAAGATAGCGGGGATGGGGGATATGTGAAGTTTATTGCGATATGCGTCCTGCTGGCTACGGCGCTGGGTTGTTCGCGCACGCGGCCGCTGACGGTGGGCTCGAAGAACTTCACCGAGCAGATTCTCCTGGGTGAGATCGTGGCGCAGCAACTGGAGCGGCGGCTGGGCGGGAAAGTCGAACGCAAGCTGGACCTGGGTGGCACGCTGCTGGCCCAACAGGCGCTACGCAACGGCGAAATCGACTTATATCCCGAATATACCGGGACGGCCCTGACCGCTGTCCTGAAGCTAGCGCCCTCCTCGGATCCGGCGGCAGTACTGCAGCGGGTGCGGGCCGAGTATCGCAAGCGCTGGCGGCTGGAGTGGCTCGATCCGCTGGGCTTCGACAACACTTTTGCCATGGTGGTGCGCGGTCCCCAGGCGCGGGCCGAACGGATCGAAAGCCTGTCGGATGCCGCGCGCCGCAAACAGGGCTGGACGCTGGGCGTAGGTTATGAATTCCTGCAGCGTCCGGACGGGCTGGCGGGCTTGCTCACGACTTATCACCTGCCGCTGGCGGGCCGGCCCAAGAGCATGGATCTGGGCCTGCTCTATCGGGCCCTCGAACAGAAGCAGGTGGACATGGCCGCGGCTAATGAGACGGACGGCATGTTATCCGTGCTGGACGTTCAGGTACTGCGCGACGACCGGCACTATTTTCCCCCTTATCAGGCCGCTTTGGTGGTAAGAGAAGAAAGCCTGGCGGCCCACCCGGGGCTGCGCGCGGCGCTCGATCAGCTATCGGGCAAGCTATCCGCAGCCAGCATGCGCGAACTGAACCACCAGGTGGATGGAAAGCACCGGCAGCCCGCCGCCGTGGCGCGCGAGTGGTTGGCCGGCATTCAGTGAGGAAGGCCACACCCGGCGATGTGAGCCGCTGGCGGCGGGCTGCACGTCTGACTTACACTCTTAGTCGAGGAAGGTGGCTATGTCGAGGGGTCTGCTCCGTCTGGTTCTGGCTGGATGCTTAATCGTCTGTATGGGGATCGCCGCGAAGAAGGATCACAACGATGCTTTTGTGGCGGGCAGCCCCGACGAGACCCGGATCGCACGCGAGGTACGCCATCAACTCATCATGTTGCCGTACTATGGCGTTTTTGACGATTTGGCGTTTAAGGTGGAAGGCGGCACCGTCACGCTTATGGGGGCGGTGGTACGGCCGGTTTTGAAACCGGACGCGGAAAATGTGGTGAAGCGGATCGAGGGTGTGACACAAGTGATTAACGAGATTAAGGTGCTGCCCCCGTCGCCGATGGACGATCAGATCCGCCGTGCGGAATACCGCGCGATTTATGGCGATCCGGCGTTATCGACGCGCTACGGATTCCGCGCCGTGCCCTCGATCCACATCATTGTGGAGGGCGGCCATGTCACCTTAGAGGGCGTGGTGGCCAACGAAATGGATAAAACTCTTTGCTACACGCGCGCAAACGGGGTGCCGAATGTGTTTTCGGTGGCCAACAATTTGCGGGTGGAAGGCCAGTAACGGGTACTGCCCAGGCGAGTACCGCCGGCCGGGAAAAGGGCGCGAAATCGTTCTAAAATAGATCATGCAGCTTTTGCCCCGGGTAGGTACCCTTGTCTCGATTTTGTGGATCTCTTGCGTTTACTCCATTGCCCAGACGGGAGCACCGCCCATCCCGCCGATTCAGTCGTTGACCGATATCGGAACGGTCTCGCAGAGTCCGCTGATCCAGGGCCGGAGCGGCGCCTACAGCGCGTTGTTCAACGGCAAATCCTATTGGCTGTTCGACGACACGAACCTGACTGAGGCAAATGCCTCGGGCGACAGCTCGATCGACAACAGCATGGCGTGGACCGGCGACCTGGATGCTTCGAAGGGCATCGCGCTAAGCGGCAATTATGTGGATTCCACAGGCGTACCCACGGAGTTTATTCCGTATCTGACATGGGAAGAGCAGTACAACTTCGTGCATAGCACGAAGAGTTGTACCGCCAGCCCGTGCGGCGCGGAATTCGCGTTGTGGCCGGGTCCGGTGGTTCCAGATCCGGCCCGCGGCCGCACTTTGATCTTTTACAACGAAATCTGGCGGATCACGGGCCAGTCCAAATACACGCAGATCGGCACGGGCATCGCGATCTGGCAGAACGGCAAGATCACGCGGCCGGTAGTGAATCCGGGAACGCGCTATCCGACGCTCCTTTGGGCTGGAAGCCAAACCGGTTATGCGGACGGATGGGTGACCTCTGGCGATACTCTTTACACCTATGGGTGCGTGGCGGGCTTCCTGGTGCAGGATTGCGGGGTCGCGAGCGTGGCGTTGGAAAATGCTACGGTGGCGGCGGATTGGAGCTTTTACACCGCATCGGGCACATGGAGCGCTAATCCGACGGATGCGGCCACTATTTTCCAGGGGGGCGTGAGCAATTCTGTTTTCTATGACGATTATCTGGGCATGTACGTGGCGATTTATAGCGGGGTATTAAGTAATGATGTGCTTTATCGCGTGTCGTACACGCCATGGGGGCCATGGTCAAACCAAACCCTGGTTTTCACGGGCTTGTTAGGATATTTGCGCAATGCGGATTTCAGTGCGTTGGCGCATCCGGAATTCGCGCAGGCGAACGGACAGGTCGAGTATGTCACGTATGTTCGGGACACTGGACTGCTGACGCAGGCTTTGCAGCTTGTGCAGATTACGTTTGGGCTGCCGGGGAAGTAAACCCGCCCAGGCAGGAGTGCCCGCCTGCCAGCTAATCCAGATCGATGTCGCGCCGCGGCGGCGGCGTGTCCGGATTCTCTTTCGCTTGTTTCAGCAGCTCGTCGAATTTCTTTTCGAGAACCTTGCCGTGGGATTTCTCGGCTGCGAATTGCTTGCGGAAGACCTCGTCTCGCCGTCCGGCCTCGCCTTTCAGCTTGGCGACGGCCGCCGCCAGGTCTTCAATCGCAGGAGGTTTTTCAGGTACCACATGCGCGATGACGGCCTGTGTTTCGGGATCGACCTTTAGAAGCGCGCTGCAGCAGGGGCACTGGACCTCAAACAGAACTTGCGACATAGTGCCCATCGTAGCACCTGCATGAATCACAGGACTACATGCTACAAGCCCAGCGAGAGCAATTGTGAGGATTTAGAGGGAATCAGAGGGTTCTGGCGAGGTGACTGGTTGGAAGGAACCAAACGGGGAAAGCAATTGTTTCTCGCTGGGCCTGCTCTATGTTTGTCACGCATTTGCTATAGCAATCGTCTCGCCAAACCTCAAGCCATTTATTCCCAATCAGGTAAACGGAATCCCGGACGCCACGCGTGCAATATTGGCACTCGTGGACAAGGTTTGTCCAATTCCCGAACAGCGTGCGACGTCCTGTCGTCGCGGGCAGTCGTCATTCGCCCGGCTGATCCGCGACCGGCAGCGGACTGGCTGGACGCGATACCACCCCCTGGAACGCTTCGCGGAGCGAAATCCCGTTGTGATTCAGCGTCTGCCCGGTGACCCGCTCCAGTTCCACTTTGGATTTGGCATACGCGGCTTCGGCGGCCAGTTCACTTTGGCGCGAGGTGGCCAGATCCCGCTGGGTTAGGATGACGTTGTAGATGACGGAAGCACCCGCCGCGTACTTTTTCTGCTCGGCATCCAGCGTGCGCTCCTGCAGGATGCGCGCCTTGGTGGCGGCACGATACTGGGCACGCGCATTTTGGATCCCGATTACGGCGTTCTGCACGTCCACGCGCACCTGGTTCTCCAGGCGTTGCACGCCGAGTTGCAGTTGGCGCAGCGTGAGCTCGTCGTTGATGGCCTGTGCCTGCGCGGCACGGTTACGAAGCGGGATGGTCAGGTTGAATCCGGCCGAGTAGTTTGGATAGTCGCGCGCGAAAAGCTGCTTCAGTACCGTACTGTATCCGCCGACGAAGGCCGGGCTGGGCGCGCCGAAATTGAATGGGAAGGTGGAGATAGCTGTGTTCACCTGTCCGGCGAGACCATTATTCGACATGCCGGCCACCAGATCGAGCGTGGGCAGCAGCCCGTTTTTCGAACCATGCAGGGTAATCTCCTGATTGGTGACCTGGATGCGGTTTTGGGAAAGCTCGGGGCGCGCGGAAAGGGCCATGGCGACCAGGTCCTGCATCGGCGAGACCGGCTCCATGTCGGGCACGCGGATACGGTCGGTCGGAACGATGCGCGCTTCCGCCACCGCCGGGCTGGCCACGCCGTTGCGGCTGAGCGCGTTCTTCAGAATGGTTTCCTGCTGCAGGACCTGGGTTTCCGCGAGCGTCAGGTTCTGCTGGTCGGTAGCCAGTTGCGCCTCGGCCCGCACCACTTCAATGGGCGCCATCATCCCGGCTTCCACCTGTTTCTGGTTGTCATCGAAGAGCTTGGTGCTGGTGGCTACGGCCTGTTGTTGAACCCGCACGTTTTCGTTGAACGTCACCAGATCCCAATAAAGATCCATCACGGCGGCCACTGTGGTGATTACCTGCAGCTTGAAGGTTAAGTCAGCCAGCTCCCGGTTGTTCTTGGCGATCCGGATCTGCCGTTGATTCACGGCCAAGCTGAAGCCTTGCAGCAAGTGTTGGGTCACTGTGAGACCCAGGGACGAACTCGTCACGGGATTGAACAGGGTGGTGGAGCTATTGCCGATTGCGGTAGAGTTATTCAATCCCAAGCTGACCGAAGTACCGCTGGCAAAGCCTTGCTGGTAGGTGAGGCCGGAAAGGTCCTGCCGTTGAACCAATTGATCGACACCGGCGATGAATACGCTGCTTTCCGGGACCGTTTGATGGGCCCAACTAGCACTACCCACCAGGGCTGGATCGAAAACGGGAATCGGCGGACCGGATTGGGTAATCACGGTATTGCCCACGGCGGTGGCACTGGCCGAACTGGCCTGGGTTGAGGGATTCCCCGTGACTCCGGTCTGGCCAACGCCGCCGGGTTGCGCGCTGGTGGGTCCCGCGGTTACGGACGTGGATACACCTTGCGCGAAAGCGCCGGCCCGCGCACGCAAGACCTGGGTGTCGGCAATCTGCGGCCCGTAACGTTGGATTTCGATATCCAGATTGTTTTCGAGCGCCAGGGCGATGGTGTCCTGCATGGAGAGGTACAGCCTTCCGGCGCGCAGCAGCAGTTCGAGGCGCCCGGAATTCGCCATGTCGATCGGGGGAACTTGAGGCATCCGGTATTTGGCGGTCAGCCATTCGAATGCGCCGTCCGGCGGCACGATGTCATGCGCTTGCTGGGCGAAGGTGGGTGCGATCAACAACCGGATGCAGAAAATGGAAATGACGGTTTGAGAGCGGTGCATCGATAGCCTTTGAATAGTATTGGTTTTCTCAATGGTATAGTAGGCGTTTGTGACGCCGCAAGCCGAATCCATTCTGGAGTTGTTCCGCGAAACGGGAGCTTATCTTAGCGGCCACTTCCGGCTTACCAGCGGACTGCACAGCCCAACCTATATGCAGTGCGCGCTGGTGTTGCAGCATCCGCGGCATGCGGCCGAACTGGGCCGTCTGCTGGCGGAGGAGTTGCGGAAACTAGCGCCCGAACCCGTGGCATTGGTGGTGTCGCCCGCGCTGGGCGGGTTGATTATCGGCCATGAAGTGGCGCGCGCGCTGGGCGCCCGATTTATCTTCACCGAGCGGGACGAGAATAAGCGGATGACCCTGCGCAGGGGCTTCAGTGTAGCGCCAGGGGAAGCCGCGCTGGTGGTGGAAGATGTGGTGACTACCGGCGGCAGCACGCGGGATGTGGTGGAAGTGCTGAAGGCTGCAGGAGCACGCCCGCTGGCAGCCGGTTCCATCGTGGATCGCAGCGGCGGGCGGGCGGACGTGGGCGCGCCACGGGTGGCGTTGGTGACGCTTGAAGTGGTGGCCTACGATCCCGCGCAGTGTCCACTTTGCGCCGAAGGTATTCCGGCTGTGAAGCCGGGGTCACGCCCGTTTTGAACGAAGAAGACACTCATCTAAGACCCCATTGCCGCTCAATAAGTTAGCGGTTGTTTTTCGGAGCCGCAAAGATGATGAAAACCAAGAGTAGTGGGGCGGGCAGGATTGCCCGCCCCACGGTGAGTTTTCGACGATGCCCCGCAGGGGGTCTCGCCGCTGTTTCACCCCCATCCGCCATGCGCCGCATCCGCATCCAACTCGCTTACGATGGCACCGATTTCCACGGCTGGCAAGTGCAGCCCGGCCTGGTTACCATTCAGGGCACGCTCGAATCCGTAGTGGCTGAGATCGAAGGACGCCCGGTGCATGTGGCCGGCTCCGGGCGCACGGACGCAGGCGTACACGCGCTGGCGCAGGTGGCCGCGTTCAGCATCGAAAACCCGATCCCGCTGCCGAATCTGCGCAAAGCCATGAACCGCCTGCTGCCCGCGTCTATCCGGGTCCTCGGTACCGAGGAAGCCTTGCCCGATTTCCATCCGCGCTTCCAGGCCGTGGCCAAGACATACGAATACAGAATCGTGCGCGCCGAAGTCTGCGCACCTTGGGAATGGCGCTACGTGCAGCATCATCCCTATCCGCTTTCGCCCGCCGGCATGCTGGCTGCGGCGGCCATCCTGGAGGGCGAGCACGATTTCACCGCTTTCGCAGCTTCCGACGACCGCGACGACGAAGGCAAGACCAGGGTGCGCACTATCTTCAGTTCGCGGCTCGACATCGGCGCGGATCGCCTGATTTACCGCGTGCGGGGCAGCGGCTTTCTGAAGCACATGGTGCGCAACATCGTGGGATCGCTACTGGAAGCGGGCCGCGGCAATGTAAACGAATCCGGCATGCGCGCGCTGCTCACGCCAGGCTGCTCGCGCAAAGCCGGCCCCACCGCTCCCGCTAAAGGGCTTTTTCTGGTCAGTGTTGAATACTAGGCGCCGCCGGCTGCGCCGGACACCGTTCGTCCGGGTGCGACGCACGAAGTTGCAAGCCGGCGAAAGCGAAGCCCATCTCCCGCGCGTCGGCGCCGACGGGCCCGGCCCTTCCGGTATCCAGGGAGATGTTGTTCGATCCGCCCGGACGTATGACGTCGCGCGGAACCGCGAACACGACGGTCTGCAGGGCGTAGTTTGACAGAGTTCCCAGTGTCCGCCCGTTCAGGCTGAGTTCGGTGGGTCGCCCAGGCAAGGCGAAGCCGGTGACGGCAACCTGCAAACACGCCGCCGGCAGCGCTTGCGGCGATAGCCGGAACAGGATGGATGCGTGCTTCTGCGTCAACGAATACTCCGGTCCGCCGGGATCGTTGAAGCCGGTGATATCGAGCCCTGGAGAACCGTTAGGGCCCGTCTCCACAGGCAGAGTCGCCTGTTGCGCCGGACTGCGCGCGATCGAGAGAGCTGCGCTGCGGAAGATATCGCGGCATGGCGGCTGGCAACGGGCTTCTCCGGTTGCAACCCACAGCTTATCGGCGGCGGGCAGGTCCGGGCAAATGTTTCGCGCCGAAAACATGAAGCCCCAGTCCGGGCTTACGCAAAATGGTTTGGCCATTCGCTGCATGGAGTTTGCCAGATCGACTGCGCGGCCCCAGTCGTCGTGAGCGAAGACGATGGCAAGTGTTCCGAAAGGGGAGACGGGCATAGCCGCGGCCGCTTTCACGGCATCCGGATCGCTACGGATGGCCGAACGCAGCGTCTTGCGTTCCGCAACGCACAAGACCAGCATTGCGGCCAATGCCGGGGCGTTTAGGATGGGGCGTGTGCGGCCACGCAGAAAGGGTTCCAATGCGGCAAGCAGCAGAAACCAGGCAAGGAGATGAAGGGCGTAGACAAATTCGGCATTGAAGGCGAAGAATCCACCGGTGATACGGGTAGCCCAGTATAGGAACAGAACTCCGCTTACAGCACAGATCCATGTGAGGTATTTGAGGAACGGCGCGCGCGGCTGCCTCTTAGCCGCTCTGTGGCGTGCAGCGACAGCGAAGACGAAGAGCGACACCAGGGCCACCCAGTAGGCGACGACATAAGTGCGAGACAACCCCAAAACCAGGAGCCCAACAGGTCCTTTCAGCAGTGCTGTTGCGGGCGAACCGATGAAGAGCACAAAGCAGGCGGCATAGCCCAGCGCGATCCGTAGGTTATTGCGTTGATGGGCGGAACGATGCAGGTATGCCAGGACATCCTGCGGAGTATTCGGTTTATCCAGGACGGTTTCGAGTAGGATCGGCAGAGCAAAGACTGCGACGATGACGGCGGCCAGCGCGAAATCGCGACGCCGTTCGGAAAGCAGCACTTGCAGTCCATCCTGACCGCGCGCATGCCACAGGATATGCGCCACCACGGCCCCGCCGATAACTCCCACGAAAAGCAACTGCGCGACATGGGCGTGGATTAGAAGCATCCCGGAAGCAGCCATCCACGGCAGGTCTCTGGTATCGCCCGCCATCACGGAAGCGGCAGACACGGCGAAGAGCAGGAACGGGAAGAGCAGAACGTCGGGCATCCAGTTCGAAATCAGCATGGGCGGATAGCCTTCCGGATCGACGTTGACCATTACGGTGACCACGGCAGTTGCGAGCAGCGCAAGGGGCACAGATATCCCGGCATGCCGCTCAAAGATGTAAAGCGAGATGCAGAGCAGAGCCCCGTTGAAAAGGATCATGATCAGGACTTGAGCATTATACGGGGCGGGGACGACATGCAGCAGATCGTGAAAAAGGAACTCACCCAGGGCGAACAGGTAGAGGAAAGCGGGGCCGGGATGATGGAAGTGCCATCGGGAGTAGTGGCCCGTTAATAATGTGAAATGCTTAGCCTGCTGCACGAGCAGGGAATTGGCGGCGAAATCCGTGGTTTCGACTGTGGGTTGGGTGAAAAGCTGGAGATTGAGGGAGAGCACCAGGAGCACAAAGGCTGCCGTCAAGATCAACGGCAGGTTGTCCCGGGTCCGCGTCACAATTGAACGATGATAACAGTCTTTTGTGCCGCCCCAGGGAGTCTCACCGCTTCTCGGCTCGCACGATTTCCATAGGCACCCAGATCTGCAAGGTAGTTTTTTCAATCACTTGAAATCCTGCCGCCGCTATCACCCGGCTCATGAAGATCGGCCGGCAATCGACGAAGTTGGGGAAGTGCTGGTGGGTCCACTCGTACGCTTCGTAAATCAGGCCATGCTTTCCTTCTTTCGACATGCCCACGACCACGATGCGCCCCCCGGGCTTGAGGACACGCCGGCATTGCGCGAGCACGACCGGAATTTCCGGCGTATCGAACAGTTCCAGGGTGAAGCTCATGAATATCGCGTCGAAACTATCCGCCGGATAGGGCAAGGCGGTGGCGTCTCCGGTACGCAGCTCGACGATGCCGACGAATCCTTGCTGCCGGACCAGACCGTCCGCAACGGCGCGCATTCCGCCGGAGAGATCGATTCCATGAACTTTGCCCGAGGGTCCCACGGCGCGGGCCAGCCCCACCAGGGCGTGCCCGGTGCCGTATCCGATTTCGAGGACGGTTTCGCCCGGCTGGGGGGCGAGCATCTGCAAGCCGGCCTCGCGCACAGGCCCTTCGGTGCTTTCAGATAGAAGATCGTAAACCTTGCTGATTTTGTCGTACAGCGCCTTGGTCTCGGCCCGCGACAGGATCATGATGCCACTATACCTTGAGCCAGGAACGGCACGTCACCAAAAACTGCACAGCCCGTCATACTAAACTAAAGAAACCGTGGACACGCTTATCGAAACCGGCCTGCTGGCCAAGACTAAAGCCGCGCGCGCCGCCCTGGACGACTGGACGCGCAAGATAGTGGAGTGGCATTTCAATCCCGAAACCGGCTGCCCGTTCTGGCTGGATTACGCCACGAAGCTGGATTGGGACCCGCGCACCGAAATCCGCGGCTACGACGACCTGGACCGGTTCGGCTTTTTTCAGGATGAATGGCTGCGCGGCGGGCCGGTTCGCCGTTGGGTGCCCCAGGCCTACGCCAACCGGCCGGTTTACGTTTTTGAAACGGGCGGCAGCACCGGCGTGCCCAAGTCGCGCATCAGCATCGACGATTTCCGTATCGATTACGAAGCCTTCAGCGCCACGCTGCCGGACAATGCCTTTCCGCCCGGGTCCGACTGGCTGATGCTGGGTCCCAGCGGCCCGCGGCGTTTGCGGCTGGCGGTGGAGCATCTGGCGCAATTCCGCGGGGGCATCTGCTTCATGACGGACCTGGATCCGCGGTGGGTGATCAAGCTGATCAAGCGCGGCAAAATCGAGGAAGCCGAGGCCTATAAGCAGCACGTGGTGGAGCAAGGGCTCACGCTATTGCGCGCGCACGACAATATCCGCTGTATGTTCACCACGCCGAAGCTGCTCGAAGCGTTGTGCGAGAAGGTGTCGCTGAAGAAGATGGGCATCCGCGGCGTCTTCTGCGGCGGTACGGAAATGACGCCGCAGTTTCACCGGTTCGCGGTGGAGGAATTGCTGGACGGAGTTTATTTTGCGCCGACTTACGGCAATACGCTGATGGGGCTGGCAGTCCACAAACCGCGCCGCAGCGAAGACGGCTTCGATATCGTCTATTACCCGCCTGCGCCGCGCGCCATGATCGAAGTTGTGGACCCGGACAACCCGGCGCGGGTGGTCGGCTACGGCGAAACCGGCCGCGTGCGCCTGACCACGCTGACGCGCGAATTCTTTATGCCCCGCTTTTTAGAACGGGACGAGGCGGAACGGGAACCGTCGTATACGGAGTACCCTTGGGACGGCGTACGCAATGTGCGGCCGTTTTCCCGGTTCCAGAAGACGGTAGTCGAAGGCGTCTACTAATGGACGAGGTAGTGCACATCCCGCTGTTGCGTCGCGGCCGGCCTTACCGTAGCCTCGATACCGTGCGCACGCCGCACCACCGCACCGGCGAACCGTTTGTGGAGATCAGCCAGGCGAACGTGGGCCTGATCCGGCGCGACATGCTCGACCAGACGATGCCGCGCACGCTTCTGGCAGGCTTCAGCACCGAGGAACTGTTCGGCATGTGTGGCAAGGCGGCTGATTTGTTCGCGGAATCCCCGCTACCGCTGGGCGATGCCACGCAAACCCCCGCGGACTACGTGCTGCAGGTATCTGCCACCACCGGCCTGCCGCACGTCATGGTTCGCCGCAACATGCACAAGATCCGCAGCGTGCTGGCGGAGATGGAAGGGGTGGTCAACGGGCTTACGCGGCGTCTGGATCTGGGCGTGCTCGACAGGGGCCATGCCGAGGGTTTAAGCTATTTCCCGCGCGGCGAGTCGCTCGGCGTGGTGTTACCCAGCAATTCGCCAGGCGTGCATTCGTTGTGGGCGCCGGCCTTCGCGCTGAAGACGCCGCTGGTGCTGAAGCCGGGCGGGGCCGAGCCGTGGACGCCCTACCGCATGATCCAGGCCCTGATCCACGCGGGTGCGCCGCCGGATGTTTTCGGATACTACCCGGCCGATCACGCGGGCGCGGCCGAGATCCTGCGGCGCTGCGGCCGCGGGATGGTATTCGGCGACGTATCTTCGACGCGGCCGTGGCAGGGCGATGCGCGCATAGAAGTCCATGGCCCGGGATATAGCAAGATCGTGATCGGCGAAGACTGTATCGGCGATTGGGAGCAATACCTGGACGTGATGGTCTCTTCCATCCTGGAAAACTCCGGCCGGTCTTGCATCAACGCGTCAGGCGTATGGGTGCCGTCGCACGCGGCGGAGATTGCGGAGGCGCTTGCGGCGCGTCTGGCGGCCGTGGCGCCGCGCGACGCAGACGACGATCGGGCGGAGATCGCGCCTTTTGCCAATGCCGCGCTGGCCGAGCGGATCTCGCAGACAATCGACGGCGAATTGGATGGCGAGACCGCGTGCGACGTTACGGCCGCGTATCGGCAGGGCCCGCGGGTGGCTCGATTCCAAGGCTGCACATACCTGCTGCCCACCATCGTGTTGTGCGACTCGCCCGCGCATCCGCTGGCCAATCGGGAATTCCTGTTTCCATTCGCCAGCGTCGTTCCGGTGAGCCAGGAGCGCATTCCGGGCGCGCTCGGTCCAAGCCTGGTGGTTACCGCCATCACGCGTGACCGCAACCTCATCGCACGCCTGCTGGCCTCGCCCGACGTGGGCCGCCTGAACCTGGGCGCGATTCCCACTCAGCGCATCAGTTGGGACCAGCCGCACGAAGGCAACCTGTTCGATCACCTCTACGCCCGCCGGGCGTTTCAGTGCGCAGTGTGAAAACCTATGAAGA
>Ga0187871_10000963_pt1 | contig 25998 bp, 22 predicted proteins | sample June2016WEW_16_1_FD_132988 | JGI IMG/M metagenome (GOLD analysis project Ga0187871, IMG submission 132988) | Peatland microbial communities from SPRUCE experiment site at the Marcell Experimental Forest, Minnesota, USA - June2016WEW_16_10 | ecosystem: Environmental > Terrestrial > Soil >...
CCGATCTAATGGCGGACGCCGCGCCTTTTCAGCTGGGGTTGCCGAGCGCGGAAGAGTTGCTGCCGGGCGTGCGCTCGGTGCTGACCGAAGCGAACAGCGCGCAGAAAATTCCGATGGGGCTGGACGCCGCAGGCGTGACGCAACTGGCGCGCAACCTGGTGGGCCTGCCGCAAGAAGAGGCGATCCGGGCTTTGCGGAAATGCGTTCTGGCGGGCAGAAGGATTGATGCGAGCTTGATGGAAGCCGCGCTGGATGCGAAGCGTGAGGCGCTGCGCGGCGACGGGTTGCTGGAGACCATTCGCTGCGACACTTCGTTTTCGGACGTGGCGGGATTGAAGCGCATGAGCGAGTGGATCGCGAAGCGCAAGAATGCCCTGACGCCCGAGGGGCAACGCTTCGGCCTGGAGCCGCCGAAAGGCATCTTGATTACGGGCGTGCAGGGCTGCGGGAAAAGCCTGGCGGCGAAGTCCTTGGCGGCGGAATGGGGCTACGAATTGGCCCGGCTGGATGCCGGCACGCTCTACGACAAGTTTGTGGGCGAGAGCGAAAAGAAATTGCGCAAGGCGCTGGAGCTGGCGCAAAAACTAGCGCCGATGGTGCTGTGGGTCGATGAGATCGAGAAAGCCTTCGCTTCCGCAGGCACCAGCGGAGAGGCCGATGCCGGATTGTCGCAGCGGCTGCTGGCCACGCTGTTGACGTGGATGCAGGATCGCGACAGCGGTGTCTTCCTGGCGGCAACCTCCAACAACATCAGCGCCTTACCGCCGGAAATGCTGCGCAAAGGACGCTTCGATGAGATTTTCTTCGTGGACCTGCCCAGCGAAGGGGTGCGCGTGGCTTTGTTCGCGCTCCATTTGAAGAAACGCGGATGGGATAAGGCAGCATTCGATCTTCCTGGCTTGGCCGCCGCTACGCAGGGGTTCAGCGGCGCGGAAATCGAAGAAGCGATCAAGTCCGCGCTGTACTCGGCCTTCGCCGAGAAACAACAACTCACGACGGAGATTTTGCTGGCGGAGATCCGCAGCACGCAGCCGCTCAGCGTGACGCGGGCAGAGGATGTGCAGGCGATTCGAGAGTGGGCGAAGGCGCGGGCGGCGCCGGCGGATTAGATTCGGTTATCTATTCTTAAGGTCGGGATTCGAAATTGTATTTCGGAGTACACTCAACCCATGTTGAGTAGCTGGTATCGCGATGTCGTGTTAGGCCTGCGGTCCCTCCGTAAAAACCCCGTTTTGTCGCTGACGGCCGTCCTGACGTTGGCGCTCGGCATCGGTGCAAACACCGCCATCTTTACGCTGCTCTATGGGCTGGTGCTTCGGAGTTTGCCCACGCCGGATGCGTCTCACCTGGTGAGAGTTACCATCGCCAGCACAGCGGAGCCCGGCTCGGAAGAGAATAATTCGTTCATGCCGTACCGCATGCTGCAGGGGCTGCGCGAGGAACAGTCCTCTTTCCGAGATCTTTCCGCCTGGGACAGCGAGCAAGTCCTAATGAAGGATAACGAGGGAACTGTCCGGGGATATGCGGCGGTAATGGTCAGCGGCAACGCCTTCGATCTGCTGAAAATTCAGCCTTACCAGGGCCGCTTGATCGCCACCTACGATGACGTGCGAGGCGGCCCGCACGGGGGCTGGCCCGTCGTGTTGAGCTACGGCTTCTGGAGCGATTTCTACGGTCGAGCCGCGGATATCGTGGGCAAGCAGATCAAGATTTCAGACGTGGATGTAACAGTCGTGGGTATTACGCCTCCCGACTTCCACGGGGTGTGGCCTGGTGAAGAGCCGAAGATGTATTTGCCGTTCCGCTTCGCTTCGGTTCTAGAGAATAAGGATGTGCTGGACGATCCGGATTCGATCTATGGAGGTGCGGCGATCGGATGCCTGAAACCAGGAGTGTCGATGGCGCAGGCAAATGCCGAGCTGGCGCTCCTGCAGAAAGGCTTGTTCGAGCGCTTTATTCCTCTTCGCTTTCAGCATAATCCGTACGTCGAGAAGGCCTACCTCAAAACCATTTCGGCGCGGAGTGGATTGCCGACCTATGTGAGCCGGACGTACTCCAAGCCGCTCTATTTGATGCAGGGCCTGGTAGGAGTTGTGTTGTTGCTGTGCTGCGTCAACATTGGCGGCCTGATGATGTCGCGTGTCGCCGCGCGCCAGCGGGAGTTTGCGGTCCGTACGGCGGTCGGGGCTTCGCCGGCGAGGCTGGTGCGCCAGTATTTGACGGAAAGTTTTGTGATCGCCCTCGCCGGCAGCGGCCTGGGTGCCATCGCAGCCTGGTATGGCAGCAGCTTCCTGCTGCATTTCTTCCGTGACCCAATGATGTTCGAATCGATGTCGGTGCATCCCGATAAGGCGATTTTCTGGATGACCGTGTTATTCGCGGTGCTGACCACGCTGCTGTCCGGGACACTGCCAGCGTGGCGAGCGGCGCACACCGACCCGGGTTTGCTGTTGAAGGCTCGCAACACCTTGGGCGGGCGCCGGCAGATTGCCGGGCGCATGTTTGTTCCGATTCAGGTGGCGATGTCGCTGGTGCTGGTGGTGGTGGCTTCGCTGCTGTCGCAAAGCGTGATCAAGCTGCGCAGTGAGAACGTCGGTTTCGATTTGGATCACGTAACGATACAAACTTCTCCACTGTATCTCCTGCAAAAAAAAGGCGACGCCAAGTTGGACCTCTACCAGCGCATGGTGGACCGCCTGATGGAGATGCCGGCCGTGGATGCGGCCGCCGCCACGTCGCAGACGCCGATGACCGGAGAAAAGATTGTTGCCGATTTCCAAGCCGTAGCCGACGGGCCCAATCCGCCCGAGGATACGCAGATGGCTTATAACGACGTGGGTCCCGGATACTTCCAGGCGATGAAGACGCGCATTCTAGCGGGCCGCGAGTTTGAGAAGAATGAGCGTCAACTCAACGTGTGCATCCTGAATCAGTCGGCCGCGGCGTTCTTTTTTCCGCACGAACAGGCGTTGGGAAGATATGTGCGCAGTAAAGACCCCAAGGAGTTTCCCGAACCGCTGGCCTGCCGGGTGATCGGATTGGCAGAAGACGCTAAGTTTTCTGACCTTCGGGAAGGACCCCCACGCACGATCTACCTGCCCTTATCCTCCCAACGGATCGATAATCTGGGGAATCTGGTGTTCTTGATACACTCGCCGACAAAGGCGCAGGCTATTTCGGCATTTCGCAAGACACTTGCGGAGATTGCACCAGCGGTGCCGCTGGTTATTTTCGTTACGTTGCGCGAACAAATGGACGCTGCGTTGGGCAGTCAGGAATTGATCACGCTGCTGGCAAATTTCTTCGGCTTGCTGGCGTTGCTCTTGAGCGCGCTCGGATTGTATGGGCTGCTCTCGGCGGGGCTGGCGCAAAGGGTCGGCGAGATTGGCGTACGCGTGGCACTGGGCGCGACGCGCGGGATAGTGCTGCGGATGGTCTTAAAAGAAGCGCTGGGATTGCTGGGGTTGGGGCTCCTGTTGGGGGCAATGGCGCTCTTCTTCACGACAAGGTTTGTCGCGGCGATGCTCCACGGTGTTTCGGCTTACGATCCTTCCACGCTCGCCGGCGTAGCTGCAACTCTGGTGATCGTAACGATTCTGGCGGCCATAGTGCCCGCGCTACGAGCCGCCACCCTGGACCCTATCGAGGCTCTCAGGGCAGAGTAGATTTGCGGTTGCCCCGGTTGGCTGACAATTGTCTCCGTCGACGCAGCCCTGCCGGCGTTTATTGAGACGGTTTGCGTTGCATTCTTGCTTGTCGTATTGTCCGTACCTTAGCTAATTTTCCTGTCTGATATCCAGGCGCTTGCTGTGGATGTTAACCGTTTTCTTTCCAGGGCAACGGAGGCACCAACTTGCGGAAATATTCAGCCTTACTCGTTGTGATTCTGTCCGGCGTGGCCCTGTGCGCCGTTGCCTCACCAAAATTGGAGTTGAGCTGGAAGAATCCGACCTACACTGGCGGGACCTTCAAGAATATTCTGGTGCTGGCCTTGAATGGCAAGGCGGCGAACCGCGCGGAGTTCGAGGACGAGCTGGTGGCGGCAATTTCTCGCCCCACTAGTAAAGCTGCGCCCAGCTATGAGTTTATGCCGCGGCCCGACGCGACGCCCATCGACATGAAGGATTTGCGGGAGCTGGTAAAAGAGCAGAAGTTCGACGCGATCGTGGTGGCACGCTTGACCAAAAGGGACACGAAAACCACCTACGTCCCCGGCGAGGCCTATACGCCGTTTCCTTATTACGGAACCTTTTACGGGTATTACGGGGCCCTGTATCCAGTGATCTATACGCCCGGGTACATGGAGACGGAAAAAGAGGCGCAGGTGGAAGTGAATTTCTACGCCACCGCAAAAACCGACGGCGAACTGGTGTGGACCGGAACCACGAATACATTTGACGCGGGTTCCGCGATGCGGGTGATTAAGGATCTGGTCAAAATTGTGACCAAGCAATTGGAAATCGAAAATCTTATCGAGCGCGAACACAAATAAGACTGCGAGCAGGAACTCTACGCGAGTTTGAGGCTGGGGTCGGCGTTTAGGGTGGTGTCGGCTACGTGGTTGGCGCGGAGTTGGTAATAGGCGGCGGCGGCGATCATGGCGGCGTTGTCTGTGGAGAGGGCGCGGCTGGGGAAGAAGACGTCGAAGCCGGAGGGTTGGGCGCGTTGTTGGAAGGTGGAGCGGAGTTGGGAATTGGCGGCTACGCCGCCGGAGACGAGGATGGTTTCGGCGGAGAGTTGTTCGGCGGCGGCCATGGTGCGATCGACCAGGTCGCGGACTACCGCGTTCTGGAATTCGCGGACGAGGGCTAGAGTTTGCGGACTGCAGAGCGGGAGGAGTTGTTCGAATTTGCGTTCGCCGCGGGCCAGGGCTGCTTCCCTTTTCAGGATTTCGGCGCCGTATTCGCAGTGTTCGCGGACGTGGTAGAGGACGGCGGTCTTCAGGCCGCTGAAGCTGAAGTCGAGCGGGTTGCTGCGGGTTTTGGTGGGGCCGAATTTTACCGGGGCTAGGGCCCCGTTTGCGGCGGCGGCCAAGCGGTCGAGGATCGGGCCACCTGGGTAACCGAGGGCCAGGAGCTTGGCAACTTTGTCGTAGGCTTCGCCGGCGGCGTCGTCGCGGGTTTGGCTGATTTTTTTGTAGCGGAAGATTGGGGTGGCGGGGTCCTGGGTTACTTCGTAGAGGACAGTGTGGCCTCCGGAGACGATCAGGCAGACGGCCGGGAGTTTCGGAATTTTTCCGGCTTTGTGCGCTTCCAGAAAAACCGCGTGGACGTGGCCTTCCAGGTGATTGACCGGAATTAGTGGCTTGCCTAGAGCTTGGGCAAGCGTTTTGGCATAGGTGATGCCTACCAGGAGCGCGCCTACCAAGCCCGGGCCTTGGGTTACGCCTATGGCGTCAAGATCTGCCAGGCTTAGGTTGGCTTGGGTCAGGGCTTCGCGGACTACCGGGACGATTTGGCGGAGGTGTTCGCGAGAGGCTAACTCGGGGACTACGCCGCCGTATTGGCGGTGGATGTCGATTTGGGAGGCTACGATGCTGGAGAGAATTTCGCGGCCGTCGGCGACGACGGCGGCGGCGGTTTCGTCGCAGGAGGATTCGATGGCTAGGATGCGGGTGGGCATGGTGGTCTTTGCGAGTGCAATTTTATGCTAGCACACGGGTAAGAGCATTTCCTCAGGGGCTAAAGGCCCTCGTGGGCGCGGCTTAATTTCGGGGCTGAGGCTTTCTGGGTCCGCTGAAGCCTGTGTTCGGTGGAGATTCGGGTCTCGACGCGCAATGGCGGGTCTAAAGACCCGCCACTACATCTCTGGCTTAGATTTGAGGTGCGGGCCTGATTGACAAAGGCGGGGCGGCACCGCTACTGTGCGGAGGCCGGGTAGCTGAATCTTTTTTGGATCGAGAACACACCCAATTATGACTTCGCACGATACGGCGGCTTCGCCGAACCATGCTCCTGTAGGGAAGGTGCGCAAGGCTGTGTTGCCTGCGGCTGGATTGGGAACGCGATTTTTGCCTGCGACCAAGGCTCAGCCGAAGGAGATGCTGACGGTCGTCGATAAACCGCAGATTCAGTACGTGGTGGAGGAGTGCGTCGCCTCGGGGATCGAGCACATTATTATCGTGACCGGTAAGGGGAAGAATTCGATCGAAGACCACTTCGATTCGTCGCCGATGCTGGAAAGTTTTCTGGAGTCTAAGGGGAAAAAAGATCAGGCGGATTTGATCCGCGACATCAGCAACATGGTGCAGGTGAGTTACACACGGCAAAAGGAGCCGCTGGGTTTGGGGCACGCGGTACTCGTGGCGCGGGATCTGGTGGGCGATGAGCCGTTCGCGGTGCTGCTGGGAGATGTGCTGATACCGGGGGAGAATCCGGCTACGAAGCAGTTGATTGACGTTTATGAAGCTACCGGGGTGGGGGCGATTGCGGTCGAGGAAGTGCCGAAGGACCGGACGTATTTGTACGGGATCGTGGCTGGAGAGCCGGCGCCATTGGCGCCATTCGGGGCGCGATTGCTGCGGATTCGGGACCTGGTGGAGAAGCCGAAGCCCGCGGATGCGCCGTCGAACCTGGCGATTACCGGGCGGTATGTTTTGCCTCCCGCGATATTCGATTGTTTGGCGCGGACGAAGCCTGGGGCCGGCGGGGAGATTCAGCTGACGGACGGGATGCGAATTTTGGCGCAGGAGCAGGGGCTTTGGGCTTATATCTATGACGGCGTTTCTTATGATGCTGGGGACAAGCTGGGGTTTTTGAAGGCTACCGTGGAGTTGGCGTTGCAGAATGCAGAGCTGGGGGCGGACTTTCGGAGTTATTTGAAGACGTTGAAGTTGTAGCGTAGAGGCGGCGCGGCGGCGCCTGGGCAAGCTGGGGCGCAGGGTCCTGCGCCCGTATAAATAGTTCTCCTACTCCGGTGTGGATCTACTTCTTGGCGGATTTCTCGGACTTCTTTTCCTTTGTATCTTTTGTTTCCTTGGTTTCTTTCGCTGAAGTTTCTTTCGTGCCTGAGTCCTTCGTTGAATCTTTCGAGGCGGCTTCCTTTTTGTCGGAAGCGGATTTGTCCTCTTTGCTGCCATCGCTGCCGCTGACGGACTTCTTGCCGGCGTAGTCGGTTACGTACCATCCGGAGCCTTTGAATTGGATGGCGGAGGCGGAAATCTGGGCTTCGACTTTGCCGCCGCAGTGCGGGCATTTTTTCAGATGCGGCCCGTTCACGGGCTCGATCTTCTCGGTCAGTCGATTGCACTTCAGGCATTTGTACTCGTACAGGGGCACAGACCTCTCCTTGCAAAGATGCGAACTTGTGAGTATATCACGCGCGGGTTTTTGGCTTCGAGGCGCGTGCTAGACTCTAGCGCATGGCAGGAAAAATCTCATGAGCGACAAACGTTCACCAAACGAGCTAAACGACCCGGACGAGGAGTTGCAGGACGGCGGAGGAACACCTTCTCCGGCGGAGGCGACGGGCTGCTTGTATCTGGTGGGCACGCCGATCGGGAACTTAGAAGATATTACACTGCGGGCATTGCGCATTCTGCGGGAAGCCGATCAGATTGCAGCGGAGGATACGCGCCACACGCAAAAGCTCTTGCAGCACTATGAGATTTCGCGGCCCCTGGTGAGCTATCACGAACACAATGAGATGACGCGGGCGCCGGAATTGCTGATCGCGCTGGAACAAGGAGCCAAGATCGCGCTGGTTAGTGATGCGGGGATGCCGCTAGTGTCCGATCCTGGGCACCGGCTCGTTGCGCTTTGTTTGCGACACCAGATACCGGTGGTGCCCGTACCGGGGCCGTCGGCCCTACTGGCGGCGCTTTCGGCTTCTGGACTGCCGAATGAGGAGTTTCTTTTCGTGGGATTTCTGCCGCAGCGCAGCGGAGAGCGGCGGCGGGCGCTGGAGCGGCTGCGGATCGAGGATCGCACCATTATTATTTATGAAGCGCCGCACCGGATCGCGGAATGTGTCGCGGATGCGCGAGAGATTCTGGGAGAGCGGCCGGCGTGTCTGGCGCGAGAAGTAACCAAACTGCACGAGGAATTCCGGCGCGGGAACCTCTCGCTGATTGCGAGTTCGCTGGAGGAGCGGCCAGCGCGGGGAGAGATAACGCTGCTGATTGGTCCCGCGGATCCGGGCGAAGCCGGAGCGCACGTGGATTCCGCGCTGAACTTGTCGGACCGCGTGGAGGAGTTGATGCGGCAGGCGAAAATGGATCGCAAGGATGCGTTGAAGCTGGCGGCGAAGGAACGAGGGTTGACGCGGCGAGCGGCGTATGACCGCATGGTCGAAGAGCGCGACTAGGCCCGCGAATAGACCAAGAGGGGGGTAGCGGGACTGTTTCGGATTCGCGCGTTCATCAGGAGCCAGTGGTCGAAATTCCGCGGACCTCGCTACGGCCCGCTCCTGATAGCAAATTGGTTGCGCCGTGCGCGGGACGAGCGTACGCTGTGCGTGACCCAGCCGCCCAAACCGCGAAATTCCGAGCTGATGTTCACCCCACCCGTTCACAAAGAACCCCCGAACAAAGGAGATTTCGATGTCAGTAGCGCTAACACAGGTTCGCGATATTTTCAAAAATCTTGAAAGCGGCGACGGAGGCGCGTTCTTTACTCACGTTGCGGACGACGTGGATTGGATCGTCGAGGGAACTCATCCGCTGGCGGGTCACTACCATAGCAAGGCGGATTTTCTAGCGCACACTTTCGAAAAACTTGACAAGGTCTTGCCGCAAGGCACGCAGCTGCACGTAGAACACGCGTTGGCGAGCGGGGACTGGGCCGTTGTTGAATTGCATTCCCTCGCTACCGCGAAGAATGGCCTCCGATTTGACAACCGGTACTGTTGGGTTTGCCGGTTCGAAGGGGACAAGATCGTTGAGGTCCGGGCATATCTGGATTCGGCTCTGGTCGCCCGCCTCTTTGAAGAAAACCCCATTGGGGAAGCGAGTCGAGCGTCGAGAGCCGCGATGTAAAGAGTGGCAGACTGGGAAGAAACTCATTGAAGAGCGGGCAGGTGCAAAATCTCTTTGCCTACAGGCGTCGCCTGGAAACGAAGAACCCGGCGGAGCGTTGTGTTGCGGCCGACGTGTTGCGTGAGGGTGAGAGCGGCACAGTCAAGAGTGCCTGTGCTGCTTGAACTACGAGACGGTTTCGGGCTGGAACAAGCGGCGGAAGCGCCGGCCGGTGAATTGCACGCCGACCAGGCGTTCGCCCGCCTCCGGGTCGCGGTCGCGGACATGCACGACGCGGCCCTGGGTGGCGAAGTCGGCTTCTTTTTCCTTGCGGCGAGCTCCGAAATGCGATTGCGGTATGCAAATCTCGAGGTCGGACCCGATGGCCACATCAAAGTGGGTGATGAATGCAGCGCCACCCCTACAGAGATTTTCGCTGGAAGTTTCTTCCTCGAAATTGTTGCCGCGGGAATCGCGCCCACGGACTTTGAGAGGCAGGCGGACGGCGATCCTACGTTCCGCGCGCGGTTTCGAGGTGGAAGGGCTGCTGCTGACTTCTTGAAGCATGCGCTGGGGCCTCGCTTTCATTTCTGATGACCGCGGAGCGGTCATTTCCTGAGGTGACCGCGGAGCGGTCATTTCCTGAGGTGACCGCGGAGCGGTCAACCCCCGCGGTTGCGGTGACGTGGTGCTCGAAGAATCGTTCCACACTATCGAGCACCTCTTGCTGCGTCTTGGCCGCATGCACGGTACGACGAAGTTCGCCGCCGTTCCCCACGCCATGCGTGAACCAGCAAGCGAACTGTTTCATTTTGCCAACACCATCGGGGAGGTTGGCAGCGGTAATTTCCTGGAAATAGCCAGAGAGTAAACGGTGCCGGTCGGCGTCGGTGGGAGTGTCGTAGCGACACGTGGCGACATATTGAGCCATTTGGCTGAAAATCCACGGGTTGGTGGCCGCGGCGCGGCCGATCATTACAGCGTCGCAGCCGGTAACGCTTACGATGCGCTCGGCATCTTCGGGCGAGTTTACGTCGCCATTGCCGATGACGGGGATGCGCACGGCTCGCTTGACTGCGGCGATCAGGTTCCAGTCGGCACTGCCGCTGTAGCCTTGGGTTCGGGTGCGCGGGTGGACGGCGACGCCTTCGACTCCTGCACCCTCGGCCATTTTCGCGACGTCAACGGCGACGACGGAGTTTTCGTCCCAGCCGGCGCGGAGTTTGATGGTCAGGGGAATTCTTACGGCAGCGCGCACAGAACGGAAAATTTCGTTGAGTAGCGGCAAGTCGCGCAGCAGGCCGGACCCACCGCACTTGACTACTTTTTTGGCGGGGCAGCCAAGATTAATGTCGACGGCGTCGTAGCCGAGGTCTTCGACCATGCGGGCGGCGTCGGCCATGACCTCGGGGTTTGCGCCGAAGAGCTGCGCGGTGATGGGATGCTCATCTTCCTGGAAGTAGAGGTAGCGCAGAGTCTTTTTCGCGCTGCGAGTGATGCCTTCGGAGCTGGTGAACTCGGTCATCAGGAGGCCGCAGCCGCCGAGACCGCGGATGACGCGACGGAATAGCGTATCCGTGACACCGGCCATGGGCGCGAGGATGGTGGCCGGGCGGATCGTCAGGTCGCGAATTTTGTACGACGCCGGAATCATGCCACGGCTAGTATAGCAACAGAGCTGTAACCCAGCCGCGGAAAGACGACTAAACAACACCATAAGCGCGCAATTCAGCGCTCGACAAAGCACGCCCTTGCGGTCTTGACGACATCTAGGTATTATCTAGAGATGCTGCGGTTCGATTAGGATGAGCGTAAGAATAAAGCCCATCGCAGAAAGCACGGGATTTGGTTTGAAGAAGCGCAGAGTGCATTCGACGACCTGTCGGCGCGGCTGTTCGATGACCCCGAGCATTCGGATGGCGAAGAGCGACTGATCCTTCTGGGCGTCAGCGCTGCGGCAAGACTGCTGGTCGTAGTTCACTGCTATCGAGAATCCGATCTCGTCATAAGGATTATTTCCGCGAGGAAGGCCACCAGAAAGGAGGCAGGATTTTATGAGAAAGGAATATGATTTTTCGAAATTAAAGGAACTGAGGAACCGGTACGCCGGCAAGAAAAAGGCCGTGGGTATCAATCTGAGCCCGGAAGTTGTCGACTACTTCAAAGCGTTGGCGGTCGAGACGGGACTTCCCTATCAGAAATTGATTGATCTCTATTTGTTGGATTGCGCGAAGCGGCGAAAGAAATTATCGATGCGATGGGTCGCGTAGTTGAGCGCTTTCTGAGAGCGCTATATCACTGCTTTGCGGCGGCGTGATCTCCAGCCTAATCCTTCGGCGCGTCACGTAACGCAGGTTGCAAAGTTAGTTGCTCGGGCTGGGATGAGCTTTTCGCGCCGGCGTCATCCAGCTGCAAAAAGGCGTTGAGCTTGAGGAATTTCCGGCCGAGGGCATTGCTGTAGGCAGACCATTCCTCATCGCCGGCGCCGCTAGCGAGCGCGACGCGGACGGCGGCGAGCTTCGAGTCGAGATCGTCGAGATAGTGGAAAACCATGGCTTCGCGGATCATGGGCAGCTTGGGGGAGCCGAACTCGTATTGGCCGTGATGGCTGATCAGCAGATGCTGGACGACGGTTTTTAGCGGCGCGGGAAAACCTTCGATCTTGTCCATAGCATGGGTGACGGTTTCGAGTTCCATGACGATGTGGCCGAGAAGCTGGCCCGGCGTGGTGTAGCCGATGGCGCGCTCGTAGCACAATTCTTCCAGCTTGCCGACATCGTGCAAGAGGGCCGCGGTCAGCAATAGATCGACATCGAGCTCGGGATAATGGCCTGCCACGACTTTGGCCATGCCGCAGAGACCGATGACGTGCTCCAGCAGACCGCCGAGGTACGCGTGGTGCATCACTTTGGCGGCTGGAGCGCGTTTGTAGCATTTCGCGGTGCCGGGGTCGGTGACGATTTCCAGGACGAGCTTTTTCAGCCAGGGATTGCGGATGGACTCTGCGTACGCGAGTAACTCGACCCACATTTTTTCGACGTCGGCGGACGTGTGGGGCAGATAGTCGGCCAGGTCGATCTCTTCGGGCTTGGCGAGGCGGACCTGCACGAGAGCGAGCTGCGGCTTGCTGCGGTAAACCTCGACGCGCGCCTGAACCTTCACGAAATCATCGCGATTGATGTCTTTCGCCACGATTTCAAACTGCTCCCACATACGCGCTTCGATGGTGCCGCTGCGATCGCCGAGTTCTAGGCGGAGATAGGCGCGGCCTTCGCGGGTGTTGCGGACTTCCTTTTCATGAACGAGGAAAAAAGTGGTGATGGTTTGCTCGGACAACAGATCGGTGACGAAACCGGTCTTCATGCGCCGGAAGCCGTCCCGGACCGCTTGCCAAATAACAGGAACTTCTTGTGTCCTTTTTTCGCAACCTTGGTGGCTTCGGGCGTGGCATTCACTTCCTGGATTTCGGAGTTGCCGCCACCGGCCATGTCCTGATAGCCGGGCTTGATCACGACATAGCTTTGTTCGCGCAGCGTTTTCAGATACTCATGAAGCTTCACTTCCACGCGCTGGTTATAAAGTTTGTCTGAGATTTCGTTCTCGACCTTGCTCAGGGACTGCTCGCCTTCGTCGTAGTGTTCCAGGACCTGCAAGACCAGATAGCCCTGTTTGGTGTCCATCACTTCGGTGAGGTCGTTCTTTTTCATCTTGAAGACGATGTCCTCGAGTTCCTTGGACAACTCACCGCGCTTGTAGATCCCAAGGAAGCCGCCCTGCTTCGCGGTGCTGCCATCGGAAAAGCGCTTGGCGATCTCTCCAAATTCTTCGCCGTCTTCGACACGCTTCCGAGCGGTCTCCGCCTTCTTTTTCAAGTCCGGGAGTTCGCTGTCTTTTTTTCCTTCGGTGTTGACGACGATTTCTCGCAAGGCTACCTGCTCCGGCCGAACAAATTCCGCCTTGTGGTCTTCGTAATACTTGGCGACTTCTTCTTTGGAGATGTTGATGTGGGAGCCGACTTCCTGGCTGATCACGCGCTGGGTCAACAAGCCTTTGCGGATATTGTCCTTGAAGTCTTCCCAGTTGATGCCGGTGCCGGACACCGCTTTCTCCAGATCTTCCATGCTGGTGAGATTGTTCTGGATGCGAATCTGGTCGAGGCGCTTGATGACTTCGGTCTCGACACTGATGCCCATGTCTTTTCCGCGCTGCACCAACAAGGATTGGTCGATCAAGTCGCGGAGGGCAGTCTTCTGGCGGTCTTCAATCTGAACCTTCAGCTCATCGGGCGTGCACTTTCCCTGGCATTCCTGCTTGGCGTCGTCTTCGGCGGTGGCGCGGGCTTTGTCGAGCTCGGAACGCGTGATGATTTCGTTGTTCACGCGAGCAATGATCTCCTCGACGACCTTAGAGTTCGCGCCCTCGGGTATGTTCTCAGAAGCTTTGTCGAGCGGCTTTTTCGCCGCGGCTTTTGGCGCGGTCTTCGCCGGCGTGGCAGGCGGCTCCGCTGGCGTGTCCGGCGCGGTGCCAGGCTTTTCCAATGTCGGCGCTTGAGACTGCGGGGCCGGCGCGGACGGCTTCTTGTCCTGGTCCTGGGGCACCGGCGGGGCCGGCTGATCCTGGGCACCGAGGGGCATCGCGACCGACAGCGCCATACAGATCGCCGAGAGAATAAACAGGTTTCGCATTACTGACCTCATATGTAAAGAGTTTAGTCCTGCCCACGAAGGCTGAGCAATACGTTTCTCACCGCCGCAGGCACGGGTTCTCCCCGGGTGACTTCCATCCACAGAACGCCGCTGGGGTCGAGCTTAATACCCTTCCGGGACCGGACCACGCTCACCAGCGCGGCTGGATCGATGGTTGTTTCGGGATGAAAGCGAATCGCGATGCGGCTGCCCTGTCGTTCGACCGCGGAAATGCGCAGCCGCTCGCACATGGATTTGAGGACGGCGTACTCCAAAAGGTTATCCACGGAGGTTGGCGGAGCGCCAAAGCGATCTGCGAGTTCCTTGCGGACATCCTGTTTCTCTTCCTCCGAGGCGATGGAGGAAATGCGTTTGTAGGTGCGGAGGCGCAGGTTTTCGCTGGGGATGTAGTTTTCGGGGATGCGCACGTCAAAGCCGAGGCTAAGGGTGGTGCGCAGCTCGGGCGCGGCTTCCTCCCCTTTCAGCTTGGAGACGGCGCGCTCCAGCATCTGGCAATAGAGGTCGAAGCCGATGGATTCGATGTGGCCGTGCTGCTGGCGGCCCAACATGTTGCCAGCGCCGCGGAGTTCGAGATCGAGGGCCGCGATGCGGAAGCCGGCACCTAGCTCGCTGAATTCCTTCATGGCGGAGAGGCGCTTGCGCGCGATGTCGGAGAGGGTGGTTTCGGGCGGGACGAGCAGATAGGCATAGGCGCGTTGCGACGCGCGTCCTACGCGGCCGCGCAATTGGTAGAGCTCGGCGAGGCCGAGGCGGTCGGCGCGATTGATGAGGATGGTGTTGGCGCGCGGAATGTCGAGACCGTTTTCGACGATGGTGGTGGCGACCAAAACGTCGGCTTCGTCGCGAATGAATTTCAGCATGACGCTTTCCAAGTCTTTTTCGCCCATCTGACCGTGGCCTACGACCACGCGGGCTTTCGGAACCAGCTTGGTGACCAAAGCCGCCAGCGAATAGATGGATTCGACGCGGTTATGGATGAAATAGACTTGGCCGTCGCGGGCCATTTCGTTCTCAATGGCGCGCCGCACCAGCTCTTCTTCAAAGGGGGCGACAACCGTTTGGATCGCGAGGCGGTCTCTGGGCGGCGTTTCTATCAGGGACATGTCGCGTAGGCCTACCAGGGACATATGCAGCGTGCGCGGAATGGGGGTGGCGGAGAGCGCGAGAGCGTCCACGTTCTTGCGCATTTCTTTCAGGCGTTCTTCATGAGCCACGCCGAAGCGCTGCTCTTCGTCGACGATCAGCAGGCCCAAGTCGTGAAACTTCACGTCTTTGGAGAGCAGGCGATGTGTGCCGATGACAATGTCCACTTTTCCGGCTTCGAGCGCGGCGAGAGTTTCCTTTTGCTGGGCGGTCGTGCGGAACCTGCTCAGCATCTCGATGCGAGCGGGAAAGGCCGCGAAGCGCCGCTTGAAGGTTTCGAAATGCTGAAAGGCGAGGACCGTCGTGGGCGCGAGAATCGCCACTTGCTTGGAGTCGGCGATGGCCTTGAATGCCGCGCGCATGGCTACTTCCGTCTTGCCGTATCCGACGTCGCCGCATAGAAGGCGATCCATCGGGGTGGCGCTTTCCATGTCGCGCTTGATGTCAGCGATGGCGAAGTTTTGGTCGGGCGTCTCCTCGAACTCGAAGGCGTCTTCAAATTCGCGCTGGAAGTTGCCGTCGGGCGAAAACGCCAAGCCGGGGGCAGTTTTTCTGGCGGCGTACAACGCCAGGAGCTGCTCGGCCATGTCTTCGAGGGATTTGCGGACGCGGGTCTTGCGCGTGTTCCATCCGGTGCCGCCTAGCTTATCGAGCGTCGGATGGGCGCCTTCGACGACGCGATAGCTTTGCACCAAGTCCATGCGTTCGAGCGGAACGTACAGGCGCGAATCCTCAGCGTAGCGCAGCAGCATGAATTCGCCGCGGCGGCCGTCTGATTCGATCAGGCGCAGGCCCTCGAACTGGCCGATACCGTGATCGATGTGAACGATGAAATCACCAGCCTTGAGCTCCGCGAAATCGCTGAAGAAACCGGAGGTGCGAATCTTGCGGCTGGGACGTTCCAGCGAGGGCGTGACCTCGAACAAGTCGGAGTTGCCGAAGAGCGTCAGCTTGGATTCCGGGAACGCCACGCCCTCGGCAAATGGCGCGCGAATCAGCAGTAATGCGGCGGATTCGTGAGCGCGTTCCGAGGTGAATCCGGCGGCGGCATCTTCGGATTCACCGAGTACGTAGGGCGTCTCGTATTCGCGGCAGATGTCGGCGAGGCGCTCGAGTTCCCCAGTGCTGGCGGCCGTCAGCAGGACTTTGCCGCCGTCCGCGAGCTGCGATTTCACGTCGGTCATGCAGGCAACCACGTCGCCGTGAAATCGCGAGCTTGGCCGGGAGGGGAGCTCGAACTGGGGGATCGAGCCGATGCTCAGCGCGAGTTGCTCGAGATTGACCTGCGAGGATTTCTCCAGCGCGGCGGTGAATTGCGCTTCGGTCCAGAAATAGTGCTCCGCGGTAGGAGCGTTGGCGTGGGCGTGACGTTCGTAGTTCTCGACGGCTTGCGCGAGATGATTGGTTGCGGCCTCCCGCAGAGATGCAGGCTCGTCCAGGAACACGATGGGACGTAGCGAGCTCTCGGAAAGCTCGAACAGTGCGCTCTGCCCTGCTTCGCTTCGCGGACCGAAAAAGGATGGGTTTTCCCAGGCGGCTTCTTCGCCGCCTTCCGACCGTTCGGGAGGCGGAACCGACCATTCGGTGAGCGGAAGCAGCGTTGTGCGAACGACTGGGGCGATCGATCGCTGGGTGCGGGGATCGAATTCACGCACGGATTCGACGGTGTCGCCCAACAGCTCGATGCGTACGGGGCGCTGCGACTCTGGCGAAAAAACGTCGATGATGCCGCCGCGGACGGCAAATTGTCCCGGCAGCTCCACCATTTCGGTGCGGGTGTAGCCGACGGCGCCGAGATGCAGCAGCAAATCTTCCAACGGCATTTCGGTGTCGCGGGCCAGCGTTCGGGCGAGCGATAGATAGACGTAGGGATCCTGATACCGCCACAGCGCAGCGGTCACTGGCGCGATTACGAGCGAGATTTGGCCGTCCGCCAGGCGAAATAGCGTGGCGGCGCGGCGCTCCAAAATGTCGGGGTGGGGACTCTGCGATTGCCAGGGCAGAGTGTCAAACGCGGGTAGCGTCGTTACGCCGCCGAGCGCCCCAGGGAAAATACTGGCGAAGAAGCGGATGGTTTCCGCCAAGGCTTCCGCGCGGCGATTCGACTCCGTGACAAAGTACGCAGGCCGGCGCAACTCGTGCGTAACGTAAACTGCGACCAATGCTTTGGCGGCGTCGTGCAAACCCGATACCGAGATGTGATTGCCGCCCGGGCGCAAAGCCGCGAGTGCGCCTTCCATCGACGGATGGCGAAGCACACTTTCCAATCGTTCTCGTACGGCGGGAAGAATCATTCGTGAGGTATCAGGATTCCACGCGAGAAGCCGGTGCGCCTGCGCGGATCTTTCGCAAAATATCGCTGGTCGAGAAACCCGGCACGACCGGGGCGGAAACCACGCGCCCGCCGGCCGCTTCGACCTCTTCGCGGCCAACGATTTTGTCTCCCGCCCAGTCGCCGCCCTTCACCAGCACGTCGGGAAGCAATTGGGCGATGATTTCGCGCGGGGTAAGCTCATTAAAGATGACCACCGCATCGACACACTCCAACGCGGCTAGAATCTCGGCTCGCTCGTTCTCGGGAAGCACCGGCCGGCCTTCGCCTTTGAGCTGGCGAACGCTGGCGTCGCTGTTCAGGCCGATGATCAACGCGTCTCCAAGATCGCGCGCCTGTTCGAGGCTACGAATATGGCCCGGATGCAGGATGTCGAAGCAGCCGTTGGTAAACACCACGCGGCGTCCGTTGCGTTTCTCGCGGCCAAACCGCAGAATCGCTTCGTCCAAAGTGAGTACTGCCGGACTGTTCAAGGGATCTCCATGCAGGCGCAGCGGCGAATGAGGACGACGCTTCCTGAAGTTCTAGTTTATCACGCGAGTGAGCGGCACTGCCTGCGGGCCGGCCGCACTCGATTCCCTCGATGAAAAAAGGAAGCAAAAGGCGAAGCGCACTCCGAGCGGTCGCTGGAGTCTTACTCTGCGTGATCGGATTTGCGCTTGCGCGGGCTAGTCCCTTTCGAGAGACGACCGTTATCGTGAACGCGGACGGCTGTCGCATGGTGACCGACATCGTCGATACCGGCAACGACGCGACTCAAGGGTCAGTGGTGCTGTTGCACGGTTTGGCTGCGAACAGGGTCATCATGACGTACCTGGCGCGGGGCTTCGCACTGCTGAATTTGCGTGTCTTTGTGCCAGACTTGCCGGGACACGGGCGCACGCCCGGTCCGTTTTCGTTTGCTCGCGCCGATGCGTGCGCGAATTCCTTTGTGCGGCAATTGATCGCGCGGGGGGCGATCGACTCGGCACGCACGGTTTTGGCGGGGCACTCGATGGGCGGAGCTATCGCGGTGCGGATCGCGGCGCGCATGCCGGTAGCTGGAGTCGTGGCAATCTCTCCGGCGCCGATGGTCACTACCTACGGCATACAAGCTTCGATGCTGATTTTTGATGATCCCCCACCGACCGCCGCCAACACTTTGGTGCTTAGTGGTTCGTGGGAACCGCGAAGTGTTCGCGATACTGCTCGCGGCCTAGTCTCAGGAAACGCCGAAGCCAGCGGCAAATACATGGCGATTCCGCACTCGACGCACGTGAGCTTGCTTTTCGATCCGAAGGTGGCGCGAGCGTCACAAGCCTGGGCGGCACATGTTTTGAATATCGACTCCAACGCGGCGCAGCCTTCGCGTTTGCCGCTCGCGGGATCGATGATGGGACTCCTGGGCATCCTTCTGCTAGCTGGGCCGTTCTTGCGCGAGACGTTAGGAAAAAGCCCGATAAGAAATGCGACGGAGAGTAAGGTCGAAACGGCGACCAAGATTGTCGAGACTCCCGTTGAGACCGCGTCGGCGATCGACGCCCGATCTGCCAGCCGTATGCTCCTCGAAGTGGCGGGCGCGTCGATCGTCATTGTAGGGCTGCTCCGGGCATGGAATCCGTTCGGCGTGCTGCACGTCTTTGAAGGTGACTATCTCGCTGGTTTCTTGCTGATTCTCGGAGTCGTCCTGCTAGCGCTTCATCGAGGCGGGATCGGCGGTCTCTGGAAAGTAAAGCCCCGCCCACTACTGGCCGCTGCGTTCGCGGGCATTGTCTTACCGTTGCTGATTTATTCCTGGCTCGATCTTACGATCAGCGAAGCCTGGCTCACATCCGCCCGATGGCTGCGGCTGCCTGCTCTGGTCGTCTGCCTACTTCCCTACCACACCGCCGAAGAACTCCTCCTCGGCCCACTTCAGGTCCGGTTCAGAAGGCTGCGTTTCGCCCTGGCGCTCTCTTTTCGGCTGATTGCGTGGTGCGCGCTGCTCGCCGGGATTCTCCTGCTCCACAACGGCGAAATCTTGCTGGGGCTTCTGGCCCCCTATTTCGCGGCATTCTGCCTGCTCCAACGTACAGGTATGGATGTTGTCCGAAAGGATACGGGTTCACCGCTAGCTGCCGCTCTCTTCGGTGCTATACTCCTCGCTGGTTTTTGTGTGGTTGTTTTCCCGATCACTTAGAATGGCCCGGGACATAGGGCCCAGCCGCCTGACGGGTTCTCCGCATCCCGCGACGGAATTCGACGCTGTCAGAGAGATACCCAGATGGCAGACATTGCGATCGTCGGCGGCGGACCTTCCGGCGCGATGTGCGGCGAACAACTAGCCCGCGCGGGACATACGGTCGATATTTTTGACGAGCATCTGGCCTGGGAGAAACCGTGCGGCGGCGGCCTCACCCATAAAGCCATCCAGTGCTTTCCGTTCCTGCTGGACAATTCGTATCCCAAAAAATTAGTGAATTCGGTGGAGTTGATCAGCAGCAACGATCAGCGCGCCACGCTGGACATGTCTCACCCGATCGTCATTTATTCACGGACGGTGCTGAATGGCATGCTGCTGAATCGCGCGGCGGAGGCCGGCTGCAACGTTCAGAAGTCCCACGTATTCGAGGTCGATACATCCAGCCCAAAACCCCGCTATTGCGTGGAAGGCGAATGGAAGACGGCCGATTTTCTGGTGCTCGCCGCGGGAGCTCGCAATCGATTGCTGCCGGAAACGCGGCCTTTGCAGCGCGATGAACTGGAAATTACCCAGGGTTATTTCGTGCCGCAGACCGCGGACGCTATCACGATCAAATTCCTGCGAAACTTCGAGGGCTATATCTGGTCCTTCCCCCGCTGCGACCACCTGTCCGTGGGAATATGCGGCAGCATGGCGTCGCACACCAGCACGGAACTGAAAACGCATCTCCAGACCTTTGTCGGCAAGCAGAAGATTTGCACCGACGGGGCGCAATTTTACAGCCACGTGCTGCCGTCCCCGCAGGAGCGAACGCTTTCCGAACGCACCGTGCTGGGCAAGAATTGGGCGCTGATCGGGGATGCCGCGGCGTGGGTCGATCCCCTGACCGGCGAAGGGCTTTTCTACGCGATGAAATCCGGAGAGTTGCTGGGGAAATCGCTCGCCGAAGGCTGCCCGGAAAAATATCCGTCCTGGGTGAAAGCGTCGTTCTCGGCGGAGCTCGAATTTGCGGCGCGCATCGTGCGGCGTTTCTATCGCGGATCGTTTCTGGGCACGACGGTGACCACGCGCATGGTGCAACTCATGCGGCGCAGCGCGGTTTTCCGGCAGTTGATGGGCGATATTTTCAGCGGCTCGCAAGACTACACCAGCCTGAAAAACCGCCTCTGGGGACACCTGGGAATCACGGTCAGCGACTTTGTCGCCAGCGTGCTGAATTTCGAGGGCCCTGCGACCGTCACCGCCCCGCGCAGCAGCGCCGGAGCCGATTGAGCTCTGTTTCGCCGTACTCGGTTGCGAATCGGATATCTCCAGTCTTCCACACGATATAATTTCCTGGACGCCACAGGCATCTAACCATGAGGGCAGATCATCCCCGTTATAACTCGGACATGGACCCGGACCTGACCGCAAAAACGGCAAAGAAGACGAACGTGTGGGAGGCCCTGCCGGAGGTCTGGCGACTCATCCATCCGCGTCGAGGTTTACTCGCCCTCGGCCTGCTCCTTATGGCCGTCAACCGAATCTCGGGGCTGGTCCTGCCTGCATCGGCGAAATATTTCCTGGATGGCGTGATTGGGAAAAAGCAGCTCCATCTGCTTACGCCCATTGTCCTCAGCATTCTTGCGGCGACGCTGATACAGGGCCTTACGTCTTTCACGCTGACGCAGCTCCTGTCGAAATCGGCGCAACGCATGATCACGGACCTGCGTCGCCAGGTGCAAGCACATATCGGGCGCCTTCCCATCTCGTTTTACGACGCCAATAAAACGGGGGTGCTGGTTTCGCGCATCATGAGCGACGTCGAAGGCGTGCGCAACCTCATTGGCACCGGGCTGGTCGAGTTTGTCGGTGGCCTCATGACCGCGGTATTTGCGCTTATCTATTTGTTGCACGCCAATGCGACCATGACCGTGTTGGCTTTCTCGATCATCATTGTTTTCGGAGTGGCCATCAGCAAGGCCTTCAAGACCATTCGGCCCATTTTCCGAGCACGGCCCAAGATCACCGCCGAAGTTACCGGCCGCCTGACGGAGTCTCTTGGCGGCGTGCGGGTCGTGAAGGGTTACCACGCCGAGGAGCGCGAAGAGAAGATCTTCGCCGCAGGAGTTCAACGTCTACTCGACAACGTTTTGAAGACACTGACCGCGACGTCGCTGATGAGCCTTTCCGGCGCAACCCTCATGGGCATTGTTGGCGCGCTCATGTACGAGTTTGGGGGACGCGCTATTCTCGCCGGGCAAATGACACCGGGCGGATGGCTGGCCTTCAACGCGTTTCTTGTGCTGCTGGTCGCTCCGGTTTTCCAGATCGTCGCCATCGGGACGCAAATCACCGAAGCGATTACCGGCCTGGAGCGCACGCGCGAAATCCTGAACGAAGAAAAGGAAGACGAGGCCGCCGGCCGAACGGTGACACTTGGCCGTATCAACGGCCGGGTGGTAATGGAAGACGTGAGCTTCGCCTACGACACGCGCAAGGAAGTGCTGCGCGATGTCAGTTTTCAGTCTGAGCCGGGAACGGTCACCGCGCTGGTAGGGCCATCAGGCGCCGGTAAATCCACGATTATTGGTTTGGTGGCTGCGTTTTACGTGCCTCTGGGCGGCCGCGTTCTGGTGGACGGCGTCGATCTGGCCACCGTAAAACTCAGTTCCTATCGCACCCAACTTGGCGTCGTGCTGCAGGAAACGTTCCTTTTCGACGGCACGATTCGCGAAAATGTAGCCTTCGCCCGGCCCGATGCGACGGAACAGGAAATTCTCGCCGCCTGCCATATCGCTCGCGTGGACGAATTCGCCGAGCACTTCGAGAAGCAATACGACACCATCGTCGGCGAGCGTGGCGTCAAACTATCCGGCGGCCAGAAACAACGCGTGTCCATCGCCCGCGCCATCCTCGCAGACCCACGCATTTTGATTCTGGACGAAGCTACCTCCAGCCTCGATTCCGAATCCGAAGCCCTTATTCAGGAAGGATTGCGCTACCTGATGCGCGGCCGCACCACGTTCGTGATCGCTCACCGCCTTTCCACGATCCGCCGAGCCGATCAGATCCTGGTCATCGAAGCGGGCCATATCATCGAACGCGGCACCCATGAATCCCTGTACGCCGCCGGCGGCCGCTACTACGATCTTTACACCAAGCAGCACGCCGTCCAGGCCAACCTTTTCCTGGCGCCCGGTGAAGGTGATGTTGAACCGATCGATCTAAATGGAGATAAAGTGCAGTCTGGCACGCCGGGGCGCAGCGATTCCGCTTTGCCCGACGCTATTCGATTGATTCGCGGCCAATAACTAAAACAACGAAGGCCGCTACGCGGTAGGCCGTCGCGCGACAGGTTTCTTCACAGCCGTTGGCGGCGGGATCAGGCTGGCCATCTTGCGGATCATCGCCAGTACCAGGCGCTTGTCGCCCTCCGACAGTGTGGTGCTGAATCTCTTGATCTCCGCCAGGAAGCGAATTTCGTCTTGCGAAAGCTCCCCCAACATCTTCTGGGATTCGCGGTCGCGCGGCGTCTCGGTCCCTGGGAAAAAGTCCGCGAGCGAGATGTCCATGGCCTCCGCGATCTTGGCCAGCGTCTCCAGCGACGGCACGGTATGACCGTTCTCAACACGGGACAAATAGCAGCGCAGCAGGCCGGTGCGGCGCTCGATGTCGCCCTGCGACAATCCGCGCTGGCTGCGATATGTCTTGATGACTTCTCCGATGTTTACTCGAGGCTTTTCTTTTGGCACGACGTTGACCCCCAATCTACGGGGGTAGCTTAGTCACTAACAGTAAAAGCCGCAAGCCGCTTTTTGGAGGCAATGCGGCGAAGTAGGCAATGGGGGGGTGCCGGGTCGCTCAAGAAGCGAAAAAGGCGAGCAAAAGCCCGCCTTTCCAGTCCAATTTCCAGAATCCCTCGAATTCCGGCCGCCTCTTAGCCCTGCGCCTGCGCAGGCGTAACGGTGACCGGTTGCTGCAGCCGGAATTCCAGCAGCGTTTCGCTGGGCACCTTGACCTGCTGGCCACGCGTAAGGACTTGCACTCCGGCGCCCGCCGCGGAACCCGCTCCGGCCCCGATCGCAGCACCTCGCCCGCCTCCGGCGATCGCGCCGATGATCGCTCCTGCGACGGCGCCGCCGCCTACTTTCTCAGCCGTGTTCGAACCGCGTCCTTTCCCTTTGACGTTGTAGTCGCTGCTGACCACCGGATAGTCCTGGCCATTGATGACCATGCGCGTCAGCTCCAGCTGCAACTCCGAGCTCCCCGAGAAATGCCCGGCGTCCTTGGCTTGCGCAAGCCGGCCGTAGATATCCGTGCCTTTGCGCGCCACCAGCGCGCCATTGATCGTCAGATCGGTCTCCAAGCTCGCGTGGAAAATGTCGCCCACGTTATTTTTCTTCGAGTCCACGCCGTCAATCATGCGCACCAGCAAGGACTGCCCAGCCGGAATGACCACTTGGCCGCCGGGCGCCACGGGAGCAGGCGCGGGCACCGCCGCCTGCGGTGCTGGCGCCGGACCACCAGCCACCGGACCATAGTTGTTCGTGAACGTCAGCGCGACGATCTCGGTCACGTTAAACGTCTGCACTTCTCCGTTCACCGAAAAGCGCATCAGCGCCTGCGTGCCTCCCAAAAACCGGCCCTGCAACACGCGGCCATCCTTGAGTTCCAGCGTGTCGGCAAAACTCGCACCGGCAAATACCAGCCCCAAAGCCGCAACGGCAATCGAACGTGCGAAGCGATTCATCGCGATTCCCCTCTGGACGAATAGTCCACGAACGTGGCCAGGATATCGAGCCGCGTCTTTTCGTCTCCAGAATTGTAACGCGGACCGTAATATCCGGACTCTTGCAAATCGATGCTGCCGTTTTTGATGGTGCAACACTGGCCGAAGGATGTACTCATTGTGTTGCCTGGTATAGCTCTCGGGCGATATCCGCCATCACGGCAGAACTGTCCTTGAGATCTTCCAGACCTCGGACAAGCACCACCAGCACGAAAGGCCTTTTCGCGTAAACGATCGCCGCGTCGTGATGCAGCTTGGTCAGTTCGCCGGTCTTGTGTGCCACCTGCGTGCCCGCCGGAACACCCGCGGGGATGCCTTCGTTGAACTTCTGGTGCTCCAATATCTCCACCATTTGCCGCGACGCGTTCGCGTCCACCGCCTCGCCCTTGGCAATGGCTTCCAGCAAGACCGCTAGTCCTCCGGCGGTGGTCGTATTGTTCAAACCCTTTTGAAACGCTTTGTTGTCTTCGACGCCCCGCAGCACGTTCATCCCGTCCGCGTGCAACGAATGCACCGTGGCGCGGATGTTCTCGACGCCCAACTTCTGAATCAAGAGATTCGTCGCGAAATTGCTGCTCACCGTGATCATCAGCTCGCAAAGCTGGCTCAGCGTCCGCGTTTGCCCGACTGCTTTGTAAAGATCGGTCTCCGAGTCGTCCTTCGGATCGAGCGTAAACACCGATCCGTCCGCAAGGCTGTAAAACTCGTTCTTGATCGGCAAGCTGTCGTCCAGCTTGACCTTACCCTCGCGGGCCTGATGGAACAGCTCGATCATCACCGGAATCTTCATGGTGCTGGCCGCATGGAAGACATCATCCGAATGGTACGACCACGCCGTCTGCCCATCCAGCGTGCGGAAAGCGACCCCGACGTCGGCGCCGCTTTTCTGGATGCGGTCTTGAATCCTGGCGGCGACCTTCGGATCAATGGAGGAGGCTTGGGAAGCGCTTTTCGCAGCGGGCCCGCCAATGGCTGTCAGCAGGTAATGTTCCTGAGCCCAAAATCCGAACCCCAAAACACCACACGCAAACAAAAGCACCGATACCATGCGAACTGACACGGACAACTCCCCGCCCGATTGAATTTTACTCGAACTGGCGATTGTAACGCAGGTTCCGTTCAGTTATCCGGAGTGGCCGTAAAGGCTCCGACAGGCACGCTGCCCGGCTCGACGTTATAACCCTCGACCTCCAGCACCGGTTCTTTGCCCTCCAAAGCGGTATCGTCGTAGCGCACTTTCAGACTTCGCTTCTCACCGGGAAGCAGCGAGAAGTAATTGTCGCTCCAAAAGATCGGCGTGACATCTTCACCGCCTTTCCCACGGGTCACCCGCGGATGGACCATGAAAGCGATCCCTGAGCCGTTATTTTCGATCGTCAGGGTCATCCAGTTCTCTCCTCGGCTCTTTCCAAGCGACTGCTTGGAAACAACCATCTTGGCGGGCGGCAAACTGTTCAGCCCCGTTAAATCACCAAACTCCACCTGCGGTGTGTACACCGTATCTTTCTTGTGCTTCCAGTCCAATGTGTCCGCCTTAGTCGAGAGCCAGTAAAAATTATCGCTTACTAGCTTCCCAGCCGCGTCGTGCAACTCCAGTCGAAGGAAATACGTCTTCGTCAGATCCTCAACTTTCGGCAGATCGAAGGCCTTCGTGCTGCTGTCCTCTGGCAGGTTCAGTGTTGCCTCGCGTGATGCTTTCTCTTTCGCGTCGAGGTTGTACAGTTTCGCGGTAATCTTGGCGCCCTTGACCGCTTCGTAGGTTCCGTTGATGACCGCCACTGAATTGTCGTCATACGAATACTGCACATGCAGCGGCTCGGTTGCTTTCTTGGTCCCGAAATACCCGCCCGCCGGCACCATGTAGTAGTCATAGAGATGCCAGATCAGGGACGGCCACGCATTGTCGAGCATCCACTGGATCACGCCCGTGGA
>Ga0187871_10000964_pt1 | contig 25996 bp, 18 predicted proteins | sample June2016WEW_16_1_FD_132988 | JGI IMG/M metagenome (GOLD analysis project Ga0187871, IMG submission 132988) | Peatland microbial communities from SPRUCE experiment site at the Marcell Experimental Forest, Minnesota, USA - June2016WEW_16_10 | ecosystem: Environmental > Terrestrial > Soil >...
CCGGGTTGGGAGCACGACCCCTCCGAACATCCGGCTGAAGCCCGCGCGCTCACCCTGTCCTCCGCGCTTGCCGAGCGCGCGCTCGGCTGGCGCCCACGTCTCAAGATCGCCGAGGCGTTGGCGTGGACCGCGGACTGGTATCGGGCGTTTGCGGCGGAGGAGAACATGGTGAATTTTTCGCAGACGCAAATCGCGCGGTACGAAGCTTTGCGGGGCGCTCCATGAAGTGCGTGATCCTCGCCGGCGGCAAGGGAACCCGCATCGCCGAAGAATCGAGCATTCGACCCAAACCCATGCTCGAAATCGGCGGGCGGCCGATTCTCTGGCACATCATGAAGCTGTACGCGGCATTCGGCGTGAACGAATTCGTCGTGTGCCTGGGCTACAAGGGCTATGTGATCAAGGAATATTTTGCGAACTACTTCCTGCATCAAGCGGACGTGACGTTCGACATGAAAGGCAACCGCCTTGAGTATCACGATTGCCGCAGCGAGCCCTGGAAAGTCACGTTGGTCGATACCGGCGAGGAGAGCATGACCGGCGGCCGGCTGCTGCAGGTGGAGAAATATCTCGAGCCGGGTCAGCCCTTCTGCATGACCTACGGCGACGGCTTGGCGAACATCGACATCGGTGCCGAAATCGCGTTTCACCGCGCCCGTGGCCTCAAGGCGACCGTGGCCTGCGTGCGGCCGCCCGCGCGCTTCGGCCGGGTCGTGATCGAAGGCGCGCAGGCAACTTCGTTCGAAGAGAAGCCGCAGGCCGAGGGCGGACTGATCAATGGTGGTTTCTTCGTGCTCGAGCCGAGCGTGCTCGGGCTCATCGACGGTGTCGAGACCGTGTGGGAGAAGGAACCCATGGAGTCCTTGGCGGCGGACGGCCAGCTTGCGGCCTGGGTGCATCGGGGCTTCTGGCAGCCGATGGACACCTTGCGCGACAAGCAACATCTCAATGCCCTGTGGGAGAGCGGCGCCGCGCCGTGGAAGCTTTGGCAGGGATAGGGGGAGATGGTGATTAGATGACCGGTCTGGTAACCGCTTGCCGCGCCTGCGGCGGCCGACTGTCCGCAACCATGGCGGACCTGGGGCTGCAGCCCCCTTCCAATGCGTTCCTGGCGTCGCTGGCCGAGGCTCGGCATGAGAAGCGCTACCCCCTGCGCGCCAAGGTGTGCGGCACCTGCAGGCTGGTGCAGGTCGACTACGACGTGGATCCGGAAGAGTTGTTCGGCAACTACGTGTACTTCTCGTCCTACTCCGACGAGTGGCTGGCGCACGCGAAGCGCTATGCCGAGATGGCGCGCGAGCGCTTCGGCCTCGGCCCGAAGAGCCTCGTCGTGGAGCTCGCGAGCAACGATGGGTACCTCCTCAAGAACTTCGTCGACATGGGTATTCCGGTGCTCGGCATCGATCCGTCGGACACGGTCGCTCGCGCCGCCGACAGGATCGGCGTGCCGACGCTGGTGGAATTCTTCGGCGAGTCCTTGGCCGCCAAGTTGGCCGGGCAGGGGCGCGGCGCGGATCTGATCATCGGCAACAACGTGCTCGCGCACGTTCCGCGGCTCAACGATTTCGTCGCGGGCATCGCGACGCTCTTGAAACCGACCGGCACCGTGACCATCGAGTTTCCGCATCTTCTGAAGCTGATCGAGCACGTCGAGTTCGACACGATCTATCACGAACATTTCTCGTACATTTCGCTGTACGCCATCGAGAAAGTATTTTCGCGGCACGGCTTGCGGATCTTCGAAGCCGAGGAATTGCCCACGCACGGGGGATCGCTGCGCATATTCGCGGCGCACACGTCGCGCCAAGGCCTCGAGGATGGTGCGCGGCTGCTCGCGCTGCGGGCGCGCGAAGCGGCGGCGGGGCTCGCCGACCTCGGCGCTTACGAGCGCTTCGCCGAACGGGTGGAGGTATGCCGCCAGTCGCTCCTCGAATTTCTGGCGCGCGCCAAGCGCGAGGGCAAGACGGTCGCCGCCTACGGCGCGGCCGCGAAGGGCAACACGCTGCTCAACTTCTGCAACGTGAGCGCCGACGACATTCCGATGGTCGCGGACCGAAATCCGCACAAGCAATCGAAGTTTCTGCCCGGGACGCACATTCCCGTCGTGACGCCGGAGGAGCTGATGCGCGCGCGGCCTGACTACGTGTTGATTCTGCCCTGGAATCTGCGAACCGAGATCCGGCGGCAGCTGTCGGGCATCGCCGAGTGGGGCGGCCGCTTCGTCATTCCGGTACCCGTCGCGACGATCGACCCATGATTTTCAGGGAGGCGGCGCTCGCGGGAGCCTACGTGGTCGAAATGGAGCGGATCGAGGACGATCGAGGCTTCTTCGCGCGGAGCTTTTGTGCGCGGGAGTTCGCCGCGCACGGATTGCCCACCGACATGCCGCAATGCAACGTGTCGTTCAACTCGCGCCGCGCGACGTTGCGGGGTCTGCATTTTCAAGCCGATCCTCATGCCGAGGACAAGCTCGTTCGCTGCACGGCCGGCGCGATTTTCGACGTGATCGTCGACCTGCGGCCGCATTCCCCCACTTGCCGCCGCTGGATGGCCCTCGAGCTCACGGCCGACAACAGGCTCGCGCTGTTCGTTCCGCGGGGTTTCGCGCATGGGTTCCTGACGCTGACGGACGGGGCCGAGGTGCTCTACATGATGTCCGTCCCGTACGCGCCTGGAACCGGGCGTGGGGTCCGCTGGAACGATCCCGCGCTCGCCATCCAATGGCCGCTTGAGCCGCAGCACATCGCCGATCGGGATGCGGCTTATCCGCTGCTCGACGCAATGACGGGGCCGTGATTTCGGGCCGGCGCGTGCTGGTGACGGGCGCCGGCGGATTCATCGGCCGGCGAGCCCTCGCACCGTTGCGCGCGGCGGGGTTCGAGGTGCACGCCGCGCTGTCGCCGCGCAGCCCCGAGCGGGGCGGCGGCCGAGCGGCGGGATTGCCGGACCACGTGTCGGCCTACCGGTCCGATCTGCTGAATGCGCGCGAGATCGATGCGCTGATCGAGGCCGTGCGCCCGACTCATTTGCTGCATTTCGCGTGGATCGCGACCCCGGGCGAATATTGGCAAAGCGCGGACAACTATCGCTGGCTTGCCGCGAGCACCCATCTGCTCAAGGCGTTTCAGCGGAGCGGCGGCATTCGCGCCGTGATGGCGGGAAGCTGCGCGGAGTACGATTGGTCGCAGGCGTCCGTTTGCGATGAGCGAACCACTCCTCTCGCGGGTGGTCCCAACTCTAGTCATGCAACGCCGTATGCCGAATGCAAGATCGCCATGTCCCGCGTGCTCGAGGAGTTCGGGCGTGCCCATCGGCTGTCGACCGCCTGGGGCCGGATATTCTTTCAGTTCGGCCCCGGCGAGGACCCTCGGCGGCTGGTAGCGTCCGTGATCACCGATCTGTTGTCCGGCCGCGAAGCCGCCTGTACCTCGGGCACCCAGATCCGCAGCTTCCTGCACGTCGAGGATGTCGGTTCGGCGTTTGCGGCTCTGCTCGGCGCTGAAGTCGAAGGTGCGGTGAACGTGGGTTCCGCGGAACGGGTGTCGATCGCCGACTTGCTCGGAAGGATTGCCGAGCGCATCGGCCGGGCCGACTTGCTCAAGCTCGGCGCTCGACCCACGCCGACCTCGGAGCCGCCGCTGCTCGTGCCGGATGTCGGCCGGCTACGCGCGGAAGTCGGCTTCGAACCGGCATGGACACTCGATTCCGGCCTCGACGATACCATTCGTTGGTGGCGAACGGCGTTGGCGCGCACGGCGCCCAGGAGTAACGGCTATGAGCAATGACATCGAGGTGGCCGCGATCAGCGACTACGTGAACGGGACCTGGGATCGTTCCATCGTCCCCACGCTATGCGACTACGTGCGAATCCCGAACAAGTCTCCCTTGTTCGATCCGGAGTGGGAGCGTCACGGCCACATGGAGCGCGCCGTCGAGCTGCTCGCGAATTGGTGCCGGCGCCAGCCGATCGCGGGGATGGCCGTCAAGGTCGCCAGGCTCCCGGGGCGCACGCCGCTGATATTCGTCGACATACCGGGCGGCAAGGACACGGTGCTGCTGTACGGTCATCTCGACAAGCAGCCCGAGTTCACCGGCTGGGAGCATGGATTGGGTCCGTGGGAACCGGTGATCCGCGATGGCCGGCTCTATGGCCGCGGCGGCGCCGACGATGGCTATGCGGTGTTCTCCTCGCTGACCGCCATCGCGGCGCTGCAGGCGCGCGGGATTCCGCATGCGCGTTGCGTGGTCTTGATCGAGGCGTGCGAGGAGAGCGGCAGCGCGGATTTGCCGGCGCACGTCGAGGCGCTGGCGGGCGAGATCGGCACGCCGAGCCTCGTGGTCTGCCTGGATGCCGAAGCGGGCGACTACGAGCGGTTGTGGCTCACCACCTCGCTGCGCGGGAACATCGTCGGCACTCTCGATATCGCCGTGTTGACCGAAGGTGTGCACTCGGGCGCGGGAAGCGGCATTGCCGCGTCCTGTTTCGACGTGCTGCGCCGGTTGTTGTCGCGGCTGTCCGATGAGAATACCGGGGAGCTCAAGCTCGCGGAACTGCACGTCGACACCCCGGAGGAGCGACGGCGCCAAATCGCCGCGACGGCAAAGCTGCTCGGCGATGCAGTGGCCGCGCGCATGCCGTTTACCGAGGGGGCTCGGGCGATGTCGCAGGATCCGGCGGTATTGCTCGAGAACTCCACCTGGAAGCCGACGCTGACGGTCACCGGCATGGACGGGTTGCCGAACGTGGGCAACGCGGGCAATGTGCTGGCGCCCCGGCTCAGCGTGAAGCTGTCGTTTCGCCTGCCGCCCACCGCCGATGCCGGGCGCGCCGCGGGCGCGATTCGCCGCGCGCTGGAGAGCGATCCTCCGTACGGGGCGCGGGTCGCCTTCACCTCGGGCGCCAACAGCGTCGGTTGGAACGCCCCCGCGCTCGAGCCGTGGCTCGAACGCGCGGCGAGAGAGGCCTCCGATCGCTACTATGGACGCGAGATGATGGCGATGGGGGTCGGCGGCACGATACCGTTCATGGCGATGCTGGGCGAGCGCTTTCCGAGCACGCAATTCCTGGTGACCGGCGTGCTCGGGCCGCACTCCAACGCTCACGGACCCAACGAGTTCCTGCACATCGATTACGCCAAGCGTCTCACCGGGGCGGTGGCGCATGTGCTGGCCCGGCACGCCGCGCGCTGATCTCCCCCGGGTAATCAGCCCGCTTCGCGGGCGCGGCCGATCGTGTCGAGTTCAGCGCGCACCGCATCCGGCAGGTCCCATTGCGCGGCCCGCATGTTTTCGCGCAGATGCCGGAGCGATGAAGTGCCCGGGATGAGCAGGATGTTGGGCGCGCGGTGGAGCAGCCACGCGAGGGCCACCTGCATCGGCGTTGCGGCCATCCTTTGGGCGACCTCCGACAGCACGGATGATTGGATCGGCGTGAATCCACCGAGCGGGAAGAACGGCACGTAGCCGATGCCCTGGGCTGCCAGTTCCTCCACCAGCGCGTCGTCCGTGCGATGCACCAGATTGTAGTGATTCTGCACGCAGACGATCTCGGTCATGCGCTGCGCCTCGGCGACCTGGGCGGAGGTTACATTACTCAGGCCGATGTGCCGGACGAGACCCCGGTGCTTTAACTCGGCAAGGGCCGCGACCTGCTTTTCGATCGATCCTTCGGCAGGTGAATGGATGTTGCCGAACATTCGCATGTTGACCACATCGAGCGCGTCGACACCCAAGTTCCGAAGGTTGTCGTGCACGCCGCGCTCGATGTCTTCCGGCTCGAGCGCCGGTTTCCACGATCCATCGTGCCCACGCGAGGCGCCCACCTTGGTGACGATCACCAGGTGAGCCGGGTAGGGATGCAGGGCTTCGCGAATGATCTGGTTGGTGACGTGCGGCCCGTAGAAGTCGCTCGTATCGAGGTGATTGACGCCCGACGCCACGCCTTCGCGCAATATGGCGACACAGGCGGCGCGATCCTTGGGCGGCCCGAACACGCCGGGTCCGGCCAGCTGCATGGCGCCGTAACCCACCCGGGACACCGGGCGACCGGCCAGGGTAAATGTGGTAATTGGGGGAACAATCGACATGGCGGGCTCCTCGAGCAACGGATTGGGCGCCAGTATGGAGGTAATTGCGTTGTTAAATAAACAGGGATAAATTGCACGGACTGTTCATAAAAATCAACAATTGCCGTGGAACTGAATGATCTAGCCGCCTTCGTCTCCGTCGTGCGAGCCGGGGGCTTTCGCGACGCGGCCCGCATCAGCGGCGTCTCGGCCTCCAGTCTCAGCATCGCGGTGCGCCGACTCGAGTCCCGGCTCGGCCTGCGGTTGCTCAACCGGACCACCCGCAGCGTCGCGCCGACCGAGGCAGGGCTGCGACTGGTCGACAAGCTGACGCCGTTGTTCAGCGAGATGGAAGCGGCGCTGGATGTGTTGAACGTGTTTAGGGACAAGCCGACCGGCACGCTCAAGCTCAACGTGCCGTCGAGCGCTGCGCGCATCGTATTGCCGGCTCTCATTGCGGCCTTCCTGAAGGCCTATCCCGACATTCGCGTGGAGGTCGTGGTGGAGGATGGCTTCGTCGATGTGCTGTCGATCGGCTGCGACGCGGGCATTCGCTATGACGAGCGCCTGGAGCAGGACATGATCGCAATCCCGATCGGACCGCGCGTGCAGCGATTTGCGACGGCTGCGGCTCCGAGCTATCTCGACGCACATGGGCGACCCGATCATCCGCGCGAGCTGCTCTCCCACGCCTGCTTGCGCGGCCAATTTGGCGGCGGCGCGCTGCCGACCTGGGAATTCGAGCGGGACGGCGAGGTGGTGCGGCTGAATCCGACCGGGCCCCTGCTGGTGAGGCCGGGTGCGGCGATCGACCTTGCTGTCAGCGCTGCCGTCGCAGGCGTGGGCGTCATTCACCTGTTCGAGGACATGCTCCGCGCACATCTCGATGGCGGGGCGTTGGAGCCGATCCTGGAGCCCTGGTGGCAGCGCTTTTCGGGGCCGTTCCTTTATTATCCGGGGCGCCGCCACTTGCCTGCGCCGCTGCGTGCCTTCGTCGATTTCTTGAAGGCTCAGTATCCGGGGTAGCTATGCGCGTCGACGCGAATGCCGGCTCATCCGGCGCTGCGCCCTGAATTTGCGGCGTATTGCGTCCATGCGGTGCGGTAGGCGTGTTCGATATGGCGCGCGAAGCGCGCGCCGTCCATGAGCGCGGAGTTTTCGAGACGCGCGCGCAGCGACGCGCCTCGCAGCGCCGCCAGCCGCGGCAGGTCCGCGGCAAGCGCGACCGCAGCCTCGACGAAAGCCTCATCCGAGTGGGCGGCGAGTTCCGACAGACCGAGCTGGTGGAGCTGACTCAACCCGCCGCGGCCGACGCAGGTCTCCCCGACCCGGGTCACCGTGGGGACACCCATCCACAGCGCATCGAGGCTCGTCGTATGTCCGTTGTAGGGAAAGGTATCCAGTCCGAAATCGATGCGGTCATAGATGCGCAAATACTCGGCACGGGGTCGGAACGCGACGAAGTCGACCCGGCGGGGCTCTATGCCGCGAGCCTCGAGCCGCGCGATCAGGCGCGGGCGATGCCGGCCCTCGGGAACCATGAGCAGCAGCCGCGCGGCCGGCAACGCGCGCATCACGCCGCTCCAAAGTCCGAGCGTGCGATCGGTCAATTTGCAGGGGTTGTTCAGGCATCCGAGCGTCAGATGGCCGCGTTCGAGGGCGGGCAGTGCCCCGACCGGCGCAGTGTCGCTGAGCGGGTCGTAGCACCAGAACGAGTCCGGCAGGCGCAGCGTGCGTTCGGTGTAGTGATGCTCGAATCCATCGGGGTCGAGGCGTGGGTCGCTCAGCCGATAGTCGATGGCGTCCATGCCGGTGGTGCCGGGATAGGCGAGCCAGGCGATTTGCACCGGCGCGGGCTTGCGCGCGAAGACGAGCGGGCGGCCATTGGACATGTGCATGGTCAAGTCGACCAGTACGTCGATGCGGTCATTGCGGATCATGCGGCTGACTTCATCGTCGTCCATGGCGCGTATCTCGCGCCAGGTGTCGGCAAGCGCCGAGATGCGCTCGGTATACGCGTCGGGACGTTCGACGCCGGAATAGCAAAATATGCGAAAGCGGCTGTGATCGTGCCGGGCAAGCAACGGCAAGGTGAACAGGCTCTGGCAATGATCGCGAAAGTCGGCGGACACGTAGCCCACGTTCAAGCGCCGATCGGGCGCCAGATCCCGGGCAGAGTCTTCCGCCAGCCGGCGCACCGGCGCCGCGAATCGCGCGCTCCAGCGCTCGCATTCGGCGCGCACGGGCTCGGGCCCCGGCGACTGGAAGCAAAGTGCGTAGGCAAGATTCCCGTGAGTCGCGGGATTGGAGGGATCGATGTCGAGCGAGCGCCGGAAGCAAGCGATGGCCTCGTCGAGCTCGCCGGCATCCTTGAGTACATTGCCGAGGTTGTCGTGAAGCGCCGGGTGGCGGGGATCGATCGCCAGGCCTCGGCGCAGCATCTCCTCCGCTTCCTCGTTCCGGCCGAGCGTCCGCAGCAGGCAGCCTGCATTGTTCAGGGCGACGACATCATCGGGCCGCGCCCGCAGGGCTTCCTCGAACGAGGCCATGGCCGCGGCAAAGTCGCCGAGCTCTTTGTAAGCGTTGCCGAGATTGTTCAAAGCCTCGGCATATCCGGGACGCGAGTCGGCGGCGAGCCGGAAGCAAGCCACGGCTTCGCGGGTGCGTCCGAGGCCACGCAACGCATTGCCTAGATTGAAGGCCGCGTCGGGATTCCCGGGGTCGCGAGCGAGCACCGCGCGCAGCGTCGATTCCGATGCGGCGAAATTGCGGCGTTGGTTGAGCGCGACGCCGAGGTTGACGGCATGGGAGACGGTCAGCCGATCGAGCGATACGGCACGCTCGAGGAGCCGGATGGCTTCATCGATTTCCCCCATTTCTCGCAGCGCCGCGCCCAGGTTGCTCAGGGCCACGGGGTCTTCGGGCTTCAGTGCAAGGGCCGCGCGATACGCGGCGGCCGCTTCCGCCAAACGGCCGCCGCGCTGCAGAGCGACGCCGAGAGCGACGTGGGCGTCGTGCGAAGCGGGTTCGTTGCGCAGCGCGCGCCGGTACGCGTCGGCCGCTTGGTCCCACCGCTGCAACGCGTCCAACACCTGCCCGAGGCCGAATTGGTAGCGCGCGTTGTCCGGCGCGGCGCTCGCGGCCTTCTGAATCGAGCCGAGCGCCGTCTCGAGCCGCCGCTCCTGGAACTCCAGCAGCCCGCTGCGGAATAACGCCAGATCATGGCCGGGGTTGGCCGCCAGGAACTGCGCATACAGCCGCCGTGCCTCCGACAGATGGCCGGCGCGATGATGTTCCGTGGCAGATTCCAGTAAGGGGTTGATGGTCATTGAGTGCCCTATACTACTGTGCCGAACAAGCGCCGAATATCCCGCGTTCCGAGGGCGTGTCATGAATGAGTCCGACCACATAGGGCCGCTGCTCGAAGCGCAGAGGGCTGCGTTTCGTGCGGAGGGAGTCGTCGAGCCGCGGGTGCGGCAGGATCGCCTGGAGCGGGCGATCGATCTGCTCGTGACCCATCAGCGGGTGATCTGCGAGGCGCATTCGGACGATTTCGGTCAGCGCTCGGAGACGTTGACTCGCTTCGTCGACATATTGCCGGCGCTATCGTCGTTGAAGTACGCGCGGCGCCGCGTCGCTCGATGGATGCGCCCGCGGCGCAGACGCATCGGTTTGCCCGCGGGCGCGCCCGGCGTCAGCGCGGAAATCGTGCATCAACCGTTGGGCGTGATCGGAGTGATCAGTCCTTGGAACTTCCCGGTCACGTTGACGTTCGGGCCGCTTGCGGGAATCCTGGCAGCGGGGAACCGGTGTCTGATCAAGCCCTCCGAGTTCACGCCTGCGGTGAGCGCGCTGCTCAAGCGATTGATCGCGGAGTATTTCGACCCGTCCGAAGTGTCGGTGGTGACCGGCGGGCCGGAGGTCGCAGAGGCATTCTCCCGGCAGCCCTTCGATCATCTCGTGTTCACCGGATCGACGCCGATCGGGCGGCGGGTGATGGCCGCCGCCGCAGCCAATCTCGTGCCCGTGACCCTCGAGCTCGGCGGCAAGTGTCCGGTGCTGGTGAGCCGGTCGGCCGATCTCGGCCGCGCCGTGGATCGCATTCTGATCGGCAAGCTCAACAACGCCGGTCAGGTGTGCATCGCCCCGGATTACGTGTGTGTGCCGCGTGAGGCGTGCGGTGCGTTCGTCGATCAGGCGCGCGCTTGGATTGCACGGGCCTATCCCGGCATTCCGCTGAACGCCGATTACACTGCCATGATCAACGAGCGCCATGCGACGCGGATGCGCGAGTTCATCGCGGACGCCGAGGCCAAGGGAGCGACGGTCGTGTCATTGGGGCAGGCGCGTGGATCGTCCGACGTGATCCGGCGGGTGGTCGAGCCCGCGCTGATACTCGAGGCCACCGACGAGATGCGCGTCATGCGGGAAGAAATCTTCGGACCGCTGCTCATCGTGCGGCCGTACGATCGGATCGAGGATGCGGTCTCGGACATCAACGGTCGGCCGAAGCCCCTGGCGCTCTACTACTTCGGCCGCGATCGGAGCGAAATGGCGTGGGTGCTCGCGCACACGGCATCCGGCGGGGTAACGATCAACGATATCGCCGTGCATTTTCTGGCGGACGAGTTGCCGTTCGGAGGGGTAGGAGAGAGCGGCATGGGCGCTTATCATGGCGAGCATGGCTTCGAGCGGTTCAGCCATGCGCGGGCGGTATTCCGCCAGAGCCGGATCGATGTCGCCGGCCTGGTGGGGCTGAGACCTCCGTATGGGCCTCGCGCGGCGCGAGTGCTGAGATTACTGATTCGACGGTGACCCGATCCTCGCCGATGCTCCTGGCCGCCGCCGGCATACTCATGATCACCATCGGCGTGCGTCAATCTTCGGCGCGGATGGCGCAGCAGGCGCCCGCCTAATCGCCGACGTTCGCGCGGACCGGGGAAGAATCCGGCGGCAGCAATCCGAGCAGCGCGCCGAGATGTGCTCGATAGTTGCGCCAGCGTCCCACGCCGGCGGTGGTGATGGCCTGCTTGACCTGCCATTTGCTCGCGGTGATCACCGTGCGGGGGGTCAAATGAAAATCGAGACAGCGAGGGTCCCACGGCAGACCGATGTGTTCGAGCATGCGCCGGCTCCAACGCTCCGGCTCGTGCACCAGCGCCTCGTAAGGCACATCGAGGATCACTTCCGCCGGCACCACCGAGCGCCAATGTTCCATGACGCGCAGATAGTCGGCGTAATAGCGGGCGAGATCCCCGAGGTCGTTCGTGTACGACAGCGCAGCCTCGAAGTGCTGAAAATAAATGGACAGGCAGGTATCGACGGCATGGCGCCGCAAGTGGATGATGCGCGCGTTCGGCAAGGCCGCGTGAATCAGCCCGATCGACAGAAAATTGGCGGGCATCTTGTCCACCACCCGGCGTGCGCCGGGAGCCTGTGAGGCCAGCATTCTCAAATAGTCGACTGCCTGCGTCTCGAGCCGAAGCGCGCGCGCCGGCGGATCAGGGGCGGATCGAACCGTCTGCGCGGCAGCGCTCCAGAACGGCAGCTCGCCGGCGCCGAAGACATCCGGGTGAGATGCGAGAATCTGCTCCGCCAGCGTTGTGCCCGATCGCAACATGCCGACGATGAAGACGGATCGCCCCGCACCGGGCGGCGCGCAGCGGCCGCGCCCCATCCATTCGCGACCTTCGGATTCGATGATCCGTTGTACGCTGCGCGTCATGGTCTGCGGGTCGTATGCGGGGCGGATGCGCTTCATCAGCTCGTTGGCGCGCCTGAAATTATCGAATGCGGGCTCGAACTCTCCCACGTCGTCGAAATATTTCCCCATCGCGTAGCGCAGGCAGGCCTCCTTGCGCGGAGGCAACGGCAACGCGGCTATCCGCCGCGCCTCGCGGAGCCAGTCCGCATCCTGCAGGGTCATTCTGCGCAGGCGCGTTATGCCGGCCCAGGCCTCGGCCGAATCGCGGTCCAAGGCAATCGCCTGCCGGAAGCACCGCTCCGCGTCCACGAAGTTGCCCGTGTCGGCATAGGATTCGGCAAGGGTCGACAGCGCGGGCGTGAAACCGGGCTCGAGCTCGAGCGCCCGAAGGCAACTCGCCCGGGCCTGCGCGGACCGGCTCTGGAGCCTCTGCGCCAGACCCATATTGGCGTGCGCCTCCGCGAACCGGGGCGCGAGCACGAGCGCGCGGTCGAAACACTCGATCGCCTCCTCGAGCCGTCCGCAACTGCGCAACAGGCTGCCGAGATTGTTGTGCAGCTCCGCAGAATCCGGAGCGAGAGCGAGCGCCCGTCGGTAAGCGACGAACGCCTCGTCGATTCGCCCGCGAGCGGCGAGCGCGTTGGCCAGATTGTGACAGGCGTCGACGGACGCGGGGCGGATCTCGAGGGCGCGCTGATAGCTCGCGATCGCCTCCTCGATCCGCCCGAGTTCCAGAAGTACCGCGCCGGTGTTCTCGTGCGCTTCGGCGTAGCCAGGCTTCGCGGCGGTGGCGTGCCGATAGCTCGCGAGCGCCTGTTCGCGCTGTCCCGTCTCGAGGAGCACGTTGCCGAGATTGTTGTGCGCCTCGGCAAGATCCGCATCGAGCGCGAGTGCCCGCCCGTAGCTCGCCGACGCCTCCTGCAGCAGGCCTCGGCGTGCCAATGCATTGCCGAGATTCACGTGCGCGGCGGCATCGGCCGCTGCGAGACCTCGAGACGGGTAGGGCGCGCTGCGGCCGCAGCAGTGCTTGTATTTGCCGCCGCTGCCGCATGGGCACCGATCGTTTCTCGCAATGGGCATCGCTATCGCCGGACCGTGTCAGGTATATTGAGTCGTCACGGCGCGGGAGATCGCCGCGACGAGGCGCAAAACCACACAGCTCATACCACCCATGAGGATAATTCTAAATGGAAATTGACAGCGCTGTCACGTGTTTGAGCGGGAAGGCGCCGCTCCCCCAAGAGCGGCCATCGGCATCCCCGGTGGCATTTTCCGGCGATCTGAAGGCGTTCGTGTTTGCGCTGTTCTTCGCTTTCGGCGGGATCACCAGCCTGAACGATGTGTTGATCCCGAAGTTGAAGCTGCTGTTCACTCTGTCGTACCGGGATGTCATGTTGGTGCAGTCGGCGTTCTTCGCGGCATATTTCGTGGTCTCGCTGCCGGCGGCCGCGCTCGTGCGACGCATCGGCTACATGCGCTCCGCGGTGGTCGGCCTCTTCACCATGACGGTGGGCTGCCTGCTGTTCGAGCCCGCCTCGACCCATGGTGCGTTCGCGCTGTTTCTCATCGCATTGTTCGTGCTGGCCTCGGGCATCACCACCGTCCAGGTGGTGGCTAACCCGCTCATCTCCATGCTCGGCCCGCCATCGACGGCCAGCAGCCGGCTCACCTTCGCTCAGGCCTTCAATTCCCTCGGCACCACGCTGTTTCCGTATGTGGGGTCCGTGCTCATCCTCGGCTCGCTCGCGGCCGTCGACCCGGCGACGCTCGCCGGCGCCGCGCTCGATAGCTTTCGCGTGACCGAGACGCGGGTCGTGGTCCATACCTACCTGGGGCTCGCCGCGGCGATCGCGCTGCTCGCGCTCTGGGTCTGGGCGCGCCGCACGGCGTTGGTGGAACCGCCGCTCGAACGTGTGGCCGTGCGGCGCTCCTTCGATCTGCTGACTCGGCCCCGCTTCGGCTTCGGTGCGCTGTGCATTTTTCTCTACGTGGGCGGCGAGGTCGCGATCGGCTCGGTGATCGTCAACTATCTGATGCAAGGCAGTGTCTTGGGGATCAGCGCCGAGCAGGCGGGCAAGCACGTGCCGTTCTACTGGGGAGGAGCCATGGTCGGCAGGTTCATCGGCGCGTACCTGTTGCGCATCATCGCGCCGGGAAAAGTGCTCGCCGGCGCCGCGTCGATCGTGATCGGGTTGATCGCAATCTCGTCCCAAACCACGGGGCCGATATCGGCCTGGTCGCTGCTCGCCATCGGCCTGTTCAATTCCATCATGTTTCCGACGATCTTTACGCTGGCGTGCGAAGGGCTCGGCAAGCGCGCCGCGGAAGGCTCCGGCATCATCTGCATGGCGATCGTGGGCGGGGCGGTCGTGCCGATCTTGACGGGCAAGGCCGCCGATCTTTGGACCTTGAAGTGGGCGCTGGCCGTTCCCGCCGCGTGTTATGCCTGCATCGTGTTCTTCGGCTGGTGCGCGCGCCGGCCGCTCGCCCGCGAGGCCGATGCGCCGCCGTGCGTTATCGAAACATGATCACGATCGCGGCGGTCAGCGCCAACAAAGCGGCGCCGAGCAGACGATAGTCCTGCCAGAGCGGACGCGGTGGGTGATTCTCGGCGCGACCATCCGCCTGCCACATCGTCGATCCACGAGAGCGTGCGGACGGCCGCAGCGCGCTCGCTGCGGCGAGAATTCCGACATCGACGACGGTCAGGATGGGCGCGGCATACAGGAAATGAAGGTGCGTCCAGCGAAACACGACGTTGCTGAGGAACAGCGCCAGGCCGCACAGCGAGCCGATGAGCATGGTTGCGCTCGCGCCATCCGCGCTCGCGCCGCGCCAGAACATTCCGCACAGGAACAGCGCGACGACGGGAGGTACGACGTAGGCGAGAACCGCCTGCAGGTACTGCCACAAGGAGGGAAACGATTGCAGCTGCGGAGCCCAGGCAACGGCGGCGGTGAGCAGTGCGACCGTACACCATTGGCCGATTCTGACGATGCGACGGTCGCTCAGCGCCGGATTCAATGGCCGCACCACGTCCATGGTGATGAGAGTCGAGGCGGAATTGAGCATCGAGGCAATGGCTACCATCGTCGAGGCGACGAAACCTGCGACCACCAGCCCGATGAGACCGGCGGGCAACAACCGCAGGATCAAGGTCGGATAGACGGTATCGGCTTTCGGAAGATGGGGAAACAGCAGCAGAGCGCAGGTCCCCGGCAGGACGATGAGGAACAAGACGGGAAGCTTCAAGAGGCCGGCGAAGAGCGCGCCCCAGCGTGCGTGATCGATGTCCTTGGCGGACAGCACGCGCTGCACGATCGATTGATTCGTGCACCAGTAATAAAATCCGAGCAGCGGAATGCCGAACAGCAGCCCGGGCCACGGGACGCCGGCGTCGCCGATCGGGCGAATCAGCGATATCGCCGCGGGATTCACGCCGGCCATGACGGCGTGCCAACCGCCCACCCGGCTGAATGCGCTGATCGATATCATGAGCGCGCCGGCCAGAAGCACGATCGCCTGGACCGCTTCCGTGTAGATCACGGCACGCAGCCCGCCCAACGTCGTATAAAGTCCGGCGGCGGCCGCCAGCGCGGCGACGATCAACCACAGCGGCCACGCCGGAAGAAGCAGCCGGCATACGAGCGCGCCGGAGTACAGAACGCCGGCGGCGTCCACCAAAATGATCAGAAACAGCGACATCAGCGCGAACTGCACGCGTACCCGGCGATCGTAACGGCGCTCCAGGAATTCCGGCATGGTGAAGGTTCGGCTTTGGATCACGAACGGCAGCAGGAACAGGCAAAAGAACACGAGGATGACGGTCGCCGTCCATTCATAGTTGTAAACAGAGATACCGATGGCGTACGCGCCGCCCGCGAGACCGACCAGAGCCGTCGAGGACATGTTCGAGGCCAGCATGGCCAAGCCGATAGCCGGCCAGCGGGTCGCGCGGGAGGCGAGAAAGTAATCCGCGGGTCCCAGGTGGCGACGTGACATCGCGAGCCCGAGGATGATCAGGCCACCGATATAGACGCCGATCACGGCCCAGTCGACCGCCGCCAGCAGACCGGAGCCCCAGCTAGCCGGCGACACGGGGGCTCCCGAGGCAAATGCGGGCATTCATCGCGGATCGATTGACAGCGCTGACATTTTTACTTCTAATCCCCACTCGCTTCGTCCCCCGGGAGTGCGGCGGACGTAGTTTTTGTGACGATCGATCTGAAAAATTACTCTTAGAACAGGCACTTATAAATTTTTTATGTCGAATAGCCCCCGCACTCACGCGTTCCTCGCGGCCGGCCTGACCGTGATCGGCTTGGGGGCGATACCCCGGAATGCACCGGCCGCCGACAGTCTACATCCGAACCTTTGGCCCCAAGGTTCGCACAGCGTGGCGCTCGCCGATACGGACCCTTTCGTCGACGGAATTTTGGCGCGCATGACGCTCGAGGAAAAAGTGGGACAGATGATCCAAGCCGATATCGCCTCGATCACGCCGGCGGATCTGCGCTCGTACAAGCTCGGATCGGTCCTGGCCGGGGGAAACGCGGCGCCCGGCAACGATGTCCGGTGTCCACCCCAAGCCTGGGCGCGGCTCACGGGGGACTATCGTCGAGCGGCCTTGACGGCCCCCGTCCTGGGCCACGTACCGATCCCGATCTTGTTCGGTATCGATGCCGTGCACGGCAATGCGAAACTGATCGGCGCCACGATTTTTCCTCACAACGCCGGTCTCGGCGCCGCGCACGACCCGGACCTCATCTATCGAATCGGCCGGGCGACGGCCGAGGAAGTCTCCGCTGCCGGCATCGATTGGACCTTCGCGCCGACCGTCGCGGTGGCACGCGACGTACGCTGGGGCCGCTCCTACGAAAGCTATTCCGAGTCGCCGGCGCTGGTCGCCCAATACGCGCCGCAGATGGTGGCGGGACTGCAAGGGCGGATCGGCACGGCGGACTTCATGTCGCCGGGCCACACGCTCTCGTCGATCAAGCACTTCGTCGGCGATGGCGGAACCTTCGATGGCCGCGACCAAGGCGATACGGTGATCAGCGAAGCCGAACTGCGCGACGTCCACGCGGCGGGCTATCCGCCGGCCATCCAGGCGGGCGCGATGATCGTCATGGCTTCCTATAACAGCTGGAACGGCGTGAAGCTTCACGGCAACCGGTATCTGCTGACCGACATCTTGAAGGGACGGCTCGGCTTCGACGGCTTCGTCGTCGGCGACTGGAATGCGCATGAACAGGTGCCCGGGTGCACCAAGTCCGATTGCGCCGCCGCGATCCTCGCCGGGATCGACATGCTGATGGCGCCGGACAGCTGGAAAGAGCTGTATCGGAACACCCTCGCGGAGGCACGGTCGGGCGAGATCCCGCCGGCGCGCATCGACGATGCCGTGCGCCGGATTCTTCGCGTCAAGGCGCTGGCCGGGTTGTTCGGCCGGGCGGCGACGAATGCTTCGGATGACGGCGAGGCGCTGCGCCAATTGGGCAGCGCTGCGCACCGCGCGATCGCCCGGGAGGCCGTTCGTAAATCGCTGGTCCTGCTCAAGAACGAACATGGAATTCTGCCGCTCGATCCACACTCGAGGATTCTCGTCGCCGGCGATGCGGCCGACGATATCGGCATGCAGAGCGGCGGTTGGACGATAGATTGGCAGGGCGCCCATAATCGTAACGCCGATTTTCCCGGGGCGACCTCGATCTTTGCCGGCATCGAGCGCGCAGCGCGGGCGGCGGGCGGCAGCGCGACGCTGAGCCGCGACGGCACCTTCGGCAAGAAGCCCGACGCCGCGATCGTCGTGTTCGGCGAGCATCCGTATGCTGAATTCGAGGGTGATCGCGAGACGCTCGAGTTCGCGCTCGGCGATGATCATGAGTTGCAATTGCTTCGCCATCTGAAAAGTCAGGGCATTCCGACCATATCGGTGTTCCTGTCGGGCCGCCCTCTATGGGTCAATCCCGAACTCAATGCCTCCGACGCGTTCGTCGCCGCGTGGCTCCCCGGCAGTGAGGGCGAGGGCATCGCCGATCTGCTGTTGCGCGCGGCCGATGGCCGCGCGCCGTTCGATTTCACCGGCCGGCTGAGTTTCTCCTGGCCGGCGACCGCGATGCCGGTGACCTTCGACGCCGCCGGCGTCGTTTCCGGTGCGTTGTTCCCGAGAGGCTCGGGCCTCGATTACCGCTCGCCTCGAAGTATCCCGCCTCTATCGGAGGACCCGGCAATCCCAGCCGCGCGGCAGGCACCCGACGGGAGCTTGGTCTACGGGGGCCGCGTCATCGCCCCCTGGTCGATGTTCGTGGCCGACGGTGGCGAGCAGGTGCACGTCACCACCGAGCGGCAACGAAGCCCGCACGATGCCGTCGGCGTCGCGCATGGGCCCGGGGGCATCGCGGCGGAGTGGGGCGGCAGCCGGCGCGGCACGCTGCTGATCATCGGTCGCGAGGCGGACCTGAGAGCGCTCGCGCGGCGCGGCGGCGCCGTCACGCTGAATTATCGAATCGATCGCGCTCCCGAGCAGCGCGTGACGCTCGATATGCGGTGCATCGAGAGCTCGTGCGGCGCCGGAGCCTCGCTCGATCTCACGGCCGCGTTCAAGTCGGCGCCGCTGCACCGGTGGCGGACCATCGACGTGCCGCTCGCCTGTCTCGCAGCCGGGCACGCCGATCTCGAAAGGGTCGAGGCGCCGTTCGAGCTCGCGACCGCCGGCCGGTTCGCGCTCACCATCGCCGCGGTCAGGCTGCATTCCGCGGACTCCGGGGCGGCCGCGCCATGTCCTTGAAAGAGCCTGCCGGGCGGAGTTCAGCGCGCGCCCGGGTCTCGCGGCGGCTACCATAGGGCCACCGTATATGCCCAGGATTGCGCCATGGCTCTCATTCCCCCGTCGGTGACCATTCAGGAGGTGGCCGATCTCGCCCAAGTTTCTCCGAAGACCGTATCGCGGGTCATCAACAACGAGCCGCGGGTGCGCTCCGACACGCGCGCCCGCATTCTCGAGGCAATCGACAAGCTCAATTACCGTCCGAACCTGAATGCCCGGGGATTGGCCAGCAACCGGTCTTTTCTCATCGGATTGTTCTGCGACCGGCCGGGAGACTATCTGAGCGAATTTCAATCCGGTGCGGTGGAGCGCTGCCGGGAGTCGAGTCTGCACCTGATGGTGGAGCCTTGGGACGTGCAGAGCCCGAACCTCGAGAAGCAGATCGATACGCTCATCGGCCAGTTGCGCCTGGAGGGAGTGATCCTGCTGCCGCCGCTCAGCGACCACCCGCTGGTTCTCGGTAAATTGCAGGAGGCTGCGATTCCCATCGTGCGCATCGCGCCGAAGTACAATTTGAGCGCCACGCCTTCGATCGGCATCGACGACTACGCCGCCGCGCGCCAGGTCACGGACCACCTGCTGGGCCTCGGCCATCACCGCATCGGCTTCATACTGGGACGCCCCGAGCATGGCGCCACCGAACAACGCTACCTCGGGTTCATCGACGAGATGCGCGCGCATCAGGTCGCGGTCGACTTCGACCTGGTGCAGACCGGCAATTTCCTGTTCTCCGACGGATTGGTGTGCGCCGAGCGGATGTTGAGCGCTACGAGTCCTCCTACGGCGATTTTCGCGAGCAACGACGACATGGCGGCCGCGGTGATCTCGATGGCGCGCAAATTCCGGCTCGATTTGCCGAGCCGTCTATCGGTCGCCGGCTTCGACGACGCGCCGATCGCGACCATGTTGTGGCCCGAGCTCACGACGGTGCGGCAGCCGGTCTCGGCGATGGCGCGCCTCGCGGCGGATCTCATCATTCGCTTCGAGCCGCGGAGAAACGGCTGGCCCGAGCGGCTCCCGCGCCAGCTGCTCAAGCACGAGTTGATTGTCCGCAGTTCGACGGGCCGTGCGCCGGCGCGCGGCGCCTCGAGCTAGCAACCGGATTTTTCCGCCACGGCGCTCAAGCTTTCGTCGAGCGCGGCGATTGCCTCGACCAAGTGGTACAAGGTGCTCGCCGGCGCCGGCGAATCGACGATCCGGCCATCGGGAAGTTGCAGGTCGAACCAGAGCCCCGGCACCGGCGTCGCAAGATAGGGAAGCAAGCTCGAGGCGGCCGCACAGGCGATGGCCCCATAGCATTCCTCGCCCGTCATGCGGGCGGCGAGCAGGGCGGCCTTGAGCCGCTCGGTTTGGGGCCATAGACGCGCGTTGGGGTCATGAACCGTGAAATCGTCGAGCAGCGAATTGACGGCGACGCCGTTGCGCACGCCGCGCTCTCCCGCCGCCATCAGGCGAAGCGCGGCCTGTTTGATGGTCTGCGAATGCGCCCACGGACTCTTCAGCAGCAGAAAGGCCCACTCGAATTGGTGGCCCGGCTCGATGATCCGCCCCTCCACGCCGGAGGCGGGTTTCCACGACGGGGAAAAGAACTCGCGCAGCGCGCCGGTGTCCTCATCGATGAACCGCGCTTGCGCGAGCTCGATCAGATCCCTTGCCCACGCCCTCCATCCGCCGTCATTGCCGGCCTCCGCCCAGGTCAAGCACGCTTCCAACAGGTGCATGTGCGCGTTCGATTCGCGCCGCTCGCCGGCCGTGTCGTCGGAGTAGAACGCGCCGCCGCTTGCGCCGAGCCGGCTCTCGATGACGCCGCGCAATTCCAGCGCCCGGCGCTCGAATATGGCCGAGGCGGTCAGCGACGCGGCTGCGCCGGCGTAGCCCAAGAGCGCGAACGCCTGATCATAGAGGAGTGCCCGCTCATCGAGCGCCAGTCCTTCCGCATCCACGAGCGTGCGGAACAATCCATCGGGGCGCCGATAGCGGACGGTGAAATAGTCGATTCCGCGGCGGACGATCCCGGAGGCATCTCCGCGCCAGCCGAAGCGCCGGGCTTGCGCAAACGCGTGGATTTGACGCGGATGTATCCGCGCGCGGCGCGGTGTGCCGAGGCCGCGGCCATGCTGGGACAGGGCTTCGAAGAAGCCGCCGCTTCTCGGGTCGATTCCATAGTGCGCCCAGCACGGATAGGCGCACTGCAGGAGCCACCGGCTCAATCGATCGCGCAGGAGCGGCAGTTCCTTCCTCCACGCCGGCTGTTCGCCGATTCGAGCGCCCACTCAAGACGCCTTCAACAGCGCGAAGCGCGTCGGCAGCAGGCGATAGCTGAAAGGCAGGATGGCGGCGCCGACGGCCGGCGCGTCATCCGAGGTCAAGGCGCGCGATACCGGGGCGATCGCCGGAACCTGCGAGGCAAAGACGCTCAGCCGATTGTTGATCGCGTTCGCCAGCCGGTCGACGAGCGCAGCGGGCAAGCGGCCGCCGATGAGGATGGCTTGGGGATTGATCAGGCAATTGATCGCAAGGAAGGAATCGACCAGCGCTTCGGTCGATTCGCCGATCCACCGATCCACGATCGAGCGGGCGGCAGGCTCGAGCCGCACGAGTCCGCGCGGCGTCGCGACGCGGAAACCCCTCTCCGCGAGGCGGCTATACAGACACGAGAGCGATACGATGTTCTGCAATTGATGGCTCTCGCCGGCCCGGTTGTGCGAACGCAGCCAGCCGATCTCGCCGCTGCGGCCGGTGGCGCCCCGGATGTAGCTGCCGTCGGCGACCAGGCCGCCGCCCAACGCCGCCGTCACCAGCAGATAAAAAAAGCTTCGATAACGGTGACCCGATCCGAATTGCATCTCGCCGATCGCCGCAGCGGCCGCATCGTTCTCGATGAACACCGGAATCGACAATACGTCGCGGATCAAATCCTCGATACGCACGGACGCCCAGGCTGCGTAATCCGCCGGTTGATCGGCCAAATGCGCGCGCGCGATGTCGTCCGGAAACGCGACCCCGACGCCGACGAGGCGATCCCGGGTGATGCCGGCCTTGGCGAGCAATTGTCCCACCGAACGTCTAAAGAAGGCCCTGACGGCCGCGGGCTTGGCGAAATGAATTTCGCGCGACGCCCGCCCGCGCACCTTGCCGACGAAGTCGAGCACCACCAGGGTTACGTGGTCGCGATCGACGTTGAGGCCGATCGAGAACCGGCTGTCGGGATTGATCACGAATTTGGAGGCGGGCTGTCCGCGCGCGCCGCGCAAGCGGCCGGCATTCAGTATCAGCTGATCGTTCAGCAGCCGATTGGTGATGTTCGCGATGGCGGTCGGAGTCAGCCCGGTTTTCTGCGCGAGCTCGGTCCGGGTGATCGGCCCGTTGACTCGCACCGCGTGCAGCGTGACGCGCTGGTTGTGGTCGCCCGCCCGCGTCAGGTTGGTTCCCGAGAGATACGGCGCCGATCGCGCGTGCGGAGCCGGATCCTCGGAGGCGCGGACCTTGCGCATCAATGCGTCAATTCGCGTCTGCGGCGAGGGCGAGCGCACCCAACGGGCCCGCGAGGGACCCGAGTCCGGGGGAAATAACGTAGCGGTCGACAGGACCCGCGAGCGCCTGCAGATCCAAATAACCGTTCAAGCTCGAGAGCAACTCCCGGCGTACCTGCTCGAGAATCGCCGGCCGCGCCTCGATCACCCCGCCGCCGACCAGGATGCGCCGGGGCGCGGTCGCGAGCACCAGGGTGTGCAGGAGCTGCGCGAGCGCGTGCGCCGCCAGCTCCCAAGCCGGGTGGTCGGCGGGCACTTGATGCGCCGGCATGCCGGCGCGTGCGGCAATGGCCACGCCCGACGCGAGGCCCTCGACGCAATCCCCGTGAAACTCGCAGACTCCGCGCCAGAGGTCACCGGATCTGCGGGCAACGCGACTATGGCCGAGCTCCGGATGCGCGAACCCATGCACCAGCCGCCCGCCGGCGACCAAGCCGACGCCGACCCCCGTGCCGACGGTGACGTAGGCGAAATCATCGAGGTCTCGGGCAGCACCCCAGCGGCCCTCGGCGAGCGCCGCGCCGTTCACATCGGTATCGAAGCCGACGGGCACATCGAGCGCTTGCGCGAGGCGATCGGCGACCCGGGTGTTGCGCCAACCGGGCTTGGGAGTGGAAGTGATGAAACCGTAGCTCGGGGAGCCGCGGGCCAGATCGAGCGGGCCGAACGAGGCGATTCCGAGCGCGTGAATCGCGCCGTGCGTGGCGACGGCGCCGCGCAGGATGGCCTCGATTCTGCCGAGGGTCATCGCCGGGTCATCGCCGGTCGGCACCGAGGTTTGAAGTCGGATGTCATCGGGACCCGTGCCGAGAAGGCAAACGCACTTCGTGCCGCCGAGTTCGACGCCGCCCAGCAACGGCTTCGAGGCGGTCATCGCGCGGCGGGTCCGGCGGCAAAGTGACTGTCGTGCGGGGGTGCGGCTCGCGCCGCTGCGTCGGTTGCGGTAGCCATGGAGGCGAGTATGTCCCGCAATTGAGGCAGCGTCACCACGTCCAGGAGTGGATCGTAGGTCTCCGGCCGCACGCCCAACCCCTCGAAAATGTAAAACCAGCTCAGGTCGGTGAACAGTTCTCCCGATTTGACCCGGATGCGGCCGGTGCGCCGGTACAACTCGATCCGCTCGACCAGGCCATCGGGCAGCGCCATCGATCGGCAGTATGACCAGAACGGGGTGTCGGTGCGCTCCGTCAAGCAGTAGTGCAAGACGATGAAATCCCGTATGCGTTCCATCTCCTGGATCAGTTCGCGGTTATACGAATCGGTGTTGGCTTGGGCGAATTCGAGGGTCGGGAAATGTTCGAGCAGCTTGTACACGCCGCTCATCACCAGATGAATGCTGGTCGACTCGAGCGGCTCGAGGAAGCCGGAAGCGAGGCCCAGCGCGACGCAATTGCGGCTCCAGAATAGTTTCCGGCGGCCGGCGATGAAGCGCAGCCGGCGCGGCTCGCCCAGCGGCTTTCCGGGCGCCATGCGGGTCAGATCGTCGAGCGCCGCGTCGTCGTCGAGGTACTCGCTGCAGTAGACGTAGCCGTTGCCGGCACGGTGCTGCAGCGGGATGCGCCAGCGCCAGCCGGCAGCGCGCGCGCTGGCTTCGGTGTAAGGCGGCCGCGGCTGCAGCGATTCGGTCGGCATGGCCACCGCGCGGTCGCAGGGCAGAAAGTCACGCCATTCGAGGTAGCCGGTCTTCAGGACCTGCTCGATCAGCAGGCCGCGAAAGCCGCTGCAGTCGATGAACAGATCCGCTCCATGCCGCGAGCCGTCCGTGAACACGAGCTCATCCAGGAAGCCGTCCGCGCGCAGCGTTGCATCCGCGACCGTGCGCTCGAGCCTCGCGACTCCGAGACGCTCGGAGTAGGCGCGAAGATACGCGGCCACCAGGGTGGCATCGAAATGCAGCGCATAGCGCAGGCCCGCCACTGGGCCCTGCGCGGCCGGATCCGGGAACCGAAACCTGCGCGCATCGCCGAGCGCGGCAGACAAGCTGAAATCATTGAACCGCGGCGCCAGGCCGTCGGCACACGCCTTGTGCCAGGCGTGGTGGAACGGCCTCAAGTTGATCATGCTGCCGAAAGTGCCGAAGGGGTGCCAGTAAGAAGCCCCGATCCGCAGCCAGTCGGTGAACTTGATGCCGAGCTTGTAAGTCGCCTGCGTGTGGCGGACGAAATCACCCTCGTTGATGTTCAGAAACCGCAGCAGATCGATGATCGGCGGGATGGTGGCCTCGCCGACGCCCACCGTGCCGATGTCCGGCGACTCGATCACGGAGATCATCGTGCCGGTGCCGGGCAGCGCGCGCGCCAGGATGCTGGCGGCCATCCAGCCGGCGGTGCCGCCGCCCACGATCGCAATGCGCTTGATGTGCCGGGTGTCGGTCATACCTCCGCTTCAGAGGGCGGTGCGCCCCGGAGCCCTAGAGTTTGCCCTTCACGCCCAAGAAAAAGCGGCGCCCGCTATCGTCATAGGTGAACGGCATATTGGGCCATTGCAGGTAGGTATGCTGCGCCGAATTGGTGAGGTTTTGCACCGAAAGGAACATGCCGACGTGCTTGTTGAAGTCGTATCCGGCCTGTCCGTCGAGCTGCCCGTACGGCGCCTGAAATACCTGGCCGATCAACTCGCCGCTGGGTGCGCTCTTGTCCGGGATGGGGAAGGTTGCACCGACTTGAGAATCGTTGACCGCCTTGTCGCGCCAGGAGTACGAGGCGCGCGCCGAGAAGCCGAATCGTTCGTAGTAAAGCGTGGTCGTGTAGGCATTCTTGGAGACGCCCGGAATGCCTGCGTTGTGCGAGAAGCTGGTGACCTGGCTGTTCGTCTCCGACTGGGAATAGGTGTAGTTCACCGCGGTGCCGAGGCCGGTGAGCCAGTGCGCGATCGAATCGCCGAATGCATACTGACCGCCGAATTCAAGGCCGTAGATTCTGCCGCTGCCCGCATTGACAGGCTCGGTGATGTTGCCGGTCGTGCCGCCGAAATCGTCCTTCACGAACGTCGGAATGCTCTGGATTTCGATGAAGCTGTCAACCTGCTTGTAGAAGCCCGCCACGCTGGCGAGAGCACCCGGCGCAAAGTAGTTCTCGTAGGAGAGATTGAACTGCGAGGCGCGATAGGGATCGAGGTTCGGATTGCCCGCGGCTCCATTGACGAACTCGAATCCGCCGACCGTCCCGTTCGGCTGCACGCGGGAACTGTTGCGGGTGAAGTTGAAGGAGTTTCCCAGGCCGAGCTGGAAGAGATCCTGCGGCGACATCACCCGCGCTGCGCCGAAACGCACCAATTGGTCATCCGTGAGGGCGAGCACGAGGTTGAACGTCGGCAGTACGTCGGTGTAGTTGCGCTTGGTGGTTACCGGCACCACATTGGAGTCGACGCCGTTCCAGGAGGCGGTCCCGTAGTAGGTGGGTGTTTCCGCCGACTGACCGCCGTTGATGGTGAGGTCGGTATCGACCAGACGCACGCCGAAATTGACGTGGAAGCGATTCGACGGCTGTCCCAGATCGAGCATCACATAGGTCGCGGTGGTGCGCTCCGTGACGCTAAAGGAGCTCAAATTATCCTTGAAGAATTGCTCCGTGGTGTTGGGCACGCCGGCGCCCGCCCAGATGGTCTCGAGGTAGGTGGACGGATTCGTCATGCCGCCGGTCGCGGGATTCTTGACGATGATGTTGCCCACGCCGAAATTGGGCACGGTGAGCGCCAGGTTCGGGTTCGAACGGGCGGTGGAATAGGGGATGTTGGGGCAGCCATAGCCAGGGTCCTGGTAGAAGAGCCAGGGTCCGGTGTTCGCGGCCAGGCTTCCGCACGCGCTTCCGGTGCTTCCCGCAACTTCACCGTTGGCTCCCGTGCCGTTGATCAAGTAGCGTCCGAA
>Ga0187871_10000965_pt1 | contig 25985 bp, 21 predicted proteins | sample June2016WEW_16_1_FD_132988 | JGI IMG/M metagenome (GOLD analysis project Ga0187871, IMG submission 132988) | Peatland microbial communities from SPRUCE experiment site at the Marcell Experimental Forest, Minnesota, USA - June2016WEW_16_10 | ecosystem: Environmental > Terrestrial > Soil >...
CCCGCGGCGGCCGCCACCGTGGCCGCGCCCTCGTAAGGCCGGCTGTTCGCCAGAACCATAATGCCTAGCGCCGCCAGCGCCTCCGCACCCGCCGTGGGCCGCCGTGCCAGCCGCGGGACTGCGCCCACCACCAGCGCGCCCCCCATCGCCGCCACCGCGCCGCCCCAATACGAGTTCACCCAATATCCCGCGATGCCCCAGTGCGCCACCGCCATCAGGCCCCCCAACAGCGCGTAGCGCGGCGGCAGCCATCCTTGCAGCATCCAGCACAACGCCGCGCACATCAGCCCGCAGCTCAGCCATACCCCATACCAGGGATGCCCGAACAGCTTCCATCCCAACGCCAGAAATAAGGACTGCGCCGGGGGATACTTGCTCTGAAAGGTTGGCTGCGCGTTCTCCTGCAACGGCTCCAGGTGTATCCACATAGGATGCGGCGGATTTGTAATCCTCCCCATGCAAAATGTCTCCGCGCCCAGTATGTAGGCGAACTCGTCCTGCACCGTCGGCTCCGGGATCGGCCGCACGGGCAGCAGCGCCAACCGGATCGCCAACGCCAGCAGGCCCACACCGGCACATATCGACCAAGATCTGTTCTGAATATACACGCGAATCCAGACTGTAACGCACCAGCCGATCCCATGGCCAGTCCCGCTTCGATAGCCCTAACAAGTACAGGATCTTCGCCCGGCAGCGCGCTTGACCCCGGCCTTGACAGTCCGTTAAGCTAAACACCATCTGCTCTACTTAAGGCATCCCGCGTACCGATTCCCCCGTTGGAGGACGAATGAACCCGCAAGAAGTTTTGGAATACGCCAAGAATAACGACGCCCGGCAGTTGGATTTGCGCTTTACCGACATCCCGAGCCTGCAACACCACATCTCTTATCCCATCAGCGAGCTCAACGAGAGTAACTTCGAAGAAGGCTACGGTATCGATGGCTCCAGTATCCGCGGATGGGCCGCCATCAATGAAAGCGATATGCTGCTCGTTCCGGATCCCACGACGGCGTTCATGGATCCGTTCGCCGAGACTGCCACGTTAGTGATGTACGGCGACGTCATCGATCCGATCACTAAGCAGCACTACGAGCGCGATCCCCGTTGGATCGCCAAGAAAGCCGAACTCTACCTGAAGAATACCGGCGCCGGCGATACCGCCTTCTTCGGAGCCGAAGCCGAGTTTTTCATTTTCGACAACGTCCGCTTCGACCAGAACCAGCATTCCGGCTTCTATTTCATCGACGCCGAAGAAGGCCGCTGGAATTCCGGCCGCGAAAAGGACAACCTCGGATACCGGCCGCGCTATAAAGAAGGCTATTTCCCGGTGCCGCCCACCGATCACTACCAGGATCTGCGCAGCGAGATGGTTCAGACCATGATCAAGTGCGGGCTGCGCATCGAATGCCATCACCACGAGGTGGCTACCGGCGGCCAGTGCGAGATCGACCAGCGTTTCGACACGCTGGTGAAATCCGCGGACAACATGATGCTGTACAAGTACATCATCCGCAACGTGGCCAACCAGTATGGCAAGACCGTTACCTTCATGCCCAAGCCCCTGTTCGCCGATAACGGCAGCGGCATGCACACCCATCAGAGCATCTGGAAGGAAGGCAAGCCCCTGTTCGCCGGCGATTGTTACGCCGGCTTGAGCCAGATGGCTCTGTGGTATATCGGCGGACTGTTGAAGCACGCGCGCGCGCTTTCCGCCATCATCGCGCCCACCACCAACAGCTACAAGCGCCTGGTGCCCGGCTACGAAGCTCCCGTGAATCTGGCGTACTCGCGCCGCAATCGCTCGGCGGCCTGCCGTATCCCGATGTACTCGGCCAGCCCCAAAGCCAAGCGCGTGGAATTCCGCCCGCCCGATCCCGCGGCCAATCCCTATCTGGCTTTCGCCGCCATGCTGATGGCCGGCCTGGACGGCATCGCCAACAAGATGGATCCCGGCGAACCGCTGGACAAGGACATCTACGATCTTTCGCCCGAGGAGATGCGCAACGTTCCATCCATGCCCGCCTCGCTCGAAGAAGCCCTCAGTTGCCTCGAAGACGACCACGGCTTCATGATGAAAGGCGACGTCTTCACCGAAGAGTTGATCGAAACCTTTATCGACTACAAGCGCAAGAACGAAGCGGATGCGATCCGTCTAAGGCCGCACCCCTATGAGTTCGCTCTCTATTACGACGTATAGTGAACGGCGACCTAAAGTTCGCCGCTGCACGCTCATCTTAAGTTAGCGGTTGTTTTTCGGAGCCGCAAAGATGCTGAAAACCAAGAGTAGTGGGGCGGCCAATCTTGGCCGCAGCCGGCTTTCCAGCCGGCTTAGCCGCCCGAAAAGGCGGCTGCGGGCATGATTGCCCGCCCCACGGTGAGTTTTCGACGATGCCCCGCAGGGGGTCTCGCCGCTGCGCGCTCTCCAGAAACCCACTGCCGGGAGTACGCAGTTTCAACGAGTTGCAGACCTAGCGCCGTCGGCCTTAGCTGCCGAGTTGCGGCTTACCCGGTTTCCGAGACGGCTGACGGCCCGCAGGGCCGCTGGTGCTGAAGCGTGCGCCACGACATGACCACCGAAGCGCCCGGCGTGATCGTCCAGGTGAGTGTCTCACCCGGCGGCCTTCCCAAACGGCCCATCGCGGCGGGCATGATTACGCCCCTGGGCCTTGCGGGAGATTTCCATGCGCATCCTGAGATCCACGGCGGACCCCGCCAGGCGGTGCTCCTCATTGCCTCCGAGGCCATCGACGAACTGAAATCCCTGGGCTACCCGGTCTTCTACGGCGCGCTCGGCGAAAATCTCACCACCCGCGGCCTGGATCGCCGCCAGTTGCGCATCGGCCACCAACTTCGCGCCGGTCCGGCCATCCTGGAGGTCACCAAGGTGCGCGGCCCCTGCGCCGCCCTGGACGTCTACGGCCCGGCTATCAAACAGGAAATTTACGATGTGCTCGTGAAAGCCGGCGATCCCGCGTCGCCGCGCTGGGGAATGAGCGGCTTTTATGCGCGCGTCATCGAGCCGGGTCCCGTTCGCCCGGACGATCCGATCCTCCTGCTCTCGGCCCTCTCCTGACCGCCGCTGTTAAGATAGCCTCAGAGCCTTGCTGACCGCTTTCGTCATCTTCCTCTTGACTTACCTGGTGCTGGCCATCGGCCGTCTGCCCGGCTTCCGCGTGGACCGCACCGGCGCCACGATCATCGGCGCGACCCTGATGATCGCCACTAACTCTCTCTCTATACCGCAAGCCTATGCCGCCATCGATTACAACACCATCGTTCTTTTGTTCGGCATGATGATCGTGGTCGCGAACCTGCGTTTGTCGGGATTCTTCGCCCTGGTGAGTGCCTGGGTAGTCGCGCACGCCCACCGGCCCATTGCGCTGCTCGCCGCGATCGTATTCGTTTCCGGGTTCTTCTCCGCGTTCTTTGTGAACGACACCATGTGCCTGGTGCTCACGCCCCTGGTGCTGGATATCGCCGCGCGGCTGCGCCGCAATCCGGTGCCTTATCTTCTGGCCGTAGCCATGGCGGCCAACATCGGCAGCGTCGCTACGATTACCGGCAATCCCCAGAACATGATGATCGGGAGCTTCTCCGGGATCGGCTATCGTTCCTTTGCGGCGGCGCTCGCCCCGATTGCGGCGGCCGGCCTACTGGCGCTCCTCGGGCTGTTATGTGCCATTTATCGCCGCGAGCTCCGGAGGACGCCGGCGATGGCTATCGAACTTCGCCCGCCTCGGGTGGATCGCGTGCTGCTCTGGAAATCCTTGCTGCTGTCGGCCGCTATGATCGGGTTCTTCTTTGCCGGCTGGCCGGTGGCCGAAGTGTCGTTGGCCGCGGGCGCCCTGCTGCTCATTTCCCGGCGTGTGGGCCCGGAGACGATTTACCGCGAAATCGACTGGCCGCTGCTGGTGATGTTCATCGGCCTGTTTATTGTGGTCGCCGGTGTGGAGCGGACAGCGCTCTCGACTGGCCTGCTGCAGGCCGCCGCCCGCTTCCATTTGCAAAGTACCGTGGTACTCAGCGCCTGCGCCGCGGTGCTGTCCAATCTCGTGAGCAATGTGCCCGCGGTGCTGGTTTTCAAACCCATGGTGGGACAACTCCCCGATCCGCGCCACGCCTGGCTGGTGCTGGCCATGTCCTCCACGCTGGCCGGCAATCTGACGGTGTTGGGTTCGGTGGCCAACCTGATTGTGGTCGAACGCGCCCGGCGGGAAGTCGAGATTTCGTTTTGGGACTATGCCAGGGTGGGTATTCCGGTGACCTTGGCGACCCTGGCGATCGGCGTAGCGCTTCTGTAGAGACGGCCGTGGAATCACAGACTGCGCAGATGGAAGCCGCCGTCGACGTCGATCGCCTGGCCGGTCGAATAATCCAGTAAACCGTCGGCGGCGGCCCGGACCACGCGCGCCACATCGCCGGGCTCGCCCATGCGCGGCTGCGGCAGCAATCCGGCGGCGATCCGCGCCGCGTAGGTCTCCGCGGCCGGCGCGGTCATGTCCGTGCGAATGATGCCCGGCCGGATCTCAAAAACCTGGATTCCGTGCCCGGCCAGGCGCTGCGCGTAGATCGCCGCCGACATGCTCAGCCCGGCCTTCGAGATGCAATACTCGGCGCGATTCACCGAAGCCGTGTACGCCGAAATCGAAGTGATGAAAACGATCCGGCCCCGCCCGCGTTCCAGCATCCAGGCGGCTGCCAGCGCGGTCAGGAAGTGCGGCCCTTTCAGGTTGGTGGCGATCAATTCGTCGAAGCTTTCGGGCGATGCCTCCAGTACGTCGCGGCGTTCGCGCGGCGCCATCCCCGCGTTGTTGACGAGCAGGTCGAGGCTCTCCGCCCGCTCGCGCGCAAATTCGATCAGGGCGGTACGGTCCGCGCTCGAGGACACATCGCAGCGCACGATCTCCGCGCCCGTCTCCGCGGCCAGGCTCTCCGCCGCCGCCCGGTTGCTCTTATAGGTGGCGATCACGCGATGTGTGCGCGAGAGTTCCGCGGCAATGGCGCGGCCGATTCCCCGGCTGGCGCCGGTCACGATGCTAACGGGCTTGGGCAAGCGCCTCGTCAATGCCTTTCGAAATCTCCTCGAAGCTGAAGGTCTCAATGAAAGGCTTGCCGTTCACGAATACCGTGGGCGTATGCACGACCCCGCGCGAAACTCCGTCCTGATAATCCTGCTCCACGAGCTCCGCATAATGCGCATTCGTAAGTGCCGCGATGGCAGCCTCCGGCTCGATGTTGTGGGCCTTGGCGAAATCCGCCAGCCGCGTATTGAAGTTGGCCTCGGTGGCCGCCTCCTGGCCCGCCATGGTGTAGCGCCGGTATTCGAGGCCCAGTTCGGGTTTGCGGTCGGTGAAGAAGCGCGCGGCGATGGCTGCCCGCCGCGCCCAGGCGTGCTTCGCCAGCGGGAAATCCCGGTGTACGAACGCCACTTTATCGCCGTATGCCGGGAGCAGTTTCTCATCCATCATCCGCCGGAAGGCGGCGCAATCCGGACATTGCAGATCTTCGTAAATGACCGCGCGTACCGGACTGTCCGGCTGTCCTTCCACAATCGGTTTTTGCGCTAATAGTGCCATGGTGGACGGCAGCGTCGAAAGTAACAGCGCCAGCACTGGCTTCATATGCGCTCCGGGGACCGGCTCGCCACCCGGCGAATCGCCAAACCAGCCTTGCCTGAATGCGTACCGGACGGCGGGACCGCGGATGCCGCGGGCGCGGGCGCGGTGAATTGCAGGATGGCGATGTCTGTCACGTCGTAGCTCTTTACCGTATCGTCCACTTGCATTTTGACGGTCCGCGCGGTGCCGCCCATGTAGGTCCCCTGAACCACTTGGCCGTCGCGCAATGTGAGGGTATCGGCCAGGCAGGCCGTGACGCACGCCAGCGCCAGAATTGCCGTTCGCAAACGCATAGGTCCATTGTATGCCGGACGGACACGGGACGAAATCGACCCAGGGAAGCGAGGCGGCATCCTTTTGACGTACAATAGGAGCTTCGGGCCGTGGCGCAGCCTGGCTAGCGCGCTTGCTTGGGGTGCAAGAGGTCCCGAGTTCAAATCTCGGCGGCCCGACCATTTAAAATCAGTGGCTTACGGTGACCCTGAAATCCCGCTGTAGACGATTTTGTAGAGGTAGACTTCTTCAAGGTTGTCGCAGAAGTCTATTTGCGAAATTTGCCCCTCAAGATTGCAGTGAGGTTTTCGGTTGAGCGTCGTCCCAAATCAGCGGATCGTAAAAACAGCGGAGACCTGCGGCGGTAGGGCGCGCATTGATGGCCACCGCGTTCGGGTCCAGGACATCGTGACGTGGCATGAGTACCAGGGCATGACACCTGACCAGATCGTCTCGCACATTCCCTCGATCACTTTGGCTGATGTTCATAGCGCCCTCGCGTACTACTTCGATCATGTGCAAGAAATCCAGGAGGAGATCCGTGCAGATCGAGACTACGCCGACGAGTTCATTCGCAATAATCCCTCAATGTTGGACGCGAGGCTAATGCAGGGGAGACTGAAGGAAGCATCCTGATCGGTGCTGGTTCGCTTCCATCTGGACGGCAGATTCCGCCGGGGCTCGCGGAAGCACTGCGGAACCGTGGAATCGACGTGACGAGTACCGCGGATGCGGGCCTGATCGGGACTGGAGATAGGGAACATCTCGCATTTGCAGCCGACGCGGGGCGCGTGGTGATTACCCAGGATGTGGATTTCTTGCGGCTGCACGCGGAAGGAACGCCCCACGCCGGCATCGCGTTTTGGCGACAGCAAACCAGGAGCATGGGTGAGGTGCTGCGACGCCTGCTGCTCATCCATGCCGCGATGTCGCCCGACGACATCAAGAATCGAGTCGAGTACCTTTAGTGACTACGCGCTCGTGTTTCGTCGAGATTCTGCCGCCGCGATTTCCAGTCGGATTTCTTTGAGAGATGATAGGTGGATCACAATGTCGGGGTGCAAGAGGTCCCGAGTTCAAATCTCGGCGGCCCGACCAAATTCTTCCTAGACTTACAGATACCCACCCTCACCACACTTCTGGCGCGCACGAAAAACTACGTTCCGATTCGTGGCGCGTCTCTCACCCTAGAAAAACCTGCCATCCCCGACATTTTTTCCGTAAGCCATTGATGTGCTTAAAGAAACCGATGTCGGGTTCCTTCGAAAAACCGTCCACCCGACATTTCCGGCCAAGAAACCCGTTCCCCGCGATGAAATAGTCCAGTGCGCTTTGGTGCAGAAGTCGTGAGAGGCGTCGCAGGGGCTTTATCTTTTACCATCGAGTCGCACTCACGTCGCCAACGTCACCGGAGCTTCGCCGCAGTATCTCGATAGCGGTGGCGGCCCTGTGAGGCAGAGGATTTGACTGTTACAATAGATAGTGCGTTCCCACTTGAGTCCGCTCGATCCTTCCGGACAAGCGCATTACGTTGGCCGGCACGATCAGGAGAGCCTCTCCGACGGATATTTTGTCCGTGCGACAGGGACCCTCGCACTTCTGTTGTTGACAGCGGGCCTGACGCGCGGCCAGGTTATGCGCTCCGACGTTCAGGCGCATGACGTCTATTATTCATCAACCACAAACTTGCTTTATGTCACCGCGGCAAGTACGTCCCCGCATGCTCCCAATAAGCTCCTCGCTCTCAACCCGGTAACCGCCCAGGATGTGTGGCAGATAGACGCGGGCGGAACCGATCCAGGAGAAATTGCCGGCTCCGATGACGGAAATTATGTTTATGTCTATCTACAATCCGCGGCTCTGATCCGGCGTTTCAACCTCCAGACGCAAACAGCGGATTTGCAGTTTCCGGCGACGATGACGGGCGCGCCCAGCCAGGTCGCCGTCTCGTGCATGAAAGTAATCCAGGGTGACCCCGACACTGTGGCAGTTTCGTTCGTCAATCCCGCAAGCGATCCGGGGCACGTCGGCATCGCGTTGTTTCACCTGGGAACACAACTTCCGAACACCGTGCCGGGTAGCACTCACTGCCTGACGATGGCCTACGGCGCCGCGCCGGCGACCATGTGGTGCCACGACTCCGAGGACACCGCCTTTACCCTTTACCAGTTGAGCGTCGACGCCAGTGGAATTCAAACCGTCGGCCCGGGTTTGCCCGGATTGGCATATGGTTTTAACCAGACGCCGCAGTTCTACAACGGGCGCCTGTTTTTCAACTCGCTGGGATTGATCATTGACCCTGTCCAGCGCCTCGATGTGGCACAACTGCCGTATGTCGGAACGCCGACTGGCGCATTCACGGTTGATCCCAATGCAGGGCTGGTCTATTTCAGCCGCGCAAATGGTTCTGAGCGCTATTTCTGGGCGCTCGATGCCAACCGATTTCTGCCAGTCGCGTACGCTGATACCGGCACGGCAGCCAATCCATGGATTTATTCGAACATGGTGCGGTGTGGGACGGGCGGACTCGCAGGGATCAGCGAAAGCGGCTCGGTGGCGGTGGTCCCTTTGAGCGTGATCGCCCCGCTGCCATTGGTCGTGCCGGGAACGCCCACGAATGATCCAAGCGGGGCCATACGAATGGCCATGCCCAATCAGTCTCTGGCCTACTCGCCGGTGCTGAACATGCTGTACGCGACTGTACCCGACGCTGCTCCTGGTCTGGGAAACAGCATCGTCCCGCTCGACCCTAATTCGCTGAACGCGTCGAGTCCACTCTGGATTGGCAGCCGGCCTTCGCTGAGCGCCGTCACGCAAGACGGACTGCATCTGTACGAAGCACTGGGCGCCTCCAATGTGCTGTGGCGCATCAACCTAGCCGCCTTCACGCCCGACCTGGATTTCGCACTCTATAACACGGGTGGCTCCCCCGTCTGGGCCATGAGCCTGGTTCCTTTGCCGGCCAGCCCGAATGACGTTGCGGTCCTGCAAGGAGGGGGAGCCGGAGCATTGGGAAATACAGTCGCGGTCTACGATCGCGGCGTCGCGCTACCGCAAGCCGCGGCCGCCGGATGGGATACGGTCTTGGCCCTAAGCGATAACGGGACCACACTGTACGGTCTGAATGGCTTTTCGACCAGCCCAGGTTTCGACAGCTACGCGATTACTGCGCAGGGCGTGTCAAACCCCTCCGGCGCGCTCTCCGTGACTCCTCAGCTGTTTTCAGATTTGAAGTGTGGTAATGGCCTATGCGTGACAAGCTACGGAATCGTGATCGATGCCGTGCGCAACAGGGCTCTCGGGGTCTGTCCGATTTCCGGCTTTGCCACCCCCCTGCTCGATGTACCCGGCCAGCGCGCCTATTTCTTGATTGCCGGGACTAACAATATCAACATCACAAGTTGCAACCTGAATACATACCTGCCAGCGGAGCAATTCACGCTCACCGCCCAGCCGCAGTTTAGTGGCAATTTGCTCCTGACGCAGCCGGATCAATTCGCCTTCAACACGGGGAGCGAGGTTATCACCTTGCCCAAATCGGCGGTGACGCCGGTTCCCGCTACGCCGGCGCCGCAGCCCACCACTTCCAACGGATTGGTTCAACTCCCCGTGGCGGCTAATTACGGCGTATACGACCCGGTTAGAGATCGGCTGTATGTCCAGCTCGCTTACAACAATGCCGGTACGCTGGGAAACAGCATTGGCATCGTTCGCGCCGACACGGGAGCCCTGGTATCCACGATTCCCCTTGGGGGCGAGCCGGTAATGATGGCTCTCAGCAGCGATGCCTCCAGGTTGTTCGTGGCGTTGAATTACGCGGATGCTGTACTGCAAGTTAACATGTCTACGCAGACGGTCGAGCAGACGATTCTGCTCGGTTCGGCGGTGTCGGCTCTGTGCGCCATTCCCGGCCAGTCGACGTCGGTGGTAGTGGCGGACCAAAACACGCTGCATGCCTTCGATAATGGCGTGGAACGCCCCCTAACCGCGCAGTCCGGGTCATTGCTGCCGGCCGCAGCCATCACGTTCGGGCCCACTCCAAGCGCTTTCTACTCGTTAGCGCCCGGAGGGGTTGCGGCGTGGCAGGTTAACTCGTCTGGGATTACCGCCGTGAATTCCGTGTTCCCAAATAACCCATACATAGGGACCGCCCGGACTATGACCAGCATCGGCAATAACCTCTACATCGACGGCGGCAGCGTATTCAGCATCCCGTCCCTGGCCTGGGTCAATCAGATAGCTGACGCCGGCTCGGTGGCGGCTGACCCCGTGACACAGCAGATCTACGTCGCATGGAACAATGGCATATCGATCTTTTCCGCGGCGACTCTCGCGCTCACCGGCTGGTTGGGCACGACGACCGCGCAGCATCGGCCCCTGATACCGTGCGGCCCGCAACACATTGCCTGGCTGGAAGCCAATATCAACTTCGGCAGCCTATCCGCTGTAACGCTACCCCATCTTCCAGCTTCCGTTTCGCCAGGTAACGATGGAATCATGCGATTGGACGTGCCGGTTTCGAGCGTCGTCTGGGACACCCTGGCCAATCAACTGGTAGCAGCGGCGCTGCCGGGCGCCGGACCGGACGGAAACTCCCTATTCTCACTTGACCCGTTCTTCGGTGCGCTCCAGATCGTTACCCGGATTGACAACCAACCGTCCCAGATTTCACTAGCGCCCGACGCGCACGTCGCCTACGTGGGCGCATCGGGCGGTGGAACGGTCGCCCGCATCAATCTGGATTCATCCGCTATCGAAAAGTCGTGGACCTTCTTCGTGCAGGACCCCAACGGGGGTGCGCTTGTCCCCTATCAGCTCGTGGCTCTCTCCGCGGCGACAGATTCGCTCATCGTCAACGCCAGTAGCCGTTACAAGAATGACGCGCCCAACTTCCTGATGGCGATAGATAGCGGCTTGCCGAGAACCAGTATCCTCGGCCTCTGGCCCAACCCGTTCTACGGTTCGATCATCGCAGCCGATGGCACAGGTCAGTACGTGTACGTCGAAGCGAACGCGTGGCTTAACGTCGATGCGAACGGTATCGCCATCGCACAGGATCCCAGCATCACGGGCTTGCGAAGTTTCAGCCAGGCTGCCGCGTGCGGCAATCTGCTTTATCTCAATTCCGGCCAGGTGGTTAATCCCGCGGCTGGACAGATCGTCGCGGATTATGGGAATCGCGCGCAACCTTACCCCGGCCCGTCGGACAGGATTGCGTGCGACGCCGCAAACGATCGCGTGCTCTATCTCACGAGCACGGAAGAAGACTACTTTGTGCAAGTGTTTCAGCTCTCCACGGGAGCATCGCAGGGCAAGATGCGGTTTGGAAACGTCAGCGGCAATATACTCGACCTGATCGCCGCGGGGCCGTCCTTAGCCGCCATACGTACGGATCAGAGCGTGCTATTGCTGCCTTTAGGCCTTGTGGCGGGTCTCCAGACTCCGCCGTCTGTCGCATCGGTCACGAACGCAGCCAGTTACGCGCAAAGTGGGTTTGCTCCGGGTTCAATCGCGGCCATCTTCGGCTCCGGCCTCGCAAACTGGACATTCCAGGCCAACTCATTTCCTTTACCCGGTACTCTCGCCGGCACCAGCGTTTCCGTCGCCGGACAGCCAGCCTACCCGCTCTACGTCAGCCCCAACCAGATCAACGTCGTACTCCCCACCTCCCTTCCCGCAGGCACGGCGGACCTCCAAGTATCGGTAGGAACTTTGTCCACAAATACCAGCATCTCCATCGTGCCAACGGCCCCTGGGATCTTCACATACAACGGAAACCATGCGGCCGCTCAGAACCAGGACTACTCGTTGAACTCGCCCACCAATCCGGCGCCCGCGGGTTCCGTAATCATGGTGTATTTTACCGGGCAGGGGTTGACAACCCTGCCTGTATCCCCCTGGCTGCCCGCCCCCGGCGCCGACAATGCCGTCGCTATGAGTACCGCCACCGTGGGCGGCCAGGCAGCCCAGGTACTCTATTCGGGCCTTGCCCCGGGCTTTGCCGGACTTGCCCAAGCGAATATTCAACTGCCGAGCCTGGCTTCGGGCGACTACCAATTGGTGTTGAAAGTGGGCGACGCTCTCAGCAACAGCGTGGTCGTATCTGTGAAATAGGTGGCGGCCTGCTTCCATTCATACAGATAACGCCCTCTACAGTTTTCTGTTCTCACAATCCTCCGCTTTTCCGCTTCCGACGGTTTCGCAGCGCCGGCGAACTGTACCCGCAAAAATGACTGTTGACGACTGATTTCCCAAATTGCTCTTGAGCAGGATGCTGGGCAAAGGGCCGATCTTTGCGCCTGGCCCCGCCGTTGTGATATGCAAAAGTTCCATCGAAGAGCAGGTCGCTAAGAAGCCGCCGCCATCCGCCGTCCAGGCTATGTAGTCCGTTTCCCAATGCTCCGCGACCGGAACTTCACGCCACACGCCATCCGCCAAGATCAGCATATGATCGCCTGCGCCTACCACTGCTACGCGCGAACCATCCGGCGACACATCCCAGGCCCATGTAAGCATGCGCGGAGCCCGGCGGTCGGTCTTCCCCAGCAGACGCCCTTTCCCGCGCACCGGATCGGGCGCATAGAACAGCAGCTCACGCCCTTGTTTCTCGCCGCGGCGGGCAAATCGAGCACCTGCTCAGCGGATCCGCCGCCCACAGGCACGCGCATCAAGCGTTGGGGCGCGGACCCGGCGTGGTCGTGGGGTTGGCAAGGCATCGCGAGTGCCATTCCGCTTGGCTACCCGCCCTCTCCTTACACCTCGCCGGTCGTTTTCTGCTGCAACAATGGGAACCATGGCTTTGATCGTTTTCTTCCGCGGCATCAACGTTGGAGGGCACCGGTCTTTTCGTCCGGGCGTGCTCGCCAAAGAACTGGGAGTCTACGATGTCGTGAACGTGGGTGCCGCGGGCACGCTTGTCGTTCGGAAGCCTGGGCCGCGCGCAAAGTTCCTTGCCGAATTACGCCGGAAACTGCCGTTCGAAGCCACCATCGCTTTCTGCGGCGGCCGCGATCTGATTCGTTTAGAGATGGCCAATCCGTTTCAGTCTGAGCCACAGTCCGTGGATGTTGTTCAATTTGTAAGTATCCTGTCTGAAGTTGGACGGCGCCGTGTTTCTCTTCCGATTGCTCTGCCCGAAGGTGGGGACTGGCTGGTGCGAATCATGGGCTCACAGGATCGCCTCGTTTATGGGGTTTACCGCCGCCACATGAAAACGATAGGCTGTCTCGGCCAGATCGACAGGCTCTTTGGATCGCCGGCGGCAACGCGCAGTTGGAATACGATACTCTCAGTACTACGGATTCTGAAATCCCACGACGCCGGCAGGTAGATGGCGCGCGGCCTGAAAACGCCCATAAGCACGGGTTCTAAGACGTGTACGTACTGCTAAAATGGTTGCATAAAAAGGAGGTGTCTGTGGTTTATAAGCGAATGATCGGATTGGTTTTTGCCGGCGGGCTAACGTTCAGCGCCGCGATGGCCGAAGTTGTCGTGCGCATCGCGCCGCCCGTGGCTGTAGTCGAAACGCGGGGTGTGGCGCCCGGCCCTGGCTACGTGTGGATTAACGGGTATCACCGGTGGGACGGTAATGCTTACGTCTGGACCGCTGGAAGATGGGAAATGCCGCCACGGCCGCATGCCCGTTGGGTAGCGCATCGCTGGGTTCATCGCAGGGGCGGCTACGTATTGATTGAAGGACACTGGCGCTAGGCCGTTTCGCACGAAATAAGCTCTGCCGGGCGGCGGTATGGGACCGCTGGCCGCGAAGTCGCGGCGATGCGTGCGCCTGAACGCCATCGGCGTCTATTGGCGTACTCGCGGCGCTGGCGCCGACCCAACTCATGCGCAGCCCGCTCTTTGGCGTCAGCGCCGTGGACGTGTCGCTCTACTTCTCACGTTGGTGGCCACTGCGGCGTGTTACATCCCGGCCAGGCGCGCTATCCGTCCGTATCCCATAGTGCCCGTGGCGCACGCTTTAGCGTGCCGGCGGGACTTTTGAGTCCCGCTGAAGTCACGGGATGCAGCGTTCGCGGCGTTGGGCCTCCGCGCAATCAAGTCTTAGCGGTGCCGCGGCGGCCGGCTACCAACCGCGCAAGAAGATATTCTATTTCACGCCGCAGGATTTTGGCTCGAACCAGCATGGAGGGAATCTGAACTCGGAGTTGTTCTGTTTCGAGAGCGGATCTTCGGGCCCGGGTCGCGGCCATGTCAAAGTCCCCCGGCGAGACTCGAGCTATACCTGACTCGGAGCGTGCCGTAGTAATTGGGGTCCGCGAACTTCTCGGCAAAAATTCGATCCCAGCGGGCGTTGTCGCGGCACCACTTACATTCACTGCACCGGCAATATTGGCGGCGTTCGACCCCGGGTTGGGCGGATTGAGCCTTCACGGGAATCGCGGATGGCGGCGCGGCCACGGAAGTCTTTTGCCGCAAGGAATTCTTGGGAGGCAGCGCAAGGGCAGGCTTAGCCAGAGGGGCTGCCGGGCGGGCGACTCTACGCTTGGGGGTGGTGGAACGGCGCCTGGTTTGAATATCAAATTGGGCCAGGAGGTAAGCTATTTCTCCTGCCGACGCCAGGAAGTTCTCGTCTAACTCGAAATGTTCCGGCATGGCCTGCATTAAGGCATTTAATGAGCCATATTAGCTAAAATCCTACGTATTCTAGGAAATTCCTGGTAAACAAATGAAAACTATCCATTAACTAACCGGCTCGCGTGCCTGGTTCATTTGAGTGTGCATTTAAACCATAAAGGCGCTGTTAGGGCAAGTTTGCACATCACCATGCTGTTTCTGCGTAGTTTGATCCGCCGGCAGCCGGAATTTCGGATTGTTTCTTTCCCGGAAGTCTTGGGTCGTTAAAGACAATAGAATTGCCCTACGTCTTATGGTTGCCTCATGATGGTTTATGGCTCACCGGCGAAATGGCGACGGCCGTGGTGTTACTCGTGGGCACCGTTCTCGTCGTCAGGACACTGGTGAAGTCTTACCAGTCGCCGGTTGGAGTGCGGACGGCCAACGTCCTGACCATGCATTTGGATTTGCCCGCGAAGAAGTATCCGCGGCCGGACGACACCATATCGTTCTACGAACGATTGCAGGCGCGCCTCCAGGCTTTGCCGGGAGTGGAAGCCGCATCCGTCGCGTCGAGTCTGCCCGGTCAGGACGGTATGGATATGGTCTACGAACTGGAGGGCGCGCGCCCGCCGGACACGCGCCGGCGGCCACAGGTTCGTGGTTTGGTCGTGGGTGCGGCCTATTTTCATACCATGGGTGTACGCCCGCTGGTGGGCCGCGAGTTTGCCGGTACAGATAATGGGGCCGGGGCGCCCGCCGCGATTGTGAACCAGAGTTTCGCGGCGAAGTATTGGCCCGAGGGTCATCCTGCCGGCAGACGCATGCGCCTCATCGAGGAAGGCGCCGTCCAACCGTGGCTCACGCTAGTCGGAGTGGTTCCGGACATTTGGCAGAATGACCAGAGGCATGCGTTCGAGCCGCTCATTTACCTCCCGTTTTCGCAGAAACCCGGGCCGGACATGTCCGTGCTGGCCCGCACCCGGGTGCCGCCGGCGACGTTGGGCCAGGCGTTCCGGCGCGAGGTTCAGGCCCTGGATGACGATCTGCCCGTGTTCGCCCTGCGCACTCTGGAAGAGGACATCGGGTTGCACGACGCGGACGCGCGGGCACTCGGCATCATGTTCGGCATCTTCACCGCGATCGCCATGTTACTAGCCGTGGTCGGATTGTACGGGTAGTGGCCCACGCGGTGAATCGGCGTACGCAAGAGATCGGAGTTCGCATGGCATTGGGGGCCACGGCCGGGAACATTTCTTGCGTCGGTCTTTGCGCAGGGGATGCGCCAGGTCGCGCTCGGGCTGGGGGCCGGACTCTTGGCGGCGTTCGGCCTGACCCGCCTGCTGCGCGCGGTCCTCGCCGGCCTGGCCCCGCCCGATTGGGCCACCTTCGCGATGGTCGCCCTGGTGCTGGTGGCGGCCGGTGCTTTGGCCTGCGCGATCCCGGCGCGGCGTGCGACGCATGTGGATCCGGTGGTTGCCCTGCGCTTTGAATAAATGGCCGATCTGAAATTATTGGTGGACAGCGAGCCCCGCAACCCCCTCGGCGACTGGGTCATGCGCGGCGGGGTGGCCGTGTTCTTCGTCGTTTTCGGACTTGAGAAATTTTCGCCGGACCCCGGATCACACTGGGTCAAGCTGTTTGCACAAATCGGCGCCGGAGTATGGTTCCGCTATTTTACCGGCGTCGTGGAAGTGCTGGGCGGCCTGCTGGTGTTGATTCCGCGAACCGCATTGGCGGGCTTGGCGGTGCTCGCATGTACTATGGCGGGCGCGGCCGTCATCCTCGCATTTGTCGTCGGCGAGCCCGGCTCCAGCGTCTTCCCTGCGATCTTCCTCCTCGTCCTTGTAACCATCGGCTTAATTCAGTGGAGCCGATAAAGCGGCCGCGTCCGCCCCGAATCTTGTGATAACCTTGGCAATCGCGTTGAACATGCGATTTGCCGTCATTGCCGCCATCCTGGCGTGTTCCCTGAGAGCCGAGCCCTGGCCGCTCGAACGGCTGTTCAGCCGCCCTTACGCTTGGGGGACCACGCCCGCGAAAGCCGCGTGGTCGAAACAGGGCGGCGTACTGTTGTTTTTGTGGAACGTCGAAGGCCGGCGCTTCATGGATTTGTACGCCTATCGTCCCGCTACGCAGAGCCTGGCACGTCTGACGAACCTGGAGTCGGTGGACGACCCGATTAACCGTCCGGCGACAGAAAAGGACGAGCGCCAGAAACTGTATCTGGAACCTCCCGAAGGCATCGCCGATTTCGACATCTCGCGCGATGGCGCGCGTGCCGCGTTTTCCTATCGCGGCGACCTGTACCTGGTGAACACGTCCGGCGCAACCAACCAGGACTCCCTTTTCCGCCTGACGCGGACCAAGGCCGTCGAAAGCAATCCGGCCTTTTCGCCCTGCGGGAACAAACTGGCGTTCGCTCGCGATGGGCAGCTTTTCGTGCAGGATCTGCACACGGGACAACTTTGGCAGGTCACCGAAATCGAGGGCGAGGGCGCATCGCTCGGTGCATGGCGCTGGTCGCCGGACGGCAAACAGTTCGTCTACACGGTGCGCGCCGGCGCCGGGCGAAAGCTGCTGCTGCCCAATTACGCCGGCCGCCTGGTGACCGCGAATGGTTTCCCGCGCACCCTGCCGGGCGATCCGCCAACCGAGGCGAAGATATACGTGATTCCGGCCGCCGGCGGCACGCCGCTGGCCATGGAACCGGGCCCTTGGGGCGAGAAAGCCCTCGCGTTCGGCGCTCCGCGGTGGTCGCCCGATTCGCGCTGGCTGCTGCGCACCGCGGTACATCCGAGTCTGAAACACGCGGCCATCCTGGTGAACGATCCGGTCGGCGGGAAAGCGCGCGTGGTGGCCGAAGACAAGGACGCGGCATGGGTTGAGCCGTTCTTTGCCGCCTGGTCGCCCGACTCCAGCCGGATTCTGTTCTCGAGCGAACGCGACGGCTGGTCGCATTTGTATATCGTTTCGAAGGACGGAGGCGAGCCGCGCCAGATCACCCGCGGCGCATGGCAGGTGGATAACGATCGCTCCTTCGGCCACGAGCCCCAGTGGGCCGGCGATTCCGTCTATTTCGCTTCCACCGAGGCCGGCACTGCCGAACGCCAGTTCTATCGTGTTCACCCCGATGGCTCGGGCAAAGAGAAACTCTCGTCGCGCGAAGGGCTCAACATCGGGATCGTTTCCGAAGACGGCCGCGATATCGCCATGATGATCGCGGACGCTGGGAATCCCTTCGATCTTTATGTCGCCGGCCATCGCGTCACCACCTCGCCGCAAGCCGCATTCGCCACTTATGCGTGGCCCGAATCCCATGTGATTGGCTTCTCTTCGCGCGGCGATGGAAAGGCAGTGGCGGCGCGCCTGTTTCTTCCGCAAGGCTACCGCCCCGAAGATCGCAGCCAGCCGCCGCGCCCCGCTGTATTGTTCATTCACGGATCGGGTTACGCCACCAGCGTGCTGAAGCAGTGGGGCGCCTACGCCGACGTGCGCTATGTCTTCAACTGCTCCCTGGTGAATCGGGGATACGTGGTGCTCGACATGGATTATCGCGGCAGCTCCGGCTACGGCCGCGACTGGCGCACGGGCGTGTATCTGCACATGGCCGGCCCGGATCTGGACGACGTGCTCGGCGGCGTGGATTACCTGCGCGGCCTGGGCAATATCGACATGCGGCGGATTGGCATCTGGGGATCCAGTTACGGCGGCTTCATGGCCGCGGCCGCCATGTTTCTCTCGCCCGATACGTTTCGCGCGGGCGCGTCGTTTTCGTCGGTGAACGATTGGGAAAACTACAACGCTTTCTACACCGAGCAACGCCTGGGCAGACCGCAGGACTATCCCGAAGCTTACCGGCGCAGCTCGCCGATCCATTTTTCCAGCCTGTTGAAGAATCCGTTTCTCATGGTGCACGGAATCGTGGACAATAACGTAATGTTCCAGGACACCGTGCAACTGAGCGAGAAGCTGATCCACGAAGGCAAGGACTTTTCCGAAATCTACTATCCGGAAGAGAGCCACATTTTTGTACGGGACGAGACCCTGATCGATGCCTTTCGGCGGGCGGCCGGGTTTTTCGAGCGGAACCTGGGCCAATGAAGCTGCCGCCGGTTTATCCGATTCTGGACACGGAAACGTTTGAGGCCCGCGGCTTTTCCTGGAGCCGCGCGGCCGCGGCGTTCCTGGAAGGAGGCGCGGGCATCCTGCAATTGCGGCACAAACAACACTGGGGGCGCGCCGTGTTCGATCGGGCGCGCGAGATCGCCAGTTGGTGCCGGGAGGCGGGCGCCCTGTTCATCGTGGATGACCGCGCCGATATCGCGATGCTTCTCGATTCCGGATTGCATGTCGGACAGGACGATCTCTCGCCGCGGGATGCGCGCCGGCTCCTCGGTTCGGCCGCGGTTATTGGATTCTCCAGCCACAACCTGCAAGAGGTTTGCGCGGCGGGCGGCGAGCCCGTAGACTACGTGGCATTCGGTCCCTTATTCGCCACCGCATCCAAACGAAACCCCGATCCGGTGACCGGGATCGAAGCTTTAAAGGAGTGCCGCGCGATGGTGGAGAAACCGTTGGTGGCCATCGGCGGCATCACCCGGGAGAACGCGCCGGCGATCTGGGCGGCAGGCGCCGATTCGATCGCGGTCATCGGCGGCCTGCTGCCCCCGGACCTCACCAGCGTATCCTTGCGCGAGCGGATGGAAGAATGGCAACGACTGGCAACGAAGTAAAGACAGACCTGATCAAGGGCCTCGGGCTGCTGGACTCGACCACGCTGGTAGTGGGATCGATGATCGGTTCGGGCATCTTTATCGTGTCCGCGGATATTGCGCGGCAAGTGAATTCGCCTGGGCTGCTGCTGATGACCTGGGTAGCCACCGCGGTGCTCACCTTAATCGCCGCCCTCAGCTACGGCGAACTGGCGGCGGCCATGCCTCAAGCGGGCGGCCAGTACGTCTACCTGCGCGAGTCGTTCGGACCGCTTAGCGGTTTCCTGTACGGTTGGACGCTCTTCCTGGTGATCCAGACCGGAACCATCGCGGCGGTCGCCGTGGCTTTCGCCAAATTCGCCGGCGTATTTGTGCCGTGGATTTCCGCGCAGAACCACTTGATTGGCAGCGGGAAGGCGGGGCTGACCACGCAGCAACTGGTGGGCATCGTTATCGTGGGACTGTTGTCCGCCGTGAACATGCGTGGCATCCGCACCGGCGCGGTGGTGCAGAACGTCTTCACCTTCGCCAAGACGGCCGCGCTGTTGGGCTTGGTGGCCATCGGCTTTCTGCTCGGCCGCAACCCGGAGGCGCTCACCCGTAACTTCGGCCACTTTTGGGAGGGCGCGGGCTGGAGCATGCATGTGGTCCGGCTGGTGGGCGTCGCCATCGTGGGATCGCTGTTTTCGGCCGACGCCTGGAACAACGTGACGTTCACCGCGGGCGAGGTGCGCAATCCGCGCCGCAATCTGCCCATCTCGCTGGCGCTGGGCGTGGGGATCGTCATGGCGCTCTACATCTCGGCCAACTGCGTATATCTGAATGTGCTGCCGCTCGAAGCCATCCAGCACGCGCCCGAGGACCGCGTGGCCACCGCCGCGATGAAGCAGATTCTGGGACCGGCCGGAGTGGGAATCATGGCCGTCGCCATCATGGTCTCCTGCTTCGGCTGCGTGAATGGCTTGATTCTGGCGGGCGCCCGCGTCTATTATGCGATGTCGCTCGACGGCCTTTTCTTCCGCCGCGCCGCGACGGTAGGCCCGCGTTATCGCGCACCGGTGTTCGCGCTGGCTATTCAGGGCGCCTGGGCCATGATCCTGACCTTAAGCGGCACTTATAGCGACCTGCTCGATTACGTGATCTTTGCCGTGCTGGTCTTCTATATCCTGACTATCGCTGGTATCTTCGTGCTGCGCCGCACGCGCCCCGGGATGGATCGTCCTTATAAGGCTTTCGGCTACCCGGTGCTGCCGGCCATTTACATCGTGGCGGCCGGCACCATCGAGATCCTGCTGCTGGCCTACAAACCGAATTACACCTGGCCCGGGCTGATTATCGTGCTCCTCGGCGTGCCCGTGTATTTCATCTGGAAACCCAAGTCCGATCCATCGAAAGGTCTGAAATGAACCTGACGGCCACCAAATCGCTCGAACGCATCAAAGCCGAAGCTGACGATAGCGAGCACTCGCTCAAACGCACGTTAGGCCCGGTGAATCTCGTGGCGCTGGGCATCGGCGCGATTATCGGCGCGGGTTTGTTTTCGCTCACCGGCATCGCGGCGGCCGAGAATGCCGGACCCGCCGTGGTCCTCTCGTTCGTAATTGCCGCCATCGGCTGCGCCTTCGCGGGCATGTGCTACAGCGAGTTCTCGACCATGATTCCGATTGCCGGCAGCGCGTACACCTACGCCTACGCCACCATGGGGGAACTGCTGGCGTGGATCATCGGCTGGGACCTGGTGCTCGAGTATGCGGTCGGCGCCGCCACCGTCTCGGTCAGTTGGTCGAGCTACGTGGTCAAGCTGTTTCACTCCCTGGGAATCACGCTGCCGGAGAGCCTGGTCAACTGTCCGTTCGATCCCACTCCGGGCATCATTAATCTGCCGGCCGTGATCATTATCTGCCTGATGTCCACGCTGCTGATCGTCGGCATCCAGGAGTCGGCGCGCGTGAACGGGTTCATCGTAGCGGTCAAGGTAGTCATCGTCATTATCGTGATCGCGGTGGGTTTCGCGTACATCAACCGCGCGAACTACACGCCTTTTATTCCGCCTAACACGGGCAAGTTTGGCGAGTTCGGCATCAGCGGCGTAATGCGCGCGGCCGCCGTCGTATTCTTCGCGTTCATCGGCTTCGATGCGGTTTCCACCGCCGCGCAGGAGGCCCGCAAGCCGCAGCGCGACATGCCCATCGGGATCATTGGCTCGCTGGCCGTATGCACTATCTTATATGTGCTGTTCGCGCACGTCCTCACCGGCATGGTGAATTACAAGATCTTCCGGGGCGACGCGTCGCCGGTGGCGACGGTCATCAAGCAGTTCCCCAGCGCCGCATTGCAAATCGTGATCGTCATCGGCATCATTGCGGGATACAGTTCCGTGATTCTGGTCATGCTGCTGGGGCAATCGCGCGTATTCTTCTCCATGTCGCGCGACGGCCTCCTGCCCAAGGTATTCTCGGACGTGCATGCCCGCTTCCGCACTCCGTGGCGCTGCAACCTGATCTTCATGGTGTTTGTCTCGCTTTTCTCGGGCTTTCTGCCCATCTCGAAGCTGGGACACATGACCAGCATCGGCACGCTGCTGGCGTTTGTGATTGTGTGCGTCGGCATCATGGTGATGCGTCACACCCGCCCCGATCTGCCTCGCCCCTATCGCACCCCGCTCGTGCCGCTGGTGCCGGTGCTGGGCATTCTGGTCTGCCTCGCGATGATGGCCTCGCTCGATCACGAGACCTGGTGGCGCCTGGTGATCTGGCTGGCCATCGGGCTTTGCATCTATTTCAGCTATAGCCGTCACCACAGCCATCTGGCGATCAAACGATAGTGGCGCACGCTTTAGCGTGCCGGCGGGACTCTTAAGTCCCGCTGCTGAAACTCATGACCGCTATAGCGTACACAACTTGTGTCCCATCGTCGCTCAGTTTGGATCAAACTGTACACCCCAACTCACTTGCACCAGACCGTCTTCACATTCACGAATTCGCGGATGCCGAAGACGCCCAACTCGCGCCCATACCCGGATCGCTTCACGCCGCCGAAGGGCAGCCGCGGGTCGGAGGCCACCATGCCGTTTACAAAAACCGCGCCAGTCTCGATTTCATCCACGAACCGCGATTCTTCCGCGGCGTCGGTCGTCCACACGCTCGCGCCCAGCCCGAATGGCGAATCGTTCGCCCAATCGATGGCTTCCGCGGCGTCCTTCACCCCGAAGAGCATAGCCACCGGCCCGAAGAGTTCTTCGCGGAAAACGTCGGACTGGCGCGGCACCCCCGCCAGTACGGTCGGCTCGTAAAAGTATCCGGCACCGCCCGTCATCCGTCCGCCCAGCAGCAGGCGCGCTCCGGAGGCCACGGCGCGCTCCACCTGCGTATGCAATTCCTCGCGGATGGCGTGGGTCGCCAGGGGGCCGGCGTCCGTCTCGGGCGCCATGGGGTCGCCTACTTTCAGCGCTTTCATGCTCTCGACGAAGCGCCGCTCGAATTCGTCGTAAATGGCGTCCGCCACGAAGAAGCGCTTCGCCGCGATGCACGACTGCCCGTTATTGATCGTGCGTGCCTTCACGGCCGTCGGAATCGCTTCGTTCAAATCGGCGCTGGGCATCACGATAAATGGATCGCTGCCGCCCAGCTCCAGCACCGTCTTCTTAATGCGATCTCCGCACTGCGCGGCCACCGAACGTCCGGCCGGCTCGCTGCCGGTAAGCGTGACGGCGGCTACCCGGTCGTCCGCGATCACGCCCGCGATCGCGCCCGATCCGATCAGCAGCGTTTGAAACGCGCCGTCGGGGAAGCCCGCGCGCCGTAGGATATCTTCGATTGCCAGGGCGCATTGCGGCACGTTCGAAGAATGCTTCAATAGCCCGACGTTGCCGGCCATGAGCGCGGGCGCGGCGAAACGGAACACCTGCCAAAACGGGAAATTCCAGGGCATGACCGCCAGCACCGGGCCGATCGGCTGGTAGCGCACAAAACTGCGCGATGCGTTCGTCGCGATGCTTTCATCGGCCAGCTGGCGCTCGCCGCTTTCCGCGTAATAGCGGCAAGCCAGGGCGCACTTCTCCGCTTCCGCGACCGCGGATTTCAGTGTCTTGCCCATCTCCACGGTCATCGTGCGGCCATATTCCCGCTTGTCTTCCTCCAGAATGCGGGCGGCGTTGCTCAGCCATTGCGCGCGCTCGGCGAACCGGGTCTTGCGATAGCTTTGGAACGTGGCGAAAGCGTGCGCCAGTTTTCGATCCAGCGCTTCCGCCGAAAGCGGATCGAAGACCTGCAGGGTCTCCCCGGTGGCCGGGTTGATGGAAGCGATAGCCATATAACGATTATGCCGCGCGGCGGCGCGAGTAATACCAGAACAACATCGCCGCAATGCCCATGAACCCGATGCAGTTGCCGAACATCTTCAGCTCGAAGGTCCATACCGAAACCACTTGCCGGGGAGGCACGAAGGCCACCGCTCCGCCCACGATGGTGGCTGCCAGCCCGCCGATGGCCGCGAATCTCAAACGCGCTTTGCCGTAAAACCCATCGCCGGCGGTCTTCGAAAAGGCCACCTTCGCGAGCGCCGCATACAAATAGAGATACGAAATCATCTGCAATACCACGGAGAGATCGAGCAGCGTGACGTACGCTTCCTTCACGGACGCGCCGATGAAGCTCATGCTGACCAGCAGCGAGGAAAGCGTCGCAATGGCCAGCAGCGCGATGTGCGGCGTCGCGAACCTCGGGTGTACCTTGCCTAGCGCCTTCGGCATGTAGCGGTCGATGCCCGAAACGAAGACGATGCGCGCCGATCCGCCCAGCCATGCCGACGTGGAGCCGGCGATCGCTACGGCCAGTACCACCGCCAGCGCGGTCAGCATCCAGCGTGCGCCGATCCCCATGGCGGTCATCTTGTCCACCGCCTGCAGCACGCCTTGCAGCACTTTCACCTCCTGCTGCGGCACGGCCAGCAGCAGTGCCAGCGTGGCGGTCACATAGACCAGTCCCGCCAGGACTCCCCCGCGAAGCGTTCCCTGCGGCACGCTGCGCTGCGGATCGCGAATCTCGTCGCCCATCACCGGGCCGAGCTCCAGGCCCACGAGTCCGAAGCAGATTACGCCGAACGACGACATGATGCTCCAGTCGAGGCCGCGGATCGCGAAACTGGAGGCGGGCAGCGCCACCCCGTGCCGCCAGACCACCGCCACGGCCAGGCCGACCAGCACCGCCGCCCCGATCAGCGTGCCCCAGCCGCCCGAGTTGTTTACCCACTTACCCACGCCGATGCCTCTTATGTTGAGCAGCGCCGTCACCCAGAGCAGGCCCACCGTGAGCAGGAAAAAGAAGACGCGGTTCTCGGCGAGGGACGCCACGCTTTTCGGCCCGGCATAAGCCAGAATGCCGCCCAGGTAGAAGAGCAGCGTGGGCAGATAGAACATATTGGTGGTCCAGTAGGCCCAGCCGCACATGAAGCCGTGAAAATCGCCGAACGCATCCTTGGTCCACACATACAGTCCGCCTTCGGCGGGATGCCGGTGCGCCAGTTCGATGACTGTAATTCCTTGGGGCAGCAGAAAGAAAACCAGCGCCGCCAGCCAGAGCCAGACGGTGATCGGCCCGTTGGCTGCGATGACCGGGACAAGATTGAGGTTGGCGATGGCCACCACGCACAGGAAGGTCAAGTCCCACGGGCCGAGGGCGCGCTTGAGCTGCGGCTTGGCATCGGCGGTCGCGGGATCTGCGCTCATTTTGTGGGTAATCGCGGCGGTTAGATAAACGGTAAGGATAGCGGAGGCGGAGGGGACCCGTCAAATCAAGAGACAATCAAGCATCGGAATACAATGCACGTGGGTGAGTTTGCCTTGTGGGGCGGGCAATTCTGCCCGCAGCCGGCTTTCAGCCGGCTCTTCTGCGCTCTGGGTTTTTCGAATGTCGCTGGCCGGCATCTCTAGCGGGCACGAGGGCGGCGATGGCGTCCTCCGTGTATTCGATGTCGCCGTCCCAGTACTTAACAATCACGTCAAGATTCAATTCCACCCACTTTTTGAGAAGATCCAAGTCGTCCGCCGTCATTTTGCCGCCACTAACCACATGAACATCTGGCCTGATCGCCACCGATACCAATTCAGAGCTATAGGCTTTCGGCCCCTTAGACACTTTTACCCGAACATCATGTGGATCGCCGGCTCTTGGTGAGATCCATACAACGAATGGCAAGCCTGTACGTTTGGGGGAAATGTTAGCCATTTCAAAAAGACCGTCGCCTTGCGGTTCTGTTGCGAATTTAGTGAATGTCTTCATTCCTAAATGACTTCCCATGGTATTTACTATTATCGGCGATTCTATTGGCTTTCGATTTAGCCCAACGTGCCTGGACAGCGCTGCGGGCACTCTCGCTTCGTTGTGCTGGTGTCATACTGGCGGCCCTGAAACTGATTCGTAGCCAGTCACGTATAAGAGGGGTAGCGAACTCCGAAGGCCGTCCAACCGCCAACGCTTGGCTGGGAACCGCCACGGCCTTCAACGTTTTCTCCGCTCAGATCTTGACGATCACCGTCTTCACTTCGGTGTACTGCTGCAGCCCGTACTCGCCGAGCTCACGCCCGATGCCGGACTGCTTGAATCCGCCGAACGGTGCCCTGGTATCGAGCACGTTATAGCAGTTCACCCAAACCGTGCCGGCCCGCACTCCATCCGCGATCGCGTGCGCTTTGGTGATGTCGTGGGTCCAGACTGCCGCCGCTAAACCATAGGTTGTACGGTTGGCCCGCGCCACCACTTCGTCCAGAGTCTTGAACGGAATGATGCTCATAACAGGCCCGAAGATCTCC
>Ga0187871_10000969_pt1 | contig 25879 bp, 20 predicted proteins | sample June2016WEW_16_1_FD_132988 | JGI IMG/M metagenome (GOLD analysis project Ga0187871, IMG submission 132988) | Peatland microbial communities from SPRUCE experiment site at the Marcell Experimental Forest, Minnesota, USA - June2016WEW_16_10 | ecosystem: Environmental > Terrestrial > Soil >...
CGCAGCCGCCCGTTGCCGGCCATGGTCACGCCCGGCGAACCCAGCACGCAGGAGCATGCCGGTACGGCGCCTTCCGATGCGATCCAGCTCTTCAACGGAAAGGATCTCTCGGCGTGGCAGCAGGCTCGCGCCGAATTCGAAAAATCGAATCCTACTTTGCTGGCCGCGCGGATCGGCATTGACGAATCTCGGGACCAGGAGGTTACAGCTTTCTTGCGTCCCAATCCCGATCTGACGGTCAGCCTGGACCAGATTAATCCTTTCAGCAAGAATCCCATCGATAAGTACAGTCCGTTTTCCGAAGCGCTGCCTTTTGTCTCGGGCAGTTACCTGCACGAACGCCAGCACAAGCGGGAGTTGCGTCTGGAGAGCGCGCAGAAGGGAACTGCCATCGCGCAATCGCAATTGGCGGACCAGGAACGGAGTCTGATCTTCAATCTGCGCGGCGCTTTCGTGCAAGCGCTGCAAGCCAAGGCGGTGCGCGACCTGGCGAAGGAGAATCTGGCGTATTTCGATCGTCAACTCTCCATCAGCCAGGACCGTTATAAGGCCGGCGATATCGCCCGGGTGGACCTCGATCGCGTGGATCTGCAGCGCGTGCAATACGAATCCGATCTGCAAACCGCGGAAGTGAATCTGCGAACCGCGAAGATTCAACTCCTGCAGTTGCTGAACGACCGGACTCCGATCGACCAGTTCGACGTGCAGGGGCCTTTCGATTTTGCGGAGCAGGTTCCGCCTCCGGACGAACTGCACCGCCTCGCCATGGAAGAACGGCCGGATTTGAGAGCCGCCATCCAATCGGTCGATAAAGCGCAAACCGATTATAAGCTGGCGGTGGCCAACGGATCGACGGATCCCACGTTCGGCGTGGATTTCGGGCGCAACCCGCCGATTCCGGTTTACATGGGCGTCAGTGTCAATGTTCCTCTGCGTATCTTCGATAAGAACCAGGGCGAGAAGGCCCGCACGCGGGTGGACATTACGCGCAACGAGAGGTTGCGGGACGCGGCGCAGGCGCTGGTTTTCAGCGACGTGGATTCCGCCTATGCCACCTTGCTCAGTACCTTAACCCTGCTGCGGCCTTATAAAGCGAAATACCTGGCGACCGCCGCTCGCGTGCGCGATACCATCGCCTTTTCTTACCAGCATGGCCAGGCTGCCTTAGTCGATTACCTGGATGCCCAGAGAGATTACCGGGCTGTACAAGTGAGTTATCTGAACCTGGTGGGTTCCTACTTATCCGCCGCGAGCCAGTTAAATCTCGCGGTGGGCCGCGAGGTTATCCAATGAAACGGTGTGAACTGACTCTACTAACCCTGGTGCTGTGCGCGGCCTTGGCCCTGGCCGGCTGCAGCGCGCAAGGCAAAGGCGGCGATCCCAAAGAGGAAGCCCCGCCGCCGGCCCAGGTGGAGAGCGTGCCGGGCGCCGGTCTGTTCAAAGTGGACGACCCCGGCAAATTCCCGCTGGTGACCGCGGGCCAAATCGACGTGGCCCCCGAGTTGAACGTGACCGGAGTCGTGAGCGCCGATGTATCCCGGACCATTCCAGTGATTACGCTGGCATCCGGACGCGTGATCGAAGTGCTCGCCCGCTTAGGGGACACGGTGGCTAAGGGTCAACTGCTGATGAAGGTCCAGAGCGCGGATATTGCCGGGGCGTACTCGGACTACGAACAGGCCCAGGCCGACGAAACGCTGGCTAAGGCTCAACTCGAGCGCTCCAAGATCCTGTATGAGAAAGGCGCCATCGCCCAGAAAGACCTGGAAGTCGCCCAGGACGCGGAAACCAAGGCCGCCGTGACCGTCAAGACCACCCTCGATCACTTGAAAGTCCTGGGCGCGGATCCGGATCGCCCCTCGGCGATTGTGGAAGTACGGGCGCCCGTGGCGGGCGTGATCACCGACCAACAGGTAACCAGCGCCTCCGGTGTACAGGGCTTGTCCTCACCCAATCCGTTTACCATTTCCGATCTTTCGCATATCTGGATTCTTTGCGATGTCTACGAGAACGATCTGTCGCAGGTGCATCTCGGCGAGTATGCGGATGTGAAGCTCAATGCGTATCCCGACCGGGTTTTCAAGGGACACATCGGCAACATCAGCCCCGTTCTGGACCCCAACCTGCGCACGGCCAAAGTGCGGCTGGAAATGGCGAACCCCGGATCCATGCGGCTGGGCATGTTTGTCACCTCGACTTTCCATGGCTTGAAGAAAGAGACGCATGCCACGGTCCCCGCGCCGGCGGTCCTGCATCTTCACGATCGGGACTGGGTCTATGTGCCCGCGGATCGCGGCCAGTTCCAGCGCGTGGGAGTGACCGGCGGTAAGATGCTGCCCGGCAACTTGCAGGAGGTCGTCTCGGGTATCCGGCCTGGCCAACAAGTGGTCTCGAACGCGCTCGTGTTGCAAGCTACGGCTGAACAATAATAGACTCATGACCAAAGAAGAAGTCCGGGCACGCATCGAAGATTTTGGCATCATCCCCGCGATCCGCCTTTCTTCGACCGAAGACGCGCACTTCGCCGCGGAAGCGATTTATCGCGCCGGACTACCGATTGCCGAGATTCCCATGACGGTCCCCGCGGCGTTCGATTTGATTTCCGCGCTGCGGCGGGACTTTCCGGACATGATCGTGGGGGCCGGAACCGTGTTGGACGCCGAAACCGCGCGCCGCGCCGTGGAGTCCGGCGCATTATTTCTGACCAGCACCGGACTGGACACCGCGGTTGTAGGTCTGGCCGTGGAGGAAGGCATCCTGGTGCTGCCGGGCGCGCTGACGCCCACCGAGATTATCAACGCATGGAAGGCCGGCGCCGATTTCGTAAAAGTGTTTCCCTGCGCGCCGCTGGGTGGCGACACCTATATTAAGGCAGTGAAAACGGCATTGCCGCAGATACGCCTCATCGCCGGCGGCGGCGTGCAGCAACACACCGCCGGCCATTACATTTCCGCTGGCGCCAGCGCCATCGGAGTAGGCAAGGAGTTGATCACACATGAGGCGATTCGCCTTCGCAAATCCGAGTGGATTCTGGAACTGGCGCGCCGCTTCATGGGCATTGTGAAAAACGCGCGCACGCAGACGCCATCGGCCAGCGTGGTGACCTTCAAGTAGCGGCCCGGCGCGCCCTATAGAGATAACCGATGATTCGCCGTCTCGTAGATTTCTCTCTGAATAACCGGCTGCTGGTAGTGGCTCTCGCGATCCTGCTCTTTGCATGGGGCGTCATTTCGTTCAAGAATCTCCCCATCGAAGCGTATCCGGATGTGGCGAACAACTACGTCCAGATCATCACGCAATGGCCCGGCCGCGCGGCCGAAGAAGTGGAGCAGCAGGTTACCATCCCGGTTGAAATCGTGATGAACGGGCTGCCGCACCTGGAACATCTGCGGTCCACGTCGCTGTTCGGGCTCTCCAGCGTGATGCTGATCTTCGACGACGCCTCGGACAACGATTGGAATCGCGCCAAAGCCCTGGAACGCCTCTCGGAACTGACCCTGCCCGACAATCTGCAGCCGCAGATCGGAACGGACTACAGCCCGGTCGGCCAGATTTACTGGTATTCGCTGCAAAGCACAAATCCCGAGTACGACTTGATGGAATTGAAGGCGCTCGAAGACTGGTTTCTGGAGAAACAGTTTAAATCGGTTCCAAATGTCGTGGATGTCAGCAGCTTCGGCGGCATGACCAAGGAATATCAGGTGGCCATCGATCCGAATAAGCTCGTGGAATATGCGCTGAGCATCGGTGACGTGGAGCAGCAACTCGCCAATAACAACGTAAACGCCGGCGGCAGTTTTATCCAGCAGGGCTTACAACAGGTCAATGTTCGCTCGATCGGCCTCTTCGGTAACGTGCAGGATATCGGGAAGACCGTGCTGAAGACTCAACAGGGCACTCCCATTCATATCCGGGATATCGCCAACGTCATGCAGGGGCCCAAAATCCGGCTGGGGCGCATCGGCCAGGCGATTCACCGCAAGGACGGCAAAATCGTCGACAACGATGACGTCGTGGAAGGCATCGTGCTCATGCGCAAAGGTGCGGAATCCGACGCCACCCTGGAAGCCATCCACGACAAGGTGAACGAGCTCAACGAACACCTTCTTCCCAAAGGCGTGAAAGTGGTCCCATTCCTGGATAGAAGCGACCTGGTGCACTTCACCACCCACACCGTTCTGCATAACTTGACGGAAGGCATCATCCTGGTGTCGATTATTCTGTTCATGTTTCTGGGCAACGCCCGCGGCGCGCTGATCGTGGCCATCACCATTCCCTTTTCTCTGCTCTTCGCGTCGATCTGTCTGGACCTCAGGCACATTCCGGCCAATCTTCTGTCGCTCGGTGCGCTCGATTTCGGCATGGTAGTGGACGGCGCGGTGGTGATGGTGGAGAATATCGTCCGCCACCTGGGACACCAGGGCGGGCCGCCGCGTCCGGTGGTGGAGCGCATTCGCGAAGCGGCCCACGAAGTGCAACGGCCCGTGTTTTACGCGATCGGGATCATTATCACCGCCTATCTGCCGATCTTCACGCTGCAGAGCGTGGAAGGACGTCTGTTCAAGCCGATGGCCTGGACGGTGGCCTTCGCGCTGCTCGGCGCGCTGATCTTTTCGATGGTACTGGCCCCGGTGCTGGCCAGCCTGGCCTTCGGGCAGAAGACGCGCGAGTGGCGCAATCCGGTGCTGGCCTGGCTGATCGAGCGCTATCGGGCCACGCTACGGCTGGCGATCCGCGGCCGCTGGGTCACGGTGGGCGTGGCGCTGGCTTGCGTGGCGGTGGCCGTCTGGCTGGCCTCCAGCGGCTTCATCGGGTCGGAATTCCTGCCGCACCTGGATGAGGGCGCCATCTGGGCGCGCGGCACCCTGGCGCCCAGTACCGGGCCCGACGAAGGCAACCGGCTGATGACGCAGGCGCGTATCGTTCTGGCCTCCTTCCCGGAGGTCACACAGGTGGTTTCGCAGGTCGGCCGTCCGGACGACGGCACGGATACTACCGGCTTTTTCAATACCGAATACTTCGTCGATCTGAAGCCCAAGGATCGATGGCGGCCGGTATTCAAGGAGAATAAGGTCCAGTTGATCGCCGCCATGGACCGCGAACTGGAGAAGATTCCCGGCGTCCTCTGGAATTTTTCGCAGCCCATCGCCGACAACATGGAAGAGGCTGTAAGCGGCGTCAAGGGCGAGCTGGCCATCAAGGTTTACGGCGACGATCTGGTGAAGCTCGAACAGACCGGCGACCAGATCGTCGCGGTCATGCGGCATATCAAAGGCGTCGAGGATTTAGGGCTGTTCCGTGTGATCGGCCAGCCCAATCTCAATTTCACGATGGACCGCGATGCGGCCGCCCGTTACGGGTTGAATGTCTCGGACGTGCAGGATGCCATCCAGACCGCCGTGGGTGGCAACGCCGTCAGCCAGGTCCTGCAAGGGGAGCGCCGTTACGACCTGGTGCCCCGATATACGGCTCCCTATCGCGATACCCAGGAGGCCATCGCCAACATTCGCCTGCTGGCGCCCACCGGCGAGCGCGTGTCCCTGGCGCAGCTTTCGAAGGTCGCCGTGAAAGACGGCGCTTCGGAGATCTATCGCGAAGCCAATTCCCGCTACGTCGCGATCAAGTATAGCGTGCGCGGCCGCGATCTCGGCAGCACCGTGCAAGAGGCCATCCGGGACGTCGACAAGCAGGTGAAGTTGCCGGAGGGCTACACCATCAATTGGGCCGGCGAATATGCCAGCCAGCAACGCTCCCAAAAACGGCTCATGATCGTGCTCCCTATCACCATCCTGGTGATTTTCATCATCCTCTACACCATGTTCCACTCGTTCAAGTGGGCTACGCTGATGCTGGCGAATATCGCCATGGCGCCTCTGGGCGGACTGCTGGCGCTGCTGGTCACCGGTACGCACTTCAGCGTATCGTCCGGCGTCGGCTTCCTGGCGCTATTCGGCGTTTGCGTGCAGACCGGTGTGATTATGCTGGAGTACATCAATCAGCTTCGCGCGCGCGGCCATTCCGTGATGGACGCCGCCGTGGAAGGCGCCGTTCTCAGACTGCGGCCGATCATGATGACCACGCTGGTCGCCACCCTGGGATTGCTCCCGGCGGCCATGTCGCGCGCCATCGGTTCCGATTCGCAGCGGCCCTTCGCCATCGTCATCGTGGGTGGACTGATCGTAGCCATGCTGATGAATATCTTCCTGCTGCCTACGTTGTACGTCTGGGTGGCCGGGAATCAGGACGTGCTGCCCACGCCCGAGGCCGATTTCGAAGAATCGGTATAATCGGACCTTAACATAGACTTTACATTCCGGCTAATGTATAATCGCAATCGGGAGGATGCTTATGCGCCCGCTCGATATCCCCGAAATCCTGATCGTTCTCGGCCTGCTCGCCATCCTGGCATGGGGACTCTACAACTGGAAGCGCGCACACACTTCTCGCTAGTGGGGCGGGCTTGCAGGCCCGCTGCTTTGCATTTATTGCCGCCGCGTCATGCCTCCGCGCGCCCCTGCCGCTTCCGCAGCTCATCCACCGTCACCGCCAGAATAATGACTGCGCCGATGATCGCCTGTTGCAAGTAAGGTGAAATCCCCAACAGGTCGCTGCCGTTCGAAAGCAGCCCCATAATCAACGCTCCGATCAGCGTCCCCACCACGCTACCCTCGCCGCCATGCAGGCTGCCGCCGCCGATCACTACTGCCGCGATGGCTTGCAGTTCGTACCCGTTGCCGGCCGAGGGCTGGCCGGTCATCAGGCGCGACGCCTCGATCATTCCCGCCAGGCCCGTCAGCAGCCCGCCCAACGCATAGATCGCCGTCGTATCAAAGGCCACCGGCACGCCCGCGTAGACCGCCGCGTCCGGATTGCTGCCAATGGCAAACGCGTAGCGGCCCAGTCGCGTATGCTCCAGAGTCGCGTGTGTCGCCAGCGCGCATACCACCACCACCCAAAGCACGAAGGGCACTCCCAAAAGGTTGCCTTCGCCCAGAAAAGCAAAACTCTGTGGGATACGAGTTACAGGCAGGCCATTTGTGATAATCAGGGTCAAGCCGCGGATAATGCCCAGCGTGCCCAGCGTCACGATGAAAGGCGCGATGCGCAGCCGCGTGGTCAGCAGCCCGTTCAGCGATCCCCAGAACAGCCCGGCCAACACGCCCACCAGGATGCCCAGGGGAACCGGCAGGCCGCTCTGCATCGCCATCGTTCCCAATACGCCGCACATCGCCAGCATTGCGCCCACTGAAAGATCGATGCCGCCCGCAATGATAATCAGGGTCATGCCCAGCGACATGACATTGATCACGGCGGTCTGCCGCACTACGCTCGACAGATTCGTTTCAGTCAGAAAATGCGGCGATGCGATCGCCAGCGCCACGAACAGCACCACCAGGCTCAAGAATGGCAGCAGCCGCTGCATCATGGCGCACTCTCCCGTTCGAGCGCCGCGAAGCGCATGATTTCCTCCTGCGTCGTGCGCCCCGGCAATTCGCCGGTAATACAGCCTTGCCGCATCACCAGGATGCGATCGGCCACTTGCATCAACTCCTGCATCTCGGAACTCACCATCAGCACTGCCGCCCCGGCCCGCGCCAACTCGTCCATCACTTCGAACACCTCCACCTTGGCCCCTACATCGATGCCCCGGGTAGGCTCGTCGAACAGAAACACGCGCGCGCGGCGGAAAAGCCACTTGGCGATCACCACTTTCTGCTGATTGCCGCCGCTCAATCGGCCGGCCGCCTGCCGCCCCGATGAAGCGCGGATGCGCAGCCGCGCGATGTACTCGGCCGTCACCCGCCCCTGCTTCCGCCCGTCGAGTATGCCCAGCCGGCTGATCTCCCGCAGATTCGCCATGGTGATGTTGTCGGCGATGGGCAAGCGCAGCGCCAGGCCCGTTTTTTGCCGGTCTTCGCTCACCAGCGCGATTCCCGCCGCCACCGCCTCGCGCGGCGATCGGATGCGCGCCGGCCGCCCATCCACGAAGAGCTTGCCCGCATCCACCGGATCCACGCCAAAAATCGCGCGGCACGTCTCGGTCCGGCCGGCGCCCATCAGCCCGGCCAGACCCACGATCTCTCCCGCCCGCAGCGAGAAGGAAACATCGCGCAGAGCGCCCCGGCTCGTCAGCCCTTCGACGCGCAGCAGCTCCGCTCCCGGCGCCATCGGCTGCCGCTGATAAATCGACACCATTTCCCGGCCCACCATGTGCTGTATGATGCCATCCGTGGAGACCTCCGCAAGCGGCCCGCTGTGCACCGTCGCGCCGTCCCGCAGAATCGTCACCCGGTCGCCGATCGCACGCAACTCCTCCAGCCGGTGCGTGATGTAGATTACGCCCATGCCCCGCGCCCGCAGCGTGCGCACGATGCGGAAGACTTCTTCGGTCTCCGCGCCCGAGAGCGACGAAGTCGGCTCATCGAAAATCAGCAAACTGGATCCGTGCTGGATGGCGCGGCAGATTCCAACAAGTTGCTTGCCCGCCGGGCTGAGCCGCTCCACGGCCCAATCCGCGTGCAGCGGGAAGCGATGTTCTTCGATCATCCGCGCGGCCTGTTCGACCATCCGCGTCCGGTTCACCCAGCCGAAGGGCAGCCGTTCTTCGCGCCCCAGAAAGATGTTCTCGGCAACCGTCAGATGCGGCGCCAGCAGGGACTCCTGGTGGACCATGGCGATGCCGGCCGCCGCCGCTTCCGCCGGCGAGTGGAAGGAGGCGTCCCGGCCCTGCCAGAGCATGCGCCCGCCGTCCAGCATCTCCATCCCCGCCACGATCTTCATCAGCGTGGATTTCCCCGCGCCATTTTCGCCCAGCAGCAGATGTACTTCGCCCGGCCCGACCGAGAGGTTGCCGTCGCGCAAGGCCGTCACGCCGCCAAACCGCTTTTGAATGCCGTTCAGATCGAGAAGCACGGGAAGGCACAGTGTAGCGTACACTCGGCGCGGGCCGTGGGGCGGGCGTCTACGCCCGCGGAGGGTCTCCAGACCCGATCTTTGGCGCCGGATTCACCACATGAATCGGTTTTCCCACGCAAAACGCATTAATCTGTTCGAAAACATCCGAGAACTGAGTCTCATACTCTTCCCGCGTAACATATCCGATGTGCGGCGTGCATACGACGTTCTCCATCGCCACCAGCGGATCGCGCGGGTCCAGCACCGGCTCGTCTTCATAAACATCCACGGCGGCCATGCCCGGCCGTCCCGCCCGCAAAGCCGCCGCCAGCGCGCCTGGCGCGATCAGTCCCGCGCGGCTCGTATTCACGATGAGTGCATTGGGCTGCATGCGCGCCAGGTCGTCCGCCGTGACAATTCCGCGGGTGGCATCCACCAGCCGCATATGCAGCGAGATGACGTCGCACTCCTCGAAGAACGCCTCCCTGCTGCGCGACGCAGTGTAGCCATCCTGCTGCGCCTTCGCGCGCGAGGCTTCCCGCGCCCAGACCACCACCTGCATGCCGAAGGCCCTGCCCCAGCCCGCGATCACGCTTCCGATCCGTCCGTAGCCGTAGATCCCCAGCGTCTTTTCGCGCAGGCTGTAACCCACGCCGATCTGCCATTTACCGGCCTTTAGCGCGGCCACCTGCTGCGGAATCTGGCGCATGGCGGCCAGGATCAGGCCCCAGGTCAGTTCCGCGGTGGCATAAGATGGCGTACCTTGATGCATGCTCGAACACACCATAACACCAAGCCGCGTGCAGGCCGCGATGTCGATGTGCGGGTACTGGCTGCGCTGGCTGATCAGCTTCAGCTTGGGCAGGCGCTCGAGCAGCGCCGCGCGGATCTGGGTCCGCTCGCGGATCAACACCAGCGCTTCAGTATCCTTCAAACGTTGCGCGAGAGCGTCTACGTCCTGCGCGTGATCGTTCCAGACCGTGACCTCGTGGCCCGCCAACTTCCGGAAACACGGGAGCGTGCGTAGCGTATCGTGATAATCGTCGAGTATCGTAATCTTCATCGCTTGCGCGCCTCCATGCCGCTCAGTTCCCTCCTATCGCCACCGACACCCCCGCGGCGCTTTGGAACCCCGCAACCGATACCGTCACCGGCTGATCGCCCACCCCCACGCTGGGGACTTCCACGTTCACCTGATACAGGCCCGGACCAATCAATCCCGCCCACTTCACCTCCGCCGCAACTCCGCCAATCGTCACGCTGACCGGCGCAGCCAGAACCGCCGGCGGGAACGCCGCTTGCGAAACCGGTATCTGCGGCGAGGTCGCCCCCAAGCCCGTGCCGTACAATTCGATCACCTCGCCCACGGCGGCCGGCTGTAACGGACTGGACGGCCCGACCAGCGCGCCGCTGGCGTGTTCGGCGGCTGCGTACGTCACGCTGCCCGCCGGCCAGGTAAATAGCTCCGGGGCCAGCCTCTGCAGCATCGCCGTACCGGGATAACTCTTGCCCGCCTGCGTCGTCACCTGCACCGTCACCGGCCCCATCGTCGCGTCCGCGGGCATTAGCGCATTGATCTGGTTCGGTCCGGCATATTCGATGTAGGCCGGCTGTCCGTCAATCCAGACCGACACGCCGCCCAGCGACGTAGGTAACTGGCCATTTACGAAATTGCCTCCGGACCAGGTCTGCGCGGTGGTGCTGAATCCCGTGCCGAAGATCGAAACCCACTCCCCGGGCGCGATGGCCGCGCCGAAGCTGGCGGCGTCTGTTACCGAAGTGACTCGCGAAGTGGGCGCGGTGGCCGGCTGCGCGCGCTGCAGCAGGATTCCGTCCATGGGGGCCAGCGTTACCGAGGGCGCGGCCGAGCCATCGTTATAGAGCGCGGCCGAGTAGACATACGCCGCATCTGCGATCAGCGGACCGGAACCGGTGTTGCTCACGCGCAGGGCCGGTGAACTCGCGGCGGTAAGTGGCAGCCCCGACGCGATCGCGTGCCACTGGTCGCCCGCAATGGCGATGCTCTGGTCGAGCGTCGTCGAAAACACCACCACGCCGTTGGCCAGCACCTCATAGAGCGCGCTCTTCGTCCAACTGCCCGCCACGGGCGCGGCCGGCAGCCACACGGATAGCGTATAGGTTCCGTCCTGGGTGATGCCGAGATTCCAAACCGCATTTCCGGGACCCGCGTCCAGTTCGTGACAAGTCGTCCCCCAAGCGTGATAATAAGGTCCGTTCACCGTCTCGCCGCTAGCCGTCCCGCCGCCCGAATTGTACGTCGTGCTATACCACGCACCGGTCGCGGAAAATCCTGCGCTGCTATCGTCCACGATGTACTGGTAGCGCGGCGCCTGCGTCCCCGTGAATCGCTGGAACCCCGCGCCCGGCGCGATCGTCTGCGGTGAATTCGTGCCATTCAGCAGCACCGTGCCCAACGTGAAATCGCGGCGATAGATATTTGCGGGAGCCGCGCTGAGCTGCACCTCGTCGATCCAGATATTCGCGGCGGTCAGCCCAAGATTGAACAGCACCGCGGCGTCATTGGCTGTCACGGGCGCCTGGAACGAGAGCGTATACAGTTGCCAGGTTGTGGTCAGGTTCACCTGCGTATAGAGCCCATAGGTCGTGTAATTCGGCGGGCCGCCCTGGGTGTTTACGGTAATCGCGACCGGCGCGTTGGCGCGCGCCCAGAACTGCAGTTGATAAGTAGTGCCGGCAACGAAAGGAAGACTCCCTTGCGACAGATTCACGTTCCAGTTGGAGCTATCTGGGGACGTCACGCTGACCAGTAACGAGTTGTTGCCCACGGCCGCCACGCTGGAGTCGATCGCCGCCGTAGCCGCTGCTTGTCCGTCCTGTTCCACGAACAGATACCATCCGGCGAGGCCTTGCTCGAATCCCCCGTTCGAAATGAGATTGGGCCCGCTGCCCGAGGTTAATTGGGTGTAAGGCGCGACCGGAACGCCCAGCGGGAAATCGTATTCGTCGTACCACCAGTTCACCGCGCCGCCCGTGTCGCCCAGGTCGAAAGTGAAAAATCCGTCGTTCATCAGCGCCAGCGCCAGTCCGAAGCGCACGTTGGGATACCAGGCCTGCGCAAAGGCCAGCGTAGACGGCAACATGGTCTGCTGCGGATTGAAGCCGTAGCCGTAAGCGATCTGGTTCTGCGGCGACGACTGCACCATGGTGATGGCGGGCTGCCGTCCGCCGCTGAACCATTCGTTGTAAGTCTGCCAGAGTGAACTGAAAGGCATCAGGCCTTCCTGTACATTCACTGCGTCGAACACCAGGCTGTCGCCGTTGAAAGAGCCCAGTTCAACCGGGTCGGGCGGTATCTGGCCCAGATGTCCGGACATATAGGCGTAGGGTGCGAGTTGGCGGAACGTCTCGAATTCCAGTTGCACGCCGGCCCGCCAGGCCGCGTCCAGTGTCGCCGGATCGTCCGGAATCCCGTCGCCGTTCGCGTCGATCTCGACTGGGTTGCCGTATACGTCGGTGGTGTACCACGAGATCGACAGGTAGACGTTATCCCAGAAAATCCCGTCGAATGCCAGCGCGCCGCCACTGACCAGATACTGATAGGCCATGTTGGCCAGGTAAGTGGCCACTTCCGGCTTAGTCAGGTTCAAAAGGTAAACGCCCGGCGTCGGCCAATTCGAAATCTTGTTGCCATTCACGTCTTTCAGGTAATAATCGTCGGGAACCACCTCTGAAGGGTCTGTTGTGGCGGTGGCGTTGAAACTCGGCATCACGATGACGCCGGGTTCTCCGCTTCGGATCACGCTGGCGTCGGGGCCCTGAATCCCCGGACCGAGGAATAACTGGATCTTTTCCGCCTGGGCCGGTGCCGACTCGTACACATAGCCCCCCGACCATATACTTCCAATGCGCGGGAAATTCCCATTGCGCGCGGGCACATCCCGGTACTGCAGATACCCTGTATAGCTGGTGTCGGCGGCGCATTGGATAAAAACTACGTTCAGCACCCGCGTATCGGTGGAAAGCCCCGTCACCAGGCCCTGGTGCGCGGTCGCCGGCTGCGCTTCGAAGGGCGTCGTGGAAGCGAAAGGCGTGCCGAATACCAGCGACCAGCCGCAGGTGGTCGCCTGGCTGGTGTCGAACGAAACCATCACGCTGTTAGTGCCCGGTGGCAGCAGGTTGCTGGTCGGCGCCAGGTTCGTGATGGAGAAGCCGTTGGAAGCCGCCGCTGCCACGACGGGCGCGATAATCGGGAGAAGACCGGACCACACCGTGCGCATTACCCAATAGTTTATGATGGATGCGGTAAACCCGGTGGAACGAGAGCAGATCCTTGCCAAACTGCGTGAAAGGATCGTGGCCTTCGCGGCATCTCATGTACAGGGGGATATTGCCGAAGACCTGGCGCAAGAGGTGTTGATCCTCTTGCATGAAAAATACCATCGCGTCGATCGTCTGGAAGAACTGGTTCCGCTCGCTCTCCAGATCGCAAGGTTCAAGATCATGAGCCTGCGCCGCAAATCGCAGCGTCACGGCGAGTACACGCAGGTTTCCGTCACCGACATTCAGTTGCCCGATCTGGACGCCAACCCCGCCGTCCTGGTGGAACGTAAGCTGATGCTCGAACGCCTGACCGGGGCCGTGGAACAGTTGGGCGGCCGCTGCCGCGAATTGCTGCGCCTGAAATTGCAAGGCAAGAACTTCGGTGAGATCCAGAAACGCATGGGCGCACAGTCGATTAATACGGTCTACACCTGGGACTTTCGCTGCCGCCAGCAGTTGCTCGACCTGATGGGCGGAGACTGGGAGGCCGGCCGCAAATGAGCCCTAAGGAAATCCAGAAACTGCTGGGCGGCTACGCGACCGACACTCTTAGCGCCGCGGAGCGCAGCGCGTTGTTCGCGGCCGCGCTCGAAGATCAGGAGTTGTTCGATGCGCTGGCGAAAGAGCATGCGCTACGCGAAGTACTCGAGGACCCGGCCTCCCGGCAGCAACTGATCGCGGCCTTGGGACCGTCCCGCGATACCCTCGCCGCCCGCGCGTGGCGCTGGCTGCGCCGGCCGGCCTCGCTGGCGATGGCCGGAAGCTTAGCGGCGCTGTTGATGGTGGGAGGCTTCCTGCTGCGCAGAACGAACCAAACGAAGCCAACCGAAACCCTGATGGCGGATGCCATCGCCACCCAGCCGGCCGCGCCACTTAACGCGATCAAGCCTTTGCTGGCCGAGCCAAAGCTGAAGAACCCCGAAGCGAAAAAGAGCGTCCGATTGCCGTCGCCTCCGCCCCTGCCCGCGCAGTCCACCCCGCGGGACGCCGCCCAATCGATGCTGTCTTCGGCGAACCTGCCGGTGGCGCAAGCCGCACCCAGCGCTGGCTCCCTTGTTACCCCCCCTGCCGCCCTCCCCGCTGCACCACAAGCGCCGCGCCCTGCCGCCGGCGGTGTGGGTGGCGCCAGGCCGCTGGAATCCACGGAACTCGGTCGCATCGTGCAAGCCGCGCCCGCGCCCGCTCGCGCCTTCAGCGCCGGCGCCCATGCGCTGGCCAGGGCGAAGTCGTCCGGGGCGCTCGTCATCAAGCCGCCTGTGGCTTACACCCTGCTGCTCGAAGACGGCCCCGGCGCGTATTCGCCCGCCCCCCCCGGCGCCGTGTTTCACCCCGGCAATTCCGTGCGCCTGCGAATTAAACCCCCCGATGCTGGATTCCTCTATCTACTCCGCCACGAAACTTCACCCCAGGCGCCCGTCCCCTGGACCCTCATTGAAAGCGCGCCCGTCGAGAAAGGCCAGCCCTGCGTGCTCCCGTCCATAGGCGGGTTGCAGTCGGATTTGCCGGCGCGGATGGAGCTGTTGCTGGTATTCTCGCGCGCGGAACAACTCGATAGCGCTACGCCGGCATCCAATGCCCAGGCTTTATCCGAATTGACGATCGAATTCCGCTGAAATCCGCGCGCGCCTATTGCAGCTTGAAAATCACTCCGCGGCCGCTGTTCGGCCCCCCGGCGGCGGTAGTCCCGGATACGGAGCCTCCCCACAGCAGTAAGCCGCCGGATGGCGAGATCCCGTTCGCCCCTTGCGCGAACGTATGGACCACGCTGAAATTCCGGGCCGCGTCCAGCCTGAACAGGACTCCGCCGTCGTTGCTCGCGCCTCCCGCGGGAGTTGCGCCGTAAATATCTCCGCTGGGAGTCCCGGTCAGGCCTCCGGTTCCCGGAAGCCCGCCATCCGTCCCTCCCGTGAAGCTATGCAAGACGGTCAGGTTGCCCGCCGGATCCAGCCTGAAGACCACGCCGCAGCCCGACCCCGCCGCGCAGTTCGTACCGCCGCTATGCGTGGTGCCGTATAGGTTGCCCGCCGTGTCTTCGATCAGGCCGGCATAGGGGTGCGCGCGCCGTCGAACCCCGATGTGAAGCTGTGCAGCACGGTAAGATTGGCGGCCGCGTCCAGCTTGAATACCACTCCGGCTCCGTATTTGCCGCCATTCGCGGTCGTCCCGTAAAGATTGCCGGAGGCCTCACGCATGACTGGGGCCGCCGGCTGCGCGCCGTCCGATCCCATAAATGCATGCAGCGTGCTGAGAGTACCCGCGGCGTCGATTTCGAATACGACTCCTTTACCGGATCCGCCATTCGCCGTCGTGCCGTAGAGGTTGCCCCCCTCGTCGCGAATCAAGCCTGCGTGCGGGCTGCCGCCATCCGCGCCTCCCGAGAACGTGTGCAACAGCTTGAAGTTCCCCGCCGGGTCGATCTTGAACACGACTCCCGAATGGTCCGCGCCCCCATAGGTAGCGGTGCCATAGAGGTTGCCCGCCGGATCGCGGATCACGCCGGCGTCCGGATTCCCGCCATCCGCCTGTCCCGTAAAGGTGTGCAGCACGGAAAGATTTCCGGTCGTGTCGAGCTTGAACACCACGCCAAAGCCGCAGCCGGAGCATCCGCTCACTCCGCCGGCGTTGGTGGTTCCATACAAATTGCCTGCCGCATCGTGGATCAAACCGGGCTGCGGATCGGAACCGTCTGTCGTCCCGGTGAAGCCATAGACTACCGAATACGTGGGTGTCTGGGCGGCTGCCGCGGCAGCAAAAAGTACGCCGGTCCACAGCATGGAAGCCGGGTAGAATGCGTGTTGCATGAGCCCATCGTAAGGTGCTGGCCCTCCAGCGGCAAGTAAAAGCAGGCATGCTGACGCAATTGCGGTACTAGTCTCCCCGGCGTGCATCGTAGGAAAACGCACGCAGTCGCTGGATGGGAATGAAGGGGTCAAAGCGCGCCCAATTCCGGCAGCGTGGCCGCGCCCTCCTACCAGCGAACGGCGTCCACGCCTGCCGCGAGATGGCACTAGACGGGCACATTGCATTTTCCGTCGCCGCTATCTATCCTGCGAGTATGGCCCCTCCCGCTAAACGGGCGTTCCTGCAAATCGCCCTCGTTGCGCTATTGGCGGCCGTCCTCGTGCTCTTGGCGGTGCTGCAGTATCGCTGGAGCCTGGAGATAAGCCGCGCCGAACGCACCCGGATTGAAGCCGGCTTGAACACTTCGGTCAACCAGTTCCGGCAGGAATTCTATCGCGAGCTCACGCAGGTTTCCACTGCTTTTCATAGCGATCCCACCGCTGAGCCGGACGACTTCTGGACGAGCTACCAGGACCGCTATCAGGAATGGCTGCGCACCGCCGCCCGCCCCGACCTGGTGGCGAATGTTTTCATCTGGCGCGCGGGCTCACCCCCGCACCTGCGTTTGCTCCACCTCCGTCCGGCCGATGGCCATTTTGAGGAGGTGGACTCGCCTGCCTCACTGGCCGGCTTGCGGCCCCACCTGGAAGAACAGATGCGCCAGCCGCCCGGTCCCGGTCCAGGGGGCGGACCGCCCGAATTGCGGGCGTTTGCCTGGACCCTGGAGGAACGCATCCCCGCGCTCGTTCATCCCATCTTCCAGATGGGCGGAGCGCCCTGGCGCCGCCGGGGTAGCCCACCGGGCTTTGGCGGACGCGCGGTGGAATCGGTCCCGCAACCGCGCGTGGTATTGGGGTTCGCCATCGTCGAGTTGGATCGCGGCGCGATCGACCGCCTGCTGGGCGAACTGGCGCAGCGATATTTCTCCGGCCCGGAAGGCTTCATTTACAATGTGGAAGTCGTCAACGGCGCGCCCGATCGCAAAATCATCTATCGTTCCGACCCGGAGCTGACCTCCGCCTCCTTGAATCCGCCGGATGCCCGGGCCGATCTGGTACCCACCACCCCGGCCGAGAACCGCGCGATCGAAGGATCCCCACCACGAGATCCCGCCAACCGCCCACGTAACATCCGCGGCACGAAAGGAGGCGGAAATCGGGGGGGATTCGCGGCGCGCTCGCGCGGCGTTCTGCGCGGGGTCCTGATCCTGCCCTCGGCGGCCGAGGAGCCCTGGCAGCTGTTGGCGAGGCACAAAGGCGGCTCTCTCGAATCGGTAGTAGCCGCCGACCGCCGCCGCAACCTGCTGCTGAGTTTCGGCGTTCTCTTGCTGCTGGCGGTCAGCATGGCGCTGATCATCGTCTCCACACAGCGCGCGCGGCGTCTGGCGCGCTTGCAGATGGAGTTCGTGGCGGGCGTTTCACACGAACTCCGTACGCCCGTAGCGGTGATCTGTTCGGCCGCCGATAACCTGGCCGAAGGCTTCGTGGGCGCCAGGGACCAGGTGAAGGAGTACGGCGCGTTGATCCGCAATGAAGGGCGCAGGCTGGCCGGCATGATCGAACAGATTCTGCGCTTCGCCGCCGGCCAATCGCGGCGCTCCACCTACGACCTCGGGCCGGTTCCGGTGGCGGAAGCGGTCGCCCGCGTATTGGCCAATATCTCGGTGCTGGCGGAGGCGGAGGGCTTCACGGTGGAGCGGGAAATCGACCCGGATCTGCCTCCCGTGCACGCCGATGCCGCGGCCCTGATCCACTGCCTGGAGAACCTGGTCCTGAACGCCCTAAAATACGGAGGAGACAAGCTTTGGGTGCGCGTCCGTGCCGCGCGCGCGAATTCCGGCTCGCGCGTGCGCATCGACGTCGAGGATGGCGGTCCTGGAATCGATCCTGCGGACCTGCCGCACATCTTCGAGCCCTTCTATCGCGGCAAGGCCGCGCAGGCGGCGCAGATTCATGGGACGGGCCTGGGGCTAAGCCTGGCGCGCGACATCGCCGAAGCCATGGGCGGGCGCCTGCACGCCTCGAGCGAGCTTGGCCAGGGCGCCACGTTCACCCTGGAACTGTCTGCCGCGGCGCCCGCAGCCGAACCCGTGCCGCACGTCGCACAACCTACGGCCTGATATGGAACGCCGCATCCTGTTGGTGGAAGACGAGCCCGGTTTGGTGATGACGCTGGGCGACCGTCTTCGCGGCGAAGGGCATCATGTGGAATCGGCCGGAGACGGCCAGACCGGGCTGGACATGGCTTCGGGCCGTACTTACGACCTGATCGTCCTGGACCTCATGCTGCCGCGCAAGAACGGCATGGATGTTTGCCGCGACTTGCGGCAGCGGGGCGTCCCCACGCCTATCCTGATGCTTACGGCGCGCGGGCAGACGGCCGATAAAGTCATTGGGCTGAAGATCGGGGCTGACGATTACCTGACCAAGCCGTTCGAGATGCCGGAGTTGCTCGCCCGCGTGGAGGCGCTTCTGCGCCGCGCGCCCGCGCTCGGTGCGGCCGGCGAGATTTACCAGTTCGGAGCCATTCGTTTGGACGTCCGGCGCACGGAGGTAACCCGCAATGGCAAACCGGTCACTCTGTCGGCCAAGGAATTCCAGTTGCTGCGCTACCTGGCCGAGCATCGGGGGACCACCGTATCGCGCGAAACCTTGCTCAGCGAAGTTTGGGGATACGGGGGCGTAACCTCCAGCCGGACAGTGGATGTCCACATCGCCTGGCTGCGGCAGAAACTGGAAGAGGATTCCCATCAGCCCCAGTGGATATTGACGGTCCATGGGATGGGCTATCGGCTTTCGGGGTGAGCCCCGCCGTTATGAGCTAACTGGCTTAACCATCAGCAATTTTCGGTCCATGGCATAACCTTGCCGGGCCTTTCTGACGTCTTACTAATGGAGCTTGTCTGCAAATGAAAATCGTGTATTTACCCGCGGCGGTCCTCTCGCTTGTTCTAGGCGTCGCCACCGCGCAACAGCCCGCCCGTACGAACCTGGTTGGGGCCGTCGAGGCGATCGATCCGGCGAATGGCCAGATCACGCTGCATACGGACGACGGCAAGACCGTGAAGATCACGCCGCACGCGGGCGCCCGTTTTCTGCGCCTCCCCCCGGGCGAAAAGAGCCTGTCCAACGCCACCCCGATTACGGCCGGCGACATCGGTCCCGGCGACCGCGTGCTGGCGCGCGGCGAGCTTTCCGACGATAAAACGGCCCTGGCGGCCAGCACCTTGGTGGTGATGACCAAGGCGGACATCGCCAAGAAGCAGCAGGCCGATCAGGCCGAATGGCGCAAGCGCGGCGTAGGCGGATTGGTCACGGCGGTCAATGCCCAGGCAGGCGAGTTGACCATCAACACCCGCACCGCAGAAGGTCTCAAGCCACTGGTGATCGTTGCCGGCGCAAACACCATGGTCAGCCGCTATGCCCCCGATTCCGTGAAATTTGCCGACGCCAAACCGAGCAAGATCTCGGATATCAAGCCTGGCGATCAGGTGCGGGCGCTCGGCACCAAGAACGAAGACGGTACGCGCTACGCGGCCGAGGAAGTGGTTTCGGGGTCGTTCCGCAACGTGGCCGCCACGGTGATTTCAATCGATCCGGCCGCCAACACCATGAAGGTGATGGACTTGGCCGTCAAGAAGCCTCTGCTGGTGCACGTGAATGCCGATTCGGTCATGCGCAAGCTGCCGGAAACCGTGGCCAGAATGATTGCCATGCGCGCGTCGGGCGCGGCGGGCGGCTCGGGTGACGCCGCTGGCGCGGGAGCTCCCGGCGCAAACGGGTACGGGGCGGGAGGCGGACAGAGACCGCCAGGCGCGCCTGGAGCGGCGGGTGGAGCGGCGGGCGGCGGGCCTGGAGGAGCAGCCGCTTCGGGTACACCCGGTGGACCGGGCGGGGCTGGTGGCGCCGGCGGCGCCGGCATGCGCAGCCGCGGCGGCGACATGCAGCAGATGCTGGAGCATATGCCCGCCATCAAGCTGGAGGATCTGAAGGCCGGAGACGCCATCATCGTGTCCAGCACCGAAGGCACCGATCCGGGGCAGGTAACCGCCATCACGTTAGTTGCAGGCGTTGAGCCGATTCTGACGGCGGCTCCGGGCGGCAGCCAGCGCGCCCGGATGCTGGGCTCCTGGAATCTGGATATGGATATGGGCGGCGGCATGCAGTGAGCCTGCCGCACCCCTGGGCCGCCCCCAATCTCAGTGCGGAAGCGGTTGGAAGATCGCGAAAACCGCGCCTTGCGGGTCGGCGACTGCGGCCCAGCGCCCGACCCCTTCCATGGTCGTCGGCCCGTGGAAAATCGTAGCGCCCATGGACTTGGCCTTGGCGGCGGTGCCGTCGCAATCGGATGCCAGGAAATAGAGCAGCCAGTGCGATGGCACGCCGGGCCGCGGACCGATCGGCGGCATGCCGCCGATGAAGGTTTCGCCGTTCTTGATGTGCAGGTAACCGGATGGGTCGTTTTGGCCCGGCGCGATGTTCCAGCCGCACAGAACCGCATAAAACTGCTGGACGGCCGCAAGATTATCGGTCATCAGGTCCGCCCAGCACAGCGTGCCATCCACGCCCGCGATCCCGATGCCTGGGTTGTTCTTCGGTTGCCAGAGCGCGAACGTCGCCCCCCCCGGATCCTGAATTACGGCCATCCGTCCCGCATCGAAAACGTCCATGGGCGGAGCCACCACTTTTCCCCCCATCTGCGCGGCGCGGGCCGCTGAATCGTCCACGTTTTCCACGGAAATGTAGGGCAGCCAGTTCGGCGGCGCGCCGCCGGACATGTCTGGGCGCAGCGTATAGGCCGCCGCGGCATCGCGGCCCTGTAGCCGGAAAATCGTATAGTGCTCGTCGGGTCCCATGGGCATGTCGTTGGCTTCCCAGCCAAAGAGCGACCCATAGAAATTCTTGGCGGCGGCTTGATCCGTGGTTCCGAGTTCGACCCACACAAACGCGCCCGCCGGATACTTTTCGATGTTGGGCATGTTGCAAAGTATACAACGGACCGGGGCGATCCGCTCAAGCGGCCTGTATGATTTCGATCAGGGTGACGCGGAAGGCGCCCGCGGCGCTCGAAAAGGTCATACGCTCCGCGGCGTTGACTCCGCATACCCGCAGGGCGTAGTCGCTGCCTTCGACCACCGACGGCATCGACAGGTCCGACCCTCTCGGTAGGAGGGACTTCAGGTTCCCGGCCACCATGTTGGCTAGTTCACCCATCACGTCGCGAACGTCGTCGTCGATCGCGCTGGGCATTTCGATTCCCATGAACCGTGCGGCGAATTGCAAGGCTTGCGGCACGTTGCACTCCACCAGCGCAGCGCCCCGCCACTCCCCCACGAAATGGACGGCCGAAGTGATCATATCCGGCGAGTGCTTCCATGGCGCGTCGGAAGTGGCGGCGTCCAGATCCATCATGGTGCGAAAGACCGATTGCACGATGCGCGCCAGATCCTCCCGATATATCTCCAGAGAAGAGGAAACTGTCATTTTGTCCTTTCAGGGCGCCTGGTAAAGCACCGTCTGGCCCAATATTCTTCGCTCGAAGCGCGTGGTCAGGTTCAACGTCGTTTCGCTGCCGCCGAGCAACAGATAGCCGCCCCGGAATAGCGTTCCATGTATCTCCTCCAGGATCCTGCGTTTGGCTTCCACATCGAAATAGATCAGCACGTTGCGGCAGAAAACCACGTCGAACGGCCCGCGCGCGGACATACTCTGCCGCAGATCGAAGGTGGTGAAATCGACCATCCTGCGCACCTCAGGCTTCAACTGCCATTCCAGGCCGGCCCGCGTGAAGTATTTTACGAGATACGCCACCGGCAATCCGCGGTTGACTTCAATCTGCAGATACTTCCCCTCGCGGGCGCGCTCCGCCATCTGGACGGACAAATCCGTGCCCTGGATCTTGACCCTCCAATCGCCCAGCCCCATCTCGAGAAGCATCATGGCCAGGCTGTAGGCTTCCTGCCCGGAGGAGGATGCCGCCGACCAAAAATCCATTTTTCGGGTATCCTGGCGCAGCGCGATCAGGCTGGGGATGACTACCGATCGCAGCGCATCGTACTGCGCAGGATCGCGAAAAAAGAAGGTTTCATTCGTGGTCATGGCCTCCACGACCTGACGCTTCAGGACGGTGTTGCCGGCCGGCCCGCGCAGCATGGCGCAGAGATCGTTCAAGCTTTCCAGGTGCATCTGGCGAACGATGGGCGTGAGGCGGGCTTCCAGCAGGTAGCGCTTATCTCCATCAAGCACGATGCCGGACTCCCGGTACACGTAGTCCTGCAGGAAGCGGTAGCCTTCGGGAGCCAGATCGGCCACTGGCATCGGTTTACCCTCTACCTACCTGGCGGAGGATCTCGGGAACCACTGCGTCCAAGGGGATGACGCAGTTTGCCAATCCGGCCGCGACCACCGCGCCGGGCATGCCCCATACCACGCTGCTGGCTTCGTCCTGGGCGATGACATACGCCCCATTGGCCTTTAGAACGGCCGCGCCGCGCATACCATCCTGCCCCATGCCGGTCAGAACGGCGGAAATCGCGGCCCCGCCATAAGCTTCTCCAACCGAGCGGAATAAGACGTCCACCGACGGGCGGCAGGAGTTTTCCGGCGGCGATTGATCCAGCCGGACCACGGCTTCTCCGTCTTGGTTTCGCACGCGCATGTGGTAGTCTCCGGGGGCGATCCGTACCGTGCCGGCCACCACCTTATCTCCATCGGCCGCTTCTTGGACGTTTAACTGCGCGGTGCTTTGGAGCCGTTCGGCGAGGAACCGCGTGAATAGCGGCGGCATATGCTGCACGATCAGGATGGGCAGCGGAAAGTCCGCCGGAAACTGAGGAATGATGACCCCCAGCGCCGTCGGTCCGCCCGTTGAGATACCCAGCGCCAACACTTTGGGCTGGCTGGCCAAACGTCCCGGAACGCGGGTCGTACCGGCAGGCTTCGGCGCCGCACAGGGCGGCGGGGCGGTCACGGGCTGGCCCGGCAACACGAAGAACTGCTTGATCTTGGGGATCAGGTCGCCGCGCAGGCTGGCCATGGAACGATCCAGCGAGCCAACGTTAGCCGCCTTGGTGACGTAGTCGTCGGCACCCAGCGCCAGCGACTCCAGGGTCAATGCCGCGCCGCGATCCGTCAGGGTGCTGAACATCACCACACGCGGCCGTCCAGCTTGGTTCCGTATACGACGCAAAACCGCCAGACCATCCACTTCCGGCATTTCGATGTCCAGGGTGATCACATCGGGGCACAACTGTGCGATTCGCTCAAGCGCAATCGCACCGTTCGAAGCCGCGCCCACCACTTCGAGCGTGGAGTCTTCCTGTAGCGCGTGCGTCACCAGGCGGCGGATCACTACCGAATCGTCCACAACTAGGACGCGAATGCGAGCGCCGGGCGGGATCGCTTTCCTCGAGATGCCTACGCGCATCCAGACCTCACCGGATACTCAAATCGATTCGGCATTTAGTGGATCAACCCCATCACCCGTAGCTTGTCGGCCAGGATCTCTTTGGTGAACGGCTTCATCACGTATTCATCGGCGCCTGCGGCCAGCGCCTTTACCATCTGGTCGACCTCCGTTTCCGTGGTCACCATCATCACTTTTGCCGACGCGCAGCGGGGATCGGCGCGCAGCCTCGTGAGCAATTCGAGCCCATTCATGTGCGGCATGTTCCAATCGACCAGAATGAGCGCGAAATCGTCGCGGAGCAGCGCCAGGGCTTCGGCGCCATCGGCGGCGGCGGAGACCTCATAACCCAGCTCCGAGAGGTTTCTGGAAAGAATCATGCGCACCGCTCGAGAGTCGTCAACGACCATAGCCTGAGACATTCAAATCCTCTCTCGGTCTATATCGGACGATTGGGGATGCGGCTTTAGCTCTCGACGTTACGCGCGTGCGATCCCTGCCGGCGGCATCGAATTCAATAAAAAACTCCCTGACGGTTCGGCCGGAAGCCGTCCCGTCAGGGAGCTATCTACGGGTTCTCGCTAGTCGATATCAGGACTGCGCCGCGCCTCAAAAGGTGAATTTGGCGACCAGGCCCTGAAGTTGCGCGGCCATCCCGCTGAGGGCTTGCGCCGCCTTCTGCATGTCCGTCGCGCCGCGCGTGGTGTTTTGCGCAGCGATCGCGACGCCCCCGATATTCTTGGCGATTTCTCCGGTGCCTTTAGCCGCCTCGCCCACGTTCCGGGCGATCTCGTTGGTGGTGACGGTCTGCTCTTCTACGGCCGAGGCGATGTTGTTGGAAATATCGTTGATCTGGTTGATGATGGCGCTGATCTCGCCGATGGCCTGCACGGCGCCCTTTGTGTCGGTTTGGATCGCGTCAATCTTTTGCCCGATCTCTTCGGTGGCTTTGGCTGTTTCCTTGGCGAGTTCCTTGACCTCGTTGGCCACCACCGCGAAGCCCTTACCGGCTTCACCGGCGCGCGCCGCCTCAATGGTAGCGTTTAACGCCAATAGGTTGGTTTGTTGCGCGATGGATGTGATGACCTTGATGACCTTTCCGATTTCCACGCTGGATTCCCCCAGCTTGGCGATCGTGCTATTCGTGGATTCCGCCACACCCACGGCGGCCTTGGCTACCTTCGCCGATTCGTTGGCGCTCTTGGCGATCTCCCGGATTGAGGCTTGCATTTGATCGCTGCCCGTGGCCACTACCGTCACGTTCTTGGATACCTGCTCGCTCGCTGCCGACACTACGTTGGCCTGCGTGGCGGTCTCCTCGGCGTTCGAGGCCATCTGATTGCTAACCGCCGTGAGTTCCTCGGCCGATGAAGCCAGCGCCGAAGCCTGGCTGGCGGCTACTTTTAAAGGATCGACCACGGTGTCGAGCGTTTTATTAAATCCTTCCACGATCTTCCGGTATTCTCCCCGATGCTTGGCGGCGTCGGCGCGCACTCCCAGGCGGCCGTTCACGGATGCCTGTGCCAGCGTGTTGACGTCGTCCACCAGCCAGTTGATATTGTTCTTCAATAGCACCAGCCACTCGTGGATCTGGTCCTCGTTGGAAGCCTTTTCCATGCTCGCGTTCATATCGCCATTGGCGAGCTTGGTCACGTAAGCGACCAGGTCCGTCAGCCAGACATGCACGCCGTTGATGGCGTCCTTCATCTTCTCGTGGTCGCCCTTACAGGCGATCTCTACCCTCTCTCGCAGGTTCCCGCCACGGATGAGCCGCAACACCCGGTTGCCTTCGCCGATGGGCTGCAGGATGGCATCCAGCATCTCGTTGACGCCTTTGACAATGTCCCCATAGGCGCCCTGGAATTGACCGGCCTTGCCGCGCTCCGATAGCTGGCCTTCGCGAGACGCTTGGGTCAGACGGCCTAACTCTTTTTGCAAGCCCTGTAGCACCACGGCGACGGTATTCACGGCCTGCTTCATCTTCTCGTGGTCGCCCTTGTAGGTCTGCGCGATCAACTCGTCGATCTTGCCGGCGGAAACTTGCGCCAGCACGCGGTTGCCTTCGCCTATGGGCAGCAGGATGGCATCCAGCGTGAGGTTGAATCCCTCCAAAACCTTTCGGAAGTCGCCCTGATGCCTCGCCGCATCGACGCGCATCGCCAATTTGCCTTCCACCATCTCCTGCGTCAACAACACACCGTCTGAAACCAACCGTCCGATGGCGTCGATGCAGACATTCAGGTTGTTCTTGATCTCGTTGAAGTCGCCCTGGTAGGCGTCGGTGATCTTGGGCGGGATATCGCCCTTCGAGATCCGGTCCACATACTCGGCGGAGACGTTCAACGGCTTAATGACATTGTCGAGCGTCAGGTTGAAGCCTTCGATGACCTTGCGGAAGTCGCCCTGGTGTTTGGCGGCATCGGCGCGCACCGCCAGC
>Ga0187871_10000971_pt1 | contig 25819 bp, 22 predicted proteins | sample June2016WEW_16_1_FD_132988 | JGI IMG/M metagenome (GOLD analysis project Ga0187871, IMG submission 132988) | Peatland microbial communities from SPRUCE experiment site at the Marcell Experimental Forest, Minnesota, USA - June2016WEW_16_10 | ecosystem: Environmental > Terrestrial > Soil >...
AACCTGCCGGGCAGGCCACGTACTGAACGGGGCGCACGAGGACTGAGGCCGAGCCCCGCAGGCTTGATGTGGGGCGCGCGCGGCCGATGATGGTGACCGCAGTCGGCGCGCAGCCGATGGGGGATTGCGAGGGGCGCGGCACCCGATACGAGAGTAGCGCTCTTCGCGGCACAAGGTTCAAATCATCCCTTGGGGTGGGTTGACTTGGCAGAACTCCCGCGCAAGCGATTCGCTCGAGCGAAGGTGCCTCCCGGGGCGCCGATGAGGCTCATCACGCGTGGGAAAAGAGCCAACTGCGGACCGGGACGTACAGCGTGCGATTGCAAACCAACGAAAATTTTGCGCCCTTCGGAGCGCACCAAAGAAGTGGTGACACGGCAATGGACCGTGTCGCCTTACACCTACTATCAATTCACCGACCCTCACAGAGGGTCACACGATTCTGTTTCGTCCTCTAAACGCAGTTAACTAAGAATGACGGGCGTGGCTCTTCGTGAGCCCCGCCATGACTAACCCCACGTCGCAGGAAGCCCTCTGAGCGGGGGCTTGCCCTCACAGTCGCCTGTCGCACGAAGTACGCGCCCCGGTCCGCGCGGGTGTGGACCATGACCGAACAGGTCGGAGGCAAGGGGAATGAGACGCGAGACGAACACTCTGGGACGGGGATGCCCTCGCCCCTCCAGAGGAAAATCGAGGGAGAGGTAGCGGAAGCTCCGTCGAGAGCACCCCTCAGCGCCGACCTGCACTTGGACCACCGGTGCAACTATCGGTGCGATTTCTGCTACTTCACCGAATCAGGGCACCTGGCGAGTGTCCAGGCGGGCAGTCAGCCTACCCTTGACCGCGAAGGGTACCTTCGGCTGCTCCGACTCCTGGCGGAGGCCGGGGTCCTGCGGCTGACGTTCGCCGGAGGGGAACCCACCCTATGCCCGTTCCTCGAGGATCTGGTTCTGGAGTGGCATCGCTTGCAGGGCGGCGTGCGGCCCGTCGCGATGGTCGTTACCAACGGGACGGGCCTCTGCGAGTCGCGTGTACGTCGGATTCAGCACGCGCTGGGTGCCGTCAAGCTCAGCGGAGAGAGCAACAGCAACCTCGTCGAGAAAGCTCTGGGTCGTGGGTACGGTGCCCATGTCCAACTGATTGCCGACCGGGCTGACATGCTCCACCGTCTCGATATCCCGGTCCACCTGAACAGTGTAATCTGTAGCCGGAATTGGGAGGAGGACCTGACACCACTTGTCCGACGTGTGAACCCGACGATCTGGAAAATCTTCCAGGTCTTACCCGTGCCTGGTCAGAACGACGCTCAGATCTCGAATCTGAGCATCTCGGTCGAGCAGTTCAGTGACTTCCTCAGCCGACACCGCCAATTCGAGGGCATCTGGGCGCCCGAGGACAACGAGCTGATGCGCGGGTCCTATGCGATGATAGACCCCTTGGGCCGGTTCTTCCAGAGCACACCTAGGGGGTACCTTCGGAGCACACATTCGATCCTTGATGTCGGAGTCCACGAAGCGCTTCAGGAGATTCACATCGATTGGGGAAAGTATGACCGCCGCGGTGGAGATCGGCGCGCCTTCGCCGAAGGAGGAAACGCATGAGCGGGACTACTTCTTACAGAGAGATTCCGATCGGCCCTAGGGTCTGCGTGGACGTGCCTGAAATCATGAATCGCCCCACCGGACGCCCGCTGCCGAATTGGGGGCAGGTAAATCGGCGGATGAACGTTAGTGAGCGAATGATCTTCTCCATCCTGAAGAAGCTGGGGGTTCGAGTGATCCCGAGCGTAGTGATCGAGCGCTGGGAAGTCGACTTCCTCCTGCCGGACCAGAGCGCCATCGTAGAGGTAGATGGACCGAGCTACCATACCCGATCCGATGCCACCCGCCGAGATCGAGCGCAGGATGCGCGGTTCCACGAGTTGGGATTCGTCCCCATCCACTGTTGGACAACTGACCTCCATACTGAAGGGGGTGAGGACAAAATCCTCAAGCACGTCGTCGAACGGCTCTACCGCGAACGTGGAGTTATCCTGCCCATTCGGAGGCTTCGACGATTCGCCAGGTACTATCGAGACCTCGGCATGAAAGATGATTAAATTATCCACATGCAATGTGCCCAGAAGCCTGCGCCAAACGGGGGGTAACTGAGGCTGGCGTAATCGCGAGCCACGCACGGCAACGGAGGCGGAACAATTGCGGCCTCCAAGGGGGGCATGGGCGGCTCTTCGACACGACAGCGAGTCGGGCGTCAGGCTGCGACCTTTTTCCTACAGAACCACTCTGGATTCTGGCCATGACCCCCGGAAATGAGTACCGTCGTGCCCACGCTACGCTCCCGGTCGAATGGGTGCGGGTCGTCGACGGAAAGTGGAAATGTCCCCGCTGCGACTTCGGAGGGAGCGAAGGTTACACGGTCGCGGTATTCCGGGAGCACTATGCAAAGCAGCACCCTGAATTTGGAGCCGCAAGCGGAATCTTGAAGTTCGAAATCAAGAATCCCGGTACCAGCCGGGGTGCATGGCGAAGACTCCGGGAGCCGAAATGATGGATCACTCTGTATAGCGTGGTTTCTCCGGCCAAGGTTGCAAACTCCATCGGACGCTCTCGCCCGTCCGACGGCCCGCTCGGTCGGGGGCGGAGGTTGCGGGTCCTGCTATAGGCTGCACTGATTCGAGGGAGGGCGAGCCTGTCAGCGCGCTCAGTAGGGATCTTGCTCAGACCTCGGCGAGGCTTCGGACCTTTCGTTTCTTCACTGAAATGATCTGGGGTGCAGATGCATCCCGCTCGTGATCCATATCCCTTGACGCGTGTATTTCTTGTTCTAGTATCGCGCTGGTTGATGTCTCAACTTGTGTCACGGCCTCGTCACGCTCAATCCGCAGTCTCTCTCGCTGCTTCCACATGTTTTCGTGGCTGTGCTTCTCCGTCCTAAGAAGCTCCATTTCCTTGAGGTCGAGGGCCAAGAGTCTGCGCAGATTGCGCTGATACTCGTCGCCTCGGATGTACTCGAAGAGCCGCGTCTCCTTCGCGTCTCTGTTCTCACCGCTCGCGCGCGCCTGGTCCAATTTCAGTATCTGTCTGCGCAGGAGATCGATGACCGAGATGAGAGCTGGCCGCTTGACTATGAGAATCCCTTGGTCGTCGACAACCACCCGGTCGCCGGCTTCCCTAGGCATCTCGTCTGTCACGATGATGACGTAATCGGTCTGATGGACCTCGCGGTAGCTGCGGGCGCTGGTAAGGTCCTTCGCGGTGACCTTCTTTCCCGACTTGTTGTCGACCGCGATGACTGTGGGAGTGAAGACACCGGGGGCCCGGAAGATTCGTTGCACAACGTCTGCAGTCTTTACCCCAGGTCGCGAAACCTTCCTAATCTCGTCCTTTGAGAACGCTGCTTCGAGCGTTTCTTTGAGCAGGTATTCTCCCGCTTCGCCCGTGATGTCCGAGGGACCGCGCCGGGCGGAAGCGCGAAGCTCCTCAATCTGCCTTTGCAGGTGATCTGAACTCATTCTCAGTTCCTGAATCAGCTGGTCCTTCGTTGCCAACTCCTCCGCCACCCCATCCTTCGCACGATCGGCCAGGGCCTTCTCACGGGCTGCGAACTCCTCTTTGAGTCGGGCGACCACTTCCTCCGATTCCTTTCGAAGGTTGGACCTCTCCTCACCCCACTGTTTCTCCTTCTCTCGGCTATTTGCGAGGTCCGCCTGCAACTGCTCGAGATTGCGCCTGTGAGACTCGGAAAGCTGCTCCACTTGTTCTCGCTGGGACTCTGCCATGATCCGCTTGAGCTCTCCGAGGCTCTCCTGGTGTTGCTGCTTCAATTCCCTAATCGACTCGGCCCGTTCCTCCCGGAGCTGTTTCAGGTCCGTCTTTCGCCGCTCTTCGAGCTCCGCGAGTCTTCGAGTGGAATCTGCTTCCTTCGCATCGATTTCACCCCTGTACTCCGCCCGTAGGCTTTCCAACGCCTCTGCCGAGCCTTGATGGAGTGCGTGAAACTCCTCCGGAGATATCTTCGCGCGACAGACTGGGCAGACAATTTGCGCAGGGGACTCCTTCGGCATGGCCCGACCTGAGCCCCTACGATTCCGAATGTGAATAGTGTTCCGCTCACGAGCCTGAGTTTCAAAATGCGAGCGTTGGCGAGGGTCTGGGCGCCACGGTCGCCACGGTTCTGGGGAGGGGAATCTCCAGTATCCGGGAGACGAAGGCTCCTGCCGACCCCGAACGGGCAGGAATATCTATCGCTGGTGAGTTCCCGGGCCGGAATGAACTACCGGGGTTCGTATCGGCATCTTTCGCGCAATAGCCGTGCGGCCATGATTGCTGCGATCGAGGTCTATAATCGCCCTCGAGGAGATTACCGAGATGAGACTTTCAGCGTTCTTTTGGTCAATGCTTGGGAACTCTTGCTTAAAGCCATACTCTCGAAGAACGGCGAGAGCATCTTCTACCACAAGAAACGCCACCAACCATACCGGACCCTTTCGTGGCAAGATGCATACGAGGCTGCTAAAGGGAACTTCCCTGGTGACGTCGACCCGGCCCCTGTCCGGAGGAACCTGGAGCTCATCACGACTTATCGAGACAACGCGATCCACTTCTACAACGAAGCGGGTTTGTCCGCGTTGCTCTGGGCCCTGGCCCAAACCTCGATTCTCAACTATCGAGACCTGCTGCTAGCAGCTTTCGGAGAGGACCTTGCTCAGGACGTGAACTGGAGGATTCTGCCACTAGGGGCACGGCAGCCGATCGACCCCATAGAGTATCTGACTAGCACGACAGGTGCACCGGAGAAGGCGCGGCCCGCCGTCCGCCAGTACGTTCGCGAGGTGTTGACTGTCGCCAAGGAACTTAAGGATGGAGGAATTGACACCCGACGGTTTCTGACAGTTTTCGACGTTAAACTCGAGTCGGTGAAGAAAATCGGGGAAGCCGACGTCGTTGTAGGAGTCACCAAAGGTGACGACAAGGTCGGCCCACTCATTGTTGAGAAAGCGGTGGACCCCAACATCTCGCACCCGCTGCGCCAGAAAGAGGTGCTGAAGCGAATCCCAACTCTCCATGGGAGCCCGTTCACTGCTCACACATTCCAGTCAATCGTCTGGAAGTACGGACTGAAAGATGCGCGGGCTTACTGCTGGCGTGCGACTGAGGGGGTCCTGACGAAGTACTCCAATGACGTGGTCCCGTTCATTCAACGACTAACGGAGGCGGACGTGAAGGCCGCCTTAACCGACTACAATCGGCGAAGTGCAAAGGCACAACCGGCGCCGGCCCCCGCGGCGGCTGCCGCAACCGCGTCCTAACCCGGTCCATTCGCAGGTCATGTCGACCGGATGCTCGACCGGTCCTGGTGTAGCCCCCTACCTCCGGGATGGTCCACCATGAAGTGTCGAGTTGCACCCCCCGACTCTCAAAACCAGCTAGGAAAGTGGGAGTACGAGAAGTTCGCTGGGTTGGCCGATTGCTGAAGCATCTCGAGGGCTGGAAAGGATAGCGCAGGTGTACCCTGCTTCCATGCTTTACCCGCATGCCGGTCGGAGACTGAGGCACGTGAGCCGCACTATCGGAAAGTCATCCCAATCGATCCGCGTCGCCTCGCGGTCCTGAATCCGGGTAAGTAGGTCCGAGAGCGATGCGAGAAGGTCCCGCTCTGCCTCGGCGGCGGAAGCCGCATGCGACATGGCCTGAGGAAACCCCTCAATGATCCCCAGGAAGGACGGGGGATCCCCCTCCCGCTCTCGCACGTCCAGAATGCGCAGGCGAAACTCGAACACAGGCCGGTCCCCTCGGGGTTCAGTCCGCGCACTCCCGATCCGAGCGCGGCCGGGCCCGCGCCACGACGTCCCCGAACGACTGGCCGGCGTCCTGGTCGCGGAGCTTCGCGTGAAGCGCCCGCAGCGCGAGGACCTTCTGTTCGAGGTCCTCGAGGATGACGCGGTTCACGCGGGTCCGGAGCTGCGCGGCCGTCTCGCCGTCCTTCGCGTAGTCGGCGAACCCGCTCCGCGCGGACTCGAACTGGCCCGCGTTGAAGACGAGCTGGCCGGAGGCCCAGGGGCGCCCCGCCTCCGGGCTCGGCGACGCGTCGGCCTCGGTGTGGGCGGGGTCGTCCCCGAAGGGCGGGCTCCGGACCCTCTCCTCGTCCTGGTCGGCCAGGAGCACGGTCGCAGGAGTGAACCCGGGGACCGCGGCCATCTGCTCGCGTCGGGTGGGGGCGCGGCCGCCGTAGCTCCCGAAGTCGGGCGAGTGCTCGCGGAGGTACGCAGGGTACGGGCGCGGCGCACCGAAGTCAACTACGAGACGGATTGCGGGGTCGCGGGGGATTGCATGGCCGCACCCGCACGAGCACTTCCGCGGGAAGCGGTTTCCGGTTACGGTCCTCAGGCGGCTGGCGGTCTCGTTCGGCGCGGTCGACTCCTGGCGTGGGTGGTTGACGCTCTGCATCGCACGTCCCTCGCGAAGGCAGGGACGTGCGAGGCGGGTACTAGCGAAGCGGGAAAGGGCCGCGCGCGGCTTGCGTCCCTCCACGAACTTTGTAGATCTTCTCACCGGCGAGGGTGATGTTTCCGTAGAGCCCCCACCACGCCTTGCGTTCGATCGGGATCACGGCCGCAGCGAGCCTCTGGGCAAAATCTAGGCAAGCATCGTACGCCTCCGCCGTCAGCGGCGTGATGACGACTCCACGCCGTCCCTGGATAGAACACTCGAAAAATAGTGTGTCCGACTTTGTAAGTTCGGTCCGCTGTCGGGCGTCATGCAGGTAGAAATTCGACCGGGGGTCATGCCACGAATACGACCGTCGGCCCCCACGCGCACTAACGAGACGCAGACCGCGTCCTCCGAGTTCGAGAGTCGCGGGGTATGGCCGGAATTGGATGCAAAGCCAAATGACGAACGCGTCCGCGGCGGGAAGGACGAGCAAGTACCCGATCAGGCTGTCGTTCGCGCCCGAAACTGTGCGGCTCCAAAGGCCTAGCTGGGGGAGGTGATTGAGGATGCTCAACAGAGTAATGAGCACCATGAAGGCCACTAGACCGTACAACTCGAACCGGAGGTAGCGCAGGCGGCGGTTCTCGGGGGATGTCACCCCAGATAAATCGTATGTCTTGACGATCTCAGCTCCGGACACGCGACCCCTGCACAAGTATTGGGCCTCTCCCTTACTAACCCTGCCCAACGCACCGGAGAACGGACATGCCCTCGGTGACGTGTCTCGGAGCTGATCTGGCTACCTTACCCCTGCAAGCAAGTTCGCGGGAAGCGGTTGCCCGTGACGGTGCGGAGGCGGAAGGCTCCGTGGCTAGTGTCGTTCGGCGAAGGTCGTTGTTCGGCTGCGGCTCGCGGGTACTGGATCCTGGACGGCTGCATCGCTCGTTCCTCGCGAAGAGGGGAAGGAGCGATTCAGACCGGGTGTCCATGCCTTTCCAGCGACGCTTATTGGACCACGGTGGGTCGGGTCCTCCTGAATGAGTAGGTCCGACTCTTCGTCGCGTCCGCCTCGGGAATCAAGAGTGAGTCTCGGAGAGGACGAAGGGGTGGAACGTGTCCCTCCTCGAGCGGACTCGATGATGGAATCTCTCCGCGCGGTTGGTTACACTTTGGAAGCCGCAGTTGCTGACCTGGTGGACAACAGCGTTACGGCTGGGAGTCGGCACATCGTAGTCGAGTTTCGCTGGAACGGGTCCGACTCAACGATCATGGTCGCCGATGATGGCAGAGGAATGGATGAGCCAACACTCGTAGAAGCAATGAGGCCAGCGGGGCGCAATCCCCAATCGGAACGACCGCGAGGTGATCTAGGTCGCTTCGGATTGGGGTTGAAGACCGCTTCCCTGAGCCAGGGACGCCTCCTCACCGTGGTCTCTCGCGTAGCGCGCCACCCGCCCCACGGGCGTTACTGGGACCTCGACCTGCTGAAAGGACAAGGCGAATGGCTGCTACGGAAGGGGTCTCCCGAGTGTGCCCGACCATTTGTGGATCGGTTCGTCAACCCTGGCCACGGAACAATCGTTATCTGGCAAAAACTGGACAGGCTTCTTAACCCGCGAGCAGGCTTCGGCGATGAGGTCAGAGACCACTTCCTTCTGAGGGGGGTGGCAGTCAAGAAACACCTTGCGATGGTGTTTCATCGATTCCTTGAGGGGCCAAATGCGCTTTCGATTACTGTCAACGAGGACGCCGTAAAACCGTGGGATCCTTTTCTCAGGGTTCATCCTAAGACTCAGTGGCTCGAGAAGGAAGCGTACCAGATCTTCGGAAAGTCCCTCGAAGTGAGGCCCTACGTTCTTCCCTACCACTCCAACCTGACTCCAGAGCAACATTCCGACGCCGGTGGTGTCGCGGGCTGGAACGCGATGCAGGGCTTCTACGTCTACAGAGGAAGGCGTCTCCTAGTTGCGGGGGGCTACCTCGATCTGAAACTCCAGCAGGAGCCACACTACTCCCTGGCGAGAATCCAGCTGGACCTCCCGAATTCGATGGACAGTGACTGGCAGTTAGATGTCAAGAAGGCGACCGCGATTCCGCCCGCCTCTCTGCGACGGTCCTTGGAAAAGATTGCCGGAATCACCAGAAGGCAAGCGGCCGCGGTGTATCGACATCGTGGAAGGATCGTGCGACGAGAGCATGCCGGAAACGAAGAACTAGTCTGGCAGCTGCGTAAGAAGCAAGGCAAGAAATTTTTCATGATCAACCGACAGCACCCCGTTATTCATGACGCGATTTCCGGAGGCGGCGATACTGCACTGAAAATCCGACGAGTCCTGTCCGTAATAGAGCGATCCCTACCTCTCGAATCCATGGCCTTTCTCGTTCACGAGACTCCAGAGGAGTTCGCGACTGGAGCAGAACAGGCCGACGACGAAGAAATTGTCACTCAGGGATTGGCCCTCTACAAAATGTTCTGTGAGGAAGGGATGTCGCCGGAGGCTGCTAAGACCCGATTGCTGCTCATCGAGCCTTTTGGCGATTCTGCGCCACTCGTAGCTAGGATCGACGAACTACGAGAGGGAGCGGGATTGTGACCGCCGAGGATACGCTTCGGAAGACCGCAGATACCATTCTCAAACAGCGCTTTGGGCCAGGTAATCTCCCGGAGCCGCGGGACATCGAATCTGCCGTCGACAAGGCAAGCCGGACTCTTGCACGAATAATCCCCGAGTGCGGGTCGAAGGAAACCCGGCGACGCGTTGTCGAGATTCTACAAACGAACTGGAACGTCTACGTCGAGGATGCACGAATACTCGAACTCCGAGATAACGATCACCTCGAATGGCTCACTCAATCGATGGGCTTAGTCGACCCGAAGCGGGAGGCGATAAGCTGGCGCTTCTGGAAGAGGTATGTGAGCTACCTTGAAACCGAACGAGGACGACCTGAGGCTGTGACCACGAGCCTCGATAAAGCGACCACACAGATCCTCCGACGTCTCGAAGATCCGCAAAGGCCGGGGAAGTGGGATCGACGTGGCATGGTGGTCGGCTATGTCCAATCCGGCAAGACCGGCAACTACTCTGGGTTGATTTGCAAAGCGATTGACGCTGGGTACCGGCTCGTGATTGTTCTCGCTGGACTCCATGAGAACTTGCGTAGACAAACCCAGGTGCGCCTGGATTTGGAGGTTCGTGGACGTCAGACCCGTAATGTCTTCGAGAGCGAGCAATGGGTCGGAGCTGGAAAGGTTGACAGCTCTTTCACGCTCCGTTCTGTGACAACGTCTGCCATCGATTCGAAGAACGGCGATTTCAGCAGAGACATCGCTCAGCGCAGGGGCTTGCTGGAACTCGGAAGCGACTCCTCCTACATAGTCGTGAAGAAGAATGCTCGTATTCTGACTAATCTGACGGAGTGGCTGAAGTCGCTTCCTGAGTACCGAGCAGGGAAGGTCCGGGGTGTCCCACTTCTCGTCATCGATGATGAGTGTGATCTCGCCAGCATCAACACTCGTGAGGTTGACCTTGAGAAAGAAGAACAGGACATGACGGCAATCAATCGGCTGGTGCGCAAGCTTCTCAGCCAATTCGATCAGTCCGCATACGTGGGTTACACCGCCACCCCATTCGCGAACATCTTCATCCGTCCCGATAGTAGGGACATCAGCGTCGAAGAAGATCTCTTCCCACGGGACTTTATTGTCAGTCTAGAACCCCCGTCGAACTACGTAGGCCCTGCTGAGCTGTTTGGCCTGACCGGAGAAGCGCAGATTGATCTGGAAGCCCGAGAGGGCTTGAACCTGATCCGTGATGTCACCGATTCGAGAGACGCGTTTCCTCTTGGCCACAAGAAGGATTGGGACCCCAAGTCCTTGCCCGAGAGTCTCCGGGAAGCAATTCGTTGTTTCCTGCTGTCATGCGCAATTCGCTGGCAAAGGGGCCAGGCAAAGGAGCACAACACCATGCTCATTCATGTCTCGCGCTTCAACCTGGTGCAGGAGAAGATCGAACGGCTTGTTACCCAGGAATACGAGTCCATCAAGAATCGAATCGAGATGAACGACGGGGATCCGGGGAACAATCGTGCCCCGATCTTCGAGGATTTCCGGTCATTGTGGGAAAGAGAGTACGTCCCTACATCGCCGACGATTCCAACAGGGTACAAACAGCCGTTATGGAGAGAAATCCTGCCGCATTTGAAAAATGTCGGGACCCGTATCCAAATCGCTACTGTCAATGGACTCGCCGGTCAGGTTCTGAACTACGATGCAGAGACACATCCCCTCAACGTCATTGCGATTGGTGGGGACAAGTTCAGTCGTGGGTTCACTTTGGAGGGCCTGACAGTAAGCTACTACCTCCGTGCGACGAACATGTACGATACCCTCATGCAAATGGGGCGATGGTTTGGGTACAGAGACGGGTATCTGGATCTCTGTCGAATCTACACCACTCCTATCCTCCAAGATGCATACCAATTCATCGCTGGGGCTATAGAAGAGCTACGACGCGATTTTCGTCGCATGGAACTTGAGAATGCTCGTCCCCTCGACTTCGGCCACAAGGTTCGGCTAAGCCCTGCCCTCGCTCTCCAGGTCACTTCCCGCAATAAGAGCCGGTCTGCCCTTAAGTTTCGCACCACCCTCGACGGTCGACTCGCCCAGACTCTTGTCTTCCCGCTTGATCCCGATCGCCACACTAAGAATCTAGAGACGACGGGTCAATTTCTCACGAAACTTCAGACGGAGTATGGCGACCCTTCCTCCGATAGAGGGATCAGAAAGTGGGGCGGCGTCCCGGGCGAAGAAATTGTCCGATTCGTCGGAGAGTTTGACATCCACGGCCGTAACTCCTTCGACGTTGTGGAACTGTTGCCGAAGTTCATCGGAAACCGACTCGCCGCAGGTGAGCTGGTCAATTGGACTGTGGCCTTTGATACATTTCCAAAGTCGACTGGGATGCCCTTCATAGCAGCGGGGCAGATGGGACGAGCCGCGGTCCGCAAGAGGGGCCACAAGATCGCGTCCGATGGTAAATCGGTTCGTATCAAGGTGCTCACCACTCCCCAGCATGAAATGGTTGACCTCTCACGTGAGCAGATAGAGAAGGCGCTCACCGATTCTCGCAAGGAGTACGAAGAGGACCAAACCCGGACCGAGGGCCGACGTCGAAAGAGCCGTCACCCGCCGAAGATTCCTTATCCCGACATCATACGACAACAGCGATCGAAGAAGCAGGGGCTTCTCCTTGTGTATTTCATTGACCCCAAGAAAAGCTGGTCCCAGAACCTGCCAACTCCCGCTGTTGGCTTTGGAATCAGCTTCCCTAAGGCCGGAGGGGCCACTGAGGGTGTCGAGTATCTTGCCAACATAGTTACGATCTGGGAGGCGGGGCTTGACTGAATTCTCCACAATCTGGACTGAACTTGTAGAGGAGGCAGCCAACAAGTCGAGGGGACGAGTCGTTCGCCGAGTCGGCCCTGCCTCGGGGCCAGCGACGTTTCTCGCCGTCGACTGTGGCACACGGCGTCGGTCAATACTTGCTGAACTCCAGACGAACCTGTCGGAACTCCGTGGGTTCCCGGATTGGCGGGAGATGCGCCTCGCAATTCTTCGTGGGGGGAGTATCCACCGGCAGTGTTTGGGAATCGAACTTCAGTCGCCCGAGTTCACTGACGTTTTCTCCGCTATCGCTGAGGACCTCGTCAGAGAACTATGGGGTCTCAAAGACAACGCACAGAGGCTGAATCGACTGAGGGATAGGCTCCAGAAGTGGAACCGATTCATGAAGGAACACGGCCACCAGGGCCTCTCTGAGGATGAAGTCCGCGGATTATTCGCGGAGTTATGGGTGCTTCAAGAACACCTGATTCGAGAGCTGGGGGGTCGCCTAGCGCTCGAAGCATGGACCGGTCCGGACGCGAAGGCGCAGGATTTCGTGCGCGGACGTTTTGCCTTCGAGGTCAAGTCCACTGGTTACTCGCATCCAGAAGGAGTTGCGATTTCGAGCGAGGTTCAGCTGGATTCCAACCCGTGGAACGAACTCTGGCTGGACATTCTGCGGCTCGAAGACTCTGGATCGGGAGTCTCCCTGCCCGAGCTGGTCGATAGCCTGCGTGGAAGAGTAAGAGAAGACGCCGAAACGCTCCAAGAGTTCGAGCGAAAGCTGACTCGTGCAGGATACTTGGAGGAGTTCGCCAACCGGTATCAGCGACGCTACAACATGCTGCAAGAAGCTGTCTACAGGGTCGTCGATGGCTTTCCGCGGATCGTAAACCCTCCGCCAGGAGTTCACTCTGTTCGTTACCAACTATCAATCGCAGCAATCCAGAGATTCCGCGTAAGCGCAGAGACCGCGTTCACGGAATTCCGGGGGAAGCAGAAGTGACCGCGGAACTCGAGATAGGTCGATTCGTCGAGGACCTTCACCGCGATGTCCGGGCCTTGGCTACCGCCACGGGTGAGGGTGAAGCCGACGAGGCCGCCTTCACCGAACATATGATCGACTCTCTCCAAGAATTTGGTGAGCTCGACGAGGTCTCGGCCTGTCACTATGAGGCTAAAGGCGTCAAAGTAAGCGGATACGGAGTCAGCGAGGACGGCACCACGCTGGACCTGTTGGTGAGCGATTGTGACTGGGGGGACCCGCCCGGATCATTCTCGCAAGCCCGTGTGTTGCAGTCGATCCGGCGGGCTAGAGCGTTCTTCATACAATGTCTGAAGGGACTTCACGAGAAGCTGGAGGAAAGCGGGCCGGCTTACGACATGGCGGAGCACATTCACCAGCTGGGGGGCTCAATCACCCGAGTTCGCATCTTCGTATTCACGGATGGCATTTCCAAGAGTGAGAATGTTCCGGATGAGGAAGTTGACGGGGTCTTCTTCACCTATCAGGTCTGGGATGCGGAGCGACTCTTCCGCTGCCAAACGAGTGGAAAGAAGCGAGAGCCAATCGTCGTTGACTTTGCCAAACTCGGTGGCCCTATCCCAGTGCTCAGCTATGAGGAGAACAGCAAATACGATGCCTACCTCGCCATCGTTCCCGGAAAGGTCCTCGCGACCCTTTACGAAAAGTGGGGATCCCGACTTCTGGAACGAAATGTCCGGACTTTTCTCCAGGCTCGGGGGAAGGTAAACCGGGGCATCAGGGAGACGATTAGACAGGCCCCTGAGATGTTCTTCACCTACAACAATGGGATCTCCACAACCGCAGAAAACGCCGAGCTTATCGGGATGGGCCCGGGCCAGCGTGGAATCACCCAGCTAGACGACTTTCAGATAGTAAACGGCGGGCAGACTACCGCATCGATATTCAACACCTACTGGAAGGACAAAGCTGACCTGACAAACGTGAGTGTTGTCATGAAACTCACGGTGGTCAAGCGGCCAGAGCTGATGGAGGACGTCGTTCGAGATATCAGTCGCTACTCCAACACGCAGAACAACGTCAGCACAGCAGACTTCGAGTCCAACGATCCATTCCATCGGAGGATCGAGGAGCTCTCAAGGATCACTTGGGCTCCTGATCCGCAGGGGGGCAAAGGGCAGACTAGATGGTTTTACGAGAGAGCCCGAGGAGCGTATAACGACGAGCGAGCACGGCAGGGTACGCGAGCGCGTATCGAAGCCTGGGAAATCATTCACCCTCCGCGACAAAAGATTACAAAAACCGACCTCGCGAAATATGAGCACTCATGGCAGCAGTTGCCATACCTCGTAAGCCTCGGTGCTCAGAAGAACTTCGCTCACTTCAGTGTCAGGCTCAAGGAAGCGAGAGCCTCCGAACCGGATGAAGATTATTTCCGGGATTTGATCGGGAAGACTTTGCTCTTCAGAAAGGCGGATGCCACCATTGACCGGATGCAGCTGGGAGGGTACAAGGCTCAAGTCACTGCCTACACAGTTTCGTGGTTATCGCATCTGACGGCCCAGAGGATTGACCTGGACAGAATCTGGCAGTCGCAGGACCTCTCCCCCGCGCTTTATCAGGAAACTGTGCGGATTGCGAAACAGGTCTACGACTACCTCACTCACCCACCTGATGGACGCAACATCACAGAATGGTGCAAGGACCAGAAATGCTGGGATGGGCTAGTTGCAATCCCGTACACGATCGGCCCTGACCTCGTGGCAGAATTGCTAACCCGAGCCTCCGCTCAGAAGAGCATGGCTCACGACGCTGAGCAAGCAAATGAGGAACAGCAAGAGTTTGTCACGAAGGCATCCGCGATACCGGGAGAGGTGTGGCTGGAAATGTCCAGCTGGGCCAAGCTGACACAGAATCTCGAGTCTTGGCAACGGGGAATTATCTACACGGTCGGTAAGCGATTGGAGCGTAAGCAGACTATCACCTGGAAGCAGGCCAAACAGGCCCTGAAGGCTCGTGAGCAGGCACTTCAGAAGGGCTTCAAGCCGAAGAACACTGAGGACGCCAATTCGAAATAGACTTCCGGGATACCGGAGACGAGATTTCGGGAAGGAATCGCACTCGATTCGGCGGGTCCGGTCCTAATCAAGACCCGCCGCGTACTGACAAAGATCCTCGAACGGACACTGAGGGCAGCTCGGATGAGTTGGTCGACAAACCGCCGCACCAATGTCGATCAGAGCCAAGTAAGCGTTTCGTGATCCACCCGACGGTAAGAGCCGCTGGAGTTCCAATCGATATCGCGAGCTCCTCCGGGCCGAGTCGTTAATCGGCAGTCCTTCGAGTCGACCAACGATCCGTGTGATGTTCGTATCGAGCAAGACCGCCGGAAAGCCGAACGCAAAGCATCGAACCGCCTCGGAGATGTAGTCGCTGACGCCAGGTAAGGAGCGAAGAGATTCAGGGTCGGCGGGGATAGCACCGCCGAACCGCGACTCTATCTCGCGCGCCATCTCGAGCAGGAGGACCGTACGCCAGTGAAGCCCTAGAGCTTTCAGCAGTCCCCGGACCCGTGTGCCATTCCGAACAATGTCAGCGCAGCTAGGGAACTCTTCGATGAATTGGGCATAAACTGGCAGCGCCTGATCCGCTCTGGTCCGATGCAACAGAATCTCTGACATCAGAATCCTGTACGGGTCTCTGGTATCCCTCCACGGGAACTCTCGGCCGTGCGATACGTACCAAGCTTCGAGTCTCTCTCGGAAGTCGTCAGGCCGGATCCGATGCGTTGCTTGCTTCAATTCCGCGGGGGACCTACAGAAGTCCGTCTATCACGTTCGCCGCAGCCATAGAAAAAGCTGGGCTGACCGCGTCGACAACCATCTGATATCGCGGGGTCAGCCCCATTTCGGGCGGGAACCTGAACTTCCGCCCAAAGCCCATGAGGAGGAGCGCCTCCTTGACCGAAATGACTCGGGGCGGTTTTCGAGACCAGCCTGACGGGTGCATTGTGTAAGTCTTGACCACATTTCCAAAAGAGGGCGCGGGTTCATCCCAGTTGAGAATGTGCCACCCATACTTTCCGGTTGTGTAGTACTTCCGGTACTTCCTCATAGTCTTGAGCTTGGGGAACTCATGATCGGGAATAGATCCCTCCGCGACCGCACTCAAGTACCCGATTGCATCTCGGACAGTGCTTGCAGTTCGAACCTGCCCCCTGAGGCCTTCGAAGAACTTGGTCGGGTCACCATTTCGGGTCCCGAATAGGATCATTCTCTGACGTGATGTGGGGGCCCCATAATCGCTGTACCGGACGATTTGTGATTCGAACTTGTAACCAGAGGACTTCAGGACTGCAGCAAGCCTTTCCGCGGTCTTTCTTGCGGGCGGCACATTCTCCAGGAGATACATTTTGGGGCGGTTCTTCTTGACATGCAGAAAGAAACGACCGAGAAGATCGAAATCGTCATGCAAAACGTCCCTTCGAACCACATTGATTGAGGACCAAGGCTTGCAGGGGGGCCCCCCCACGATCAGATCATACCCACCGTTCACAACGGTTCTTGACAGGTCGGCGGTTACGGCCTCGCCCGTTCTGTTCCACTTGAAAACCTCCGGAACAGCCGGGTTTAGATCGACGGGAGTGACATTGTATCCCAGCTTTCTGAATCCGGACGAAAGGCCTCCGATACCACAGAAGAGGTCCAGCACGTCCGGAGTCGCCATCGCGCCCGTCCGTAATCGCCAGGCCACGGTGGCCTATCTTGCTTGTTCTCCTTCTACACCGCTAGGCGATAGGTCAGCCGACCGGCGTCCCGAACCACAACGGTGTCCGAATGTCAGGCCCTCCTTCGGTGCCTTGGGCACACGCACCGCGCGTAAGAAAGAGGTGCCCCGGGGCCGAAGGGGTTAGCTCCGCTCGGAGGAGGACCGCGCGTCCTCGGAGTACATGGGTTTAGCGAGCCGGGCGTACGAGCGTTCCGCTACCTTCCCGGGCCCTTACTCCCCCCCGATTGATTGGGTACGGTTGTGTCCGAATGGATCGCCCGAGTCTACAAGATCGGCAAAGTCAACCGAGTCGTGGTCGAGGGCCTCCTCCAATTCGAGGTCAAATGCCAGGATGGAGTTGAGGAGCGAACCGCGTGCGCGATCCTCGACAGGCTCCGGATGGCCCACCCGACGCGGGCGAAGCCCTGGGCGGATCCGACCGCAGAGCGGGTCATGGAGTTCGAGGTCCAGGTCGCCCCGATTGCGACGAGGCGGCCTTGACCGGAATCTTCCGGTCTGCCTATCTCGAGACCGATGCCTCGGTGGACACGCGTAGGGTTGAGAGAGGGCAGGATCGTCCCCTTTACCCTGCGGGCGCGGGAATCATCCTCCGCGACATCACCCTTCGTCCCCTACTGCACAAGTCCATGCCCCTGGGCTTGGTCCGCGGCCCATTTCACGCGGAGTTCCTGGCGCTAGTCCGAGGGTTGGAGGAGGCGGCTGAGTTGGGCGTTCAGGGCGTGTGGGTGACCAGCGACAACCTACCCCTTGTCAGCATAGTCCGCGACGGAGGGGGAAAACTGAAACCCGAGGTCCTGGCCATCCAAGTCGAGTTCGAGATGGTGCGGAGCCGGTTCCGCTTCGTGACGCTCCGCTGGTCGCCCGGGGCGCACCGCGGGCTAAAGTTCGGTGGCCCCTCGGCCGACAGGCTGGCCCGGGCGGCCCTTGGGCTCCCAAAGCGAAGATGAGAATTGGATCGGTGAATTTGCGAATTGGTCGACGTACTTCTGGCCCAGCCGACGGCAACTCCCCCGGCTGCCCTGGATGGCCCCTGACCCATTGGGGCCAGTGAATCGGGCTGGGGCGGGCAAAAGGACCCCCTACGTGTGGGCCGGGCAGGGGGATTGAGGGAAGTAGAAACAGGCCCCGGGTTGCCCTGGGGCGGGAGGGGGGACAGCCTAGCCATCTATTCGATTCGTTGGAGGGTCGAAAGCGGATGGTCGCAAAGGCGTTCGGCAAAGGCTTGAAACGAACGACGGCGCCATCCCGGGGGTGGCTCCTGAGGTGTTGCCACCGACTGAGCTTTGGCGGCCCCATGGTTTGCTCGGCACAGTCAGGCAATTCGAGTGAGGTCCTGGATTGTGGTGGTTCTCGGAGTGATAATAGTGGAAGGCCGGTGGAGGACCGGCCCTCCGAAAGGGTTAGCTCACTCGGGGTGGGAGAGAGGTCGATCGGAGGCGGTCGGCGTATTCGCGGTTGAGTCGTTCGAGATCGGCGTGACCGAGCGCGCAATGGTCCCCCGGGCCCAAAACGGCAAAAGTACTGACGGATAGCCCCGAGCGGATTCGAACCGCTGTCGCCGGCTCCAAAGGCCAGCATGCTTGGCCACTACACCACGGGGCTGCGGTGGGACCACCAACATTCCGTCCTAAAGACTCTACGACCCGACCCGCGGATTGAGGACCGTCCGGCGAACCTCTAGCCGCCCTCAAGCGGGGAGTAAGTCCAACGACCGGAACCGGCGGGAGCACGATGCGAACCGCCGGTTTCGATATCTGCTCCACATTGTTCACTCGGCGATGCGTCGAACGAAGATTCTTGCGACGGTCGGTCCCGCGACCCAATCCGCCGACCAAATGGTGGCCCTCATTGCGGCGGGTGCCGACGCACTCCGGCTGAACCTGGCGCACGGCCCGCCCGAAACGCACGTGGCCTATCTTCGAACGATGCACGCCGCGGCCCGGCAAGCCGGGCGCGAGGTCGCGATCGTCGCGGACGTCCCCGGTCCGAAGGTACGTATCGGCCCGTTGACCGATGGGGAAATCCGGCTCTCGGTGGGCGAGGTCTGGACCTTTGATTCTGATCCCACCCCGGGCGACGCCCGTCGTGTCCAGATCGTTCTCCCCTCCTTGCGGGGCGCGGCCAAGCCCGACGACCCGATTTTGCTGGGCGACGGGAGCGTCGAGCTCCGGGTGAAGTCGTCCGGTGCGGGTTCCATCCAGGCTCAGGTCGTGAACGGGGGGACCGTGCGGTCCCGCGCGGGGGCGTACCTTCCCCACGCCCGCCTGAACGCCGCCGCCTTCGATTCGGACGACCGAAAGCGGGCCGCGATCGCCCTCGCGGAGGGGATCGACTTTCTCGCCCTCTCCTTCGTCCGCGACTCGGTGGACGTCGTCGCAGCGCGCCGTTGGCTTGACAAGCAGCCCGAAGGAAAGGAGGTAGGGATCATCGCCAAGATCGAGCGGGCGGAGGCGCTCAAGGGGATTGACGGAATCCTCTCGGACTCGGACGGGATCATGGTCGCACGCGGGGACCTCGGCATCGAGGTTCCGCTCGAGCGCCTCGCCTTGGAGCAGAAGGAGCTCATTGGCCGGGCGAACGCGGCCGGCCGTTTCGCGATCGTCGCGACCCAGGTCCTCCTCAGCATGGTCGACAGTCCTCGTCCGACCCGGGCGGAGGCGACGGACGTCGCGAACGCCGTACTGGACGGCGCCGACGCCCTCATGCTCAGCGAGGAAAGCACCGTGGGCCACTACCCGGTCGAGGCGGTGCAGTGGCTCGACCGGATCGCGCGGACCACCGAGGGCGCGTTCGACCCCCGGCGGACCCGCGAGCTGGTCCGGGCGTTCTCCTCCGACCCGGCGACCCTGCCCGAGCGCTCGGTCGCCGCGGCGGCGGTCGCCCTCGCCGAGGGGGTCCACGCGAGCATCATCGTGACCCCGACGCACAGCGGCAAGACGGCCCGGCTCATCGCGGGACTGCGGCCCAGCTGCCCCGTGGTGGCCTTGACCCGGCGCTCCGTGGTCCGACGTCACCTGGCTCTCGTCCGCGGCGTCGACGCCCGCCCTTCCCCGACCCAAGGGAAGATCATGGACCTGCGCCACCAGGCGATCGAGCTGGCACGCACCTCCGGACTCGCCCAACTTGGTCCGGTCGTGCTGACGCTCGGCTTCCCGGTCGACGGGCGCCCGACGAACCTGGTCACGCTGGTCGATCCGTCCGAAGGGCCGGAGCCGGCGGGGCACTCGTAGCGAGGTCCGGCCCCGGCGGGGAGAGGTGCCCCCGCACGAACAGGAGCAGGGGCAACGTACCGAGCCCCACTCCGCCGGCGAGGAGCCAGGCGTCGGTGAACCCAACGTACGTGGCGACGTACGCGAACGCCACGGCGAGGCCGCTCCCGGCGAAGATCTGGATCGAATTGAGGAGTCCGAGCCCGAGAGCGAACCCCTCCCCTCCGGTTTCGGGAAGGTAGGAGGGCAGGAGGTACATGATGGCGAACGTGGCCCCGTCGAGGAATCCGAGGGCGGCGAACACTCCGACGAGCTCTCCGAGGGTCGCGAAGGGGATCAGCAGCACCGCCACGCCCGCGGAGGCGCCGAAGACGACCAGCAGGCCCCGCATGTCGCGCTGGCGTTCACCGAGCCAGCCGCCGAGGGGTCCGCCGACGATCTCCACGGCGATCATGATCGTCGGCAGCCCGGCGGCGAGAGCCAGGCTCCACGCGGGATGCACGGTATGGGCGAACTGGACGAAGTACTGGGCCGCGATGTAGAACGCCGACCACAAGCCCACGTACGACAGGGAGAGCGCCCACAGGTCCCGCGACCGGAGGATCGGCCGACTCGCTCGCCAGAGCTCGCTCACGGTGCGACGGCTCGGGGTCGCCGCGGTGATCGGGAGTATGAGGGGGGCGATCGCGGTCGCGGCAAGGAGCGCGATCCCGCCGATGGCGAGGGCCCAACTCCATCCGAGTGCCTCTCCCACGAACGCCCCCGCGAACAGGCCCACGCCCGAACCGATGCTGAACCCGGCGTTGTAGATCCCCACGACGGGGCCCCGCGACCCCACGGGGTAGTACGACGTGACCAGTCCGAGGGCGGGGGCGAAGAAGAACGCCGCCCCCGCGCCGGCCCCGAACCGGAGGATCGCGAGCACGATCCAGTCGGGAGAGAACGCGGACGCGAGGCAGAACACCCCCATGATGGCGAGCGCGGCGATCGAGACGGTGCGGTTGCCCCACCGGAGGGCGGCCATTCCCGCAGGCAGCTGGAAGACCCCCGCCCCGGCGAGGAACGCCCCGAGCACGACCCCGAGCTGGGGGGTCGTCGCTCCCAGCGCGCTTCCGACCAGCGGGAGCACTGCGCCGACGTTGTACCAGTTGAACGCGTACACCGAGCGGGCGAGCAGAAGGGTCGCGGCCGCGTTTCGTCGGGCCGCCGGCGTGAGGGCCGTCAGGGCCCCCTCGACGGTAGGTCCCCGTGCGTCTCGAAGAATCGAAGGAACCCCTTCGCCGCCAGGTCGTACCCCGAGACGAGCGATTCGCGCTCCGCCTGAGAAGGGGATACCCCCTCGGCAGCGAGCGTGCGCGCGTCGTGCTCCTCGAGACGGCGCGCCACGAACTCCGGGTCCGGGTTCTCCCGCGCGGCCTCGAGCGCGACGTCCCTCCAATCGGTCACGATCGTGCGATACCGCGCGAGGTCCGCCGGCCCGTCGGTGCTCGGTCCGAAGTGGCTGAAGAGGACGAACCGGGGGTCCCGGCTCCGCATGGTCTCGACACTCGAGAACAACAGGTCGAGATCGAGGTCCGGCGGCGGGACTGCGGGCCGGAGGTGAGGGCTCTGCTCGAGGCGGACCCCAGCGCTGTCGCCGGTGAAGACCCCCCGCAAGCGGGTATCGAAGAAGGAGAGGTGGTGCTTCGCATGCCCCGGGGTGGCCATCACCTCGAGGTCGCCTCCCACGAGCGGGAACCGCTCTCCGCCGTGGAGGGGATGGATACGGGCCGCCGGGGTCGGCTCGATCGGACCCCACAGCGGGTCGGCGGCGGCGCCCCAGGCGCGGCGCGCGCTCGCGATGAGGCGGGTCGGGTCGACGAGATGAGGGACCCCGAGCTCATGGGCATAGAACTCGGCGCGGGGGAGTGCGTCGGCGAGCGCCCCCACGCCCCCCGCGTGGTCGAGGTGGATGTGGGTCACGAACACGCGTCTGACCTCCCCAGGTGTTACGCCGGCCTTTCGCAGTCCGTCGAGCAGGGCCGTCCGGCACGTCGTGGGTCCGGTCTCTAGGAGGGTCCATCCGTCCTCCGCCGGGAGGAGGTACGCCGCGACCAGCCCCTCGGTATCCCGGAAATCTAGGTCCAGGAGGAGTCGTCCCTCCCCCAGCTCCCGCACCTCGGGTCCGGCCACGGTACGTCCTCAACCGCCGAACGGCAGGAAGCCGTAGTAGAGGGCCAATCCGCTCAGGGCGGCGAGCGCGCCCGCGATCACGAGGGCGATCGCCCAGACACCGGAGTTCCACGTGAGGACCTTCCTACCGTCCAGCGGCCCGAACGGGATCAGGTTGAACGTCGCGAACCATCCGTTGATGAAGGCGAGGAAGATCAGCCAGAACGCGGCGGCCGGCGCCACGTAGATCGCGGCGACGGCCCCGGCGTAGAACGCAATCGAGAACACCATGTTGATGGTCGGTCCGGCCAGGGCCGTGCGGCCCCAGTCGTCCCGATTCCCCATTCCTCCGATCACGGTGGCGCCGGGTGCGGCGAACAGGAAACCGAAGAACGCGGTCACGATCGAGAAAAGCAGCCAGGCGGGCGACATCCGAAACTCGGCCCAGAACCCGCGCCGCTGGGCCGAGATCTTGTGCGCCATCTCGTGGGCGACGAATCCGGTGAGTGCGGCCGCTGCGGCCACGAGGACGACCTCGAGCACCACCCCGACATCGCCGCTGCCGAGGAGGGTGAGCCCTCCACCGGAGAGTACGATGGTCAGGTCGAGCGTAAGGACAACGAACGCGATCGCCAGGTCCCGCAGCTCATGGGGGGACGTCGAGACCCGCCCCACGGCGGGTTGGGCGTAGACCGAACGTGCCGTAGTTGGGGCATACGTGTACGCGTAGCTCGAACCGGGGTTCATGCGCTGACCTCGAGATCGCCGAGCGGACGCACCGGCATGGGGGGCTGCCAATTCTCCCCGGAAAACAGGTGGCGCAGCAGGTCCACCCCATCGGCAAGTCGGGGACCGGGCCGGCTGAAGTATGCCTCGTCCGCAACGAACGTTCCGAGCGGTGGGGCGAGGGACTCGAGCGCCGTTCGGAGGGCCCCGTTGTTGAGTTCCTCCCGCGTCCGCTCCACGGAGAAGCTGCAGGGGCTCACGACGACGAGGTCCGGACGCTCGGCCTGAAGCTGAGGCCATCCGACCCGTACTCCAGGGGCCCCGCTCGTCACGCCAACGGGTCGCCCGCCCGCGGCGGAGACCATTTCGGGACTCCACAGGCCGGCCAGGATCGGGGGGTCCAACCACTCCAAGACCGCGACCCGGGGCGAGGTGGACGATTCCCGCCGCTCAGAACGTGCGCGCAACTCCCGGGCAAGGCGCGCGCCCGCCCCCGGATCCCCGAGCGCGGATCCGACCGTGTCGACAGTGTTCCACACGTCGCCGAGCGAACGTGGGGTGAGCGAAACGACCGAGGGTTGGATACCCGCGCGCGCGCACGCCTCCTCGACCTCCGGGCCGGTGACCGAGCAGACCCCGCACAGGTCCTGGGTCAGGAGGAGGTCCGGCTGGAGCTCCCGGAGGAGGTCGGCGTCGAGCGTGTACAGGCTCTCCCCCCGGCCCCGGGCGGCGGTGACCCGAGCGTCGATCGTGGAAGAGGGGGCCGCCGAATCCCACGTCCGCGGGGACATGACGACCGGCAGGGAACGGGCGGGCGCCGGGTAGTCGCATTCGGCGCTCCGACCGACGAGCTCCCGGCCGTGCCCGAGAGCGAACACGATCTCCGTGGCACTGGGGAGGACCGAAACGACCCGCATCTGTCCCCTGAATGCCCCTCGACGGAGGGGAGGGCTACTTACGTTTTCGGGCAGCGGGTCGCCGGGTCGGGGGTGCGCGCGCCTTCGACGTGCCGGCGCGGGGCCGCTTCAGGGCCGGGACGGGGACTGCTTTCTGACGCGGGGCCCTACCGCGACGAGCCGGCGCGGGTCCCGGAGCCGGTGGATTTCCCCGGGGGGTCGGGGGCGGCAATCCCAGGTGTTGGGAGAGGATCGTTTCCCGTTCGAACGGTAGGCCGAGCGCACGAGCTTCCGCAAGCTCCCTCGCACCCTCCTTCTCGAGCCCGAGCTTCGATTTGGCGGCTCCGAGCAGGAACCGGAGCTGGGCATCCTCCGGTGTGCGCGCGAGCAACGCCTCGATCTCGATCCGGGCGCCGGCCCAATCGTTGAGGTCGACGAGGGCCGCCACGAGGTGGGCTCGGACCTCCAGCCGTGCTTGGTCCTCCGCGAGGAGCAACCGATAGACCTCGATCTCGTCCTGGGGGCGGGCGCGGGCACCGTACGACGCCGCCAGTCCAAGGCGCGCCTCCACATCGTCCGGACGGTTCACCAGAACGTCAAGGAACGTCCGCTCCGCGTCGTCGACCAGGCCGAGGCCCAGCAGGGCGCGACCGAGCCCGATCCGGGCCGGCACGTACTCCGGCTTCAGCGTCGAGGCCTGACGGTAGAATCGCAGGGCAAGCGCCGGGACCCCCCAGTCGAGCCAGGTCCGCGCTCGGGACATCACCTGGTCGAGCTGCTGGGCACTCGGGAGGAGGCGCCGGGGGCGTGCCGAAGCGGGCCGGGGCTCCTGCCCGAGGAAGGTTTCGAGACCGAGCTGGCGGGCGAGCTCCCCGAACCGGTTCGACTCGACCACCGTCCCACCGCGTCGGACGACCTCTTCGCCGATCGCGAGCGGTAGCCGACCGGGGGTGAGGACGACCAGGTGAACGGGGATCTCGTCCCCTTCGCCGAAGAAGCGCCGTACCGTTTCGAGCGAGACCCGGTCCGGATCCTCAAGGAACGCAAAGAGGAACCCGTCTCCCGTTCGGATCGTCAGGCCCTCGGGGACCGGTCGGGCGGCGTCGAGCCGTTGCCCCATCGCCTCGAGGAGGCCGCTCGCGAGGTCCACGAAGGTTGCGCTCGCCATCGACCGTTCCACACGCCGGGTGTGTTAAATATGATGGCCGTCAAGCGGCAAGACGCCGTGAACCTCGCCGACCTCTTCCGGTACGTCCCGTCGCTCGAGGTCGAACTCCGAAGACAGTACTCGGCGGCCCGGCGGGCCGCTCCGCCCTCGCTCCGCGGATACGTCGATGTCAACCGGGAGTTCACGCTCCGGGGCGGGAAGCGGTTCCGGGCCATCCTGGTCCTCGCGGGCTACCACCTCGCGACCGGCCGCGCGCCGCGACCCGCGCTCACGGCCGCCGCCGCGCTCGAGCACTTCCAGAGTTGGATGCTGATCCACGACGACATCATCGACCATGCCGAGGAGCGGCGGGGGGGCCCCGCGGTGCACCGCCTGGTCGCGGCCGACCACCGGAAGCTCCGGCGCGAGGGCTCCAGCGAGGACTACGGCATGGGGATCGGGATCACGCTTGGCGACCTCGAGGAACCGTTCACGGTCGAAGGGATCCTGGGAACCGTAGGCACCCCCGCCGCGCGCCTCGCCGCCCTGTCCGAGTACGTCCGGATGACTCGGCTCACGGCCTACGGCCAGCTCCTCGATATTCGGAACGGCACGCTCCCACCGGCCGAAGTGAGCGAGCGGGACGTCCTTGACGTCCACCGGCTCAAGTCCGCGATCTACACGGTCGTCTCCCCCCTGCGGATCGGGGCCCTGTTGGGGGGCCGCCGTCCGAAGGACCTCCAGGATCTCGAAGCCGTCGGGACCGACCTTGGGGTCGCATTCCAGTTGAGGGACGACGTACTCGGTGCGGGGTTCGATGCCGACGAATCCGGGAAGAGCGCGAACGACCTGCCGGAAGGCAAGCGGACCCTCCTGGTGGTTCGGGCGTGGGAAAAGGGGTCGTCCGAGGACCGCTCCCGACTCCAGCGGGTGCTCGGCCATGCCCAGGCCGCTCCCGAGGACGTCGAGCGGGCCCGCGAGGTCATCCGGACGACCGGGAGCCTCGCCTATTCCGAGTCGCGGATCGCCCAACTGACCGCCCGGGCATACGCGCGGCTCGATTCGAGCCGCCAGATCCCACCGCGCGCAAAACCGCTCCTCC
>Ga0187871_10000972_pt1 | contig 25815 bp, 17 predicted proteins | sample June2016WEW_16_1_FD_132988 | JGI IMG/M metagenome (GOLD analysis project Ga0187871, IMG submission 132988) | Peatland microbial communities from SPRUCE experiment site at the Marcell Experimental Forest, Minnesota, USA - June2016WEW_16_10 | ecosystem: Environmental > Terrestrial > Soil >...
ATTACGGCGAAGTGACGATCGGCGCGCGCCGTTACCTGGTGCCCTCGCATTCGAGCGCCTATGTCCGCATCGGCCGATACGAATCGCGCGACGAAATCGAATATCGGAACTACCGCAAGTTCAGCAGCGACGCCGCCATCAACTTTGCCGAAGATGCCGGAGACCGCCGAAAATAGGGCGTCCACCGCGGGAGTTACAATGTTCGGTGGCTTCCAACCTGGCCTTCGTCGCGCTTGTGTTACCGGCGCTGCTCTCAGCCGCCGCCGTGAACGGCGTCGTGAAGGACCCTAGCGGCGCGGCGATCCCCAGCGCCGGCGTGATCCTGAAAAGTTCCGAAACCGCCCTGACGCAGAACGCAATCACCGATTCGCAGGGCCATTTTGAGTTTGCGGATCTCGACCCGGGTCAGTACGTGATCTCCGTCCAACACGATGGCTTCGAGGATGCCGCAAAACAGATCGACGTGGCCGCCGAGCCGGTAACGATCGCCTTTACCATGAAGATCGCCGTAGAGCGGACTGTCGTGGAGGTGGGCGGCCAGCGTTCGCTATTCGCGAATTCGGATCCGAACTATGTCGCGCTGCGCAACGCCGGACCCGGTGCGGCTCTGCGCGTGGCCAACCTGCAACTGAAACGCGATAACGCTACCTTCACTTTCGCCTCCGGGCAGTTCAGCTTTCTGCCGCCCGTGTTGGGCCGCGTGGTAGCGGGCGTCTTCACCGGCGAAGGCGCCTTTCACCTGGAACCCGCCGTCCCCGTGGAGCGTACCTATTTGCGCCGGATTTCCGGCGCGGAAAACGTGGATGAATCCTTCCGTTCAGCCGTCTTCTGGTTTACAGACGGCACATACGACGAGATCAAGCGCCAGGCGGAGGCCACGGACCAGGCATCCCAGGGCGGCAATGCGTGGCACGAATTCAGGGTCCGTGCGCGCCATCGCACGGAGACACCTCGCAGCATGCTGGAGTATTGGCTGCAGGACGAAGACATCGCCAACCACGAGGCCGAAGTCCTGGGCGAACTCTACAATCCGAAAGAGGCCGGATCGTTTCGCGCTTTCATCCACGGCGACAAGCATTCCGACTTGCGCTTCATATTGAATTCCCGGGGCGCCATGCCTTTTTTGCCTTCTCCGGAGGAAGTCGCCGTTATCAATTTCGACCCGGGCGGCTCCCAGGACGGCATTTGGTACCTGACGCATTTCGCGGAAGAGTGGAAGGCCGGCACCGCCAGTTCCACGGAGAATCGCCATACGGTGGCGGCAGAACACTATAAGATCGAGACCGCCATCGGCAAGAACGATCGCTTATCGGCCACTTGCGTCCTGCAACTGAAGGCGCTGCTCGATGGCGTGCGCGTCATCGGCTTCGGGTTGCTTCCACGGCTGCGCGTTATCCGGGTCACTTACAACGACAAGGAAATCTCGTTCATCCAGGAAAGCCGCAAGGAAGATGGATCGTTTTATGCGATCATGCCCGAAGCCCTGGCCGCCGGCCGTAGTTATACCCTCGGCATCGAATACGAGGGCGATCAAGTCGTCCAGAAGGAAGGCTCCGGCAACTTCTCGGTGGGCGCGCGCACCAGTTGGTACCCCAGCTTGAACGCCTTCGCGGACCGCGCGACCTATGACCTGACCTTTAAAGTCCCCAGGCAATACACGCTGGTGGGTGTAGGAAAGCTGGACAAAGAGTGGCGGGAAGACGACTACGAGGCGTCGCACTGGGTGTCGGACGTCCCCCTGGCGGTGGCCGGGTTCAATTATGGTCTATTCAAGAAGAAGTCGGTGCACGACGACACCACGAACTACGATATAGAAGCTTACGCCACGGCGGAGACGCCGGCTTACCTGCGCCGCTACGCCCGAAACATGAGTCTGAGCCCCAGCGCCATGGCGGAGAGCGCCATGATCGACGCGCAAAACGCCATTCGCTGCTTTCAACTGTGGTTCGGCGCCGCGCCGTACGGACGCATCGCGGTGACCGAGCAGCCGGCGTTCAATTACGGCCAGTCGTGGCCTACGCTGGTCTATTTGCCGATCAGCGCGTTCTTCGATAGTACCCAGCGCTGGATGCTGTTGGGAGGCAACGCCTTCCGCTTCGCGGAGTTCATCCAGGAAGTGACCCCGCACGAAGTGGCGCACCAATGGTGGGGCCACATGGTCGGCTGGGCATCCTATCACGACCAATGGCTGTCGGAAGGTTTCGCCGATTTCTCGGCCGGCTTGTTCCTGCAACAGACCGAGCACGATCCCGGCAAATTCCTGAAGTTTTGGGACCGGGCGCGCGAGACCATCATGGCCAAGAACAACTTTGGCATCCGCCCAAACGACGCCGGACCCTTGTGGATGGGCCTTCGATTGAATACCTTCCGGAATGGCGCGGCCTACAATCGCCTGGTCTACCCCAAGGGCGGTTTTGTGCTGCACATGCTGCGATACTTAATGTACGAACGCGACACAGGAGACCGGGACTTCATCGCCATGATTCACGACTTTGTGGCCACGTATCTGAATCGGAATGCTTCCACGGAATCGTTCAAATCGGTCGTGGAGAAGCACATGAAACCCGCTATCGACCTGGAGAGAAACGGCAAAATGGATTGGTTTTTCCGGCAATGGGTTTATGGCACCGAAGTACCTAGCTACCGCATGGAGTATTCGCTAGCGCCGGAGCCGGACGGCAAATTCATGTTTACCGCCAAAGTTACACAAAGCGGCGTCTCTTCCCGGTTCGTGATGGGAGTGCCGATTTACTTCGATTTCGATGGGCACGTGGTGCGCGCCGGTTCCGTCGCGCTGCTCGGCAATATGACATCGAGCGAGATCAAGCTGCGTTTGCCCAAGAGGCCCAAGCACGTGTTATTGAACGCGAATCATGATGTGTTGGCCGCGGAAACCATAGTCAAGGAGATGTAAGAAGTGCTAACCCGAAGAGAATGGCTCCAACTTGCCGCTGTCTCCCCGGTGATCGCGGCCGGAGGTAGTTCCGCGCCGCTGGCGCTCTTCGATTACTCCCAGGTGGAACTTCTGGACAGTCACCTGCGCCGCCAGTTCGATACCAACCATGACTTTTTCCTGCATCTGGACTCCGACCGGATGTTGAAGATCTACCGGCAGCGCGTGGGCATGCCCGCGCCGGGCGCGGACATGGGCGGATGGTACGACGACTTCTGTCCCGGCGCGCACTTCGGCCAGTATTTGTCGGCACTGGCGCGATTCGCGGGCGCGACGCAGTCCGCAGCGACGCGCGCCAAAGTGCAGGGCCTGGTCCGCGGCTATGCCGGAACGCTGGACCCCTCGGGCAAGTTCTTCGTGGACCTGCGCTATCCCGGATACACCTACGACAAGCTGGTCTGCGGTTTGCTGGATGCACATTCCTACGCAGGCGACGGAACCGCGCTGGATGTCTTGGCCGCCACCACGAAGGCCGCCCTGCCGCACATGGCGGACCGTGCCCTGACTTCCGAAGAGATGCACCAGCGTCCGCACAAGGACGAAACCTATACGTGGGACGAGACCTACACCTTCGCCGAGAACCTCTTTATCGCGTTCGACCGGACGGGCGATCGTCGGTATTTCGACTTGGGGAAGCGCTATTTGCTGGATAAGGGCTTCTTCGATCCCCTGGCCGAAGGGAAGAACGTGCTGCCTGGACTGCACGCTTACAGCCACGTGAATGCGCTGAGCTCAGGCATGCAAGGATACCTGAAGCTGGGAGACGCCAAATATTTCCGCGCGGTCACCAACGCGGTGGACATGATTCTGAAAGATCAAAGCTACGCGACCGGCGGCTGGGGCCCCAACGAAGCATTCGTTGAGCCGGGCAAGGGCGAATTGGGAGAAATGCTGCGCTCGAGTCACAGGCATTTCGAATCGGGTTGCGGCGCCTACGCGCATTTCAAGTTGATGCGCTATCTGCTCGCCCTCACCCGCGAGTCGCGCTACGGCGACAGCATGGAGCGCCTGCTCTACAACGTGGCTCTGGGTATCATGCCCATCCTCGAAGACGGCTCCACGTTCTATTACTCGGACTATCATGCTTCCGCGCGCAAGAGCTATGACCGTATCATTCCGGATGCGCAGTACCGATGGGATAAGGATGACAAGTGGCCATGCTGCTCGGGAACGTTTCCGCAGCTTGCGGCGGATTATGGCATCAGTTCCTATCTTCGCTCGCGGGATGGCATCTATGTCAACCTCTATGTGCCCTCGCGCGTCACTTGGAAGCAAGGCGCCATGCGCTGTTCGATGCAGCAGCAAACGGACTATCCGGCGGCCAGCCAGGTCACCCTCACGTGGAACGTACCACCGGCGCATGACTTCACGGTTTACCTGCGGATTCCGGCGTGGGCGGGAAAGTCCACCAACGTTTCCGTGAACGGCCATCGCGTGCGGACCGATCTGGCGCCAGGCTTTTTTCCGCTGCGCAGGCAATGGAAAACGGGCGACAAGATCGAACTGGAGATCGACCAGCCGATGCGCTCCGAGCCGGTCGACGCCCAAACGCCCGATCGCGTCGCGCTACTGCGCGGACCCCAGGTGATGTTCGCGCTGGCGCCCACGCCGCCCAGCCTTTCCCGCCGCCAGTTGACCGCCCCGCGGATCGATGTGGGAGACATCCAGTTACGCCCGTTCGGCGAAATCCACGATGAAGTCTATCAGACCTATTGGAATGTCACTGGATAACCGCGCGGAACGTTTCGAGCGCAAGTTTCTCGGGATTCAGATCCGTCCGATTGCATAGCACCACGATGGTCGTCCGGTCTGCCGTGAAACGCTCGATCGCGGTGCGGAATCCCATCGTGCTGCCGGTATGCCACATGCGCGGGCGTCCTTCAAACGCATCGAGAAACCACCCGAAGCCGTAGGCCACCGGCTGGCCCGGGTGCAGATTGTCGTCGTTGGGACTTACCGGCCACTTCGGCTCGGACCCATCGTTCAATTTCACCGGAGTCAACGCAGGACGCATCTCGGCCTCGCTCAACAGCGTGTGGCTTTCAAGCGCGCCATCCCACTTAGCCAGATCCTGGAGGTTCGAGTAGATGCCGCCATCGCCCTGGGTCGCCGAAGTCGAACTCTGGTCCGTTTCGACGAACCGCTCACCCTCCTTCGTATGCCCATAGGCGCGATGCGGAACACTATTCCGCCCCTTGACATAAACCAGCGTGCGGCGCATGCCTAGCGGCTGAAAGATGCGCGTGCGCAAGAACTCGCCGAACGGCTCGCCGGAGACCTTCCCGGCAATCAGTCCCAGCACCACATAGCCCGAATTGCTGTAGGCCCAACTCGTGCCCGCGGGAAACTTGCCGGCGGTTTGTTGCTTCAGCAGGGCGAGCACTTCCGCATCCTGAATCTGGTGCGCGGCCGTCCATGTTTCGGGTTTCATCAGGTCTTCGTAGTCCGGCAGCCCCGCGGTGTGCGTCAACAGATGGCGGATGGTGATATCGTGCCCATAGGCTGGGAAGTCCGGAAAGATTTCAGTCAGGCGTTCGTCGAAGCGTAGCTTGCCGTCGTGCACCAGAAGCATGACCGCCATGGCGGTGAATTGCTTGCTGAAGGAGGCCAGCCGGAAGTCGGTCGTCGCGTCGATGCCCGCGCCGTAGCCCCGTTCGAACACGGTCTTCCCGTGGTCGCGAACCAGCACCGCGACGCCTGGCGATTTCGCGTCGGCGAGCGGCGCGAAGACGGCGTCAATATCCGCGCCGCATGCCATGCCCGCGCCCGCCAGGAGGGCCGGCAGGAGAAGCCATCTCATAGCGCTGCAACCAGTTTGGCCAGCAGGGCCGTGCGGTCGGCGATGCGATCCAGCAGGATGCTCTCGTTCAGCGCGTGCGCGCCTTCCCCCACCGCGCCGAGGCCATCGAGCGTGGGTACGCCCAGCGCGGCGGTGAAGTTGCCATCCGATCCGCCGCCCACCGACGATTCCGCCAGCGCCAGCCCCATCTCTTGTGCCAGCGCCTGCGCCTTCCGGAAAAGCCGCACCACCGCGGGCGAGCGCTCCAGCGGCGGACGGTTCATCCCACCGGCAACCTCGATCGTGCAGCGTTTGTCCACCGGGCGCAGCCCGCGGAACTTGCGGTCGAGCGCCGCCGCATCCTTCAAGCGCGGAATCCGCATGTCCACTTCCGCCCTGGCTTCGGCCGCCACCACGTTCACGCGCGTACCCCCCGAAATCACGCCCGGGTTCACCGTGATGCCGCGTGGTAGATCGGTAAACCCGGCGATCTTCTCGATCTGCCGCGCGAGCTCCAACACTGCGCTGGCGCCGGCGGCGAAGTCCAGGCCGGAATGCGTGGCCTTGCCGCGCACCGTCACGGTGTAGTCGCCGATCCCTTTGCGGGCGGTCTTTAGCTTCCCGTCCAATCCGTCCGCCGGTTCCAGCACCAGCACGGCGACGCTGCGCTTCGCGTTCTTCTCCGTCAGCGCGCGCGACGATTCGCTGCCGACCTCCTCGTCGGAATTGATCTGCATCACGACCTTGTGCGCCACCGGCACTTCCAGGTCGCGCAGGATACGCATGGCGTAAATGAAGAGGGCGATGCCGGCTTTCATATCCAGTACGCCGGGTCCCCACAGACGGCCGTCCTTTTGCCGGAATGGCATAGCCGCCAGCGTACCGGTCGGCCAGACCGTATCGGCGTGGCCGAGCGCCAGGACCTGTCCCTGCTTCTTTTTCCCGAACAGATCGAACTCGCAGACGGCATGCCGTGCGAAGTGTCCCCCGGGCAAGGTCTTCACCCGGGCGAACGAGGGCGCCACATCGCCCAATAGATCCACAAAGCGGTTTACCGCCGCCGGATCGTCGCTAGGCGATTCACATTCCACCATTTCCCGGATCAGCGCCACGATCTGTTTCTGCCGGGAGCGGGCTTCGAACAGAATAGAATCCACGGCTCTTATGATAGCGACTTGCACGTCGAACCATCCTGGCGAGCGCCCCGTCCGGCGATGGGGCAAAATCTTTGCGTTCTCCGCTCCCCCCCCGCGCGTAATACTAAGTAGCGGACATTTTATGCGCCTTGTGCCCATCCTTCTATCGCTTGCAGTCCTGCCTGTCCTCGCCCAGGAGCCCACGGTCGAGCAGATCATGGCGCGCGTGGCTGAAAACCAGGCACGCACCCAGGATATGCGGCGGGCTTACATCTACAACCAGAAAGTGTTGGCGCGCTTCCATCGCACCAACGGCAACCTGACCCGCGAGGAGAACTTGGAGTACCTGGTCACTCCGACGCCTAACGGCGTCGAAAAGAAGGTAACCCACTTCGAGGGTAAGTACGCGCTCCACAGCAAACTCGTGGCCTTCGACGAGGAGGGCAAGGAACATGGGAATCTGGATATCGATGCCGATCTGATGAAGGACATGGTCAACGAGATGACCGCCGACAAGGAATCCAAAGACGGCATTGCCCACGACCTGTTCCCCCTCACCGCCAAGGAGCAGGAGAAATACATTTTCAAGCTGGAAGGCAAGGAAGTTTATCGCGGCAGGCAGATCTATCGCGTCAGTTTCCTTCCCAAGCCACACAACGACGGCGCCGACTGGAAAGGCGACGCGCTGATCGACGCCGCGGAATGCCAGCCAGTGGTCGTCAACACCCGGTTCACCGGCATCCCCATGGCGGTCAAGATACTGCTGGGCACCGATATCAAGGGCCTCGGTTTCACCGTCACGTACGAGAAATTCGACGATGGGGTGTGGTTCCCGGTCAGCTATGGCGGTGAGTTTCACGTCCGCGCGGCGTTCTTCTACGCGCGCAACATGTCGATTTCCATGGTGAACAGCGGATTCACGCGCGCGAATGTATCCACCAGGATTGCGTACGATATGAGTGGGAAGTGACTGCATTGCAAATGCCCCGGCGGGCTCCTGCGGCGGCGTCCGGAATGGAATTCTCGGGCCTGGTCCGGCAGCATCAAGCCATGGTGTTCAGTATCGCCTGGCACATGCTGCGGGACCGGGCGGTGGCCGAGGAACTGGCGCAGGACGTGTTTCTATCGCTGCACCAGCACCTCGCGGAGATGGAGTCGCCCGAGCACGTGTTATTCTGGCTGCGCCGGGTGACCGGCAATCGGGCCCTCGATGAAGCCCGTCGCCGCCAGCGCAGGCCCATGGTGAGTTTGGAAAACGCGCCCGAACCCGTAGCGGTAACCGCCACCGGAGATCCGCTGCTGGGCACGGCGCTAAGGAAATTGGTGGCGGCGCTGCCCGAAAAGGCGCGCGCCATCGTGGTGATGCGCTACCAGGAGGACCTGGACCCGACGGAAATCGCCAGGGTCCTGGGCATCCCGGTAGGCACGGTGAAGAGTCAATTGCAGCGGGCGCTGGCGCTGTTGCGCGAGAAGTTGTCCCGCAGCCTTGGGGAGATCGGAATATGAATCTGGAAGACGAACTCAGGTCGGCATTCAAGCGGCGGGAGCCCTCGCCGGATTTCACGGAGCGGGTGCTGGCGCGCGTGGCCGCCGCGCCCGGCCGCCGGGAACCCCGGCCATGGATTCGCTGGGCAGTTCCCATCGCCGCCGCGTTGCTGCTGGCCGCGGGCAGCCTCGAATACCGCCATTATCAGGGCGAGCGGGCCAAGACCCAGGTGATGTTAGCCGTGCGGATTGCCGGCAGCAAGCTCAATAAGGCGCAAAAGAAAGTGCAAATGCTGACACATCGGAGTAATTCATGAGAGCCGCGGCGTTGTCGATTGCCGCGTTGCTGCTCGCCGGCGCCCTGCCGGCCCAGCAGTTGAAGTGGGATTCCGAGAAACTGGCCGCGCGCGCCAGCGATACCGTGGACATCTCGCTCGATGGCGCCCTATTGCGATTCGCCACCAAGTTCTTGTCGGATGAGGACAAAGACGAAGCCAAAGTGAAGAAGCTCATCGCTGGCTTGAAAGGCATCTACGTGAAAAGCTTCGAGTTCAAGAAGCCGGGAGAGTATACCGCGGCGGACGTCGAGTCCTTTCGCGCGCCCCTACACTCCGCGGACTGGCAGCGCATCGTAGGCACCCACAGCAACGAAGAGGGCGAAACGGTTGAAGTTTACGTCAAGAACGACAGCAAGGGCATCGGCGGCATGGCCATCATTGCCACCGAACCGAAGCAACTGACTTTGGTTAATATCGTCGGCGCCATCGACCTGGATAGCTTGAGCGATTTGGGTGGCCACTTCGGCATCCCCGGCGTGGAAGTGGACAAGAAGAAGTAGATCCTCCACCCGCGTGTCCCCATTTAGGGCAGAACTCCGCTTATATTACAGAGACAACCGGCCCATCCTTGTGAATTGGCCCTCTCTGCGGCATAATAGTGCGACAAACTCTCTCGGGGGATACCGTATTGCCAACTGGACGTTCGATCGGGAGGCAGCTAGCCGGCATTGCGCTGGTAGCGGCTGCCCTAGGCCCCCGCGCCGCCGCGCAACCCGTCCTTTTGCACGGCACCTCCGCCGATTTACAGCAAACCCTATCCGTCTCCACTTACGCCGGTACAGTCCCCGCAACCGTAGCGCCTGTTGAACTCTCCGGTCAGACTCTGGTTCTAGTACTTCCAGACGCGATTGCGCCCGACCGGAAAGACGGCGTGCGCACCGATATCCAATCATTCTTTCAACGTGGCGATATGAAGGATATGCGGCTGGCCGTCCTCGCAGGCCAGGAGTTCTCGCAGGAAGATGCCTTCCGCACACGCGCGCAGTTACAGGCGGCTTTGCGGCGTGCGTTCTCCGGACCGCCGCCCGAAGGGCCTTACCCGGCCGCGAAGTTCTACAACTGGCTGGCGCATACGGCGGCCCAGTTCGGAAACCAATGGAGCTCCGTGGTGCTCATCGGAGCGGCGCCGGATGTGGACCCGGCCTTGCGCGAGTATGCCACCGCCTATGTGGCGTCCCGGTTCCAGGCGCAGAAGGTGCGCATCAGCTATTGGAATCCGGATGGGCAGAATCCCGGATGGTTTGGCGATGTCTGCCGGGCTACCGGCGGCGCATTGCTGGCGAACGGGCTGCAGGATCTCAGCACGCCCGCGCCTGACGGGACGATCTGGCGGGAGATCGCCTGGCAGCCACCCACCCAGGTGCGCGGCTTTCTGCTCTATCGCGCCCGTTTGACCATGGGAGCCGGCGGCGCGCCGGTCGAGTTCCCCGCCGCCGTGGTGCGGACCGGCACGGAACTGCCCGATTTGGACGCTTACGCGGCCATGCGCCAGAGCATCGAAACGGCGCGGCGGCTCGCGGGCGAGGCCAAACCGACCGAGGAACAGGCGGGGCAGATTCGGACGGAACTGCTGCAAGCCATGCGCGTGAATCCGTCGGAGCCGGATGCCCTGCGCCTGGCGGCCGATTTCTACGCGCGCTTTAACGATTACGCGACCGCCGCGCAATTCCTGGCGATCATGGCGGAAACCAGCCCAAAGGACGGCGCTCTGTTGGCCGAATTGGGACACGCGCATTTCGTGGCCAAACAACTGCCGGATGCGGAAGCGGTCCTGATACGCGCCCACGAGGCCGGGGCGGACGGCGCGCGGGTTGCGGAAGAACTGGCCCGTATCCATCTCAGCCGCTCGGACGACGCCGGCGCGATGCCCTTCCTCGACGAGAGCCTGAAGAAAGACGGGAAGCAGGCGCCGCTCTGGTTCCTTCGCGCGGACGCGGCCGGACGGCTCAACGATTGGAAAATGCAGGCCGGGTCGCTGGAACGCGGTCTGGAACTGGACGGCCAGTTGGATCGCCGCACGGCGCTGGTGCGGCTTTACCTGGACCGCAAGGAGAACGACCAGGCACTGCGCCACGTCAAGTTGGTGACGGCCGCTTTGCCGGATGATCCGAAAGTAGCCACAACCTACGCCGAATTCCTGGACGAACTCGGCAAGCCCGACGATGCCCTGGCGCTGTGGCGGAAAGTGATCGCGTTGGATGGCAGTCTGGAGGAAGCGCATTTCCGCGTCACCCGCCTGCTGGCGGATAAGGGCGCGCTGGCGGAAGCCTTGCACGCGGCGGACGCCGGTTTGGAAGCGGCGCCCAAATCCGCGCGGTTATACGTGGTGAAGGCCGGAATCCTCGAGCAGCAGGGGACGGTTTATGCGGCCCGCCATGTGTTGCGCAAGGCGGCTGCGTCGCTCGCGGATCCCGCGCTGCTGCGGCGCTGGGCGGAACTCGAAGACATCTCCGGAAGGGATGCCGCGCAAGCGTATCTGCGCCTGGCGGAAGTGTTGGAGAAACAATCGCCGGCCGCGCCGGATTATCTGTGGGCCGTGGAGCGCTGCCGGGAGACGGCGCTGCGCGATAACGACGCCGAAAGCGAACAGAAGTGTACTGCGCGGCTGGCGGCCGCCGGCCGCAAGACATCCGCCGGTCCCGTCACTGCCAAGACCGGCGACGCCTCCCAAGGCGTGTGGGTTCCGGGAGGCCTGGACGCCCTCGCATTCATCGCCCACAGCAAAGCCAAGACTTCGCCGGAGCGCTTCTTCGTGGAGTACGCCAAGGCCGTGCGCCTGAACAAGCAGCGCAACGACAAGCTCTCCAATGCCTATTTCGAGGCCATCCGCGCGCATTTCGAATTGGTCTCGGAGCTGGAAGGGCTCGGCCAGCGGGACCATAACTTGGTGAAAATTACAGTCGCGCTGCGCGACAAGAAAGCGCAGAAGCAGACCGAGAAAATCCTCAACCTGCTGGGTTGGAAGCTGAAGGTGAATAAGAACGAGGTCACGCTTGATGCGGGCGAAAAGGTCGCACAGGCCAAGCGGCAGGAAACCACCAGCGCCCTGGCGATCGACGAAGCCGGCATGCAGGAGGCCTTGCAGTCGCGCCAGGATTTCAATTTCGAGATTCGCGACGATTGGGCGCCCGTCCAGTTCGGCGTCGACACCTGGAAAAAAGCGTTCTATCCGAAGGACGAGCCGCCCGGGGGATTTGCGGGCGCCCTGGCGCGGGACACGCGCGTGGCCAAGCTGTACACCGGGCTGAGCGCCATGGACAAGGACGCCGCGGAAGCGTTCCTGGCCGGCACCGACCTGAAAACGCTCGCCGACAAATACGCGGACGTGCTGTCGCTCTTCTCGTCCGCGCTGGCGCTGCATCAGACCCACGCGGCGGTGCCGGGCGGGCTGGCCGCTGAGCCGATCTGGGAGAAGATGGTGGGCTTATCGCCGGCGCGGCCGGGTCCATTTTTCCGGGCGCTGATCGAGAAGGACGACGGCAAACTGCTCTCGTTTTACGCGACGCTGGCGCAACTGGACCTGGCGCATCAGCGGTTCTTTACGCGCAACGGCTCGCGCACTTCCAAATTCTACGAGCTCTACCGTCAGGCTCCGGAGATGGCGCGCGGCGCCGGCAAGGAGAGCCTGCAGACTTCGTTCTTCGATGTCTTGCGGGAGGTGCCGCTCGATGCCGACGGCAGCGTGGAGTTCCCCGGCAGCCCAGAAGTCTGGCTGGTGGCCAAGGGCCAGGTGAACTCGGTGGCGCGCAGCGCGAAGATGATGAAGAAGGTGGCGAAAGCGGCCGCTCCCGACGAAGAAGACGAGATTCTGCTGCGCCTGGCGCGCACCCGCTATAAGGCCTCGCAATCGGAGCTCGACAATTTCCTGGCCGTCGTGCGCATCGAATCGCACCGCTCCGAGCCGCTCGATGAAGCCTCCGCCTTGTTGCTCGCGGGCCAATATCCGCGGAGCCGGTCCGTTTACCCGTATTTCGCCAGCCTCTCGGCGTTGGGGCACGAAGACTTCGAGAGCTTCTTCAACATGGCGGAGAAGCTGGAGTCCCTGCCGGTGCTCGAAATGAACTCCGTTTGGGGCGAGTTTCACGCTCTCGTGCGGTTATTGTGCCTGGACCAGGAATCCGGGCAGTTATCCGGCAAGCAGGCCGCGGAACTGTTCCGGCAACTCTGCGACAGCTTCGGGCGCGCCGGCGGGCAGGCGGACTTTGCCGGCGCTTCGCTCGAACTGATGCGCCGGATGCTGCGGGAAGCGGCGGCCGGGAACGCCCCTCCGGACGATGCGGTGCGCGCCATGCTCTTCGGCCATTCCGCGCAAGAGACCTTCGAAGTCGACGGCGCGACCTTCGGCACGGATTGGTCCGCCGGCCGCGACAAGGATTACCGGCACGTTTACGAGTTGCAGCACGTGCCGCCCCTGGCCGCGCTGTACGGCATGTACGATGCGGCCAATAAGCTGATCGAGGGCAAAGGCGATAGTGCGGAAGCTCTCCGCTCGCTCGAAACCAACGGCTCCGCGCTGCCTGTGGTAGAGGTGCCCAAAACGCTCAAGGTGAAAGCCAAGCGCCGAGATAACTTAGTCGTGTATCAGCCCAAGAAAGTCGCCGAACTGATCGCCAGGCTACAGAAGAGCGCGGCGAAGCGGAAGAGCGACCGGAAGGAAACCGAGCGCCTGTGCCGCGAACTGCTGGCGGAAATCAACCCGCAGGTGAAGCTGGCGCTCACCGGCATCGTCTACGCCTACTACTTCCGTCCCGACGACTTGTTGATCTCCGAAGATCCCTTGTTCCTGCGCAAACACGAATTCGTCGATCTGGAACCCGTCGGACATCCCGACCTCTTCGGTCACGCGCCCGAACTGGAGGTGAGCAGCGAAGATGCCGGCAGTTATCTGACAGGCGGGTTCGCCGGATTCAGCACGGCAGTGGGCCGCGTGGCCGGCAAGGGCGCGCCTACGGGCAATGCCGAGATGGTGGTGGCCTCGCAGATCGGCTCCCTGCGCTCCACCGGCTGGAGAACCATTAGCGATAAGGACATGCTGCTGTTCGGTCTGAAAATCCGATTGGCACGGGAGTGGATTGAACGGGCTTCCACGAACCCCGAAATGTTCGCCGGCCTTTCGGAGTCGACTTTGGGCACCTTGTCGTTGAGCCGCCGCGCGGATCTGATGAGCGGGCTGCGCGCGCGCGATTGGAAGCCCGTCTGGCAGGCGGTGACCCTCAGCGATCTTTATTTTCTGGCCGAGACGTACATGGCGGGATACAAAATCGATGCCTGGGATTCGCCCGTGACGCGCGCCCTGCGCCAGTGGACGCCCGCCGCGGGAGACGCGGGGGAGGCACTGGAGCGGCTCGGCAGCAGCCATCCGCAACTGGACGGCTGCGACCATTCGCACCTGCTGCGTCTGGCGCCCTACGAAGAATACGAGCGCGTCATGGTGCCCATGATGATGGCGGAACGGGTATCCGAGTTAAAGCTGTATCTGATCGATTCCGCGGGGCAGGCGGGCATTCCGGCCGCGGCCCTCGCCACCCTCGCGGAGCCGATGGCCCTCGAACTTCTGCGAAAATTGCAGATGGCCGACCCCAAGGACTGGCGGCCCGTACCGCTGGCCTTCTCCAGTCTGGACGAGCAAAAGTTAGTGTCGATACTGAAGACCCTATGATATTCCGGATCCTCACTTGCCTCGCGATCTTTGGCGCATTGAGCGCCCTGCCCGCGCAGGATGGCATGGCCGTCTTCCGGTCGGACGTCCGCCTGGTGGAAGTCTATGCCACCGTGTTCGACCACCACGGGCATTACATGGATGGTTTAAAAGGCGATCGCTTCGAGCTGCTGGACGAAGGCGTACCGCAACCCATCGTCACCTTCGAATCGAACTCGGCCAGTCTCTCGTGTGCGATTGTGCTCGATACGACCGGCAGCATGTTCCGTGCCCTACCCGCCGTGAAGAACGCCGTGATGCATCTGATCGATGAGTTTCGCCCGGAGGACGCCGTCGCGATTTACAGCTTCAGCACTTCCCTGCAGGTGTTGCAGGATTTCACGACCGACAAAAGCGCCCTGAAGACCGCGGTGCTGCGCACCCGGGCCGCCGGCGAGACCGCCCTGTTCGATTCCATCTCGCAGGCCGCCGCGGCCATCGGCAGGCGCAACGGGAAGAAATCCATGATCGTGTTCACGGATGGCGACGACAATGCCAGCGTGCTGAATGCCAACACGGCGCTGGCGCGCGTGAAGAAACTGGGCATCGCGATCTATACCATCGGGGAAGGCGAGGCGGTCACCAGTCCGGCTTTAAGCCGCGGATTGAAGGAGATCTCGCAGGTGACCGGCGGCGTAGCCTACACCGTGAAAAAGCCCAAGGACGTGGAAACCGTGTTCCAGGATATATCGGAGGACATGCAGCACGGATACATGCTCACCTATAAGCCTCCTCCGGTGCACGGATTCGGGTGGCGCAAGATCCAGTTAGTCCTCAACGGCCCGAAAGATACAAAAATCCGGGCGCGCGAAGGATACCTGCCGGAGTAAATGGCGCGGTATCCGCTTCGAGAAAGGAATCCAACGAGGAGGTGGAAGTGAGGTTCGCAACTCTTCAGTGGCTCTTCCCGGTCGTGGTCACCCTTCACAATCTGGAGGAAGCCCTATGGCTTCCAGCGTGGGCGAACCGGACCGGATTCTGGCGCACGCCCGTTTCGCCCCGCTTTTTCCGTTTCGTCGTAGCGGTTCTGACTGCCTTGGCCTTCCTGGTCACGTGGCTGAGCGCAAGGTCGGGAGCTCAGACAGTCTGGACGTACCTCATGTTTGGATATATCGCGGCCATGTTAGCCAACGCCGTATACCCGCACCTGGCCCTATCGATATCCACGCGCAGCTACATGCCGGGAGTTGCAACAGCCGTAGCCCTGAACTTACCGGTATTGTCTTTCCTGGTGGCATCCGCGCTCTCTGATGGGCAGGTGTCGGGCTGGAAGGCGCTCGCGTATGCCGCTGGAGTGCCCGCTCTCCTGCTCCTTCCTCTCGTAGTGCTCTTCAAGCCGGGATCAGTGGCCGTTGCCGGAGGCTAGGATTTTGTGCCGGAACTACGCCTTTCGTGCTAGATTCAGCAAACTTCCAGGGGAACTACTCCAGGAGTGCGTCGATACATTTGTCGTGAACGCCAAGGACTTGGGCCTGATTCAGACTCTCGGCGGCTCCGAAACCTTGTTCCCTATGTCAGTCCTGCCACTCTCCGGACTTACCCTGAGGCCCGCGTTGATGGTCTGCGGAGCAACCGCATTGGCGTTGCTTTGATCGGCGCCGATGCCGGGTGCGACGGGCGGTTCCTCACCGAGGTCGTCGAGGCTACTTTCGATAGTCCCTTATTGAACCTGCCTTGAAGGAGTCCGGGCTAAACGTGGTACGGGCTGACAAGATCGGGCTGCCGGAATGATAACGTCACAAGTGCTGGAGCACGTGATGAGATCCAGGCTTGCGGTCGTGGATCTGTCTGTTCACAATCCCAATGCCTTCTATGAAATGGCCCTTCGGCACGCGTGCGGGCTCCCGATCGTGCAGGTGACACGCAAGTGCGACAAACCCCCATTCGACGTCAACCAGGTACGGACGGTTGTTGTGGACACATCGGAAATCCATACGCTGGTGCCGAAGCTGGAGACATATCGGTCTGAGATCGCCACGCACGTGCGCGCAGCGCTGGCCGATAGCACAACTGGCAACCCAATCACCGTGTTCTTTCCTGGTGTCAAGGTAACGATCCCGCCAGAGAGGTGACCCCAGTTCGGCGGTCGCCGACGCGGGTGCACCCGCGGTTTGCGACTCAACTGCCAGCCTAACCTCCCGAACCAAACGAGGTCTCGCCGCTGTTTCATCTCCTGCGGTTACTCCGCAAAAACGCCATGCCACTGATCTGTCTAGGGCTTCGGGGCTCCCATCGATCAGTAACGAGAAACGCGTCTCGAAAGTTGTAAGGCCGAAATCCACACGGTTCGCCCGGGGCCAGTGCTACCTTTCCGTCACTCCGGCATGCGAAGCGGTATTACCTTATTGCCGTGGCGGCGATAGATTCGGAAATCGCTGTCCAGAGTGAGCACAGCGGCGGCCGCGTGGATTTCAGAGAGCCGGACCAGGCAGGCGTCTGCCAGCGACATCGGCCGATTTCGGTAGCGTCGCATGAGTGCCCGGAGATCCGCCTGCTGTTCTTGAACGGAAAGACCGATCCGAATGACTCCTCGATCTAATAAAGCAAACAGAGGATCCGTATCGCACCCCTCCCGTTTCAGCAGGAATGCCGCCTCTGTGAGGACCGGCTCGCACGTCAACAGCGGCGGACGCAGCCGTTTCCACTCCGCAGTTGCCCATTCGTGATGTTCCAGTCCGGCAGCGAGAAAGCTCACCAGCGGTCCGGTGTCGAGTAGACCCACCGGCCCCATCACTCGCCGAATCCCTCCAGGTATTTCGGATTGCTGGCGAGATCACGGGGGAGACCCTTTACCGATCCCGCAAGATCGCGAGCAAGGTCATAGCAGGAGGCGGCACCACGGCGTGATGGGTGCCGCAGAGCGGCTTCCACGCTCTCGCGCACCAGAGCGGACTTGCTCACACGCCTCGCCTTCGCCTCGCGCTTGAGATCCGCAAGAAGATCCTCCGGCAATTTCAATGAAATGGTTTGCATCCACTTTTATGGTAATACCGGTCGATCTCGCGCGCAATACCTCCGATTTGCCGCCAAAAGTCCAATTTCCCCCTTGACAATCTAGGGCAAGCTGCCTCATACTACCCATAGATCGTCATAGGAAACGCACTCATGGCCAAATCCGATTCCCCAATGCTTCTCCAGGGCACCCTCGATCTTTTGATCCTGCATGCCCTGCAACGCGGCCCGCTGCACGGCTATTCCATCGCGCAGACCATCCACCTGCTCTCGGACCAGGCGCTCAAAGTGGAGGAGGGTTCGCTCTATCCGGCCCTCTACCGCCTGGAACTCGATCGCGCCATTGCCGCGCACTGGGGAGTCTCCGAGAACAACCGCAAAGCCAAATTCTACGAGATCACCAAGCGCGGCAAGAATCTGCTGGCCGCCGAGCAGGAAACCTGGAACCGCCTCTCGCTCGGTGTCCAACGCGTGCTTGCGCGCCAGCCGTAGTTCCCACTGCCCCACAAAGGAGGATGCATGCCCAGTCTCTTGCTCAAGCTTTTCCGCCGCCGCACGATGGAACGCGATGTCGAAGCCGAACTGGCCTTTCACCGCGACATGGCCGCCGCGCACGGCAACCCGATCCCCATCGGCAACACCACCGTGCTTCAAGAGCAGGCGCGCGACCTGTGGCGCTTTGCTTTTGTCGAGAACCTCTGGCGCGATATCGTCTATGGCGCCCGCAGCCTCTGCCGCAGTCCCGCGCTGGTGGTCACCGCCCTGCTCTCGCTCGGCCTGGGGATCGGCATCAATACCGGGATCTTCTCTATGGCCACGGAGTTTCTGCTCAGCGAGCCTTCCGTGACGGACGCCCGCACCGTCGTATCCATACGCCTAGCCGGTAACAGCCATGCGAGTAAGGAAGTCGTCGAGTTCGTGCGCGCCAGCGGCTTCTTTGCGGACGTCGTGGGCGAGAACGAAGAGGCCCTAGTCAACTGGAACGATGGCGCCGAAACCCGCCAGGTCTCCACCGTGCTGCTGACCAAGAACTACTTCGCGGCGCTGGGCATTCCCATGGCCCTCGGACGCGGCATCCTGCCCCAGGATCCCGATGAAGTGGCGGTCCTCGGCGATCATTTCTGGCGTTCCCGCCTGCACGGCGATCCCTCGGTAGTCGGCCGTGCGATCCATTTGAACGGCCGGTCCTATACCGTGGTCGGGATTCTGCCGAAGGACTTCCGCTCTCTGATCGGCTTCGGCTATTCGCCCGACCTGTTCGTTCCGCGTTACCTGGACGACACCATCCTGGCCATCTACGCGCGGCTGAAACCTGGCATGACGCTGGGCCAGGCGCGCGCCGGGCTGGTCGCCGTAGCCAAACGGCTGGACAAGGAAATGCCCAACACGCTTCCCGAATCCAATCGTTACGCGGATAACATCCAGGTATCCGCCGTCGGCGGATTCGACCGCATCAAAAGCGAGACGGAAATGCAGACCGTGGGTCTGTTCTTCGCGATGCTCCTGGTGGTGGTCGGCCTGGTGCTGATCATTGCGTGCGTGAATGTCGCCAGCCTGCTGCTGGCGCGGGGTTCCGCGCGCCGCCAGGAGCTGGCCATCCGAGTCTCGCTCGGCGCCGGCCGCGGACGCCTGGTGCAGCAACTGCTCGTGGAGACCGCCTTGCTCTCGCTGGCGGGCGTGGCTTGCGGACTGCTGCTGCGCGAGGCGATGGCCTCGGCGGTCGAAGAACTTCAGTTGCCCCTGCCGATTCCCATCCGGCTGCACCTGACGCTCGATTGGCGTGTGACGCTCTATGCCATCCTGCTCGCCGCCTTCGCCACTTTGGTTTGCGGACTGCTGCCCGCCTGGCGATCCGTTCGCCAATCGATCGCCCCGAGCCTGCGCCGCGAGGGCCGCATGCGGCTGCAACGCGCGCTCGTCGTAGCACAGTTGGCGCTTTCGCTGGTAGTGCTGACGGCGGGTTTCCTCTTCTTGCGGAATCTGTGGCGATCGAACGCCATCAGCCCCGGTTTCGACGTACGCCACACCATCTACGCCGACGTGAATCTGCCTCCCCAGGCATATAAGGACGTCGCCCGGAAGCGCGCCTACGTCACCGCTGCCCTGCGCGAACTGGCCGCCCTGCCAGGCATCGAATCCGCTGCAGCGGCGCGCGTCGTTCCGTTCAACGGGGGCACTCGCTTTGGCGGCAGCATGAAACTCCTGGATACCGGCAAAACGCTGCCCACGTTCTACTATTGGAACGCGGTTTCGCCGGACTACTTTCGCGTCATGGACATCCCCATTCATCGCGGGCATACGTTCCAGGCCGGCGCCGATTCCGGCGCGCATCCGGTGATCGTAAACCGGACATTTGCGCAGCGCTACCTGGCCGACCGTGACCCCCTCGGCCGCCTTTTTCGTTACGGGGAAGACCGGGTGCCCTACAGGGTCGTGGGAATCGTGGATCCGACTAAGAATCTCTCGATCGGCGAAGAACCTCAACCGCAGCTTTACGAGGACCTGTCGCGCATCGACAACGATCGCACGCGCCTGGAGTTCGTGGTTAGAAGTTCCACGCCGCCTGCCACCGAGTTGCGGGCGGTGCGCGCCACCCTGCGCCGCGCCGAGCCGGATGCCGGCCTGGAAGTAGCCACGCTTTATTCCAGCATTGGGCTGGCCTTCCTTCCCAGCCAGGTGGGCGCGGCCCTGTTGGGAGGCGTCGGCGTGTTGGGCCTGCTGTTGGCCACCATCGGCCTGTATGGCGTAATGGTGTACTCGGTCAGCTGCCGTACGCGCGAGATCGGCGTGCGCCTGGCGCTGGGCGCGAACCGTCGCCACGTTGCATTCATGGTGTTGGCCGGCGCTGCCCGCCTGATCCTGATTGGCTCTGCCGCCGGCCTGCTCTGCGCGTTTTTCCTGGTGAAGCCGCTGGCCATGTTCCTGGTCCCAGGTCTGCGCCCCAGCGATCCGGCCAGTTTCGTGGCAGTCGCGCTGCTGATGGCCATCACCGGCTTCGCCGCCGCCTGGGGTCCCGCGCGGCGCGCCTCCGCCGTGGATCCCATGACGTCGCTGCGGCACGAGTAGACTTGGATGGCGGGCAATCCTGCCCGCAGCCGGCTTTTAGCCGGCCCCGGAATTTGGGCGTTTCTCGTGATGAACGGCCGCTTGCCCGTGGCGCACGCTTCAGCGTGCCGCGGCGAACTTCAGTTCGCCGTGGGCGAGCTTACGCCCGCCAAAGATCGGGTCTGGAGACCATCTACACGCATAGACGCCGCCCCACCTTATTGGCGTTGTAGCCATAGCGGGACTTAAAAGTCCCGCCACGGGCTGAGGCCAGTCATCACGAGAAAGCTCCAGAACCGGCTTTTAGCGGGCGGCTGTGGTTTACACAACTTACTTTCTCTTACTTAGTGTGCGCTGACACACCTTACTCCGCCAAACGTGACGGAAGTCACTTGTTTTCGCGCGACCGGAAGCTTATGCTGGCAGCGGGTCAATCGAATGAGTCCAAGGAGACTACCGTGTTGATATTCCCGTGGCGCCGCATTCTCTCTTACGCCTGGCTCTTGTTGCTACCGGCTCTTCCCGCCGCGGCCCAGTTTAACGCCGTCATCCAAGGCACCATTAGCGATCCTTCCGGCGCGTCCGTGCCCAACGCCAAGATCACCCTCACCAGTACCGAAACGCACAAGGAGCAAACCACCCAAAGCTCAGGCGAGGGCGTTTATCGCTTTGAAGGCCTCGCTCCGGGCCGTTACACCATCACCGCGGAGGCCAACGGATTCAAGCAGGAAACCAGCGAGAATATTCAAGTCCTCGCGGAGCAAACGCAGGGCGTAAATCTGACGCTAACGCCCGGCCAGGTGACGGAATCGGTGACCGTATCCGCGGAGAATAACCCCGCCATCCAAACCGAAAACGCGGACGTTTCAGGCACCCTGACTACGCAGGAAGTGGAACGCCTTCCCCAGATTGGCCGGGACCCTTACGAGTTGCTGCGGCTCACGCCCGGCGTATTCGGCATCGGCGCGCGCGACGGCAGCGGGAACGCCGTCAACCTGCCCAATACTACGGGACCGGGCGGCTCAAACACATCCATCTTCCAAACGGAGAATCAGGTTCCGATTTCCGCCAACGGCCAGCGCCTGTCGGATAACAACTTTATGATCGACGGCGTGACCGTCGACAGCCAGAATTGGGGTGGCGCGGCCGTCGTCACTCCCAACCAGGAATCCGTAAAGCAGATCGTAGTTCACTCCGAGGCCTACGACGCCTCCTACGGCCGCAACTCCGGCGCGCAAATCGAAACCATTTCCAAAAATGGCACCGACCAGTTTCACGGCAGCGGCTTCTTTCAATTCCAGGATCCGAATCTCAACGCCTATAACAAATATGGCGGACCCTTCGGAGCCCCTCCAGTCCGCGTGGATACGCGCTTCCGCCAGTACGGCGGATCTGTCGGCGGCCCCATTGTGAAGGACAAGCTGTTTTTCTTCTTCAGCTACGAAGGACTGACCAATCGCACCGACGCCCCCTACGAGGCATGGGTCGAAACGCCGCAATACCGCCAAGCCGTCATCGCGGCCTATCCCAATTCCGTCGCCGCCAAGGTTTTCTCTTCACCCGGAATCGCGCCGCGCGTCGTCTCGGTGCTCAACGTTCCCTGTTCCCCGAGCTTTGCCCCGGGGACCTGCCAGCAAGTGAATGGCGGCCTCGACATCGGTTCCCTTACCGGCGCAACCGGCCAATACGTGGATATCGGCAAATTCCCGGCGGGCGGCGGTCTCGACGGAGTTCCCGACATCCAATACGACGTGCTTGGCGCGCCCAGCCTGGAGCGCGGCAACCAATATAATTTTCGCGGCGACTACACCCACGGCAACGACAGCTTCGCGTTCAGCACTTATCTGACGCCCCTCTCCGGCACGCAGGCCCAATCGTCCAGCCAGAGCCGGCCCATGGCGGACCTGCCCAACAACCCTTTCAACAGCGCCTATTTCCTGAGTTGGAACCGCACGTTTTCGCCCACTGTGTTCAACCAGCTCCGTGCGAATTTCACGCGCTTCGCCGACAACCAGATCGCCGGCTCCGCGCTGGTTAACTGGGGTATTCCGGAATTGCAGATTCAGAATATCCCAGGCGTCGACAACAATATCCAGTTCGGCGCTCCGCAGGGCAGTACCACGCCGGCCATCTTCGCCCAGAATACCTACGAAGTGAATGACACGCTGAACAAGATGCTGGGCCGGCACGGGCTCAAGTTCGGCGTGGTCTTCCGCAAAATGCAGAATAACGACAATCTCGCGGGGGGAGCGCGGCCCGTTTATACGTTTCAGGGTCCCTGGAACTTCGCCAACGACGCCCCCATATACGAAGCCATCAACGCGAACCCGGAGAACGGCGAGCCCGCTCCCGCGCAGCATTATCTCCGCAATGGCGACTATGCCGCCTTCGTTCAGGACGACTTCAAGCTGCGCCCGAATCTAACGATCAACCTGGGCTTGCGCTGGGAATACTTCTCCCCGCTTTCAGACAAGAACGGCCAGCTTAGTAACGTTTTCTTCGGCCCCGGCGACGACTATAACACTTCTTACATCAAGGTAGTCAGCCAGCTCTACAATCCGGACTATAGGAACTTCGCGCCCCGGCTGGGCTTCGCCTGGAGCCCTAAAGCGGCCGGAGACAAGCTTGTCGTCCGCGGCGGATACGCGTGGTTCTTCAACGAAATCCCCGGCGTGGTATTTGAAAACGTTTTCCAGGATCCGCCCTCCTTTGGCAGTTATGGAATCTGCTGTGGCACCGCCACGACCTCGTTCGGGACGCCCTTCGCAAATGGGCAGATTCTATATGCCCTCGGAAGCAGCAACAGCCCATTCAGCTACCCCGTGAATCCGGCGCTGGCCACCGGCATCGATCCCACCACCAACGCGCCGCGCGGTCCGTCGAATCCGAACGCGCCCCAGGTTCAGGTGTACATGGCCCAGCAGAATATGCCCAATCCCTTCGTCCAGGTGTACTCGTTCGACCTGCAATATCAACTCCCCTGGAAGCTGGTGGCCACCGCGGGTTATAGCGGTTCCGAAGGGCGGCACCAGATTCGCCTGGTCAACGAGAGTTTCCTCTATCCCACCGGACCGCTCTTCCCATTTAGCCAGGTTTACAGCCCGCAGCCCGATGTCAACTCGAATTTCAATGCCCTCCTTGTGACTCTCTCGCGGCGCATGTCAAACGGCTTTCAGTTCACCGCGAATTACCGCTGGTCGAAAAGCCTGGACACCAATTCTTATGAGGGCCCCGGCTTCGTCACGAACCAGACCTATCCGCAGAATCAGGCCACCGAGTACGGACCTTCCGATTTTGATGTCCCACAATACTTTAACTTTTTCAGTCTCTATGACTTGCCCTTCTTCAAGAAGCAGGAGGGTTTCCTGGGTCACTTACTCGGCGGATTCAACATCAGTGGTATCTTCACGGCCAGCAGCGGGTTCCCCTGGACGCCCGTCACTTGCGGCGCCGCCGAAGCGACTCCCGGCGGCCAAACCCTGTGTCCCATCCGTCCCATCGAGTATCTTGGCGGAGCCGGCCACAGTACTTCCAATAGCGCCTATATCTACGGCACCAACTTCCCCGGCGGCGGGCAAAAGTATTTTGTCATCACGAGTCCCACCAGCGGGCCGACCACGCTGCCGCCTGGCATCGGACGTAATTCCTGGCGCGGCCCGGGTTATCTCTCAACCGATTTCAGCATCGGTAAGCAAACGAACCTGAGCGGAATACACTTGGGCGAGGCGGCCAAGCTCGACCTCCGCGCTAACTTCTATAACATTTTTAATAAACTGAACCTTCAGCCCATCGCCTTCGGCAGCGCCAATTCCACCATCGAGAATCAGGATTTCGGCCTATCCCCCGGGGGAACCGCCGGCCGCGTGGTTGAGTTGCTGGCGCGCTTCAGCTTTTGAGACACCCAACAAACTGGAGGGCGGGCAATCCTGCCCGCAGCCGCCTTTCAGGCGGCTAGTCGGCCGCGGGCAGGATTGCCACACTGCCTTACTTCCCCATCCTTAGCCCGGCCTCCTCCATCGCGGAACGAATGTTGCCGTTTCGCATGAACCAATGCCAAACGTTGCCGGTCCGCATATTCTCGGCGCTCAACAGCGTGATTCCTACGTCGATCCCGATCACGTCCGGATCCACCCACCGGGTCAATGGGTTGAAGGCGTCCACAAAGCCGTAGTGCGCGTAGACGCGGCCGTCCAGCATGCCCTGCATATTGAGCAGCGCGCGCCGCGCCAGATCCGGCGTCAACATCAGCGAACCGCCGGGAGCGCACGGAACTAAGGTGCCGTCGATGGCGGGGTCCATGGGCGGACCGCCCCACGCGAGGTAACCCTTGGCGCTATCGGAAGCCGTTATCCCCCACGCATCCGGGCCGTAATCCGCGAACTTCCGCCGCAGGTCGATGCAAAACGCGCGATGAGCCTCGGTGGCGATTACGGAGTTCTGAAACCAGTCGGTATGCTCGCCGCGATCTTCGCGCCGTCCGCGAAAATCGACCCATGCCTGCGAGTACTGGTGGGTGAACAAGGGTCCCCCGGAGATGTAGTCGTAACCTTCATAGTGCACGTGTGGCCGCCTCCAGGCATACCAGGCATCCGCCGGGATCGCGTGCCGTGGCGAGCCGATCGCCTCCAGGTAAAGGATGCCGAGTTCGCAGTATTTGTCCCAACGGGACTTCAGGAATCCGGATTCCGGCTTCCAGCCCATGGAGAGCAGTTTGGCGTCGCCGTTGAGCATCCACTGAAAATCGACCGCTTCGTAAATCGATTCCGCCAATCGGCCGGCCTCGGATTGTTCGCCGAAATATTCGCGCACGGTCAGCACCCCGGCCATCAGCAGCGCGGTGTCGATGGAGGAAAGCTCGCTCTTCCACTGCCGCGCTCCACTGCGGAGGTCGATGAAGTGGTAAAACCAGCCATGCTCGCGCGTCATCCCCTCCGAGAGAAAACGCAGCGTGGCCAGCGCGCGCGCTTCAGCCTGTTCGCGCGCGATCCATCCGTGTTCCGCCCCGATCGACAGCGCCGTCAGCCCGAAACCGGTGGCGGCTGTGCTGGCGATGCGGCGCGGCTCCGGGCTGCCATCCGCCTTCGCCCGGTCCAGCACCAGCCCGGTCCGCGGGTCGCCACGTTCCCAGAAGAACAGAAACGCGCGATGCTCCAGGTCTTCGACGAACGCATCCCGATCCGGCGGCTGCGCCCATGCGGCAGCGCCCAGCAACGCCAGGGCCGGCAGCAGACGTCTCGCGCGCATGGCTGATCTACCCATCGAATACCCGATCCCAGTTTAGCTCCGCCTCCTCTCCGTAGCGCTCCTCAGCATTTTCTCATCCAAGAATGAGCCTGGGGAATCCGTATCGGATATGCGGGTCTCCTTTCTTTGAATGTAGCTTCGTGCGCCACCGTCTGAGGGCCGACCAGCGGGAGGCTGGACAGTGC
>Ga0187871_10000974_pt1 | contig 25761 bp, 26 predicted proteins | sample June2016WEW_16_1_FD_132988 | JGI IMG/M metagenome (GOLD analysis project Ga0187871, IMG submission 132988) | Peatland microbial communities from SPRUCE experiment site at the Marcell Experimental Forest, Minnesota, USA - June2016WEW_16_10 | ecosystem: Environmental > Terrestrial > Soil >...
ATCGGGCGGAAATTGGCCGGTTAAGTCCCTGCGGCGGGACCGATCACCACCTCGCATTTCTACAACTGCGCGAATGGCATTGCGGGCGTCAACAGCGGCAACCCCTATTGCCCGAATCTCGCGCAGCGCTCAGCCAGACTGGGATCAACTATGTGGGCACAATGTCTTCCATGGGCGGCGAGGCAACTCGGGTGCTCGATCGGGTAAGCGCAGCGTTTGGGCGTTAACTGGCCAAGGCATCTGCTTCTTCGACCTGAGTAACCCGGCAGGCGCCGACCTCGAGTTTTACAGTTTCGCTTCAGGCAAGGTCACGCTGCTCAGGGATTTTTCGAAAGACCCACCAATCGAAGCTGGCCAAACGGAGTTGACCGTTTCTTCCGACGGCCTTTGGATTCTCTACACGCAGCACGATCAATAGTAATCTGATGCTGGCAGAGAATTTCCGGTGAATGGATTCCCGACTCAGCAGTACGGATTACTGGTGGGCCCGAAGCGCGTTGACAGCGGCGCCGATTACGGCGATCTCGCTGCCGGCCGGGACGACTTCGAATACGTAGCCTTGAAGCGGGCTCATCTTCACCATTTCGCTTACATATTGGTTGAGAAGATTCAATTCCAGGTGACGGGCGTTGAATCCCGAAACGAAGAATTTTCCGGGGCCGGCCAGGTGGATGGAATTTGCGGTGCCCGCGGCCAGCGCGGCATGCCACAGCTTGACGAATTCCACGCAGCGCGCGTCGCCGCGATGGGCGTTCTCGAAAATCTCTTCGGGCTCCAGATCGAGAAAACGAAGACGCATGGCGCGGTGTCCCATGATGCCTTCCAGATGCCCTCGGCCTCCGCAGCCGCAATATTTTTCGCGAGGATCGAGCGAGACTACGACATGGCCACCCTCCCAGATGCCTTCGTGCCAGGGATAGATGCCGAAGCCAATGCCGTGACCGAGCGTCCAGACGCGGATGAGCCGGTCCAGCTGGCCGCGCGTTGCAGCCAGGCCCGCGGCGACCACGTCGGCATCGTTATAAATGTGAACCGGAGCATCCAAGCCGTGTTCGCGAAGGGCGGCGGACACCAACTCCCGCATATTCGCGCCTTTGAGCTGGCGCAGATTCGGCGATTCTTCCACCAGCCCGTCGCGAATGATGCCGGGCACGCCGATTCCAATGGCGTCCACATTCGATCCTGCGGCCACGGCCAAAATCTGGCGGGCGACGGTTTGAGCGATGCCAGCCGAGGGCATGCCATGCAGTGCGTCGGTTTCGGAATCCTCTTCAAACAGGTGGAGCTTACCCACCAGTTGGCTACCTTCTACCATACCGGCCGCTATATGTTCGGCGGTTGTGACGCCAATGGATCGGGACATATCTCTCTCTTTCAGCACACTGAGAGCTTAGTTAGCTTATTCACGCCGTTAAATGCCGCGGCCTTGTAGCATTCCGCCAAGGTGGGGTAATTGAAAACTGTATTGATGAAATAGTCGACAGTGCCGCCCAGGATCATGACGGCCTGGCCGATGTGCAACAGCTCGGTGGCGCCTTCTCCAATAATATGGACGCCCAGGATTGCTTTGGTTTCGCGATGAAAGATGATTTTCAGGCGTCCGGTGGTATCGCCGCGAATCTGGCCTCGGGCGATTTCGCGATAGTACGCGACGCCCACTTCATAGGGAACGTCGTCGTCGGTGAGCTGCTCTTCGGTTTTACCGATAAAGGAAATCTCGGGGATGGTATAAATTCCGTAGGGATAACTGGCCGGGTTGGATTGAATGGTTTTGCCGAAGGCGTTGGCGCAGGCGATGCGGCCCTGCTCCATGGAGACGGACGCGAGGCTGGGAAATCCGATGACGTCGCCCACCGCGAAGATGTGCGGTTGTTTGGTGCGATAGCAGGTATCCACGGGAATACGGCCGCGAGCATCCGAGTCCACTTGGGCGGCCGGAAGGTTCAACTCATCCACATTGCCTTGCCGTCCGACGGAATACAGCAAGGCATCGCCTGAGATCTTTTTCTTGCTTTCGAGATAGGCGACCACGGAGCCGTCGGGCATCTCCTCCACACTTTCGACTTCTTCATTCAGGCGCATGGTAACGCGATGGTCGCGGAGATTGTAGGAGAGCGCCTCCACCATTTCGGCGTCGGCGAATTCGAGCAGGCGCGGGCGCTTTTCAATCAAGATGACACGCACGCCGAGAGTGGCGAACATGCAAGTGTACTCGACGCCGATCACGCCGCCGCCGACCACGATCAACGTTTTCGGGATCTCGGGCATAGACAGGATCTGGTCGCTATCGATGATGTTGCGTCCGTTGATGGCAATCTTACTGGAGGCCGCGGGCTTGGTTCCGGTGGCAATGATAAAGGCGTCCGCGGTGTAAGTCTGCTGGCCGCGCGCGCTGTCCACGCGGACGGTGTTCGGGTCGAGAAAAGTTGCCACACCGTTGATCATCTCGATGTTGTTGCGCGACAACTGTGCCTGAATCACATCCACTTCCGTTTTGATCACGTGCTGGACACGGAAGGCCAAGTCCGCCATGGTGATCTTGTCCTTGACGCGATAGTTGACGCCGTAAACGTTCTGGTAGTAGTAGCCGGAGAGATGCAAGACGGCTTCGCGGATGGTCTTGCTGGGGATGGTGCCGCTGTTGATGCACACGCCCCCAATGACCTCGCGCCGCTCGATGAGGCCGACGTGCTTGCCCATCTTCGAGCCTTGGATGGCGGCGCGCTGTCCGGCCGGACCCGAGCCGATGACGATCAAGTCGAAGCTCTGCATTGTGGTTCCAATTTAGCGCATTGGGGGCGGGCAGGAGTGTATCAGTTTGGTGACGGATGCTGGCGGAGCGCTACACTTGGGCTGGAGGGATTGTGGCTTCAACTGACCACTTCGATCCTGATCTGGACCTGGTTGTTGTTTTTGAGACCAACGACCGCGTGCAGCTTGCCATGGCGACGGGGCTGTTGGAGGACTCAAAAATTCCCTTCTTTGCGCTGGGACAAATCGCGACGCTGGTCTCGGACGTGGATGGGTTTCTGCATAAATGGGTGCGGCTGCAAGTTCCGCGCGACCGGGAGGCCGAGGCGAGGGAACTTCTGGAGTTGCTGCTTCAAGCTGACAGTGGGCAGGACAGCTAATCCAAAGGTCGCCGACAGCCGTAGGCACTCTAATGCTGTGCGGCTGCCTTGGGGTTCGCTGCTTCGATTTGATACATCAGAGATCTTGCGATCTGAAGCAGAGCATCCGCTCGCGCAAGCGGTGCATCCTGACTCCTCGCCAACGTGAGGGCTTCGTCTTTCTTACCGGCCTCTACCATTCCTTGCACGAGGCATGCAAGGGGCCACGCCTTGTTCAGGAGCTCGGGGCCGTTGATTATTTCGAGGGCTCCCGCGAAATCACCCATCCTGGCTCGCGCGGCCGCGACGAATGTCACGGCGTTTTGGAAAACATATGATGGCACCTTGTCGCGCGCCTCCCGCGCAAGTTTCCACGCCAGATCTACGTTAACCTTGGCACCCGCAGGATCTTTGACGGCCTGCTCAAAGGCCAAGGAGGCCAACGCGAACGGCCGCTGCCCTGGATCAGTTATTCTGTCGACGGCGGCGCGTGCCCCGGCGTAGTTGCCGGAATCGGAAAGGGTCCTGGACATCACGATCAATGCAAACAGGGCGGACTCTTGGGGCGCGCGTGCCAGCGTGGCCAGAGCTGCGGCCACATCGCCCTGTCGGGCTTGCTCCATTGCGATTGGCTGGAGGATGCCCACACCGTTGTAGGAAGATTTAAGTGGCTCAGCAGTTCGCGAGGCCGCGGCGAAATCTCCGATGTCTGCCTGCGCCACTGCTAATGTGCCCAGAATGCCATTTCGTTTTTCGGCATCCTGCTCTTGGGATGCCATATCCGAAATGTATGAGACAACTGTAAGGGCGTCACCTCGATTTCCAGCCAAGGCCAACGCGTGTGCGACTCTTTCGTACATGGCAGCCCGGCGCGAACCGACTAAAACGGATTGGCCGAGGGGCCTGAAAGAATTTGGGTGAGTTTCTGGCGAGCGCTGAGCCAGTCCTAGAGCCTCGCTCAGCGTAGCAGCGGCAGCCAGTCGATCGCCGACTTTCCACTGTGCCGAGTATGTCTGCATCAGGATGTCTAGGGACCTATCGGCTTCCCTCGGGTCCTTGGAGATCAACCGCGCCACCCGGAGTGCGTCGCCATACTTGGCGACCTCCAGGAGACCCTCCGCAAGTTGCCAATACGCAACTGCCTTTTCCTGGCCGTCTGGCATTGGTGCGATGAGCTGAAGTGCCTCCTCCAGGCGTCCACGGACAGCCAGGGAGTACGCAACACCGCCGACCGATGCATTTGCAGAGGTTCGCGATGTTAGTGCGCCCTCGTCGTCGCCGGCCCGCGTTTGCTGAGCGGCAATATTTGCTGCGACGGCCCATCGTTGGTACGCCTCGATCTTCGGGGTCAAAGCGCTGGCTTCGCTCAAGATCGATTTCACTTCCGCGATTGGAGACGGCTCCTGAGGAAGGCCTGCGCTCGGCTGGCCGAGCGAGAGAACGGCCACCGAGGTGGTCAGACGAATGGATCTCAAATTCATGCCAACGAACCTCCAGTTTAGCTCCTAGCGCGACGGATTCCGACCGAAGGGCTTGACAGTGTCATTATCGTGGATTACCATTCGGTTATGGAACTGAGTGGTTATGAGCTCGGCTAGCCGGCTGGATGCCACGTTCGCGGCACTCTCGGATGCTACGCGGCGGGCTATTCTGGCGCGGTTGGCTTCGGGCGAGGCATCGGTCAATGAACTTGCCGCGCCCTTTGCGATGACGCAGCCTGCTATATCGAAGCACCTCAAGGTGCTGGAACGGGCGGGGCTGATTTCGCGCGGGCGCGATGCGCAGCGGCGGTTGAGCCGGCTGGATGCCAAGCCGCTGCGGGAAGCCAGCCAATGGCTGGCGGAGTATCGGCAGTTCTGGGAGACATCCTTCAAGCGGCTGGATGGTTTACTGAACGAGTTGAAGACCACGGCGAAGAAAAGAAAAAGGAGACCGAATGTTTTATCCCGATAGCTTCCAGGTGTCTACGCCCTCGGATCGCGAAATCCAGGTGACGCGCGATTTCAACGCGCCGCGCAGGTTGGTGTTCGATGCTTTCACGAAACCGGAATTGGTCCGGCGCTGGCTGCTGGGGCCGCCGGGCTGGACGATGCCGGTGTGTGAAATCGATTTCAATGTTGGCGGCACATACCGGTATGTGTGGCGCCACGAGGCGGACGGAAAAGAGATGGGAATTGGTGGGGTGTTTCGCGAGATCCTGGCGCCGGAGCGGGTGGTGGCCACTGAGAAGTTCGATGAATCCTGGTACCCGGGCGAGGCGTTGGACACGACCGTGTTTGTTGAGAAGGGCGAGATTACCAGGATTACGATCACGGTGCTATACGATTCCGTGGAGGCGCGCGATACGGCGCGGAGATCGGGGATGGAACGTGGGATGGCGGCGGGTTACAACCGGCTGGAGGAGTTGTTGGGGGCGCTCCGCGCTTGTTCTACCGTTGGAATTTGATGGTGGAATCTACGGTGTAGATTTTTACGCCCGTGGCTAGAGGGCGCAGCATTTGGAGAACGATGGCGTTGCCTTCGGTCTTCAAGGAGAAATGGGAATTTCCGTCGCGCATCACAGGAAACTGTCGGGCGCCGAAGGGCGGGATCTGGATTTCGAAGGATTGCGAACAGATGGGTGCGAATGTTCTGCCGGGCACGGAATAGAGGTTGCCGGCTGAATAGCATAGTGACGCTTTGGCCGCGCGTTCCGAGGTGTTGACGAAGGAGATGACGTTGCCGGGGATCTCGGAGACTTCGTCGGAGAACCAGGGATTACGCGTGGGATACGCAACTTCGCGGCCGGTGGTACGGAGCTGATTGTCGATGGCGCATTCGCTGGTGCCGGAGACGGCTACCACTGGCCAAAGCCGCTGCGACGGAACTTGCTCGCGCACTTTCACCCAGGCGTCGCCGGTTTCCTCCTGGATTTCCAGGCGATGGCTGACCTGCTCTCCCGGAGTCAGGCTAAAGACTACGCCGGGATGGCCTACCAACGGGACTAGCGCGCCGCTGGCGCGATGGGCCTCTACTTCGACGATGACCACGCGGTCGCCGAGATTGTGCAGATTCAGGCTGGACCAGCAGGAGGGGCCGTAGGCGAGGGCTGGGAGGACGCTTTCGACGGAGCGGGCGGGTTCGGAAGCTGGGGAGGTGAGTGCCAGCGCCAATAGAAACAGGATGGTTCGGGCCATCACTATCTATTCGGCAGATGCGGGGGAAACTTGAGGCGGCGTATGGCGCCGCCCCACATTCGAGAGCCAGAGGAGGAATTCGGGGACTAATTCCTGACGTTCCAGGAAATATTGGGCGGCCGTTTCACGGGCTTTACCGACACCAATAGTTATGCCTTCGGGTAATGCCAGAAAGGCGTCTTCATCGGTGGAATCGTCACCGATGTACAGCGGGAGGGCGCCGGCATGGCCAGAGGTTTGCTGAATCCAGCGAACCGCCATGCCTTTGTCCCAGCCCACGCGCGGGCGGATTTCGAGAACCTTTCGTCCCTCGGTGATCTCGAAAGGATTGCCGTCGAAAACGACCGCGTCCTCCACTACCTGACGGATCCCAGAGAAGCTGGCGGCGGCCGCTCGGCGGAAGTGGACACTGGCGGATAGGACTTTGTTCTCAACTTCCACGCCGGGGATATCGTGCAGGCGCGAGCGCAGGTGCCGCGAAAGTTCTCCTAGCGCTTTGAGGCGCTGGGCGGCGATGGGTTCAATGAATTCCACGCCCGGGCCGCTGATTTCCAGGCCGTGATTGCCGGCATAGATCAGATCTTCGAGATCCACGCGGACGCGCAGATCGGAGAGAGCGCGGCCGCTGATGATAGCGATGGTAAACCGAGAGTCGGATCGAAGCCTGACGAGAGCCTCGCGAGTGCCGGCCGGCATATGCGCCAGGCTGGGATCTTCAACGATGGGTGCGAGGGTGCCATCGAAATCCAAGAACAGGAGAATCTCCGGAGCCGCCCTCAGCGCGGAAGCAATCGCTGGGAGATGGTCAAAGAGCGGCTGTGTGGATTCTAGGCTGGCTGGCATTTGACTCCTTGGGTTGTTCGACGCGAATTTCCGAGACTGCTCCGATCAGGTTGGCGGCCCAACGATAGATGTTATGCTGCTTCACCACGCGGCGCATGCGGCGCATACGCTCCCGGCGTTGGCGGGAATCCATGTCGAGCGCGTAGTGGATGGCTTCGGCAAGCTGCTCGGTGTCATAGGGATTCACGATGAGCGCGTCCTGCAATTCGCGGCTAGCGCCAGTGAAGAGACTGAGAATGAGCGCGCCCCCTTCGTCGGTGCGGCTGGCGACGTATTCCTTGGCCACCAGATTCATCCCATCGTGCAAAGACGTCACCAGGCACAGGTCGGCTGCGCGATAAAACGGCTCAATCTCCTCGTGGTTGTGGTGGCGTTTAAGGAAGACGATGGGTTTCCAGTGCTTGGTTTCGAAGCGGCGGTTGATGCGATCGGCTTCACCTTCCACTTCGCGGATGAGATCCTGATAGCGGCCGATGTGGGTGCGGCTGGGTGCGCCGACCTGAGCGAAAGTGAAACGGCCGATGTAGGAAGGATAGCGCTCGAGAAAGCGCTCGATGCCGCGGAATCGCTCGGGGATGCCTTTGGTGTAATCCAGGCGGTCCACGCCGATTCCGAGGTAGTCGGCCTGCACGCCCAGTTGCCGCTGCAATTGATAGCGCTCCTGGCGGAGCACTTCAGATTCTCCGGACCCGTTGGGGTGGGAGTGTGGATCCTCCTTAAAGTCGACACTGATGGGAAATGGCCGGACCACGGTGTCGTGACCGCCGCGGCTGACGGCGAAGCGCTCCCATTCGATACGCGATTCGAGAGTGCGATCGATGGTCTCGAGAAAATTGTTGCAGTGCGATTGAATATGGAAACCGATTAAGTCCGCGCCCAGCAGACCTTCCAACAATTCGCGCTGCCAGGGACAGATGCCGAAGGCTTCCGGATTGGGCCAGGGTATGTGCCAGAAAATGGCGACGCGAACATCCGGGCGTTGTTCCTTGATGAACTTGGGCAGGAGGGCGAAGTGATAATCCTGAACGAGAACGATGGGATGATCTTCGCCTTCCACTTCGTCGAGCACGGCGCGCGCGAACTTGCGGTTGACTTCCTGATAGGCCTCCCAATCCTCGACGCGAAAAACGGGGCGCGTGTGTGCGATGTGGCAGAGGGGCCAGATGCCCTCGTTGGCGAAGCCGTAATAGTATCGTTCTTCCTCTTCGCGCGTGAGCCACACGCGGCGGAGTGTGTACTGAGGCTCTTCGGGAGGAACGCGGAGACGATCGTGCTCGTCGACGGTTTCGTGATCGGCGTCGCCCGCGCCGTGAGCGATCCAGGTACCATCGCAGGCGCGCAGGACGGGTTCCATGGCGGTGACCAGTCCACTGGCGGGGACTCTGGTTTCAACCGATGTTCCACGAAACACGTGCTCATACGGCTCGCGGTTTGAAACTACAAACAGACGGCTGTCTTCTAGAGCAGACTGCTGGTAGACGCGCAGGCGCTCGGCGGTCCAGAGTGAATTGGCTGTTTCGCGTAGGCGGGCCTCTTCTACGGCCGAGGCGCGGGCTAGCTTTAGGCTGTCGGCCAGATGTGTGAATTCAAGCGTAAGCGGCTTAAAGACATCGCCAGCGGGAAGATCGGGATGCGGCTCGGTGCTTCCGGCGCGCAGGTCATGCAGCCATTGAGCCAGGCGTTTGACGGGGCGCTCCATGGTCCAACGGACAATAAGTAATGTAATGGTTGAAATCAACAGCATCTGAATGAGCACGTTTTTGAAGGTGTCACGCCAGATCTTACTGTTTTGGGCATCTATGTATGAAGCGTCGTGAAAGACGGCCAGTGCCCAGGTTGCGGAATCGCCGCTGTGGATGGGCACCGCGTAGAGGTACATCTGGGTTTGGCCGGCGTCGAAGAACTGGCCCCATCCGTTGCCTTGGAAAACTGTTTTGTTGAGGGGCGGCAGGTTCGGTCCCAGGCGGGCGGCGAGATTGGAGGTCATGAGAACGGGATGGCCGTCGGCGTCGTAGATGGCGACACCCTCCAGGCGCTCGCGATTTCCGAAGCGTTCCACCAGACGCTGGAGGTTGCCATGGGCGCCCTTGGCGACGAGTGGTTGGACGGTTTCCTGGAGACTCTCGGCCATTAACTGGGCCCGTTTTTCCAATTCGTTGCGGCGGGCGCGGCGGTCCGCCTGGACCTGGTAGAGGGCGAAGAGAACGGAGACGATGGTAACGGCGAAGATGAGGGAAAGGATTAGGCGGAAGCTGAGGCGCATTGTGATCCTCCTTTCGGACACACGAAAATCCCGTTACGGAAAGTTAATCAGCAAGGGTGTGGCCATCGGGCTTGGTTTCTTAGGTCAATGATTTTTAAGGACTTGTTATGGTGCAGTGGTGGATTTCTTCGGTCTGCCGACGAAATATTTACCTGATGACCACAGGCGGCCGCCAGGTTTGTTGGCTGGGGGGCTGGGGGCTGGGGCCGAGCGTGGGACAGCACGGTTCTGCATGGGGCGCCTGCGCCATCTCAAACATGCGTCATGTCCGCTGAGGCCTTGTAAGGGCTGTGGAATCTGGTCCATGCGATGTGGCGGGCTTGATTGTGACGCATCATGCGTTGAGAGAAGCGCTCGACTTGGTCTTTTGAAAAAACGAAGCCAGGGTCGGAGGGTTCCCAGGGAAGTCCTTCATGCTTGTGGAGTTCCAGGATAGCGGCGGCGTCTTTGAGCTCGTTCCATTCGCGCATTTGGCGCTCATACTGGAGATCGCGTAGCTGCTGGAGCGTCTTTTGGAATTGGCGGGAAAGACGGGCGCCATGGAGGCCGAGGCTGGCGAGGAAGCGATGGGCGTCGACGATGTCGAAGGCAGGGGGCTCGGGGCTGGGGGCTGGGGACTCGGCGTGGTTGAGGATGTCGGCTTCGAGGACCGGGATGCGATTGAGGCGCCAAGAGGTGTCGGCCATTTTTTTGACTAGCTGAGATTCGATGGCGTTGGCGGGTTGGTATTTTTTTTCGAACTGCCGGTGGTGGTTTTCGTAAGCTGCTTGGTCCTCGGAGGTGAGGACGGGGGTGCAGCGGTTAGTCCGTGGCGGAGAGCGTTTTGCGACGAACGCTGTTTGCCGGCATCGGTGGGAGGGCCGGTGGAATTTTGGGGATTGGCGCGGTTGATGGCGGCGCGGTGGATTGGGAGAGTTCTGGTTGGTGACATATTTGTGCCTTTGGGATTGGGATAGCACGAGTGTGAGGTGGATGGGTGGCTGATTTTTTGGAGGTGGTTGATGCGGAAGGCAGATTGGGTCGCAAAAGCCCGGTGATCCAGGTTCCGAGGCTTCGAGCGCAGTAGCTACTGGTGGAGAATTATCAGCTGGTCCTGGGAGTTAACCAACTCAGCGATACGGATGGCGTTGCGCCGAATCACCTCGGCCGCGACCTCAGTTGGGTAATCGCAGGAACGGAGAATGACGACCTTGGCGCCGGGGATTTGCTCAACAGCCGTTCGAAATCGCTGTCGGTCGATACGAGGATGAGGTCGTGAGTAGCGGCGTAGTCTAGAATCTTGCGGTCGCCGGCGCGGGCAAGGCCGTTTCGAAGCGCGCTTTCAGAACCGGGGAACAGGTCGCGCAATAGTTGAACCAGCTTCGGCGACAGGCTTTCGTCGAAGAGGAGCTTCATCCACGGGAAAGTTTATTCCCCGCCGCTAGTTCGGAAGCGTAGGCGTACACTGCGAGGAAATCATCCGGTTCGAGCTGGGGATAGTCGGCCAGGATTTGCTCTTGGGACGTGCCACTTGAAAGCCATTCCAGAATCTCCTGCACAGTTATTCGGTGGCAACGAATGCACGGCTTGCCGAATCGGACGTCGGAATCGATGGTGATTCGCTCAAGGAGCGCGTCGTGGGATGCCGGCATTTGTGTCCCCTTGAGTTATTGTATATCGGTGTTGGGCCTGTCAATCAGGCGTCGGGGGCCCGCGGCGAGGGGAGGCGGATCGCACTTACGTCGCTCGGACTGCGCGCCTGCGCATAAGATCTCTACGGTCTTCCGCTCACAGGGCGGATTGCGGAGAATGGAGTTGTCATGGGTTTTTCACAGCAGTGGCATGCCGTGGGGAGAGAGGCGGAACTTGCCGGTTCGCAAATTGCTCTCGGCGTTACAGCGCTCGGTCGCGCTAATCATTCGCGCCTCGGCGATTACACGATGGCGTTCTTCGGCCTCGCGACTGGACTTGAGCGCATGGGAAAGTTGATAGCTATTGGCGATCATGCGATTGCGCATCGCGGCCAGTTCCCAGACAACGATTTCTTAAAGCAACCCCACTGCTGGATGCCGCGCTCTGAAGTTGCGGATCGGATCGGGAAGAAGGGTATACATCGCTGCGCCGCAAAAAACCAATCACGTTGCTTCCCACTTCGCCGCGAGTAGCCCTCGGAACGGTTTCAACAGCGCGATCCGCCTGCCGAGCAACGCAGATGGCGCAGTTCCACACCGGTTGGATGACAGATGACTCGGCTCTTATCTTAACTATATGTTGTGACTACATGTTGTGACGCGCCTCGGCCAGCCGGGTCGAAACTTTTCGACTCGCCCCGCGTGCGGGGGCCCGGCAAGGCAGGCCGTATTGCCCAAGGAAGACAGGCGGCGACATCGATCCCGTTGGCGGGGCTAGATTTGATCGCGATGAGAGACTCCGCCCGCATTTTGGAGCACCGCCTGCTTTGAGGAGAGTATCGGCGACGCTCCCGGTCGAATCGATAAAGAGAATCGGCGCTTCGGTTATAGACTCACCATCCAAGGCTGTCGATTCTATCGATGTAGGGAAGAAAAGGAAACATGAAATGAAACAGACAGTCCTCATCACCGGCACTTCTTCGGGCTACGGCAAGGCAACAGCGGAGTTGTTCCTCGACCGCGGCTGGAATGTCGTAGCAACCATGCGTCAACCGAAGCCGGATATCTTCGGCTCCGAGAGCGATCGCCTCAAGGTGCTCCCGCTCGACGTCACCAATTCCGGCAGCGTCAGTAAAACCATCGCCGAAGCCATTTCCATATTCGGGGCGATCGACGTGCTCGTCAACAACGCGGGGATCGGTGTCGTCGGCGCCTTCGAGGTCACCCCGATAGCTACCGTGCGTGAAGTGTTCGAGACCAACACCTTCGGTGTGATGGCGATGACGCAAGCGGTGCTGCCCCTGTTTCGGGAACGGAGGTCGGGTGTGGTAGTCAACGTGACTTCCAGCGTGACCCTGGCCCCGATGCCACTGGCCGCTGCGTACACCGCGAGCAAGGCGGCGATCGAAGGATTCACGGGGTCGCTGGCGTTCGAACTGGAGTGGTTCAATGTGCACGTGAAACTGGTTGAGCCGGGCTACGCTCCGACGACGCGGTTTACGAGTAATGGCGGATCCCGCATGCGAGGATTGATTCCCGAGACGTACGCCCCGTTCGCGGAACCGATCTTCGCGGCATTCGCGCGGCCGACTGCGGTGACAACCGAGTCCGACGTGGCTGAGGCGGTGTGGCGGGCTGTGAACGACACGACGGGACAACTCCGTTTCCCAGCGGGCGCCGATGCGCTGGCGCTGGCTCAGTCGAGATTAGTCACCCGCTTGGCTAACGCCTGAATCCGGCTCAATCGGTTCTTGATCTGCCAACCCAGTTAAGGCTCTCGCTCGTGCAACGCGGAGGGGGACAGGGGGCGGGGAGGGTCCATCGTGTCCATGCGGGCCACCGAATGGATCGTCAGAAACAGTACCGAGGTGGGAGTCCCAGGCGCCGCCGACGATCGTACGAGTGGCGCGTGAGATTCGTCCGGATCGGGCCCAACCTGCAAAGGGGATTCGCCAGGAGTCGGATAGGCTGTCAGGTTTCGGTTGGGCATTGGGTGTCGTGCCCCTGGATTGCCGGACACCTCGAAGTGCAAAGGAGACTGGCCATCGGGGGGACTGCCGTTTGGCTTATCACCGTCAGAAAGGGCGGAGCGCGGTGTTCGGGGCCCGCGCAATGCTCCGCAACACGGCGGGCGCCCGGTCACCGAGTGGGTGATCGAGCCAGAGCGCGGTGATCAGGGCGAAGCGCTCTTACGCATCGCTCAACCCAGAACTCTCTTTTGAGCTGTGGAGTGATTTTCAGACCCGCTGAGCGGGCCTGGCGGGACCTGACCGGCGAATTGTCTGGTTTTCCGCAGGTACAGGGTAGCGGGTCAAAACCGCGGGAAACTCCAGTTTTATCCGGTCTCGATCTTCGGGACAACGTCAGAGGGGCCAGAGCTAAAAATTTGTCAACTCGGATCCGATTGTGTGATATGCTTGCTGCTGACGTCGGGCCAAGGGCTCGGCGACCTATAGGTATCGTTGATTCAGAACAGGAGACTCCCATGGCACAAAAGCGGCTCGCCACTGTAGTAGATGCACTCAAGAAACACGGATTGAAGGACGAAGAGGTGGCTTCGTTACAAACTAAGCTTGACCCTCTGTTGCTGGAAGAAGGCGAAGTGCACGTCCATATCGAGGGAGATGATACGCACATCCACGTCGACCTGCACGACTTCGAATAACCAGCGGATGATGCACGGCCGCTCCGGCGATGCAAGCCGGGGCTGTACCCAGCGCGAATCGCAGGCAGCAAAACCAAGTTTGCGCTTGGGCCAAGGGACTTGCTGTTCCCAAAATCTGTAGCCGGAGGCGGCGATGGAAGAATTGCAATACCTTAGGGAACTCGAGCAGATCCTCACGGAGCAGCCCACGTTCGGGGATAGCGCATACATCCATCTTCAGGCAAGTAACTGTTACGAGCATCGCCTCAGCGAACTTTCGCCGAACGAGCCGGAAGCTAACGTCGTACGCGATGCTCTGCAGGGAGCCAGTGCCGCAGAGCGCAACCGAGTTCTTGGCAATCCGGTGGTTCGCTTCGCTGTAAATAGTGCTCTTCGTCAAATCGCAAACACGCCCCGGCCGGGCCTTCCATTGGAGGAATGCCGGGAGGTTTTCCGTGCCACGGTGGAATGGCTAGTGGCTAGCCCCTCGCGCGGCTCCCGACCGCTTGGTCCTGGCCGTACCGTCAGCCTCGGTACCGACTTGTATGAAGGTGGCGTTTGGGACGGGGAGCACGACGGTGACGTGTTCACGCGGGTGTTCCGAAAAATAGTAAAGGAACGCTTTGGTCACAAATGTCAGCCCGGCGCCGAATTGTCGGTAGCCAATCGCGATGACGTGGCGATGCTCGCCAAAGGGGTACAGCTGCTTGACGAGCTTGCGCCGACATTATCGCGGAGCGCTCTAAGCCACGTGCACCTGATCGCTTTCTTTCCGCTGGCGCCATGGAACGGCGCCGCATCAATGTCGCAGTTCGGCGTCTCTGGAGCGATTCTCTTAAGTCGGGATTTGCTGCACAGCCCGTGGTGGACGGCCGAGCACCTGTTGCACGAGGCGTTGCACCAGAAACTCTACGACTTTCGTTTGGGTCATACGTTGTTAGTGCCGAACTTCGCGCGGGAGGATGCGCCGCGGGTCTGCTCCCTGTGGAATATTGCCGGCGCTAACAAGTTGAACTTATGGGACGCGCATCGGGCGATGGCGGCATTTCACGTGTATGTCCATCTGGCGCTTCTCAGTTCAATTGCTGAGGAACGGGCTTCCGATCTTGAACCCGCTTACGGCCCGCTCCGCATCAAGCCAGGGATGACGAGCAGCCGGAAGGCGATGGAGCGTGCCCATTACCTGGGCGAGCAATTAGGCACAACGTGCGACAGTGAGCTCGGCCTGGCTGGAAAAAGCTTGGTGGAGTGGCTGATCAAGGTGCTCACGGCTCTCGACCCTGCGCCGCCACCCGCGGGTTCTCACATCCATTTGTTACTGGGCCGCTATCGCGGAGAAGCGCGTACCGCGCAGAAGAAGTTCGAGCGCTTGCCATTGGGCGCGGCTGATTTAGGCCAGCGATTACTAAGGCTGGCGCTGGGCGAAGTGGAGAATACCCGAAATGTGCTCGCCGAAGTCAGCGCTAAAGCTGAGCTTGATCAATTCGAGAAGGCGGTGGGTCAATGCAACGGAGAGGACCCAGCGAGAGATTTCGTGCAGCTGCGCGATCTCATATGCAGAACTATACTGCTGCTTTCGCCGGATGGCTATCGGCTGAACTCTGCTAAGCCCGGGTCAGTTCGGGCCGAACTAATGGTGGCCCAAATGGTGGAGGACTCAAGCCGCGCATTGCACAGCATCTTAGTGGAATCAGTCGGCTGACTATCAGACGACGCAAGCACTGATCGGCTATCGTAGGATTCTGACCCAGAGATAATACTGGCAATTTACTACGCCGCTTCCTGCGGCTTGAAAGTCGGTTACAATTACCCGAATACCGACATTGCGATTTCCGAAACTCTCGACTCCGAGGACAAGCTGATTTGGCCGCGCTTACCGGCCGCGAAGCCGATATCGGCACGACACAACCCCGGAGCAGACCATGCGGGTGTTGAGCGGCTTAGAACTCGACCGCGCCACGCACAAAAAGAGCCAGCCCGCGCGGTCGGATACCGACACGCGCGCAGGACCGGCCGATGCGAAATCGCGTAGTGGGACGCGGGCGCCGCTGGGCCATCAAAACCAGCCCCCGGACGGCTCGAGGCCATTGAGGCGCAGATACGTGACGAGATTGCCGTAATGCAAGGCGTCATGATTTGCGAGTTGCGTCAAGACGAACATCTTGTTCGTCTTGAAGCCGAAGAAGTCCGCCGGGTCATTGAGGTGCGCATCGGTGAACCCGGAGTACACGCCATCGCAGTAATCGAACGCGCCTTTGAGGCGGGCCTTCATCTTGGTCTTCGAACCCGCCGCGTTAACCATGGCGGGGGTGGCTTCACCCTTGACGCTTGAGCACAATATGTAGGATATATCCGCCACATGATCCAGGAGCTCGGCAAACGAGCGAACGTCCTTCGTCGGCCGGTAGCTGTATTTGGACTCTGCCATCGCGTCCGCCGCCTTCATGATCTTGTCCTGCATATTGCTCCGAAAAATGGATATCGTCGCGGTCAGAGGATTCGGCGCCATGATCGGATTGGGCAGGTTCGGCGAGATTTGGGCGTTAGCCAAGGATGCCAAGACGGAAACAGATACCATACCAACAGGAACCACGAAGCGAGCAATGGATCGGAACATTAAGAATCCTCCAACGTCTCCGCGTGGCAAGTATCATGCCAAGACTCGGTTTTTTTCGTTTCAATGCATTGGCCGTCTAAATCAGCGGTTACCCCGTCCGGTAGTGGGACAGGAAATCTCGTAAACGGGAAGACCGATTCCGTCACTGGCTGGATCATTACTACTCCTGAAACTCGCCTTCCTTAGCCATTTCCGTGTGTTCGCTTGAACCAACTCGCCGATGGTCGCGGCGACTTGTTGTTTCATCTGGCGAAGGTCAAAGTGTCTCTCGGGAATTGTGCGGGCCGCGATGGAATGGCTTGCGACCTATTCCAAGATGGGCTTCAAGATGTCCGATTCTGCAGGCGATTTGGTCTTCGCTGCCCTGAAAGAGGAACCAGCTTTCCGCGAATCGAGCTTGCCGCGAGAGGAGTACGCTACAGTATTCCAAATCAAAACGGCAATGAGTTCAGACGGGATGCTGGCCCCAGGGAAGAATCGCTCTTGGCCGCCCAGGTGATGGAACACTGGGCAGAGTTTCAGGAAAGCCTGTCGTCGCAGAAACGCAGCTATCCGACGGGCAAGTTCGAGGTCTCTCGCGGCTCGTTTAGAGAGGATACCTCCTGCTAAACGCGCTTGCGTCAGCTAACAGCCTGTGGCAAAAGTCCCGGCAGGCTGAAGCCCGCCCTACTTGGTTCCGCAAACTGTTGATCGACAGGCATGGCGCAGGCGCTTTCGCCTGCGAACTGGGTGGTAGGGGACTTTTGCCACAGGCTGCTAACAGCTACTCCGGGTGAATTGTCGGCCACTCAACTTGATCGAATTGATCGAAAACAATTGAAAAAATGTCTTGACGGCCGGGCTGGTGGCTTGTTATTATTCTATACAGTTAATTAACTGTATGGCGAAATATTCTAGCCGGGCCATTGATTCGCTTAGCCTTACGCTGGCGGCCTTGGCAGATCCTACCCGGCGAGCCATTGTCGAGAAGCTTGCTAGCGGACAGGCCACGGTGAATACTTTAGCCGAGCCGCTCAAGATGAGCCTGCCGGGAGTTTCGAAGCACCTTAAGGTTTTGCAAAAGGCGGGGCTGGTGATTCAGGGGCGCGATAAACAGCGGCGGCCGTGCAGGCTCAACGCAGAGCGACTGCAAGATGTGGCGAATTGGGCGGAGCGATTCCGGCGCAATTGGGAGGAAAGCTTCAAACGCCTGGATGAGTATCTTTCCGAAATCACAGAAAAGGAGAAATCAAAATGACTGACAGCATGCAGCGGGAGATGGCCCTCACGCTGCCAACCGATCGCGAAATCGTTATGACGCGCGAATTCAATGCGCCGGCACGGATTTTGTTCGAAGTCTGGACCAAGCCCGAGCATGTGAGGAAATGGTACGCCGTGCGGGGGACCACGATGACGGTGTGCGAGATTGATCTGCGCGTGGGAGGGGCGTGGCGCTGGGTGGTGACGCATCCTAAGGGCGGGGAGATCGCATTCTCGGGAGTGTTTCGCGAGGTCGATCCGCCGCGCCGGTTGCAGAGAACTGAAGTGTTCGAGAGCGTGCCGGGAGCGGAATCTCTGGTGACGCTTACTTTCGATGAACACGACGGGCAGACGACGCTTACGATCAACATGCTGTTCAAGAGCAAACAGGATCGTGATATTTGCCTGAGGTCGGGGATGGAGTTGGGCGTGAAGGAGTGCTTCCAGAAGATCGATGAGTTGATGGCGGGTTTGTGAGCGTCAGTGTGATGAAGGCAGAGGCACCGGCTCCCTTACGGTCGCGGTTCGGTCCTGCCGGTTGGCATGGCGGCTGCCAGCAGCAGGACCGCTCCGGCGTAGAGTAACGTATCCGCGACGTAGTTTTGTCCTTCATTCAGACTCCCGACGGTGGTGGCCGTGGTCATGATGGGGAGGTAGAGGGCAAAGGTGAGAAGAGTAAAGAGCGCGCCCACCCAGGCCGCGGCGAGCCGGGCGTGCTTTTCGATTAGTATGGCCGCGCCGCCGATGAGCAGGACAGCCCCGGCAAGATATCCCAGGTAGGAATGCAGCGGAAACCAGGCTGGTGTGACTTTGGCGAGAGGAACGCCGGGTCCGAATTCCGAATGGAGGAAGTTTTCGACGGCGAAGAAGATGAGCGCGATGGCGGTATATAAGCGCGCGAGCATTCGCGGAACTTTCCAGCCGCGCGCGTACTGAGTAGAAGCGAGAGCACAGGCGCCTGCCGCGAAGGTGAGATCGCGCACCGCGACTGCCCAGATGATTCTGTCTTTCGGGCTCGCGGCTACGTTGGGCAGGTGGATCAGGGCGACAAACAGACAGAACATGATGGTCATGAGCGTGGAGGACCAGCGTACATACTTCCCCAGAACGAGGCTCAGGGCAGCAGCAATATGGCAGAGTCCGACGAAGTACGCCCAAAACAGGTGGAACGGCATCCAGGGGGGAACGCCTTGCGAGATGGATTTAGCCGCTGCGAGATGCTCCGCTCCGAAGAGAGCCAGTGGGGCGGCGAAGAATACTGGGCCGAGGGCGATCAACTTCTCGAGTCCGTGGGCGGCGGAGAATTGCCTTCGAGCGGTGAAGAGTCCTATGGCGAGAATGATCAGACCCGTTAGGCATGGCCAAAATATTAACGGAGAGAACACACTTCACCTCCTCGCCGCTAGGGCGTAGGAGGATTGACGCGCGCTTGGATGCGAAATGTTACTAGCGATACCCGGGATTCATCCGCTTTGCGAGCCGAATCTGCTCTGAGCGATCTGATTGTGATGGGGCTGGCAAGCCGGGGGCATGCCCCACATCTCTCCTTGACATTCTACATATTGGTGCTGTATATGTAGATTGTCATAGAGATGCCAAACGATAGATCCGATCTTCTGCAAGGGACGCTGGACATGCTGATCCTCAAAATCGTGGCGCTGGGCCCGGTGCATGGCTATGGCATTTCGCAGCGCATCCGCCAGATCTCGAAGGAAGTATTGCAGGTGCAGCAGGGCTCGCTGTATCCGGCGCTGCACCGTCTTGAAAAACGGGGCTGGCTGGAAGCGGAGTGGGGAGAATCCGATAACGGAAGGCAGGCGAAGTTCTACAAGCTGTCGGTAAAGGGCCGGAAGCAACTGGCATCGGAACATTCGAATTGGAATCGACTGGCGGAAGCAGTGCAAGTGATCATGCAAACGGCGCGATAGGAGAAAGCGATGTTCGGATGGCGCAAACCGAAACCACCAGAGCTGGATAGTGAGCTTCAGTTTCACATCGATGGGCTGGTGCGCGAGAAGATCGAGCAAGGGCTGACTCCGGAGCAAGCCAGGCGCGAAGCGGCGCTCGAGTTCGGCGGGACAGAACAGATCAAAGAGGAACTGCGTGACGTGCATCGCATCCCGCTGGTGGACGCTGTACTGACACACACGACATATGCATGGCGGGTGTTGCGCGGGGCGCCTTCGTTCTCGCTGACGGTGATCGCGACGCTGGCACTGGGGATCGGCGCGAACACGGCGGTGTTCTCCGCAATCGATGCCGTGCTGCTGCGGCCACTTCCCTACCCCAATCCGGATCGCATAGTGGTGCTGCGGGAATATCGGACCAAGCGAGAGCGGCCGGAGACTTTTCTTGCGCCAGTCCGGCTGGAGGATTGGAATCGGTTGAACAACAGCTTTCAGGCCATCAGCGGATACTTTACCGAGGATACGGTGGATGCGTCGGGTCCGCTGCCGGTGAAAATCAAGCGCGCGTGCGTGGCTCCGCGCTTTCTTCAGGTGCTGGGCGTCTCGGCGGCGCTGGGACACGATTTCACGAGCGACGATGAACACTTCCACGGCTTCGCACCGGGCAACGTTCTGATCAGCGACCGTTTCTGGCGAGAGCATTTTCACGCGGACGCGAACGCGATCGGAAAGCCGCTGTTGCCGGACCGAAGCTCGGGTACAGTGATCGGCGTTATGCCCGCGGGGTTTGCGTTTCCAGAAGATGTGGACTTGTGGATTGTGGGCCCACCGGACGCGCCCTTCGCGCAGGATCGGCGAAGCACCTGGTTCACAGGGATCGGGCGGTTGAAGCCGAGCGTAACCGAATCACAGGCACGAGCCAATCTGGATTTGGTGCAGCATCAATTGGCAGGTCAGTTTCCAGCGACGGACGCGGATGTCTCGGCCGAGGTGCAGCCGCTGAAGGAAACCACCGTGGGATCGGCGCGCGCTTCGTTGTGGCTGCTGTTTGGTGCAGTTTCCATATTGCTGCTGATGGCGTGTATCAACGTTGCGTCGCTGCTGCTGGCGCGGGGCATGGAACGGGCGCACGAGTTTTCGCTGCGATTTTCGCTGGGCGCGTCGCGCGTCACCATCGTGGCGCAGGTGCTGGTGGAAACATTGTTGCTCGCGATCGCGGGAACTGTCGCAGGGCTCGCGTTGGCAGCTGTTTCGGCGAGAGTTTTGGCATCCATGGCGAAGAGCATCCCGCGCATCGGCGAAGTGGGGCTGGACTGGCGGCTGTTTCTTTATACAGCCGTGAGCGCGATGTTGGTTACGCTAGTTTCCGGATTGTTTCCGGCCTTGCAGGCCAGCTCGACTGCGCTTAGCGGGTCGCTTTCGCGTGGCGGGCGGACACAAGTATCCAGTGCAGGTCCGGCACAATCGATGCTGGTTTCCGTCCAAGTGGCGCTCGCGGTTTGTCTATTGTTCGGGGCGGGATTGCTGCTCAGGAGCTTCCAGGCGTTGTCGGAAGTTTCTCCTGGCTTTGATGCCGCGCATGTGCTCGCGTTTCGTTTAACGGGCGGCTACGGAGAAACCGCGGATATCCCGGCGCTCAGGAGCCGCGTCAATCGGACACTGGATGAGCTGCGATCGCTTCCCGGCGTGGAGGCTGCGGCGTCGTCGCTGACGTTGCCAGGCGTGCCGTTTGAATTTCCCGTTGAAGTGACCAGTGCGGATTCGGCGCTGGATCCCGCGCGTAGGGTCACGGTCGAGAGCCGGTACGTGTCCCAGGGCTACTTCGCTAGCATGGGTATTCCGATTCTTTCGGGAGCTGCGTGCGATCAACGTTCGGATGCCACGGGTGCGGTAGTCAATCGCAGTTTCGCATCCACGTATTTCGGCGATCGGGCGGTAGTGGGGCATCACCTGTCCGAAAAGCCGAATCCTTTTGGTTTGGCACCTAGCATGGTGTTGGGAGTGGCCGCGGATGCACGCGAGACTGGGCTGAATCGTGAACCAGAACCGACAGTTTATTGGTGTGATCCGGTGCTCGATCCGGGTCGCTATTATTTGGTGCGGACAGCAGGCGCTCCGGCGGCGCTGGCGAGCGCGGTTCGCGAGAGGATTCACGCTGTTGAGCCGGCGCGAGCGGTGTACGATCTGGCGCCGCTCGGGGAGCATTTGAGCGAGTCCTTTGCGGAGGTTCGGCTACGGACGGTGCTGCTAACGCTGTTCGCGGCTACGGCGCTTTTACTTGCTTGCGTGGGTCTTTACGGCACGATGAGTTACTTGGTGACGACGCGGCGGCGCGAGATTGGATTGCGTATGGCGTTGGGGGCGCGGCGCAATCAGGTTGGGCTTCGATTTGCAGTTCGCGGATTGGCTGTTACGGGCGTTGGGGTGGTTGCGGGACTCGGGCTCGCAATCTGGTCCGCGCGGTTCCTTACTGGAATGCTGTATGGCGTGCATGCTGGCGATCCGGCCGCGCTCTTCGGCGCGATCGGTGTGATGTTTTTTGTGGCGCTCGCGGCGTCGGGGATTCCGGCTATCCGGGCTACGCGGGTGGATCCGATGCAGATGTTGCGGGAAGAATAGGGGGGTCAGGCCGCAGCTGGCTGTCAGGCTTCTAGCCAGTTGCGGTGCTCGATGAATGTTTTTGGTTCGTAGGTTTTGCCTTGGGCTAATCGCTTTTCTTCGCGGCGGCTGGTCCATAGCAGGACCGGCCCGAGGAGGCCGGCCATCGCACGGCTGAATGCTCCGAATTCTTCCGACATTTCTTTGCGTAGGTCGCCGATCTGTTCGCTGATGGCCGGATTCGTCGAACGAAGCTGCCGCTGCATGGCCCACAGCAAGCCGCTGTACCCGGTTTTGACGGACCGGATTTCCCACTGGAAGCGTTCACGGACGCGAGGATCGGGATCGGCTTTATAGCGCTTCCACCCTTCGAGCGTGGTACGGCAGATGCGAAACAAGCTGGGTCCGTTACGCTCAAAGTCGCGGACGAATGCCCAGTCGAGAAAACGATGCGACTCGTCGCGCGAAATGGCGGGATGCTGAAAGTTGAACTTGTGCTGGCCGTGAATGTCGGCTAAATCGACGTCGAGCAGCAAGCTCTTCTCCTGCATTTCTTGATAGAGCGGAGTGCCGGGCACCGGCGTATACAACATGAACTGATGGAAATCCGTGGCATGCGACACGGCATGATCAATTTCGTCCTGGATATTTTCGGGCGTGTGATGCTCCAGGCCCACGATGGTTGAGCCCAGCACTTTAATACCGTGTTGGTGCAGTTCTTTGGAGAGCGCCAGAGTATCGTGGCCCTTCAGCTTGGCGTATAAGGAGCGCGGGGATTCCAGGCCCATCCAGATCCAGGAAATTCCGAGTTCCACCAGCTCGCGCATGCTGTATTTGCTGATGGCGTTGGCGGAAGAAAAGACGTAGAGCGCCCAAGCTTTGCCCGCGGCTTTCATACGATCGAGCAGTTCCATGGCTCGCTTGCGGTGCAAAAGAAAATTCTCGTCCATGATAAAGAACGAACGCACGTGCATGGAGGATTCTATTTCGCACATCACGTTGAACAGCTCGCCGCCGGTCTGATAGAAATTGAGAAATTTTCCCTTGCCGCCGAAGAAGGCCGAGGTGGTGCAGAAGTTGCATCCGAGCGGACAGCCGACTGAAGGAATTATGGTAGCGGCGGTGTGACCGGGGGCAGTCGGGACTTTGATTCCCATGGCGCGCACGCCGAAACCGGAGACGATATGCGGATGGCGGATGGGAGCAGTGGCGTCCTCACCGAGGAACGCGCGCATCCAGGAAATGCCGTCGCCACGGACGATGTGATCGGCGTCGATCATCTGCGCGAGTCCGGGGATGGCGGCGACGTGTCCGCCGACGACGATGGTGGAACCGGGCGAGAGCTTGCGGACCATGCGGCACATTTCGCGCACCTTGCCGACGTTCACGATGATGGAAGAAATGCCGACGATATCGTAATGGTTTTCTATTAGCTCCTTGGCGAATGCTTCTCGCGTGGGAAAGTCGAGAACGGTAGAGGGCGCTGAAATATTTTGCTGGATCATGAGGATGCCCCAGGAGCGATGGAACATCCGCAATGAAAAAGATCCTTGGGCGCGCGTGACCTGGTTGTGATAGAGCTCCATGGGGTTAACGCGGCGGCTGCCGAACTCATCGTCTTGCGCGTAGGGTCCGAAAACGGAAGTTAGGAGAACGCGGGAACTGGTGCCCTTAGGATGAACACTCACTTTCTTAATCCTTCTTTCTGGCTTGATAGTAAACCCGGGCGGCGGAGTTGAACGTAATATTACTGTAATTACGTATGCAAGCTGGAACACCAAGCCGGACGGCACTTGCGGCGGCGTGGCACCGCGCGGCGCATCAGGTGCTGGAAGACGGGCGCATTTTTAGCGATCCACTGGCGCTGCGGATACTGGGTGAAAATGCGCAGAGCGTGGTTCGCTGGGCGGAGGAGCGTTCCTCAGGGCGGAGGATGCGGCTCTTCATCGCCGTGCGGACGCGGTTTGCGGAGGATGCGCTGGCAGCTGCAATTGAACGGGGCGTGCAACAACTGGTGGTGCTGGGAGCGGGGCTGGACACTTATGCGTATCGCGGGACATTTCGAGAGCGGCTGCAAATTTTTGAAGTGGATCATCCAGCTACGCAGGCGTGGAAGCGTGAACGGCTGGCGGGTGCCACGATCGCGGTTCCGGATAATCTGATTTTCGCGCCGGTGGATTTCGAGCGGCAGCGGTTGGCTGAGGGATTGGCGGCGGCTGGTTTTGATTTTGCGCGGCGGACATTTTTCACTTGGCTCGGAGTGGTGCCGTATCTGACGGCGGAGGCTACATGGTCGACGCTCGGGTTCATTGCGAGTTTGCCTGGCGGTGCAGACGTAGTTTTTGATTACAGCGATCCTCCGGAATCCCTTTCGCCGGAAATGCGTACTGACCATGAGAGGCGCGCCGCGCGCGTGGCGGCGGTGGGCGAAGCGTGGGTGAACTATTTTGAAGCCGATGAGCTGCGGACTAAGTTGACTGCGCTGGGATTTTCGGACGTGGACGATCTGGGGCCGGCGCAAATTGTCGCGCGGTATTTTGCTGAGAGTTGGCAGGCGAAAGCGCCTGCCGCACGAGGTGGGCATATCGTGCGAGCTTCGACGGTTTGACTGTAGGCAGCGCATGGCGTTGCCCCACTTGTACAATGTACAAGCATGTGGCATCGTCTCACGGCTGGTTCGCTTGTTCTCGCGGGCGCATCGTTTGCGGCGGTCACCAGCGTGGAGCTGGTGGAGCGCACCGATTATCTGGGCGGTCCTTATGAGCACATTGTCGCGAAAGTGCACTTCGCGGTGGATCCCAAGCTTCCGGCGAATCGGATTATCGCGGACATTGATCTGGCTCCGCGCAATGACGATGGCCTGGTGGAGTTCTCCGCTGACTTGGATGTCTTGAAGCCGCGTGACTCGGCTAAAGGCAACGGTACTGCGTTGTTTGAGATATCGAACCGCGGCGGCAAGGGTCTGCTTGGGACGTTCCAGCTTGCAGATACTTTCTTGCTCGACCATGGCTTCACGCTGGTTTGGGTTGGGTGGGAATTCGACGTGCCTCCGTCGAAGGATCTTTTGCATCTTTACGCTCCGGTGGCCACTAATAATGGTCAGCCGATCTTGGGGCTGGTGCGATCGGAATGGGAGGGCGATAAGCGCGTCACCACTATCTCGCTCGGAGATCGCAATCAGATTGGCTATGCGGTGGCCGATCCGAACTTCGCCGAGAACAGAATGCTGGTGCGCGACACCGTGGATGGCGAGCGACGCACCATTGCGCGCGGCAAGTGGAAGTTCTCAGACGCCACGCACGTCACGATGGAGGATGGTTTTGAGCAGGGCAAAATCTACGAAGTGATTTATCAGGCGAAAGATCCCGTGCTGGCGGGCCTGGGGCCGGCGGCGGTGCGCGACATGGTTTCATTCATGAAACATGCCGGCGTGGAAACGCTTTTGGCCGACCAGCACAATTACATCAAACGCGCGATCGGTTTTGGAGTCTCGCAGAGCGGCCGCTTTCTGCGCAGTTTCCTTTACGACGGATTCAATCAGGATGAGAAGGGCGCTCGCGTTTTCGATGGCGTGTGGGCGCATGTGGGGGGAGCGGGGCGCGGGAGCTTCAACGCGCGATTCGCACAGCCATCGCGCGACGGGCACCCGTTCTACAACGTTGCTTACCCGGTGGACGTTCCTCCTTTCACCGATAACGATGGTCTATTGGCCAAGGCTGCAGAGGCGAACGTTGTGCCGAAGATTTTTTACAGC
>Ga0187871_10000979_pt1 | contig 25714 bp, 20 predicted proteins | sample June2016WEW_16_1_FD_132988 | JGI IMG/M metagenome (GOLD analysis project Ga0187871, IMG submission 132988) | Peatland microbial communities from SPRUCE experiment site at the Marcell Experimental Forest, Minnesota, USA - June2016WEW_16_10 | ecosystem: Environmental > Terrestrial > Soil >...
CCGGGGATCTCCTCGATCGACACAGTCCTCTGCGATCTTGGCGTCGACCTGGCCCCAGGTCTGCAGGTCTACGAAGCCACATGGCTGGTTGCCTGTGGCATTCGCCCGCACCTGGAGGCGGCGGTACTCTTGGTGCAGATGGGCACCTTCGGCTCCCTCCGCACCAATTACCAGAAGCGGCCAACCGGCGCTTCTCTGGCTAAGTTGGTCACGTACCTCTGCGAGTTCTACCCCGGCGCTCACGAGGTCTTTCTCGTCCGGTCGTCCAACGGCGCAGGTGAACCACCCCACATCCGCCGGTTCGAGCTCCGGAACCTCTGCGCCGCGGCTGCGGACGATTTGGCTGGAGCGTCCCTCTACATCCCCGCGGTTCAGCACGCGCGGTTCGACAACGCTCTGGTTGAGGGCATGGAAACTGCATTAAAGCCGGATCGCGGGCCGGATTCGGTGCGATGACCGCGCCATGCGCGTGGCTGCCATAAGCTATTGTATTTAAAAGGGTTTGGTTCCTAAGTTCGGCCAAGAACTCGCTTTTGCGCAACCAGCCGTACCCAAATGAAGGTGGGATACGTATTATTGTTGACAGGAATGCCGGCTTGAACTAAGATTTATGATGAGTATTGTGGCTGTTTTGGAGGGTGTATGGGAATTATTGTGCGTAGCACGGTGAAATCGGCGATAGGCCGTTGTGCCGCGCTTGCCAGGAAGTTCTTCCCGGCGAAATTGTTTCCAGCGTTGCTGTTCGGCGCCGACCTCCTGCTCGGACACCCGACCGCTCCCGCTCCCAAGACGACCACCATACCGGACCGCGTTGCCGCCATTCGCAGGACCCTGCCTGCTGCAAAATCGGATTCGGCTAGCGTCTCGGAAACCCCGCGGCAAAAGCCAGACGCCTTGGTCAAGATCGCTCAGTGGATAAACTGGGGCAACTGGAATAACTGGAACAACTGGGCGAATTGGAGCAATTGGGCTAACTGGGTCAACTGGCGGAACATCTGATTTGTGCTCGGATTGAAGTCTCTCCGCCGGCAGCCCGACATTCCCGTTGCGGACGAGATCCAGTTACTTATCGTTCAGCCCACCCCTTTCTGTAATATCGACTGCGATTACTGTTATCTTCCGAATCGCACCTCCACGGCCAGACTCGAACCCGCCACTTGGCGCGAAGTTCTGAGGAAGGTCTTCGCTTCCGGCCTCGTAGGGGATGAACTGAGCGTTGTCTGGCATGCCGGCGAGCCGCTGGCGGTGCCCCTATCTCACTATGCATCCTTGTTCGGTGTGATCGATGAGTTCGCAACTCGTCCGCCCCGGCTGCGGCATTCCATACAGACAAACGGCATGCCGATTACCGATGAGTGGTGCAATTTCATCGCGGCCCACGATATTCACATTGGCGTGAGTATAGATGGTCCGGCATTTCTACACGACCGGCACCGGAAAGACCGCCAGGGCCGCGGTACGCACGATCGCGTGATGAAAGGGATCGAATGCCTTCGCAAACACCACATCGATTTCCACGTAATTGCGGTCGTCACGTCCGACTCGCTCGACCATGCGGATGAGGTCTTTGGATTCTTCCGCGATCAAAGGATTCGGCGGGTGGGATTCAATGTAGAGGAATTAGAGGGCGATCACAAAAGCTGCTCCTTGCTGGACGGCAGCCTGGAGGACCGGATTCGCAACTTCTGGCGCCGCCTGCATGTTCTGCAGATGGAGAGTGACGGCGCGGTCTGCATCCGGGAGTTTGAGCGCGCCTACGAAGTCATCGTGCACGGCCCCCCAAAGATCGACACGGACCTGTCCATGCAGTGGAGCTCTCAACTGGCGGCATTCGGAATTGTCACGGTCGACTACAAGGGCAATGTTTCTTCCTTCTCGCCCGAGTTAATTGGCACGAAGAGCGTGCGCTACGGCGACTTCGTTTTCGGAAACATATTCGAGAACGAATTAAAGGACCTGCGAAATAAGCCCCAGTTCGTCCGCATTGCGCGGGATATCCGCGAGGGTGTGCGCCTGTGCGAGCGGCAATGCCAGTACTTCAGTTTGTGCGGCGGGGGCGCGCCCTCAAATAAGTACTTCGAAAACGGATCGTTTGCGACCACGGAGACCATGTATTGCCGCACTACGATTCAGATGCCGATCGATATCGTCCTTGAGGATCTGGAACAGCACCTGTCTCATTCGCCCGATCTCGCTCACCAGGATTAGGGCTGGATTAGCGCTCGCAAGCGCCGCCACCCGGCAGTGCGCCACGGTATCATAAAAATCTGGCCCGCACACCCCGCTAGGAACCCTCATGACCAACGAGCAACTCGACCAGCTTACGATCAATACCATCCGCACCCTCTCCATGGACGCGGTTCAGCAAGCCAATTCCGGACATCCGGGCGCCCCCATGGCGCTGGCGCCGGTGGCCTACACCGTGTGGCAGCATTTCCTGCGCTTCGATCCCGAAGATCCTATCTGGCCCAATCGCGACCGCTTCGCGCTTTCCAACGGGCACGCCTCCATGCTGCTGTATTCGCTGCTGCATCTGTGCGGCGTGAAAGCCGTCAACCCGCAATACGAATCGCTGGGCGAGTTGGCCGTCAAGTTGGAGGATATCAAGCGCTTCCGGCAGCTCGATAGCCGCTGTCCGGGGCACCCCGAATACCGCTGGACTTCGGGCGTCGAGACCACTACCGGTCCGCTGGGGCAGGGTGTTGGCAACAGCGTCGGCATGGCCATGGCGCGCTGGTGGATGGCGAAACATTTCAACCGTCCCGGCTTCGACATGTTCGATTACGACGTCTATGTGATCTGCGGCGATGGCGACATGATGGAGGGCATTACCGGAGAAGCCGCTTCGCTGGCCGGCCACCATCGTCTCTCGAACCTTTGCTGGATCTACGACAACAACAAGATCACCATCGAAGGCCACACTGCGCTGGCGTTCAGCGAGGACGTGGCTACTCGCTTCATTGGTTATGGCTGGAATGTGACGCGGGTCAGCGACGCCAACGATCTGGAGATGCTGGAACGCGCCCTGCAGGTGTTCAAGAGCACCAGCGACCGGCCGACACTCATCATTGTGGACAGCCACATCGCCTACGGCGCGCCGCACAAACAGGACACCAGCGGAGCGCACGGCGAGCCGCTGGGAGAAGATGAGGTGCGCCTTGCCAAGCGCGCTTACGGCTGGCCCGAAGATGCCAAATTCCTGGTTCCCGAAGGAGTCCGCGAGCACTTCCGCGCGGGCATGGGCGAGCGGGGCCAGCAGTTGCGCGACGCCTGGATGGCGCGCTTCGGGGAATACAAGGCCGAATATGCGGACCTGGCCGATCAGCTCGACCGCATGCTGCACCGCCAGCTTCCGGAGGCCTGGGACAAGGACTTGCCCACGTTTCCGGCCGATGCCAAGGGCTTGGCGACGCGCGACTCCTCCGGCAGGGTGCTGAACAAGATCGCCTGGAACATTCCGTGGCTGATGGGCGGCGCGGCGGACCTGTTCCCGTCCACCAAAACACGACTGACCTTCGAAGGCGCCGGCGACTTCGAAGCCGACGACCGGGGCGGACGCAACATGCACTTCGGCATCCGCGAGCACGCCATGGGCGCGATTGTGAACGGGTTGTCGCTTTCGAAAATCAGGGCTTACGGCTCCACGTTCCTGATTTTCAGCGATTACATGAAGCCGCCCATCCGGCTGGCGGCCATCATGGATCTGCCGGTGATCCACATCTTCACGCACGATTCCATCGGCGTGGGCGAAGACGGCCCCACGCATCAGCCCATCGAGCAGCTTGCTTCCCTGCGCGCGGTGCCGGGCCTGATCACGCTGCGGCCGGCGGATGCCAACGAAGTGGTGGAGTGCTGGCGGTTCACCCTGAAGCAGCGCCATCAACCGGTGGCGCTGATCCTCACGCGGCAGGCGCTGCCCACGCTCGATCGCACGAAATACGCGGCGGCATCGGGCGTGGAGAAAGGCGCTTACATCCTGGCCGATGCGCCGGACGGCAAGCCCGACGTGCTGCTGCTGGCTACCGGCAGCGAAGTGCAATTGTGCGTGCAGGCCTACGAGCAACTCGAGGCGGAAGGCGTAAGGGCGCGGGTAGTGAGCATGCCCAGTTGGGAGTTGTTCGAGCGGCAGCCGCCGGAGTATCGCGCGACGGTCCTGCCGCCGTCTGTAACGGCGCGAGTTTCCGTGGAGCAGGGCTCCATTCTGGGATGGGACCGATACGTCGGTCCGCAAGGGCGCATGATCGGGATGCACACCTTTGGCGCGTCTGCGCCATTGAAAGAGGTCCAGAAGAAGTTCGGGTTTCTGCCAGCCACCGTGGTAACCGCCGCAAAGGAAGTGTTGGCGGAATCGAAATAGTCCTGCAGCCTGCGGCGGCCTCGAAGGCCGCCTGCCTCGAAGCTCTGCCTCGCTTCTTGCAGGGCTTGGTGGCATAGGCTTTAGCCTGTGGAGGCGAGCTTCGCTCGCCGGGAGGCCGACGTCGACGTCGGCCGCAGGACTGGAGTCCTGCCCCACCTAGCCAGACAGGCTTGGGGCGCCAGCGTCCGATCCGGCACTTTGCGTCTGATAAGCCCCCAGCACCTGCTGCAACATATTGTTGACCAGGGTGGTGGTGGCCGTGCCGCTGTTTATGCCGTCGGCCGGCTGCAACAGCGCGACGGCCATCGAGTTGTCGAAAAACTCTTTAAAATCGCCCTGTTGCCGCAGGGCCTGCAATTCCGCCGTCGCACTAGCGCCCGCGCTCGCGCCCGCCGCACTGGCGGCAGACGACAACGGCGGCAAGCTCTGATAGGCGCTCGCATCCAAATAGCTTAGGGGACTTATCGAACTGGCCATAATGCGCCTCCTGTTTGCCTCATCGGCCCGTTGGCGGGGTTCTTGCTAGTAAAATGTCTCTTACGATGCTGGGATGTCTGCACGATCGGAGACCGGCCGCGTCCGAGCCCGGCGGCGCCACTCCGCACGAAACGGCTCTCCGCCTTATAAACTGGTTGTTATCCGACGAGGTCCAGCTTCCCATTGGTGCGCAGGCAGGCGGCGTCCTGGGCTGGTTCGATGGAGCTTCGACCCGCTTCGTTTACCCCGAAAGCACGGGCTACTATCTAACGATCTTGTCTTTCCTGCACGCACGCGGTTGGCCGGTGGAGGGCATCCCACGCCGCGCGCGCCGGGCGGCCGACTGGCTCGACCGCCAAGGCGGCCGACTGTCGCCGCCAGCCACACGGGTGTATCTTTCCGACCCTCCCACGAAGGACTGGCGCAACAGTTTCTCGTTTTCGTTCGACTTGGCCATGATCTGGCGCGGCATTGCCATGACACGCCAGTTCTTGGGGGCCGCATCCGCGGATCGGGTCCAGGCGGCGGTCGAACGGCGGCTCTTCCCTTTGTGTTCGCCAGACGGCGGATTGCTGGCCAGCGTTCCGATCCAGCCCGGTCCGGCCGCGGAGTCCTGGTCTGTTCATCCGGGACCGTTTCAATTGAAGTCCGCGGCGGCGCTCTTATGTTCCGGTGGAAACCCGCCACCCGAGTTGCGGCGGAATGCCCAAGCCACCTTCGAGCGGTTTCGCGAGTGGACGCCAAACGACTGCCAGCCTGAATTCCTGCATCCCTGCCTCTACTATGTGGAGGGCGCATTGCTAGCGGGCGCCGCACAAAACGACCCATCCCTGTTGCGGCGCGCCGCGCTGGCGCTGGAACGGCTGGCTGCCGGTGCGCTCGGCCCTTGTGGCGAGCCACTGCTCACCCTGCGGTCTGACGCGATGGCGCAAATCCTGCGAAGCGGCTGCCTGTTGGAAGCTGGGGGCTACTTACAGCGCGACCTTTGGAACGTAGCCCTGCCCAGGATAGCCACGGCCCTGTGCCGGTATTGCGGACCGGATGGGCGTATGCATTTTCAACGCGACGCAGCAGGCCGGCCGCGGCACGTGAATGTGTGGAGCGGCTTGTTTGCGGCCCAGGCGCTGCTCTGGTATGGCGACTGGAGCAGGCGGGCACTGGCGATCGAGTCGGCTGCCTGGCTGGTATAACCCGTATGCCGGAAGGCGCCAGCTTCTCCGTACTGCCGATCGACGCGCTCACTTGCCCAACGCCACGCATTCTTTGGATAGAACTGACATCCAAATGTCCGTTCGACTGCATATTCTGCTCCCGAAAAACGTTGCGCGGCGCCGGCGAGCACATGGACTTCGAATTATATCGATCGGTCATTCAAAGCCTCGAAGACCCTGAAATCGTGAGGCTCAATTATTCCGGCGAGTCGGCGCACTACCCGTATCTGATCGAAGCCATCCACCTGGCCCATGCGCGCGGCGCGTTCGTGGAACTAGTCACGGCTTTTGCCTCTTTCCCGCTCGCCAAGATGGATGCTCTGGTCACGAGCGGGCTCGACCGCCTGACCGTCTCCCTGCATACTCTCGATGAAAAACAATTCCAGGATCTGTATCGTTACAGCAGCCTGGCGGATATGAAGCTGCGGCTGACGGCCTTGCGCGACGCGCAGCAGCGGCTGGGACGCCGCCGGCCACTGCTCGACTTTGCGTTTGTCGCTCTGCGGGAGAACCTCCATCAGTTGCGGGGCATAGCCGCGTACGCGCGAGATCTGGGCGTGAAGGATATCGCGATCCATCCGCTCATCCGGCGCGATGAGATTCCGATCCAATTCCCAGCGGAAATCGAAGGCCAACGCCTGCGCCCCGATTTCATTGGTGTCCTGAGCCAGTCCCTGGAGGAGGCGCGCGCGCGCTTTCCCGAGGTCCAATTCAGCCCATCCACGTGCGAGCTCGCGCCCAACCACGAACTGGGCCTCCATCCGCAATATTCGGCGCTGCCGCTGCCGGAAAGGGGGCGCATCTTCTCGTGCGACCAGAGCCCCTGGGATTCCGTACACATTCTGGCGAATGGAGATGTGGTCACGTGCGAGGCGCGGGATAAAGTGGCGATGGGCAACCTGCGCACCATGTCTCTGCCGGAGATCTGGCGTAGTGAAGCATACCAATACTTCCGCCGCGCATTTCAGGAAGGCAAAGACGAGACCTGCCGCGGTTGCCCTTACAAACTGGCTTATGTACCGGGGCCGGTTCGTTCGCAGGTGACACCGCGCGCGGGAAGGGGTGTGGAACTGGTTAGCGGCTGGCATGCCAGTGAAGGGGACCTGGTCTGGAGTAAGCGCCGCAGCCGTGCGCTGCTGAAGATCGAGGCCGGCGCACAGGTCCACGCGCAGGCCACCAGTAAGTGCCTGGAGATCGACGGTCTGCTGCCGCCCGGCCAGGGCCAGGCCAATGAGCTGCGCGTTTCGCATCGTGGACAGGCGATCGGTTCTTTCGTCAATCCTGCGGACAGCACCACCGCGTTCCGTCTCAGCATTCCGTTTCTCGATCCCGCCGAAACAGCGCAGTTCGACTTCGCGGTAACCCAGGTGTGCCGGCCGGCCGACTCGGGATCTCAGGATGTGCGGGAGTTGGGATTCGCCCTGCGCGCCCTGCGTGTGACCGGCGTCGCGCCGGATAAGGCGCCCCGTAAACCGCTGCCGCGCTGGCGCTTTGTTCCGCTTTACCTGGCCCTCGAATGCGGAGCCCGGCTGGCGACGCTGCTGCGGCGGGTGCGGACCGAGCCGCGCAGGCTGCCGGCGTGGCGTCCGGGGGTCAGTATCGTGATTCCCGAGCGCGGCACTCCGGAGCCTCTGGCGCACAGCCTGGCGTCGGCTTACGCAGCCATTCAACAATTGGGCGAAGCGTGCGAAGTGATTGTTGCGGTCAACGGCGCCTCCCTGGATACGTATGCGGAATTGCGGCGGCGCTTTCCGCGGGCGCGCTGGCTGCATAGCGAAAAGCCGCTAGGCTTCAGTGGCGCGGTGGAGTGGGGCGTCTCGAAAGCCAAATTCGATTGGGTGTACCTGCTCAACAGCGATATGACTCTGGCGCCGCGCGCGCTGGTTGAAGCGGCCCGCTGGCGGGCCGATCGCGTGTTTGCGATCGCCTCGCAAATTCACTTTGCCGATTCCACCGTGCGGCGGGAAGAGACGGGCTGGACGGACTTCCGGATGGAGGGAGACAGGGTCGGGATTCTCGACGTCAACCCGGAAGACGCATCCACCGTGCGGGGCCATTTGTACGCCGGCGGCGGATCGTCGTTGTTCCGGCGGCAATTGTTGCGGCGGTTCATGTCGCGAGCGCATCCGTACAACCCGGTGTATTGGGAGGACGTGGAATGGGGCCTGCGGGCGTGGAGAGCCGGATACGAGGTGCTGTTTTGTCCGGCGTCCGAGGCCACCCACATGCATCGGGCGACCGTTTCGCAGTGTTTCCCACCCCAAGAAATCGAGCGCCTGCTGCGGCGCAATCAATTCTTGTTTTCTCTGCGCAACGGCTTTGTCGAACTGCCGCCGCGCGCTCTGGTGAGGGATCTGCGGCGCGTCTGGGACTCCACAACGCTGCGCGAGCTAACTGCATGGCGCCAGGCAGCGTCCTTATTCAAGTCGCTCCTATCGAACGCGCTGGCGCCTGCCCGCACCATCGACCTGGAGCGTTTGCGCGCTAAGTACTATCTACGGCCGGCAGCGCGCCCGGAGCGGCCCAAGGTGATCCTGGTTTCGCCCTTCGCCGTGTATCCTCCGGCGCACGGCGGCGCGCGGCGAATTGCAAATCTCATCCGGCGCCTGGCGGCGGACTTCGATATCGTTTTGCTGAGCGATGAAGAGGCGCTCTACCAGGCGTCGCGCTGTCCGGATTCCGGCGGCCCCGTGGCGCTTCATCTTACCGGCGGCCGCATGGAGAAGGCCGGCGAATCGAGAGACCGCATCGCCAGAATCCGGCTCCATTCGCATGCCCGGATCGGGACGGAAACGGAGCGGCTGGCCAAGGTCTACGATGCCTCGCTGGTGCAAATCGAACACACAGAGCTGGCTGGGCTGATTGAGAATCGGCGCCACCGGATTCCGTGGAGCATCACCTTGCACGATGTGCTCCTCTCGGAAGGCGAACGAACACCGGAAGACCGGTTTGAAGCGGAACTGATCGCCAAATACGATGCGGTCATCGCCTGCTCGGGGGAGGATGCAGCGCTGGTGTCCCACCGGCGGCTGGCAGTCGTGCCGAATGGCGTGGAACCAAGCGGACAGCCTTACACGCCGTCGCGGGGCAGCCGCAAGATCCTCTTTCTGGGCCCTTTTCGCTATGCGCCGAACTTGCGCGGCATCGCGCGCTTTCTGGAGACGGTGTACCCTACGCTGCGCCGGGAAATCCCCGGCATCGAGTTGCAGATCCTGGGTGGGCGCAACGGCCATTCCGTGGCCAAGCAATATGCCTGCTTCGATCAGCCGGGCGTGGAAATCGCGGACCATACCGACGATGTATGGCCCTGGCTGAGAGGATGCGCCTTGACGATCAACCCGCTGCCGGAGATGCGGGGATCCAGTCTGAAGCTTTTGGAATCCATCGCCGCGGGGCGCGTCTGCGTTTCGACCCTGGAGGGCGCCAGGGGTTTCCGGGATCTGCGGTCCGCGGCGCTCGTGAAGGTGGCGCGCATCGAGGATTTCGTTCCTGTGCTAGGCGAGTTGCTGTTGGATGAAGAACGGCGGATCCGCGTGGAAAGACCGTCGGAAAGTGTGCTGGACGCTCTGAGTTGGGAGCGCGCTGCCGGGGTGCAAGCCGGCGTGTGGCGGGGCTGTGGGGCAGACCCCTCTAGTGCGCCGAATACTGCTCCTGGGGCGAGTTCAGCTTAACCGGGATGGTCTTCTCGAGGTCATACACCTCGAAGGTCTGGCCGAAGGTCTGATAGCCGGACGCGATCACCTGGATTAGAATGGTGCCCTGCGGGATTTCCGGCACCTTCGCGATGCCCTCCTGATTCGTGCGCATCTCCCAGCTCGTGCGGATTGCCTTGCCAAGCAAAATCAACGAATGGCCCTTCACAAACTTGACTACCACATCGGCGTGCTCGACGGGCTTGCCGCCCAAAGTAGTGACCTGCACATTGATCTTGGTCATCGCCGAGACCATTTTAATCTCGATAGTCTTCCGGTCATCATGCACCTCGAACGTCTGGCTGAAGGGCTGATAACCCTCGGCGGCGGCCACGACGAGAATGGTGCCCTGCGGGATCTCGTTGGGCGACTTCACGGAGCCCTCCTCATGCGTACGCAGCCTCCACATGGTGCGGGTTTTCTCGCCCTTGACGACTTTAACTTCCACGTCGGCGTGCTCGATGGGCCTGCCCTCCGCCGTGTTGACTTGCACAGTGATCATGGTTGTTGGCGACTTGGCCCCGGCCGCGAACACGCCGGCGAGCACTGCCGTCAGAAGCGCAAAACGGGAACGCATTATTCGATTATGACATGCCCTTTCAAGCGATATCCGGCAGCAGGAAGCGCGCCGACCGGCCGCTGGCGCGGGCCACTTGCTCGGCGGCCAGGTATCCGCTGCGTACCGCGCCTTCCATAGTGGCGGGCCAGCCGGAGCGCGTCCAATCGCCCGCCAGAAAGAGGTCCGGACGGCTGGTTTCCGGAGGCGGACGCACCGCTTCGGTCCCAGGCGCGGCCGAGAAAGTCGCACGCAATTCCTTAATCACGTGCGCCCTTTCGATCCGGGCCTCGCGCGCGCGGGGGAAGAATTCGGCCAGTTCCCGCACCGCCAACGCCACGATATCCGCGCGGCTGGTGGCCGCCAGCTCGCGCGACGCGCTCACCACAAGCTGCAGATAGCGGCCCTCGGATTTATTGAACATCCATTGCACGGTACGGTCGAGCAGTGTGGCGTGCGGCAGATCGGTCACCGGGCGGTCGAACCATAGGTGAATGCCGGTGATCGGGGAATGCTCGAAAGCCGGCGCGGGCAGACCCAGCGCCGGCAGCCGCTCGAAAGGCAACGCGCAGATATAGTAGTCAGCCGTGTGGCGCTCGCCGGCGGCCATGATGCCATCCCGATCGATGCGCTCAACGGGCGCGCGCAGCCGCAGCGAGACATCCCCTGCCGCCCGCCAGAGCTCGGCGCGGTAGAGTTCCCCCAGCGGGATCGCCGGCACCCCCATCTCGTATGCGTCCGCGCGCGCCAGGAAGCCCAGCCAGAAAGTCTGAAAGCCATGGCACGCGGCCATGCGATCCACATCTTCGTTGATGGCGCTTACCAGAACCTGCCGCCAGAACCGCTCGATGGCGCGCGGCGTCTGCCGCTTTTCGCGCAGCCAGTCGAGCATGGTGATGCGGTCCAAATCGTGGCGGCGGGTGCGCTCGCGCCGCAGCGCCAGGAGGCCGCGCGCGATGGCTAGCTTGTCGCCGGCGTCGAGGAACCGCAAGCGCAGGAACGAACCGGTGAAGTGCAGGGGAGCGGGCAACGCACCACGGCGCAGGGTGGAGATGCGGCCGCCGGGTTCGATGAAGTAAAACTCGCGGTAGAAGCGAATCGAGTCCCGTACGCCCAGGCGCGTGTAGAAATCCAGCAGGTTGACGCAGCAGCGCAACAGGACGTGCTGGCAGTTGTCGATCAGCTCGGACGTGCCGTCGGATGGCGCGAGGGGGAACGAAGTCGCCCGGCCGCCCAGAAAAGGGCGCGCTTCGAACACCTGGACCCGGTAGCCGGCGCTCCCGAGCGCCGCGGCCGCCGAGAGACCGGCCAATCCTCCGCCGATGACGATCGCGCTGGGCATCCTTCATCATAGCGGTGGGGCAGCGCCATGCGCTGCCGACTGGAGAGCTTCGCTCCGGACTTTGGCCTTTGTGGTGGGGCGGGCCTCCAGTCCTGTCAGGATGGGCCCGCGGCCCACGAATCGTGATGAAAGCCTTGTGGGGCAGGCGTCTATGCCTGGATAGCATCTGGATAAACCGGCGTGAAGTAGTGAATGAAAGAGTCATACAGGAGGAGGAATAGCGAACCATGCTGGCCCCAACATGCGAGGGCGGCGGTAACGACGCACTTGAGGCGTTGGGCAGGGGCACATGTAGGCTGGGGTATCCCTGAAGTTGATGAGCTCCGAAATAGCCAAAATCAGGGGCGCCGACGGTGTCAGGCTAACCGGAAGGCAATATTGTGGCGCGAGTTACATCGCTTGTGCGTCGCAAGCACTGCGGAGTCGTAGACCCCAAGCATGCATGGAAACTTCACGCGCGAGAACCGAGCGACCCGGTTGCCATCCGTGGCTGGAAGGCGGCGGATCGGTGGGAGAAGGCGATGAGCTATAAGGCCCACAGGCACGGCAATGGGGAGTCGCACAGCGGCATAGTACCAAGGAAGCGGTCGAACGCAGGCGGTTCGCGGGTATTTCCGATATCACGCCGTGCCGCGCAACGAGGAGCGCCTGCGCGCGTTCCGGCACGAAGTGCTGCGCATGTGGTGGTGGCAGATTCGGCGGCGGTCAAAGAACCCGCTGGACCCTGGAACAAATCTTGGGAGCGGCTCGGGTGCCTCATTCCGGACGTCGAAACTCTGCGTCCGTATCCTGACGTTCGCTTTGCGTGGGAACACATCCAAGGTAAGAACCGTGTGCGTTAGGAGTGCTCGCACGGATCTGTGCGGGGGGTGCCGGGCAACCGGCATCCCTACCGCGACCGGCGGGTCTCCAGACCCACCCGAGGGCGAGCTAAGCTCGCCAGCTCACAGGCTGAAGCCTGTGCTACCAGCAGGGCTGAGGCCCGCCGTCCAATTCCAGCTCCAGTAAGTAGAAACTCCAGGGGCGAGCGTAGCTCGCCTGTGTCGGCAGAAGTGCCGACACGGCACGCCGGGGGCGTGCGCCACGAGGGCTACCCACCTGAAATGGCCAATCTCCAGTCACAGGCTAAAGCCTGTGCTACCGGCAGCGCATGGCGCTGCCCTACTTACTCGAAGCGGAGGGCTTCCACGGGCTCGATGGCGGTGGCGCGGCGGGCGGGGATGTAACTGGCCACGAGCGCGGCGGCGGCCAAGACGAGAGAGACCGCGCAGTAAGTGGCGGGGTCCAGCGGACTCACTTCAAACAAGAGGGTCTTCATTAGATGGGTTAGGCCGCCGGCGGCGGCGAGGCCGCAGAGCACTCCCATGGCGGTCAGCAGCAGTCCTTCGCGCAAGAACATGTGGCGCACGGATTGTGGAGGCGCGCCGAGGGCGATACGGATGCCGATTTCGCGGGTGCGCTGGGACACGGTGTAAGATACGACTCCGTAGATGCCCACAATGCCGAGCAGCAGCGCCATGCCGGCAGCGATGCCGATCATCACGAGGGTAAAGGCGGTGCGGGCCATGGAGCCATCGTAGATTTCCCGCATGGTGCGCACGGCGGCGATGGGCAGGTTGGGATTCACGGACCACACGGCTTGGCGGACCTCGTTCAAGAAACCGGCGGAACCGGCGCGGCTGCTGCGTATGGCGAAGGCCTGGCCACGCTGGGTGGTGAGAGGCTGGCTCCACCAATCGCGAAGCATCATGGGCCAATAGACGATGGGGGTGGCTTTCCGGTCCGCGCCGTCGTCGCGCTCATTACCGACCACACCGACGATCTCGCGCCACGGCGCATGGGGGTTCTCGCGAACCCGCTTGCCCAGGGCGGCGGCGGGGCCGCGCCAGAGTTCGCGAGCGAGAGCTTCGGAGACCAGCACGACGGGACGGGTTTCGTAGATATCGGTCCAAGTGAGGTCGCGGCCGGTGAGCAAGGGGTTGCCCATGGCTTTGAAATAGCCGGGAGAGATGAACTTATAGCGGCGCAGGGGCGGGACTTGTCCATCGGCGTAAGCCTTGTCCGCCGCGAAGATGGGGTCGTTGTCGCTTTGGCCATCCATGGTGATGGAGTTGGTGAGGGCGGCCGCGGTGACGCCGGGAATGGCCGCGACCTTATCCAGGATGTTGTTGTAGGTGCGGGTGGCCTGCTCGGCTTTGGGAATTTCAGCCTCGGGGATGGAGACATGCAGGGTGAGGATTTGTTCGGGCTGGGTGAATCCGGGCGGCACCTGCTTGAGGGCGCGGACGGTGCGGATCATGAGGCCGGAACCGATCAGCAGGACCAGGGCGAGGGCGACCTGCACGACCACCAATATGCGGCGCGCGCGGTGGCGTTCGCGGCCATCGCTGGAATTGCGGCCACCCTGGCGGAGGGCGGTATTCAGGCGCGGGCCGGCGTATTTGAAGACGGGGATGAGGCCGAACAGGAGGCCGGCCACGAGCGAGACGGCCAGGGTAAAGAGCAAGACGGGCGGATCGATGGAGATGGCCTCGAGGCGCGGCAGGTTGGCTGGGCCTAGGGATACGAGGGCGCGGAGCGCGGCATAGGCGAGGGCCACGCCGAGGGCTCCGCCGGCCAAGCCCAGGGTGACGCTTTCGAGCAGCAACTCGCGGGCGATACGCGAGCGGCCGGCGCCCAGAGCGGCGCGGATGGCGAGTTCCTGCTGGCGGCCTTCGGCGCGCACCAGCATCAAATTGGCGACATTCGCGCAGGCAATGAAGAGCACGCCGCCGATGGTGGCCATTAAGACCCACAAGACCTTGCCGATGTCGCCGACGACGTCGGCTTTGAGGGGCCGCACGCTGGGTCCGAAGTGCGCCTCCTGGACCATTTGGAGGCTGATGCCGGGGGCCATGGGGAATTTGCCGAGCATCATGGGGAGCATGCGCGCGACATCGGCATTGGCTTGGGCCAGGGTGGCGCCGGGTTTGAGGCGCGCGACGGCCTGGTAGCTGAATTGGCCGACGAAGACCTTGGCGCGGTCGAGCTGCAGGGGTTCGAGGAGGGCGGCCGCGGAGTTCATGAAGCGGAAGCTGGCCGGCAGGATGCCGATGACTTCACTGGCATCGCCATCCACCATAATGCGGCGGCCGATGACGGACGGATCGCCGCCGAATTTGCGCTGCCAGTAGCCGTAGGACAAGACCGCGGTTTTGGGGCTGCCGGGGGAGTCGTCCTTGCGGGTGAACCAGCGGCCGCGGATGGGTTGTACGCCGAGGATGGGAAGCACGCCGCCGGTGACATCGAGGGCAGCGATCTGCTCGGGTTCGCCCGCGCCGGTGATGTTGACCGAATTGTTGCGCCAGACACCGATGTCCTGGAAAGTGCGGCTTTCTTCACGGAAGGTGAAGTAGGTGGAAGGAGAAGCGTTGAGCGTCTCCATGCCCTGCAGGCGGGACGTCTCCCAGACGGCCACGAGGCGACCGGAATCGGGGTAGGGCAGTGGCTTGAGGAGGACTCCGTTCAGGACGCTAAAGATGGCGGTATTGGCGCCGATACCGATGGCCAGGGTGATGAGGGTGATGACGGTGAACATCGGCGAGTGCGCAAGACGGCGGAAGATGGGCTTCATGGAGGGTAATACGACAGAGGGTGGGGGAAAGGTCCAGGGAAGGGCTAGGGGCTAGGGCTAGGGCTGGGGCTGGGGCTGGAGACACTTGGGGCTTGGCTTGGGGCCGAGGTTGGTCGATGAAGGGGGTTTACTACATATTGACTGGGCTTCAGATCTTGGGTCAGGTGGCCGGGGCGGGGGTGGGGGCGGCCGGAGTGGGCTCTTGGGGGACGTCGGAATCGCCGGAAGGTGTTGGGGGGACGGGAGTTACCTTGGATTTTGGCTTCGTTTCGACAATCTCTTTCTGGCGCATTTTTTGCAGTTTTTGGAGGTCCGCGAGGCAGCGGGAATAGTCGCGCTGGACGCGGCTTTCGTAGCGGTTCAGGCGCTCGATGACGTTGTGTTGGGTACAATCGAGCTGAAATGCCCAGACCAGCGGGTCGGTGACACCATTCCGGTTGTGCAGCTCGGGCACCGGGCAGGCGCGCACGCGATAGTCCAGGTAGCCGGTTTCGATGCGGACGATGCGCTGGATGCGGTAGGTGGCGACGGCCATGCGGACGACGAGGTCGTCCTCGACCTTGCCATCGGGGTGGAGGCCGGCGCGATATTGATCGGTAAGGGCCTGGAGATCGGCGGGATCTTCGCCGGGCAGGATGGGGGATGCGCCGGTGAGTCCGTGGACGGTGCTGTTGCGGGCGGAGCGCGATTTTCCCGTTTCGGTGCGGGGTCCGGTGCTTCGCTGGGCATTTTTGCGATTGGAATTGGTTTGCGATTCTGACGGCATGGTTGCTCTCCTACTACGAAGCTATGCGGGGGGTGGAAGGGAACGTGCGGATGTTTGGGGCTAGGGCGTTGAGGGGAAAGGGGGAAATAAATTGGCGAGATTTGCGAACGAAGAAAAAAGCGCCGGCGCGCTTTGGCGGCCTACGAGGCCGCCGCAGGCTGCGAGCCTGCCCCACGAGGGTTTGGCAATGCGTGTTGTCGCGGTTGTCCTGATATTTGCCTGGACGGGCTGGGCGCAGTTCAAAAGCACCGCTCCGCTAGTGGTAGCGCCCACTACCGTTACGGATTCCAAGGGGCGTTATGTGGACGGGCTTACGCCGGAAGACCTGATTCTGTACGACAACAATGTGCCGCAGAAGATACAGATGGATTGGACGATGTATCCGATCGACCTGGTGGTGGCGGTGGAGACCGGCGCCAATTCCGGGGCGGTGATCGACAAGCTGGGCGGCACCGGCATTCTGTTTACGCAGTTGCTGGCGGCGGACGCCGGGGAGACCGCGGTGATTTCGTTCAGCGACGAGGTGAAGGTGCACCAGGATTTCACGGGCAGCCCGGACCTGGTGATTCACGCGCTGCGCATGCTGCGCAAAGAGGGCGGCGGCGCGCACATGCTGGATGCGTTGCGAGAGGCGCTCGAAATGCTGGAACGGCGGCCGGCGGGACGGCGGCGGATCATCCTGACGATTGCGGAGAAGCGCGACCGCGGGAGCCAGGCGAAGCTGGCCGACGTGATGGAGCGAGTGGAGCGGCTGAACGCGGCGATTTATTGGCTGACGTATTCGCCGATGCTGCAGCCGTTCACGGTGAAGCCCAAGACCGCGGAGGATCTGAAGCCCGAAGAGGAGCGCATCAAGATACGGAAGTGCGATCTTTGCCCGGAGCCGGACGACACGCCGGTGCCTCCCGACTTGGGGCCGGGCGGGTGGATGTATACGATCGGGGAATTAGCGCGGTTGCACAAGCCGGATCTGGCCAGCCTGTTCGCCAGGACCACGGGTGGGCGGACGCTGAATTTCCTGAAGAAGAACGCGTTGGAGGAAGCCATTCAACTGGTGGGCGAGGAGGTGCATCGGCAATACATTTTGAGCTTCGAGCCGCGGGGCGGAGAGGCGGGGAAATTTCATGCGATCCGGGTGGCGGTGAAGGGCAGGCCGGAGCTGCGGGCGAGCACGCGGGAGGGGTATTGGGCGTTGCCGTGAAGGCGCTGAGAAGAAACGGTATGGCAGGAGGCGCCAACGGGGCATGAAAATGCGGCGCGCTTTGGCGGCCTGCGAGGCCGCCGCAGGCTGCGAGCCCGCCCCACACGCTGCGCAAAAAATGGACCCAAAGCCGTCGGCGGCGTAGCGAGCGGCCAGTGTCTACCACGGCCTGCGGGAGGCCGGTCCGCTGGCCGGCCGGTATCTGCCGGCGAACCCGCCGTTGCCCGACCTGGCCGGAACAACTGGCAGCGCATGGCGCTGCCCCACTGAGGGGCGGAACTTACGGTACCCGCTGTCCTATTCCGGCGTGGCCCGATGAACTCAGCGGGAGGCGGCCTACGAGGCCGCCGCAGGCTGCGAGCCTGCCCCACGGCTAGCGGAGTTCTTCCATGATTTCGTCGAGAGCGGCTTGGGGCGGGCGCACCTTGGATTGCGGCAGGGTGGCCAGGGGTTCTTCGGCCATGTGCAGCATTTCGAGGAAATTGGGCTTTTCGGTATTCACGTAGAGCACGCCGGTGAGCACTTCGTGTTTCTTCTCGGCGTCTTCGAGGGCGTGCAGCGCCCCGAGGCGGCTGGTGGGATCGTAGTCGCGATGGAGCTTGCGGATGCGCAGGTGGGATCCGTCGTGCAGTTCGACGTCGCGCACTTCGCCTTCGTCGATCTCGACGGAGATTTCCTCGAAAGAGGGCACGAAGGAGAGATCCTGGAGCATCTCTTCGTGCTCCTTCATATAGCTGTAGCTCTTGGTGGAGCCTTCGTGATCGTTGAAGGTGACGCAGGGCGAAACCACATCGATGACGGAGAGGCCGCTGTGCGCGATGGCGGTCTTGATGAGGGCCTGCAACTGCTTCTTGTCGCCGGAGAAGGAGCGGGCCACAAAGGTGGCGCCCCAGCGCAGCGCGAGGGCGCAGCAATCGAAGGGGGGCAGATCGTTGACGACGCCGGTCTTCAGCTTGGAGCCGAGATCGGCGGTGGCGGAGAATTGTCCCTTGGTGAGCCCGTAGACGCCGTTATCCTCGATGATGTAGATCATGGGCAGATTGCGGCGCACCAGGTGCATGAACTGGCCGATGCCGATGGACGCGGTATCGCCGTCGCCGGTGACGCCCAAGCCGAGCATGGTGCGATTGGCCATAATGGCGCCGGTGGCGATGGCCGGCATGCGGCCGTGCACGGCGTTGAATCCGTGGGAGAGGTTGAGAAAGTACGCCGGGGATTTCGACGAACAGCCGATGCCGGAGAACTTGCCGACGCGCCAAGGCTCGACGCCCATCTCGTAGAAGCATTCGATGACGCGCTCGGAGATGGAGTTGTGGCCGCAACCGGCGCACAGGGTGGTCTTGGCGCCCTTGTAGGGGATGACTTCCAAGCCGATGTGGTTCAACTTTTTGGGCGGCGGCGGGGGTGTGGCGACGGTGCTCATTTGCCCTCCTGGCGGACGATTTCATCGGTGACGGTGCGGGCGTCCAGCGGCAGCCCGCCGTAATACCTTATGCTTCTGAGCTTGGCGATTTGTTCGGGCGTCATTTCCAGACGCATAAGGGAGAGCAACTGCGCGTCGCGATTTTGATCGACGACATAGACGCGCTGGTGGCGCGCGATGAACTCGACCAGCTCGGGCGTGAACGGGTAGGCTTTCAAGCGCAGGTAGCTGGCGGGGATGTCGTATTCGGCGAGCAATTGATCGCAGCTTTCGGTGACGGCGTAGTGCGAAGTGCCGCAGGCGACGAAGCCGATTTCGGCGTCGGGATGGGAGCGCACTTCGGGCGCGGGGAGATGTGTGCGCATGGTCTGGAACTTGTGCGCCAGGCGGTCCATGTTGTGGATGTAATCGTCTTCGCGCTCGGTATACTGGGCGCGGTCGTTATGGCCGCTGCCGCGGGTGAAATAGGCTGCGGCGGGATGGTTGGTGGCGGGGAGGGTGCGATAGCCGATGCCATCGCCGTCCACATCTTTATAGCGCGCGAAGCCGCCGAGTTTGTCGAGGTCGGCGGCGGTGAGGACTTTGCCGCGGTCGAGGGGCTTTTCGGGATAGGGGAAGGGATCGGACATCCAGTTATTCATACCGAGGTCGAGGTCGGTCATGACGAAGACGGGAGTCTGAAAGCGCTCGGCGAAATCGAAGGCGTCGCCGGACATCGTAAAACACTCTTCCGGAGACGACGGGAAGAACATGGGGTGCTGGGTATCGCCATGGGAGAGCAGGGCGGTGGACAGGAGATCGCCTTGCATGGTGCGAGTGGGGAGCCCGGTGGAGGGACCCACGCGCTGCACGTCGAAGATGACGGTGGGGACTTCGGCGTAATAACCGAGGCCCACGAATTCGGACATGAGGGAGACGCCGGGGCCGGCGGTGGAGGTCATGGAGCGGGCGCCGGCCCATCCGGCGCCGAGGGCCATGCCGATGGAGGCCAACTCGTCTTCGGCCTGCACTACGGCGAAGGTAGCGCGGCCGGTTTCGGGGTCGATGCGGAAGCGCTTCAGATAACCGATCAGGGTTTCGACGAGGGAAGAAGACGGCGTGATGGGATACCAGGTGACCACGGTGACGCCGGCGAACATGGCACCGAGCGCGCACGCGGCGTTGCCCTCGACGATGATTTTGCCGGTATTGGCATGCATGCGCTGGACGCGGTAGGCATCGGTCTTGGTGAACGTCCTGGCGGCGTAATCGTAGCCGGCCTGGGCGGCGCCCCAGTTCAACTCGGCGGCCTTGGCTTTGCGCTTGCCGAACTGTTTGACCAAGGCCTGGTGGATCTCCTGCATATCGATGGAGAGCAGCCAGGCGACGATGCCGTCGTAGAGCATGTTGCGCACGAGTTTGCGCAGCTTGGCGTCGGGGCAGACGGGCGCGACCAGCTTATCGAAGGGCGCGGGGTAGAAGTGCAGATCGGAGCGGAGGGCGTTGAGCTTGAGGGGCTCGTCATAGACGACGGAGGCGCCGCTATCGAGCTTCATGACGTCTTCGCGGGCGGTTTCCGGGTTCATGGCGACGAGGAGATCGATTTCCTTTTTGCGGCCGATGTAACCGTGTTTGCTGGCGCGGATGGTGAACCAGGTGGGGAGTCCGGCGATATTGGACGGAAACATATTTTTGCCGGAGACGGGGACGCCCATCTGGAAAATGGACCGCATGAGGACGGTATTGGCGGTCTGGCTGCCGGATCCGTTGACGGTGGCGACTTGAATGGAGAAATCGTTGATTACGGTATGGCCGGGATCGCTCAAGCGAGGCTCCGCCGGCGAGACTTCTAGCGTTGACATCTATAGGAGTCCTTAATTGGGGTGGTGACCCTGTTCACTGCGCTTCTTGTATATTATACGACGATGCGCGGTGGGGCGCGCGGGGCGGGGCGGACGCGGTTGTCCGGGCTCACGCGCGGGGGGGTGCTTAACAGTCTTGGGGAAACCGCCGGACGCCTTCGATATCGAGGAGGAGTTCGCGTACAACTGTACGCCGCGGTTAAGACGAGAGGTGCGCCAGATCATTTTCAGCATTTTGACCAGATTGTGGCGGCCTGGCGGGAACACTTGGGAGATCATGGTGGAGAGTAAAACAAAATTGGGTAGTGGGTCGTTTTGGATTTAGAGGGCGGGCAATTCTGCCGGCAGCCGGCTTTAGCCGGCTCTGGCCGCCTTAAAGGCGGCTGCGGCCAAGATTGGCCGCCCCCCCAATCGGACCCACTACCCAAGACCGTTACTGGCAAGAGCGATCGCCACTACGCCCGACGCACCGCGCCGGTGTGGGAAGTCACCGACGAAGTTTGGCAGCAGATCGTCGCGGTGAACATGACCGGCGTCTTCTACTGCTGCCGCGCGGCGCTGCGGACGCATCGTCAACATCGCATCCATCGCCGGCAAGGAAGGCAATCAGAATATGTGCGCATACTCGGCCACCAAGGCCGCCGTCATCGGTTTCACCGAGTCTGCCGGCAAGGAAGTGGCCACCGAGGAAATCGCCGCGGTGGTGCATTCGTTGGCACGGGTTGCCCGGACCGCGGCGGTGGACGCGACGACTGCTTCGCATTGGGCAATCCAACTATCATGGAAAGCGGACGGAAAAGTAAACCAACTCGGCGAACGGATGCGTCAATACGCGGTAGGCTTCCCTTTTCACATTCGCCGAACGCGCCCGCCCCCCTGGAATGACGCTCTATAATGGAAGCCAGGAACCGATGCCCACTATTCCATATGTGCAGGGCTGGCGGTTCCACTTCTATTCGAATGAGGGCAATGAGCCCATGCACGTGCATGCGGAGAAGGGAGAAGCCGAGTGCAAGTACTGGCTGCACCCGGACACCTTCGATATCGAAGAGGAGTTCGAGTACAACTGTACGCCGCGGTTGAGACGAGAGGTGCGCCAGATCATCTTTCAGCATTTTGACCAGATCGTGGCGGCTTGGCGGGAACACTTGGGAGAGCATCGTGCAGAGTAAAACAAAACCGGTATTAGCAAGCGCGATCGCCACTACGCCGGACGCGCTGATCGTCACCACGGAAGCCGGGCCTGTTTCCATTCCATGGGATGAATGTTCCGAGCGCCTCGCGCGCGCATCTTTCGCCGAACGCAGCCGGGCGGAACTCTCGCCTTCCGGGTATGGTATTCACTGGCCGTTGATTGACGAGGACCTCGCGGTCGGCCCTCTACTTTCGGCTCACGCCTCTCCGCCTCGCCGAACCGAGGGGTAGTGGGACGCGTCCCACTACCAACCGAGGGCACCGCATGATGTTTTCATAAAAGGCGGGGCGCATGAATCGCGCAATCGATGGGCGGCCTGGCGTTCCCCCTCCCATCGAGATCACGCTTTCCGATTCCGTGCATGCGGACGTGGCCGAGGTGCTCTCACGCACCGGCCGCATCGACATCCTCGTAAACAACGCGGGCATCGCCGGACGGACCGCGCCGGTGTGGGAAGTCACCGACGAAGATTGGCGGCAGATCGTCGCGCAACTCCGCGACCACGCGCTTCCGGACCAGAATGCGGTAGCCAGTGCCGGGGTCCGCTTCAATCTCCCGCAGAAGCGAGGACAGCCGCCTGCGCGCGTCACTTAGGCTGATTTCCTGTAACATCGTCTACTGTACATTTTAGCCTAAAGTGTACAACAGCGCCGCGCCCACACGAGGTATCCGCGTGCGATATCCTCGATCATAAGGAGTCCATATGAACGTCGAAGAAGAGTTCCAGGACGTGCTCCAAAACATCGAGTTCGGCATCATACAAGCGTTCCGCGCCGATGGTTCTTTGCTCGACCTGGACGCCAATGACGCCGTTGCGGCGCTGATTCGCCGCTATCGGGCGGAGCAAGAACAGCGGACTCCGCCTCCTGTGCGCCTGGGCGACAAGGCGCAGCGAATCTTCGACAGCACTCTGCCAATCTGCGAGTGGCGCCTGGGGCGGGAGGGACCATCCTTGCCGCCGGAGATGGGACCGGCGGCAGCCGTTCCAAACACGCCGGATGACATCGTGACCTGCTTGAAGCGCATTCAGAAGTCCATCGATTTCTGGAACAAGCGCAACGGGCGGCAAGGATATCTGTCCTTCGTTGCGCCGTACGTGCCGTGAGATCCGGCAGCCACTTTACGCCGAAACAGGAATAGTGCATAATGTTTTTAATGCCTTAACAGGCGAAGGAGCGTGCGCATGAAGTATCATCCGATCGGCGACATGAAGTGCCCGTTTTGCGGACAATTGAATCTGGTCTACAAGCGCCCTGGGCTCAGCGGCGACGTGTACCGTTGCGCCGCGGAACTGGGCGGCTGCGAGCGCACCATCGTCCACCGCAGGCGCAAGGGAGACACGCGCTGCGGCGTCGTGGCGGTGTTGAATTTCGGGCACGTCGGCCAGTGGAATCCGTGCATGCAGGGGGGCCAGGAGGCCCAGCCGGCAGCCGCCGCGAAGCGCTAAGAAGGGCGGCGGGTTCCGGAGAAGCCGCGCACGGTCGAAACCCACCGCGATCCGCGGGGAATGGGCGGGTCTAGAGACCCGCAGCGGCGCATGGCGCCGCCCCACGTGGGCTTAAGTCACTATTGGTGGACCGCCGGCCCATCCTGACAGGTCCTCCAGCTTTGGTAGAATTGAAATGCAATGACGGTTGACGAGTTAGAACGCCAGTACACCCCGCTCCGCGAACAGGCCCTGGCTGTGCGGAGGTATCTTTGACGCCCCCGCGTTGAAAGCGAAACTCCAACAGACAGAAGAGCAGACCGCCGCGCCCGGCTTCTGGAGCCAGCCCGAGAAGAGCCAGAAGATCATGCAGCAGCGCAAGCGCATCGAGGAGAGCCTGGGCAACGAGCAGCGCATCGCCGCGCTCACCTCCGATCTGGATACGCTCTTCGAACTGGCCCGCGAGGGCGAAAACGTTTCGGGCGACATCGAGCGCGATCTCCAGACCTACGCGCAGTTCGTCGAGCGCGTGGAAACCGCCATGCTGCTCTCCGGCGAAAACGACCAGCGCTGGGCTATCGTGACCATTCATCCCGGCGCGGGCGGCACCGAAAGCCAGGACTGGGCCGAGATGCTGCTGCGCATGTATCTGCGCTGGGCCGAACGCGATGGCTTCTCGACCGTGATCACCGACCGGCTGGAGGGCGAGGGCGCCGGCATCAAGTCCGTCACGTTTGAAGTCAACGGCGACAACGCCTACGGGATGCTGCAATCCGAGATCGGCGTGCACCGCCTGGTGCGCATCTCGCCGTTCGACGCCAACGCCCGCCGGCACACGTCGTTTGCTTCCGTGTTTGTCTACCCGCAAGTGGACGACGAAATCAAGATCGATATCAAGCCCGACGATCTGCGCATCGATACGTTCCGGTCGGGCGGCGCCGGCGGCCAGCACGTCAATATGACGGATTCGGCGGTGCGCATCGTACACCTGCCTACTAATATCGTGGTGCAGTGCCAGAACGAGCGCTCGCAACACAAGAACCGCGACAGCGCCATGAAGCAGCTTCGCGCGCGCTTGTATGAGTTCGAGCTGGAGAAGAAGCGCGTGGAAGCGGCCAAGACCGAGGCCACCAAGCTGGATATCAACTTCGGCAGCCAGATTCGCAGCTACGTACTGGCGCCCTACCGCATGATTAAGGACCACCGCACCAAGCTGGCCATCGGCGACGTGGACCGCGTGCTGGAAGGCGACATCGAGCCGCTGATCCACGCCTACCTGGTCTTCCGGAAGACGGGCAAGACGGCGGGCGACGGGGGCAAGGACGAGCTGCCGGAGTGAAACCCGACACGGCGGCCCCAGATCTCCTCCGCGCGGCGGGGCTGATTCGTTCTGGCGGGATCGTCGCGTTTCCCACTGAAACTGTCTACGGGCTGGGCGCAAACGCGCTCGATCCCGCGGCCGTCGAGCGCATCTTCGCGGTGAAAGGGCGGCCGCGCCAAAGCCCGCTGATCGTCCACGTGGATTCGATCGAGATGGCGCGCGCGCTCGTGCTGGAGTGGCCCGATGCCGCCGACCGCCTGGCGCATCGCTACTGGCCCGGACCCTTGACCCTGGTTTTGCCGAAGCAGCCTTCGATTCCCGATATCGTGACCGCGGGCCTCTCGACAGTCGGACTGCGCGTGCCGGCTCATCCGCTGGCGCTGGCGCTGATCCACGCGGCCGGCGTGCCTATCGCCGCGCCCAGCGCCAATCCGTTCACCGAACTCTCGCCTACGACCGCCGAACACGTGCGCCAATCGCTGGGCGATGCGGTCGACCTGGTGCTGGACGGCGGCCCCGCCACCGTGGGCATCGAGTCCACCGTGCTGTCATTGGCTGGGTTGGAGCCGGTGCTGCTGAGGCCCGGCGTGATCCCGCTGCCGGAGATCGAGTCGCTGATCGGTCCCGTGCGGATTGAGGAAGGCGGTGGGCCCGGCGCGCACGCTTCACCGGGGATGCACGCACAACATTACCGTCCGCGCACGCCGCTGGTGCTGCTGTCGGCCGGCGATCCGCCGCCCACCGGCCGCGGAGAATGGTTGCGGCTGGGCCGCGAGATGCCCGCTGAGCCGGCAGCCTATGCCGCGGCGCTTTATTCCGTTTTGCATCGTTTGGACGCGCGGGGGCTGGACTGGATCGCCGTAGAGCGTCCACCCAATACGCCGGAATGGGCGGGCATTCTCGACCGTCTCACCCACGCGGCGACGCGCTGATTGGGCCGCGCGTTTGGGGTACAATCGGCTAACATGCGGATCCGCTACGCACGCCAGGTTACGGTTACGCTCTGCTGGTTCGCGTGGGCGCTGTCCGCGCCAGCTCAAGAGAGCAAGCCTCTGGCAGCGATCCCTCCCGGAGCCTTTCAGTTCGAGGGCACGTGGGATTGCGCCGGCGCGATGGGGAATGGGAAGACGCACAAGTCGGTCTTCACCGGCAGTGTGATTCTGGGCGGAAAGTGGCTGGAACTCACTGAGCGGGACATTGAGCCGGCAACCGGGTATCTGGCAAAGTATCTGATCGGCTACGATCCGCAGCAGAAACGCCTGGTCGAGTTCGATGCCAACAACTTCGGCGCAG
>Ga0187871_10000981_pt1 | contig 25685 bp, 30 predicted proteins | sample June2016WEW_16_1_FD_132988 | JGI IMG/M metagenome (GOLD analysis project Ga0187871, IMG submission 132988) | Peatland microbial communities from SPRUCE experiment site at the Marcell Experimental Forest, Minnesota, USA - June2016WEW_16_10 | ecosystem: Environmental > Terrestrial > Soil >...
GTTGGCATCCTGGCGATTGCGCTGCTCCCTTGGCTGGTCCTGCCGTTCGATACGGCATCGGTGGCATTGCTGGTGCTCGAATTTGCCCTCTTGCTTGCGTATGCCATGCCACCGGTTCGTCTCAAAGAACGACGGATCTGGCCTGTATTCGCTGATGCAGCGTACGCCTATGCCATTCCTGCTGTACTGGCCGCGCACACATTCTTCCTGGCGAGACCGCGTCCGTCCGACTTTGCATTCCTCGGATTGCTCTTCATCTGGCAACTCGCGCTCGGCGTACGACATTTCCTGAATCACGTTGCGCTGGATAGGACCAACGATATCGCAACCTCGACACCGACTCTAGCTACGCAAAAAGGCAATCGATTTATTCATAGGCTGATCAGGCGCTTTGTACTTCCGGTCGAGCTTGCCGCGCTCGTTGGGTACCTGCTCATTATGAGCAGATACGTGACGCTCCTAGTCCCCATCGTCGCCGGCCTTTTCTTCGTGACTGCATCGCTCGACGCCGTATTGACGGTGGGCCGTAGTTATCCCTGGATTCCGTATCGATTCTCGAGGACCCATGTGGATCGGCTGTATCAGGATATTTTGCCGTTGGTTCTCCTGTCGTTTCTCGTTCTCATGGATTGGCGGTTCTCCCTTCTGCTCGGGGTACACGTGCTCCTGTTCTATGCGACAGGTGCAAGCGCCACACTGGGGCGATGGCTGATCCACTCCTTTTCGTTTCTTCGCGTGTTGGCCTGGCCGGCAATGATGCTGGTTGGTGATTTGCAGCCGGTCAAGGGACCGCGATCCACACAGCGAGAAGCCGAATCAGCCCGCCCTCCTGACGCGACGCCCGTAGGAAACGCAGCACGCGGCGCAAATATTGCCATTGTCAATATCAACAAGGGCAAATATACAGAGACGTTTGTCCATGGGTTGATCCCCAGACTCCATTACAAAATCTACTATCTGTACGGGGGTGAGCTGCCCACGTTCGACGACGATGACCGGCATTTCTTATCAAATTGGCCCAGCCTGCAATCTCTGGCCCGCTTCCTCGAAATCGTGTTGCGTCTGGAGGAGAACCATTTCTTGAGGAACAGCATTGCCAGTTACCTGCAGGCCAAGCAGATCAAACTGATCCTTGCCGAGTTTGGGCCCGTTGGCGTTGAGATGCTCCCGATAGCGAAGGACCTGGGTATACCTTTGGTGGTGTATTTCCACGCTTACGATGTGTTTCACAAGCAGATCTTAGGACAATATGCGTCGAAGTATGTGTCTTTGTTTCGGGAAGCCGCTTCGATCGTCGGCGTGTCGGAGATTGTCTTGGATCGTCTCGAAGATCTGGGGGCGGCCCGGTGCAAACTTATCCATCTTCCCGCGTTCGTCAATCTGGACCTGTTTTCCTACAGCGATCACGGCACTGTTTCACCGCGTTTTCTGGCGGTAGGACGTTTTGCCGAAACGAAGAGCCCACACTTAACTATCCTGGCATTTCAGCGGGTGGCCCAGGTGATTCCGCAAGCTTCGCTTACGATGGTCGGCAAAGGAGGAGGGGGTGAGCTTTTTGAAGCTTGCCTCATCCTGGTGAGGTCGCTGCGCCTCGAGCACTGCGTGGAGTTTAAGGGCATCTTGTCGCATGAGGACGTGGCGATCGAGATGCGCCGCGCACGCGTCTTTGTCCAACACTCCGTTACCACCCCCGAAAACGGAGACATGGAAGGCAAGCCCATAGCGGTGATGGAGGCGATGGCGAGCGGCCTACCGGTTGTTGCGACCCGCCATTCAGGCATTCCCGAATTGATTGAGGACGAGGTGACCGGTCTTTTGGTCGCCGAATATGATATCGAGGCGATGGCCGACGCCATGATCCGGCTCGCAAAGGATGACGATTTAGTTAGCCGGATGGGCCGCAGTGCGAGTAAGGCAATCCACGATCATCCGCTGATTAGCCATCACATCGAGGCTCTCGAGAAGATCATCGACACCAGCATCGCGCGGGGGTAACCGTTTGTTCCAGGCTTGACGGCCACTATGCTATTCTTCGACTTCACTGCGCGCAGGCTATGTCGCACTTTATTCCGTTAGCGTTCAACTCAACCGAATTGCCACCGGCCTTTGCGCAATGCATCGATCGCACCAGGCGAGCGTTGCATGCGCGTCTGGCCGATGCGCCTGCCGGTGAGATGCTGCGTCAGTATTTTGAACGTGGAAAGATGTTGCGGGCCTTTCTGGTCTTTGCATCGGCGGCCTCGGTGGGAGCCGATCCGGAAGACGTCGGCAGGGCCGCTGAAGCCATCGAGCTAATGCATGGCGCGTCCTTGTTCCACGACGACATCATCGACCAGGCGGCCCAGCGGCGAGGGCTGGCTTCACTTCACGAGCGGCTGGGCGTTGGCCGCGCGCTGGTGGTTGGCGACGATTTACTCTTGCGGGCGTTTTCGGCGCTTAGCGAGACTCCTTCGTGCCCGGCCCCTCGGCTAATCCAGGCGATGGAGGTTTTGAATTCCTTAGCCAGGGAATGCTGCCGCGGGCAGTTCGATGAATTGTGCGCTGACCGTTGGATTTCCGAAGAGGGATACCTCGCAATCGTTAGCGCCAAGACAGCAGCCCCCTTCGTCGCTGCGGGCGTTTTGGGGGTACTGCTTGGGGGAGGCAGTGAGGCCCAACTGGCCCAAATTCGTACGTATGCGCGACATTTGGGCATCGCATTCCAGATCAACGACGACCTTCTTGATCTCACCGGCGAGGAGTGCCGGCTGGGTAAACCCGTGGGCAATTCGCTCGCCCACGGCCGTCCGATGCTTCCGCTCATTTATCTCTGGCAACTTAGCTCTGACGCGACGCGGAAGGACTTGCGCCGGCTGGGCCAAGACAGTTCGGCTCGCGGGGAGTTGGTGGAGATGCTGGAACAGAACGGGATCGTGGATCGGGTCCGGCAGGTCCAACAGTTTTATATTGATGCGGCGCTCGCGGCGCTCGAGGGCTTTCACGATGGATCCGGCGTGGACGCCTTACGCGCGATGGTCACACACGGTAGGGCGCGGGATCACTTAGGGAAGGCGAGCGGCTCGCCAGGGGTTTGACGTCGGTCGACACAAAGTCACCCACCGGACTGAGCGGCATCCGCGGCAGCATGACGGGTGCCCGCTGAAACGGCCGGGAAAGTGAATTCTTCCAGTTCCGCATCAGCATAACCCCAATTCACCGGATTCAGTCCCAGAACCTCTCTCTTCTCGAGTACGTGGAGCCCCACCTCGTACACTAAGCTGTAGTCAATGGCGGGGCGTTCCTGGAGGAATCGGACTTTCTCGAGTGGTGACAGCGATTCCCACCCAGACGGATGATCGATGTGATAAGTGCAAGCCTCCGGCGGAAAAGTGTGCTGGCGGTAGCCAAGCGACGTTGCGGCGATCAAACCAAGCGAATCAATATGCAGCGAGTAAAGATCCAGTTCGAGGTATCCCTGTATCGCGTACCAGGCTTCCTTCGACATCAACGTGAAATCTCCGGATGCAAAAGAATCGATCTGATAGAACAATCGTTTTTCCGGGCTCCAGAAAAGGCTCATACCGAGGGCCATTTTATCGAATAGCCATTTCTTGGCCAGGCCCTTGCTCTGCAGTCCTACGAGCTCCAGGTTGATGTTCCTGAAGCGGCGATCTCGACCCAGCCGTCGAATCACGTTTCGTTCGCACCATGCGAGTTTTTGGGGTAGGTCCCAGTCCGGATCGATCTGATCCGGTACATCGCATCGATTGGCTCGATAATAGGTGTCGAGCCGAAGAGGCGCCTCAACCAGTTTGCGAAAAAGTGAATCCGAGAATAACAGGTCGATGTTCGTGCACAGGATGAAAGTGCCTCTTGCTCGACGAATACCAACGTTCTTCGCGATCATCTGGAACAAAGGAATCTCCGGTGCGCGCCGATATCGATGATGAATCGCGGCCGGGACCTCGATATAACGCAAGGTGAGGTAATCGTGCTCGGAAGGTCTGGGGAGCACATCGCGTAGACGCGGCCGGTCGGCCGGCGGATTCCACTCGACGTAGATCAGTTCGAGGGGGAAACGGTATTGACGAGTTTGGTCGAGCAATCCCTGAAGGAAGAGCCGCATCCGCTTTAATATGCTGCCGCCATGACCGTCGTTTCTCGAAGCAACGACCACGGAAAGGTACGGACGATCGGTCGAGGAGACGGTCACGGCAGTGTTTCCCCGCAATGCTCGCTGATAGGGCTCGCCTGATGAATGGAAGTGTGGCGCGCCATAATCGATGTAATTATAGTATCTCCCGCTGAGAGGAGCGATCGAATTGCCGAGCGACGACGAACAGGAGTTTCTGGTTTTCGGGCAGCCGCAGATACTCGAAGAGGAAATCGAGGAGGTCGTCGCGTGTCTGCGGTCAGGCTGGATCGGAACCGGCCCGCGCGTAGCCCGATTCGAGCAAGATTTCGCGGCCTTCAAAGGTGTAGAACACGCTGCGGCGGTTGCCTCCTGCTCCGCGGCCCTGCATCTGAGTATCCTGGCGCTCGGCGTCCAGCCCGGGGATCAGGTTATCACCTCCTCTCTGACATTTTGCAGTACCGTTAACTCCATCATTCATGCCGGCGGCCTTCCCGTGCTGGCCGACGTCGATCCACAAACCATGAACCTCGATCCGCGGTCTGTGGAGGAACGGATCACCAACCGAACCCGGGCAATCGTGCCGGTTCATTTTGCAGGGCGGCCTTGCGATATGGATGCGTTGGGGGACATCGCGAGCCGCCACGGTCTCCGCATCGTGGAGGATTGCGCCCATGCGATCGAAGCGGAGTACCACGGTAAAGCGTCCGGCACGATCGGGGACTTCGGTTGCTTCAGTTTTTACGCTACGAAAAATGTGACCAGCGGCGAAGGAGGGATGGTCATCGCTCGAAGTAACCAAGATCTGGACCACGTGAAGACTCTGGCTTTGCACGGCATGAGCACAGACGCCTGGCGCCGGTTCCAGGACACCGGCTACAAACACTATTACGCCGTCGACGTGGGATTTAAGTACAACATGATGGATCTCGAAGCGTCGATTGGCATTCACCAATTGCGGCGATTAGCGGCGAATTGGCAACGGAGGCAGGCTATCTGGTCCCGTTACCTGGAGGCGTTCCAAAGCGTTCCTATCGGCCTGCCTGCTGCTCGGGACCGCGCCACCCGGCACGCTTACCATCTGTTCACCATCATGATCGAACAGCGCCAAGCAGGTATCACGCGCGATGATTTCCTCGAGGCCATGACTCGGCTGGGCATCGGCGTTGGAGTGCACTACCTGAGCGTGCCGGAGCATCCGGTCTACCGGGAGCGCTTCGGATGGAAGCCCGAGGACTGGCCGAAGGCACAGCGCATCGGCAGACAAACAGTCAGCCTGCCCCTGAGTCCGAAACTCACGGACAGGGATGTCGAACGGGTGATCCGCGCGGTCCGTAAGACCCTACGCCTGATCTAAACAGCCCGTGTCAAAAGTCCTGGCAGGCTGAAGCCCGCCCCACTGGGTGCCGCAAGTTGTTGATCCATAGACGTGGCACAGTGCGCCTTCGCCTGCGAACCCGGCGTTACCGGACTTTTGTCGCGGGCTGCTAAGACTCTTTGGCCAGCCGGTGATAGCGGTCCTGAAGGAAGTGTCGATCGAGTCTCTCGTCGATATTAAACTCCGGCTTGATGCACTTGATTTCAAAGAAGTCCACCGGAAAGACGTATTCACTCCAATTCTCGATGCGCGCCAACCCAGTCAGCTCTTGGAATTCGTTGGAAATGGCCAGGTCCTCGAACTGCGCCAAGTCGAGATCGATGGTTTTCAGAGTAGCTAAAATGAATCCCTTACCCCGCAGATCGTCCAGCACTGCGTTCAGGCTGCCAACATCGTAGCGATACGCCTGATTGATTTTGCGAATTTCTCGATCGATCCGCTCTTGGTGTTCCGGCCGCACCGGGATCCTCCGGAAAAGATCTTTAATGTACAGTATTCCCCCAGGCTTCAACATCTCCCAGCATGAGTCAATCAGGTGTTTCTTAGCTGTTGAATGCCCAAAGGACTCCAGAAAGTACACGACGTCATAGGCCCCTGGGATGAAACAATCCGCGAGCTTATGATAATCGCCGTGAACGACTCTGACTGTCTCAGAAAGATTCGCGGCCGCGATCTTCTCTCGGGCCATTTCGTATTGTTTTTTCGAAATCGTGACAGCGTCGACATGAACATGGGCGTGCGTGGCAAAATGAATCGCGGGGACCGCGATACCGCAACCCGCGTCTAATACGCGCTGGCCGGGCTGAAGCCCAATACTCCTGATCTGGTAGTTCAGAAGATCGGTGACGTCTTTGGTTCGGAAGGCTTGGATCACTTCGCCATACACCTTCAGGAACTTGTCGTGATAAGCGTCGTAGAACTGTCCGACGCCGTTGGCATGCCTGTCGTCATAGCTTCCTGCGGCGGCCGGCGCCGTCTTCTGTATATTGCTTCGCTCTGCCAACGCGGACAGTCTCAGCTTAATTTCGTTCCTGATGTTCTGGATGGTATAAGTTTCCCAGAAGCTGCGGTTATCTGGATCGCTCTGCATTATAGATTCCCCACGGCGGGAAGTGCTTGTCGACGCCGCTAGAATAAGCCTTGACGCTGAGATATCACGGGGATACTATAATACATAACTATGGCGCACTATCCGAGTAAGTTGCGCTTGATCCCCCTAGTATCAATCTGCCTTCTTGTCTTGCCGTTGAGCGCGTGCCGCCGTCAGGCCAGCAAGGCCCGGAGTGAAGGAGAGAAAATTGACCTGGGCCAGAACGTCACGGTGACCGGCCGACCCGAAGACGTTGTATTTAAGGATTTTGCGAAAAACTGGCGGCAGTTCATCAGAACCTCGCCCGAGCTCATGTCACCGGTAGTCGTCAAACCAAAACGGGAACCAACGCCTCCGCCCCCCGTGGTTTTCGCCGAATGTGTGTTTTCTGCCGATGCCAAAGGTTATGTACCGCAGATTACCATTACATGGAATGGGACCAGCCAGGCCCCCGAGGCACCCGTCCGGATTCAGGAACAAGCGGCGGTACCGACGATGCGCTTCGACCTTGCCCTGCAGCACAACGCATTTGAACGAAATTTGTTTTCCGCAGCCCTCTCAACCGACAAGCTCAAACGTTTTAGTCTTCCATCAAACAGTGGCCTAGTGAACAATCCTGAGGCTGTGATGTTGACGGGACCTGGTTTGTTTCCGAAACTTATGGATTTCAGAACCGAGAACCTGCAGGATGCTACAACCAATAGCCGATTTAGCAAACAGACCATAATTCTGAGAGACTTGAGCCCCGGACTGTCTTACACACTTCGCGCGAGTCACCTCGGCAATAACGAATGGGATGAAGATCGGCAGTTTGTGTTTCTGCCGCCCGTGTGTCCGGGTTCATTTTAGAAAAAAACGCTCATATGCCACGACCACCAACAATCGCAGGAAGACCCAGCAATAGGTTGGCATTCCAGTTGGCGATTTTGGCAGCGATTTCCGGTTCAGCTTTTGGACAGATCACGGCTACCTGGTATGACATCAATCCATCCCAATCCAACGACAGCAGTAACGGCGGTAGCAGCGGCCGGGTCAATCACGTGGGGGCCGCCAGTGACCTGAGCAAGGTATACGCAGCCACTGAATGGGGAGGGCTGTACCAAAGTTTTGATCAAGGCAACACCTGGGTGAAGATCAACACTTTCTCCCCTTCCGCTACCTGGGATGTCAAAGTCGACCCTACGAACAGTCAACTCGTGTATGCTACTTCATTTTACGACGGCCGTGTGAATCCGCAATCGGGAATCAGCGTCAGTAACAATGCCGGCGCCACTTGGACGGCCGTGAGCGTTCTGAAGCTGAACACGCTGACCTGCGGTACCAACGGTGTAGCGATCCCCCAGCGAATAACTCAACCGTCCGCTTGGCAGATTGCGATTAACCCAAACAATACCAAGACGGTGTTTGTCGGCACCAGCTGTGGGTTGGCCCGTTCGCTGGACAGCGGAGGCAGTTGGACTTTTATCGATCCGTCGCCTTCCGACGGCTTGGCGGAACAAGTCTATGCGGTGCTCGCGCAGGGGCGTGAGACCGTTGATGTGATCACCGACAACGGGCATTTTCGCTCCACGAACAATGGAGGTAGTTGGTCGGCCATACCGTCTGCACCCGGCCCTGTTGCTGGAAACACTGGTCCAGGAAGCTCGATAGCAGCTTCGCCGGCCGAGAGCTACGTCCTGTTGGCGGCCGATACGGCAGGCAATATCTTTGAATCCGACAACGGCGGCACCACGTGGCCAACGTCCCTAACCTTACCTCTTCTGCCGGGCGGCTTATCGGATGTGCAGGGCCGAATCCCGTTCGTCAAGACCAATCAAACGTCAACCTCCAATCAATTCGACGTATGGTATGGTGACATCAATCTTTTCAAAACAACCGCTACTACGCCTCCCAACCCAGCTCAAGGCGGGTCGCCCCGCACGCCCCTGAACAGTTGGAGCAACGAGCAGGACGGCGGGCATTGGGATGTAGGAGATGTCCTGTTCAATCCAAGGTTCGCGGCCGGCGCATGCCCGTCCTTTTACACGGCTGATGGCGGGGTGTATCGAAACACTAACCCAAACAATCCCGGATGCCAAAGCCCCAGTTGGCAACAGCCGACGATCACCCCGCACGCGACTTGGGTCTGGAGTTTCGATGGCGTCCGGCGCTCTCCCGGACAGCATAACCTCGTTTACGGATTGCAGGACAACGGTGGCTATGCAGCCACCAACGCAGCGGAAGGGCACAATCCCCCTCCTGCCAACTGGAACAACTACATCTGCTGTGACGTCATGGACAATACCGAAGGAGCGGGCCAGATTTTATCCCTGGAGGGTTTCTATTCGGGTGCACGGGCTTTCCAGTTGACCATCAGAAACCAGGACGGCTCAAACGGCAACCAAATCCCCAACTATCCGTCTGCTCAGGGGATGCCTGCGTTTATCAACGGGAGAGAGGATGCTCCTTTCGGAAGCACCGGCTATGTCGTCAACTTGCAAGACGGCGTGTATTTCACGAATAACATCCTCAACAATCCCATTGGGTGGACAGCGTTGAATGCGCCTACCGCGGCCACTTCGAGTGCGGGGAATGTGAAGATCGCGAATCTGGGAGGTAAGCCCAACGTCTTCTATCACACCGGCAATGGCGATCCAGAATCTCAAGGTGTCATCTTCAGATCGACGCTAGTTGGCTCAATCCGATCGCCGGGCAGCAACTGGGTTCAGATGCCTTTGCCGCCGAACATCGGATCGGTGACCGCTTACGATATAGACCCGACCGACGGAAACCATGCCATCGTTTCCGGTATTAACAATATCTCCAACAACTTCGAGATCTGGATCACACCGAACTTCGGAGCAAACTGGACTCACCTTACTAACCTCGAAAACCTCATGCTGCAGTCTGGCCCTGCCGGAGGTGGGGTCTTCATCAATCAGGCCAGCCAAGGTAGAACAACGGGGTTCCTCAGCTTCGGCACCTACTGGCAACCCTCCCTGTTTAAGTTTGATCCACTCGATCCGACCACGATTGTGGCTGGCGCCATTGATGCGGGCGTGTTCATCTCGGTGAATAACGGTAGCAACTGGCAGTTGGTTTCCACCCCCGTAAACCCAACGTCGACTTCTCCCAATGTCACCAGTCCCGTCTTTGCGTATTTCAGCCCCGGACGATTCACCGCCAGCAGCACTGCTTTCGATGTATGGGTGGGAACCAGGGGTTCGGGAATAAGGAAAGTGGTGCTGGAGACTCCTTCCCGCTGACAATTGGGAATTGCCGCAGGCCGACGGTGATCCCGCTCGATTTACAGCATTTGGTGGTAATCTGAAGCGGTTTGGCGATGCCAACTCGAAGGAACGCCCGTCGGCAGCTTGGTCCCCTGTTCTTCGCAATTCTCGTGTTCCTGTTGGCCTCCCTTCAATATCTCAACACCGTGTCCTATGACTATGCCTGGGACGACAAGCTGGTTATTACGGCCAATGACTACACGACGAAGGGAATTAAAGGCTTGCCCGACATCTTCACGAAACGGGTAAGCGTTCCCTTTAAGAGCGAATATCGTCCGATACCACAGGCCCTGTTTGCCATTGAGTACGACTTGTCGGGCGGAAGCCCTCACGCCGGGCACGCCTTCAATATCCTGTGGTACGCACTGACCTGTGTAATGGTCTTCGCGTTCACCCGTTTTGTATTCTTTCGGCTTGACATCCTATTTGCATTTCTGGTCGCAGTACTGTTCGTAGTTCACCCGCTTCACGTCGAGGTGGTGGCTAACATCAAGGGCCGCGATGAGATTCTCGCCCTTTTCTTTGGTCTATCTTCCGTCATGCTTCTGGTTAGAGCCTTCGAGCAAGGACGTTGGACGCTTTTGATAGCTGGAGCATCGTGTTTTCTTGCCGCATGCCTATCCAAAAGCAATGCGGTCACTCTGCTTCCGCTGGTGCCTCTAGTGGCCTGGTATCGCTCGAAAGACTTCAAGGTAAGCCGCCGCCTTGCGGTAAGCATCGGGGCCATCGCGGTCTGCACCCTGGCGCTTGTGTTCCTGATCAGACACCTACAGAACACCGTCTCCAACGATGCGGCGCTGTACTTAAATTCCACGGTCTTGAACAACGTCTTTCTGTGGTCGGCACACACCGACACCATCGTGCCCACGGCTTTAGTGATCATTGCCAGATACGCACGGTTGTTTCTGTATCCTCATCCCCTAATTCACCTGTACGGCTACAACCAAGTCTCGTTGAACACGTGGGGAGATTATGCTACCTGGCTCGTAATAACTGCTTTGGTGGGGCTGGCGATTCTGTTGCTGAGGACGTGGCGCCGGAAGCTCCCCTTGGCCTTCGGCGTATTGTGGTTTGCCGCTACATACTCGGTGTACTCCAACTTGTGGTTCTTCGCTCCGGACACCATGGCGGATCGCTACATGTTTGTGCCGTCCGTGGGATTGGCGATCTTGGCCGTATACGGGGTCTTCAGGTTAGCCTCTCTTGATTTAGAGGCGGCGGTGGTGAGCGGCGCCCGGACAAAGACCATCCTGCTCCTGTTTTCCGTGATTTTGGCGGGCTATTTCGTGCGCACCGTGGTCGGTAATCGAGATTGGCAGAATGACTCAACGCTCATTCACAATCGGATACGGTATATGGAGAACAACGCCGCTGCCCAGGCCATCTATGGACATACTCTGGACAGGGAGAGCGCGGAGGTGATCCCTCCCGGGATGAAACGGGAGAGAAAAGCGGCTGCGATGCGGGCCTTCACTCAGGCGATTAGAATTTACCCGGATTTTCAGGCCGCCTGGGTAGCAATCGGAAAACTATTTGCCGAGCAGGGCATCTACGACAAAGCAGAACTGTCGTTTCTCAAAGCACAGCGCCTGGAGCCTCTCAGCTCGGACGCCTACTTTTGCTTGGGAACTTTGTATCTGATGGAGCAGGATCTGGATCTAGCCACACCCTATCTTGAAAAAGCCGTTCTTCTGGATCCAAAGAAGGAAGAAGCGTACGTCATGCTGGGAAAGGCGTACCTACAGTCCAACAATCTTGACAACCTGGGTGCGATGACCAAGACCGCCCGGGAATGGTTCCCGCAAAATGCCGCCGTGGAGGCGCTCCAGGCGACTTATTACTTTCGCAAGCAGGATTACCGGCAGGCCTTCGAATTGGCCAGGGGGGTGATCGCAAACGACCCTCAAAACATCCTGGCTCTTACAATCCTCTCGTCGCCGATGTCCCAGGAGTTTGCGAAGAAATGACGTGCCGTCACGATGGCTGAAAAGGTTCACATTGCTCACCTGATCAACCCAGTCGGCCTTCCGCCAGACAACCAGCTAGCGCGCACGCAGCCCCTTACATTTGAGTCGATGCGGCGGGCGGCTGAGCAGGCGGACGCAGTGGCAAGGATCGACTTGCTGAGCACACAGTATCCGGAAGACCACGCCATCATACCGGCATTCTTCACGCGAACGCCTGATCTGGAACGGTCCGTCGCCGATCTACACCCTTTCACCGTCCGGCGTAAGCTGCCCCTAATCTGCGATCTGGTAGAGCGGCTATATGCGGCCTCCGACGCACCGTATCTCATTTACACCAATGCAGACATCATCCTGCATCCGTCCTTCTATCAGGAGGTAGCGAATCGGATACGGACGGGGCTGGATGCTTTCATCATCAATCGCCGCCGGGTCCCCGGTCATTACAGCACTGTCGAAGACTTGGCGGAGATTTACACGCTGCGTGGAGCGCCCCATCCGGGGTTCGATTGCTTCGTCTTTCATCGAACACTATACCCGAAATTTCAGTTAGGCCGCGTGTGCGTCGGCATTCCCTTTATCGAAATGCTGTTTGCTCAGAATCTGTTCTGCCATGCTCAACGTTTCGCGTTGTTCGATCGCGAAATCCTGACGTTCCACGTAGGAATGGAGATCTTCAAGAGGCGAGACAGGGAATACCTGAGCTTCAACAAAACCGAATTCTGGCGAGCCATTGGCATCCTGCTACCGAACTTAGACAGCCGGAAGTTTCCCTGGGGTGGGCGAAACTTCTTGTACCGCATGATCCGCTGGGGCCTGCATCCGGCGATTCCGATTCGTCTGGCGCTGATGCTCGAACCCAGGCGCTGGCGACCCACCCTCGCCGGTTTAACGTAACTGGAGCCGGAAATCCGCAAGGAGCGAGGTCCCATCCGGCTCCAGGCGCCGTGCCAGCCAAGGGCCTGGTGCGACCAGTGACGCAGCCGTGCCGTGAAGCGCCGCCGCAGCTTTGTGGAACGCATCAGTACACTTGAAAAAACGTTCGGCAGTGACGCGCGCGCGAACAAAACCGTCAGTCTCTTCACGGAATATCTGATAGCCCAGTTGCTGGTTGAATCGTACGATTTTGGGAAGGGCGGCGCTGTACTGGGCTTCTAGCGATTGAAGGTGCAGCACCAGGAAGGCGAAGTCCATCAAGGCTAGCGTCGCCTGCGCCGACACCGGACTTCCGATAAAGCTAGGGTCGCCCACGAAACCACCCGATTCCCCGCATTGTCGGAACCAGTCGATGCCTTTGACATGAAAGAGGGCGAACGGCACATCCTCGACACGGGCGACGAAAAACCAGTTGTGCCGCGGGTTCAAACGGGCGAACCATCGTACCTGGTCCGTGGCGCGAATAATGGTTTGGTATCGCATATAGGGGCGCACCCAGTCGCTGTTGCGCCATTGGCGCACTAGTTCGAGATGGCTGTGCTCCAGTCTCTCTAGGATGATGCCGAACCTAGCGAAACGCATCAGATCTCGGCCTTGATCGTAAACGCCGGCTCCCCCGAGCCCATGGTGTGGATACGGGAAATGTACTCGCCAAGAATGCCGACGCTCAAGAGGATCAGACCCGAGGAAAAGGTGGTGGTGACGATCAAGGCGGAAAAGCCCATTTGTGCGCCCACCGTGATTTTCTGCACCAAATAGTACAGGCCTAATCCGAATGAGATTAGCGCCGAGAGGAGCCCCAATCCGGTCATCAGGCGCAGCGGCAGCTTGCTGTAGGTGATCAACAGGGTCCAAGCGATGGTGAAGAGCGCGGGAAATGAGTAGCTCGACCGGCCAGAATCGCGCGTGCCATGCTCGACAGTCACCGACGTGATGTCCGACGTTTGCCAAGCTAACACCGGGTCAACCAGTATCCACGGGCCTGGGCGTCCGGACAATGATCGTAGAATCTCCGCGCGGATCAACCGAAACGAAGAGCCTTCCGGAAAGCTCGGTGCCACTCGCCGGAGCAACACTCGAAAGAGCCGCGTCCCAACGCGATGTATCAGCCGATGACGAAGCGTGGCGTACACGCCATAGACTACGTCCGATTGCCGGAGTTGAGCATGCTGCCAAAGCTTGATGATTTCCCGCGGGTGCGGCTGCAGATCGTCATCGATCGTCACCACCCAGTGCCCCCGGGCCTCCATCAAACCGCAGTAAGTAGCGGCTTGCTGACCTGAGTTTCGCGCCAGGCGAAAGCCGCGGACCAGGTCGCCGTGTTGGCTTTTCAATTCACGGATGATCCGCCACGATTGGTCGATGCTGCCGTCGTCGACGAACACTGTCTCGTAACGCACATTCATGGACGCCATAACATCCTGGATGCCTGAGAACAGCTTTTCCAGCGTGCTGGCGCTGTTGAAAACGGGAACAACTACCGAAAAATCAAGCTTGGGTTCCATGTGGTTCGCTAATTTCGAGTAGCTTGGGGCACAAGACTGAATCCGCGTTGATAAGCGCGCTACCCCACGAGAAGCCCGCCCCGAAACCGGAAAGGAGAAGTTTCTTCGAGCTGTGGCCCAGTACCTCGCCCAGCCGGTGGCAGATGGTGACAGGTATCGTGGCCGAGCTTGTGTTGCCGTACTCGAACAGCGATTCCGGGGCCCTGTCCGAGGAAATCCCGAGCTTCTTCAATAGTGTTTCATTCAGGATGCGATTCGCCTGGTGGAACACAAAGTAGTCCGGGGTTTCGAAAGTGCAGTTTGCAAAGGTCAGAAGCTCCTGAATGCTGGAGCTAACATACTTCAAAGAGTAATGCAGGACGTCCAGGCCGCGCATCGTAAGGTGGATGGGAGCGCACGGAACGTTGGGCTCGTCTTCGTTCACGACAAGGCCGTTTGTAGTGAACGGCTGTCGCGCACCCCCGCCTCGCACCTGAATGATATCTGCACCCTTGCCTTCGCTTCCGAGATTGAAATGAATCGCCTCCGCTTGCGGGGCTTGTTCCAGCAGGGTGGCTGAGCCGGCATCGGAGAAGATGGGGAACGTGCCCCTATCCTTGGAGGATAGGACGCGGGTGATTGTGTCGCCAACCAGAAGAAGACCTCTGTCAATATGCGTCGCGTTCATGAGGCTAGCCAGAGAAGCCAGTCCGTATACATAGCCGGCGCAACCCTGATTCAGATCGACCAGGTAAGTGGAAGACGGCAGACCGAGCCGGTGCTGGGCCAGCATGCTGTTTCCCGGAAGAGGGTAATCGGGCGTTTGCGTCACAAATACAAGCACCCCGATCTCTGCCGGCCGCAGACCCAATTGTTCGAGAATATGCTGCGCGGCTGCAACGCAAAGATCTGAAGCGCAGATCGCCGGCGGCGCCACCCTTCGAGTTTTGATGCCGACAGCTTGAACGAAGTCCCTGCCGTGGGGATCGTTCAACAGATCCAAATCTTCGTTGCATACTTCGTGAACGGGCACTGCGGCCGATACCGCCTTTAGATGAAGACCCGGAATCGAGAAAAGGGCCATCATCGACCCATTCTCTGGATCACGACGTTGTACAAACTCTGGATGTTCTCCGCCCCTAGGAATTCGTCCGCGGAAATGGTAACACCATAGTCCCACTCGAAACTGGCGGCAACGATCAACGCCTGCAAAGAGGTCCAGTCCGGCAAATCGCGAAATCGCGTTTGGGTGTCCAGCCCTCCAGGAATGGGGCTATCGAAGTGACGCTCGATGTTGTGTATAAAAGTCCGGACATCGACGGCATCTCTGTCCATCCGGCACCCCTTTCGGTGTATGCCTAAAGTGATCTAGTTGCATCATTATGAGATGCAGTATGCGGCGCTGTCAAGGCGGACAGCGGCAGTGCGGCAGGCGGACGACGGCAGCCTCGCCGTCTGTGTCCCACCAGCCTGCCCGGTTCTCTTGCTCTGCATACGATGAGGCAGCTTTTTGCATAAGCACTAAGAGCAGTAAACGTCTCGAAAATCGTGCTGGTTCTGCTAGAGACTCTGAATCATATGTTTCATCACGTTGCCTCGCGTATTAGGCCGAATGCAGCGAATCAACCGGGCTCCGATAATTCTATCAGCAGCCTTCCGGTCGGCTAGGTGGAGCCTTGCAAGCCCAAGATTTTCGAGGCAGCCTGATTGGAACGGTCACCGATACCGGCGGCGCCCGGATCGGCGACTCGATCATACAAGTTCGATCCCACGAGTCAACCCTTGAGCGCCAAAGCATCAGCGAGAATCATGGGCAGCTTCGCTCGGGCGACCTGCTGCCGGGGATTTATTGCTTGACGGTGAGTGCTGCGGGCTTCACGGAGGCTCGCTCGGAGGTCACAATCATTGTCAGCTCTGGGCGCGAGATCTCGGTTACTCTGTATCCGGCATCTATGCCGCAGGCGGTGAACGTGGTGGCCCAGGCCTCTTCGATTACTACTCAAGTCATAGACACTTCGGCGCTTGGCAAGAATGACCCAGTAGCGTGCGTCTGACGTGACCCAGGCCGAGAACGGGACTGGGATCGGGAACCAGATGCAGAGGGCCATCATCCACGCCGAAGGCGTGTTCCTTGGCGGGAGCGGAGGAGCAGGCGGTTTCATCCACGCCGAAGGCGTGCGGGTTGGTTTCCATCATCCGTGCCCAAGGCCGCACCGAAGAGCGGGCCTACCGTGTTGGCGCGATGCGTTCGAGCTTGTGGCGGAGATATTGGAAGTAATCCGGGCTGACGCGCAAGCCGAGCACTTCCTCGATCACAGGAAGCAAATAAGCCAGCGAACGAATCATTCCCCGTGGCGGGGCATCGGCAGCTCGCATCAGGCGGCGCGTCGCCGCTAGCACGAACGCGTTTTCGATCACGCTCACGGAGATGCCGCGTTGATAGAGTCGCACGGCCAGCACTCGGTCCGCACGGCGCACAGCCCCCATCGTACCCGGCGTTTTGCGATACGCTTCCAGAACTCGGCGAATATATTCTTCCTGGCTGGCGCCGTCGTCCATGAGGATGACCTCAACCTTGCAAATCGCGCAGCGATGGACCGTCGATCGTTACCGTGTGGCAGTAGTGTCGCAGACGACTTAGTAGCGCCTCCACCATTGGCCGGGTGCCCAAAAGTTCAGCCACTCGTCATAGACGAGATTCGTAGTGACGATGGTGGAATGCTGGCGGTAGCGCTCTTCCATCAGCTTGAAAAAGATGTTCGACTGCTCCGGTTTCAGATTCACGTAACCTAGCTCGTCGATTAGAAGGACATCCAGACGGCGTATAGCCAAAAAATTCATGCTGCCGGCCGGTAGTAATACCTGAGAAGGCCGCCGAGTCTCTGCAGGGATTCGATCGATGGTCCATACGACGTCGGCAGCTGGTCGCCCTTCGGAAATAGAAGAATGTTCCCTTTCCCCTGGTGATTGCGTTCAAAGAGATAATGCTCCTGGAATTGGTTTAGCGCTCTCGTCAATGAACCTTCGCCGAACAGGATCAGCTTGGACAGGCATTCCTCCCTAACCGATCGCACCCAGCGTTCGGCAAAAGCATTCAGGTTTGGACTACGCGCTGGAAGTCGCAGGCACTTCGCACCTCCTGCCGCCAGCGTCTCCCGGAACTCCTTGCAAAACTTAGTATCGCGGTCGTGCAGAAGATACCGTTGTTGGCGCAGAGATCCCGACGTCTCGTCGATCGCGTTGCGGCCCATTTGCGCCATCCACTCTCCGGTGGGATGCCGAGTGATACCGGCCAAGCTTACACGCCGGGTCTCCAGATACAGGAAGAACAGAACGTAGTAAGTGACCAGACCTCGCCACGTCAGCACCTCGACGGTGAAGAAGTCGGCACCGGTCAACACCGCCATATGCGCTGCGATGAAGTCTTTCCAGGTCGTGTTTCCGCTCCGTTTCCGTGCCGGCGGAATCCCGTGCCGGCGAAGAATGTTGCCCACGGTCTGATCCGAGAGTTTCTGCCCAAGGTTGGAAAGGGCTCCCACGATCCGGTCGTAACCCCAACTCGGATTCTCTCGCGCCATCCGCACTACCAGTTCGCTCAGCTCATGCCCGATCGGAGGCCTCCCGGGATAGGCGCGACATCTTGACCCGTCAAACTTCCGCCCGATCAGGCGTCGGTACCATCCCAGAATTGTCTCCGGTTTCACCACGCAGGACTTGCTCCAGCGCCTTTCGGCCGAGCCGTTTCCCGATCTCCGCCAGCGTACATCTCTGCGGATCGGTCAACCACAGTCGCTTGGGCAGCTGCGCTCGCAGAATGCGGTTCTCCGCTGCCAGGTACTCGTTCTGCAGTAACAGCTGTTGGTTTACTAGCCCCGTCACGTACGCCAGCAGTCGCGCCCACTCGTTGGTCTTCATGCAGACTGTTCATCATCGCAGGTCCAACGTTATCAAAGGGTTCGAGTATTTTGACCAAACGGGAACCATTGAAACTGCTGTGCTTGAAATCGCCTAAACGATCCGCCGTGAACCCTAAATTCTTGATTTACAAAGTAGCGCTGATTTGGGAAATTGACCGTCGCTTGAAAATAAAAACGATAGCGTTTTTATTGGCCTCGTTCTGGCGATAGAGGTTATAGCGTTTTCACTCTGAACCGCCAGCAAGTTTCCAACAGCGTTCAAAACAGCGTTCGCGCTTGACTCGGTGCTACGGCTTCTTCTTCCGAAGTCCGTCGGAAGAAAACTGTCGACCTCGTCATCTGAAAAGGTGAAGTGACCGCTTTTGAGAGTTTGTTCCGCTGCGGCGTAGGCCGCAGGAGATGTGTCGGGCACAAACTTGTAAGGCGTGTTTGTTAGCGCCGGTTCAAAACAACCGCAGTTTCGCCGGTTTTGACGCCGTTTTGCGACCCCCATAGTGCACCGGTGTTGGCGCCGGCAAACACCAGTGCGCAGACCGGCCGCGAGGAGATGCGCCGCCCGTCGGAAGATCGAGTTTGGGAATTTTACGTCAGCGCAAGCGTAATCCTCCCACGCCATCGGCAGGAATGGGAAACGTGGAAATCCGGGCGATGCCTGATGCCCAGATCTGCGCCGAAGACAACAAGGAGGCGTCTGCCGGTACTGTAGCGTACGCCCGATGGTTATGGGCCAGGTCGAACCGGGTCATCTGAGCGTTAGCGAATCGTACAGTCGGCATTGCGCGTTTGCTGCCACGGTCGAGATCATAGGCTCGGGGAAGCGAGCGGACTCCATCCACACGGGCAACGAACATTTGGCGCTGGCCGAATCGTACCTCGACAAGCGAGCCAAGCAGAATTTAGAAACTGTTTTAGAGTGCATACCGCATCCTCGCCGATGGCTGGTTTTTTATTGACTACAAAACCGGCGGAGGTGCGGCCGTTTTATACCGGTGCTGACACCGTGTTCAGCTCCTGTGTGATCATCTCAAGTCGGTGCTGCAACCTCTTGGGACAGGCACCGGGATTTTGGCGGTTTGTGATGAGCAGGAGAAGCTGTTCGCGGAGCCAAAGCAGTTCCTTGGCTGCAACGCGGTGGCGCGCTTCCTTGCCGGCTGGATCAAAGTTGCTCTGCCAGATGGGAAAACATACGGTCGCCGCGGCGGATAGCGCGGTGGCGACCAGCGCCCACATGGGCTTCAGGGATGCGGAAATCACGGCGAGGACTGTGGTGATCCCCGTGAGGGCGATATTAACCGGTTCATCCTGCAAACCTGGTCGCTCCAAATCCCCCGTTCTTTTTCGGGGGTCTTGTGGGTATAGACGACGCGGCCGTGACGGAATCTGACCGATGCCGTCGATGGAATCTTGGCTGGCAAGCGCTCCCCGATTCATGACCGCGATCCTCTGTTCACGGTTGAATTCCTGAATATGACTGGGGGACTCGGGGTGCAGTCGGTGAAAACTGCCCCCGCGGTTTGTTGATGTTCTCACCGCCGGGCAAGGCCTCCATGGGTTTCATGGATGGCCGCCATCGCGTCACTTCGAGAGGTTTTGCTCGTTCGCTTTTCACCTTAACAAAAATCGGACTCGTTTCCACAGCTCCACGATCTCGTTCTCCGCTCCAGGACGTGCTCGCGGCTGTTTCAGCGCCCCGCACTTTCCACTTTCATCCGGCAATATTCCTCAGAACATATGCTCTCGAAGAACCGATACTGTCTGAGTAAGGCCCTGCCTCTCCAGCGTTTCCAAATACTCTGCCACCGTCTTGGGAGGATTCTTAAGGTTCAGGCGATGATTCTGCGCCGCTGCCACCACAGCGCCAGGTGCGAGGTCCAGGAGATGAAGGACGAATTCATCTGGGTGTTGCACTTCAACTCCAAACGGTCCGATGGTGTCAGACGGAAAATCCCGCAGGTTCATCGTAACGATGACATCTGCATGGCCACGGATAGCGGCCGCCAGCACGTGCCTATCGTCTGGATCGGGGAGCTGTAAACCGGGAATCAGATCCTCGTAGCCGGTTACGAGCGCATCGACAGCGTGCTTGTCCATTAGCGTGCGAGTGCGTTCCAGCTTGTCGCGTGTGAGGTCGGGCCGCTTCTTAAGCAGATTGGAAATCCACTCCTCATGAACGTCCGCCGACCACTTAGCGCGAAACAACCCTATGAGCGCCAGGTGCATGAGCAGGTTCCGAAGCTCCGCAGGATAAAGCACGTTGGCGTCGCAGAAGGCGGTGAACCCGGCCACCGTGTTTAGATTCCCAATTCCTGGTCGTAGGCCGCCAGTTCCGCAAGCGCAGCCCGTCGATCGGCATCAACGCGGCGCTTGTACGCCATCAGCCCTTCAAATCGAACGCGCCGATGCGTACCTACGCGGCGGAATTCGATTTTCCCCTCGTCGAGAAGCTGGATCAGGGAAGGCCGAGAGATATTCAACATGTCCGCCGCTTCTTGTGTGGTGAGTTCGGCGTGTACCGGGATCAGCGTAACGGCATTCCCCCGCGCCATCTCCTCAAGTATATGAATGAGCATCCGTACCGCAGAGGCCGGAATCTTTACTGTTCCTTTTGCCGGATCGTCGAGCATGCGAAGCTGGAGTGGCTCTGCCGTCTCCACTCGTGAAGCGAGAACCCGGCTCGTTTCCTTGGCAAGTATCGCTTCAGCCTCAGAGGGAAGCGTTGGTGCTAGTGTTCCTTGTGCCATTTTTGCCCACTCCTTTGTTCACCCTGGATCCCACACTAGCATATAATCGAAGCAATCGCAAGTAATCGAATTGATCGAAAATATGGCCCCGCCCAATGCCATGACCCCTCTGGTCCGATGCGACCTTCGGATCGACACCCGCCTTCTTCGACAGACTGGTGTTGGTCTTTCGCAGGACCTGAAAAGTCGCCCAATCTAAGCCAACCTTGGCCAGCCTCGGCTTCATCGTACGACGCCAAAGGTTGTCGGCCGACAACGGTATGGCCAGGCTCTCGCTCGGGAAAACAAACGCCTCTGCGCTCGTATCCTGCGCCAGTTCCACCCACGCCTTCAACAACTCCGACGTCCCGTCCGAGATTGCTACCTCGCGTGTTTTGCCGTTCTTCGGGGTATCGAAGATGCGCTTGTACACGCGCTGCTCTACTCTTATCGCATCGTTCCGCACGGCCCTCCATCGGACAGCAAAGATCTCGCCCGGCCGCAGGCCTTCGAAAACCGCCAGCCGCGCGATCAACCGCTCCCGAAGGTCGAAGACCTCCAGATAGTCCATCACCTCCTCTTCCGTCAGGGGGCGCATCGCACGGCCTGGCCGACATTTCTTCGGAATCCTCAACTCGGCGGCCGGATTGCTGAGCACGAGCCCGTCCGAGACGGCAAGTTTGAAGATTGCATTCAGGAACCACCGCAAGTGCTTCACGACGCTGGAACCGAGTTCCAACGCGCTCCGGTCGAGAAAGTCCTGCAACTCATCGCGACGGACCGCATGAAGCAGTTGTTTCCCAAACTCCGAGCACAGATGCGCTTTCACGATCTGCTCCGAAGTTCCCTCGGTCGATTCCTTCCAACTTCGACGACAGAACGGAAGGTACACGCTTTCGACGAACTGCTCGAACGTGTAAACCGGCTTCGGTTCCCGCGCCACGCCTTTGTTGATGGGCTGGAGGATTGCCGACAAGATCGACTCGGCCTCTCCTTTGCTCATCTGTGAACAGCGACCCAGCACTTTGGACCGACGGCCACCACCTTCCCAATAACAGGCAACCCACACGCGATGACGCCCGTGTTTCCGAATTTGCAGGCTGCCTTTCTGAAAACGTTTTCGACGCAATTGTTTGCCTCTTTCCTGCGTCGAAGACGTTGACTCTTGGCACGCTCCAGATACTACCATTACCGGAACGACTCCTGTCCCGCGACCTCCAGCCACTCGTCAGCCCACTGGCGCTTGATCAAGATCCGCCGCCCCGCCCGGGCATGGCGCAACGGAGGCACGCCGGCCACCTTTCGGTTAATCACGTTCGACAGGTGCGCCTTCGAAATCTGCAAGTACTGGGCAGCTTGTTTGAGTGTCAATACTTGCGACTGCTCGTTCGCACCAGACACCCTGAGAATCGGTTGAACGCACGCGACAGCGTCGAGGTTCAACGGGCCTCCTCCAACGGATGCGCTGGAAACTGATGGGTTCACTTTTGTGACTGCCATTTCAACGGCCGTCGTTCGAAGGCCATGATGCCGCGGCGGACCGGATTATCTCCGTACCTTCTGCGTTCTTCCTCGATCAAGTCCCATCCGCGCAGGTTAGGGCTGATCGTGATGCCCGGCCTGAGTCGCAGATAACGCCTCGAGCCACTTCGGCAACTCCGGGCATCACCCGAGGAGGTGAGCCTTTCGGCCAAGGCCACTGAGATACGGCCGGCGGGCTCACCATCGGCCAGGCGCACAAGGATCCCGCTCGGATGGGCTCGGTTGTCGGACGGCGCCCTTCTCGTAGCCAGCCCCGCAGCCGGAGGGCCGGTCATCCGACCTCCGGGCGTACAGTCGATTGGGACTGGCGAAAATTAATTTGAAGCCGATGTTGCGAAGGCGCTTGGCTTCCGTCTGCAGGGCCTCGTGGATTCGATTCAGCTCATCCGGACCGAGCGTGCCATCACCAAGTTCGTATGTGCAGATTTTGAACCGGCTCACGCCAGACATGCGGGCTAACCTACTCTGTGACACCCCAATAGAGATCCGACTCTCTCGCAAAACCTCGGCAGCAGTTGTTGAATTTCCCATCTTGCTTGTCAGCGTGGCACACTCCCGCGTTGGCGCTCAATGTTGGCGCGTTGGCGAATTGTGCGCCAACGTTGGCGATTTTGGGGAGGTCTGAACGTAGCCTAAGGTTCCGACTCGCGCGCGGTGGGCAGCGTCGGAGGTTTGTTGTTTTTCAAGGCGTCTTCGATTCGCCGCTTCTTGTCTGATGTGGCTGGCAACAAACCCTTTTTCCATTTGCTTAGATCGGCCGGATCTACCCCGGGCGGTTCGTGCGAGAGACGCCTCGCAACACGCGCTATGCTCCTTAGTCCGTTCACAAACTGTTTGCAAACTGTTGCACATTGCAAAAAACGCAATCCGTCGCAATCCAGGCTGTCTCAGCCTAGGGGTCACCCGAAAATGACCGTCCCGCCCCACTCTCGCCATTTCCTTATCAAGTGAGGAGCAAATGCAGACCAAAAACTTCGCGAGGGCGGTGATGTGGTATGGTTGCGCAAATGTTTTGGCATCGCGGAGCCAGGCGCAACACTTTGTGAACAAAGTGCAACAGATTGTGAACTTCGCCGCCCGACAAGATGGGTCAAAGGCAACCAAAAATGCTTAGTGGAACATAAAGGGTTGTCTGACGCGTTGCTTGGCGTTTTCTTGTACCTGGTTGATGCCAGGTCAGTTGTATGCGTCCGACAACCATCGAAATCGTCTGCCATTCGTCCGACTCTCTGCATTTGTCTTCAAAATTGTGTCCCAAGATGCCTCCGCCATTCCCTTTCAAAGTGAGGGGGCAATAATGCCAAGACGAACGATCCGGTTGAGCGCCGATGCCGATGAACGACTTCAAGCGATGGCGAAGGTCCGGGGCGCAATGAGGACCTGCGATGGGCATAGCGGCGCCTGGGATTCCGGACGGCATGCGCGGCATCCATGGACGGTTCGCACGATGGCGGAAGTCGCATACCGGGCGGTTACCGATTCCGGACCGCGTAATATGATTGAATCCTGCCTGGCCGAAAAGGATCGACTGCGGCCGTGGTTGGGTGACATCCTGAAAGGCCCACATAATGGGTTCCGCAAGAGCAAAATCCGGACAAGTTTTTGGCCAGACACGAAGGTCGGGGAAAATGTTCCGGGCGGGACTGTGCGCCTATGTCTCGACGAATGACCAGCAGACTCTGGCGAGTAGAATCGTGTCATGCGGGAGGGCTTTCTCTACGGATTTAAGGAAGAGATCCGCTGTAACGTTCACTCGCTTCAGCAGTATTTATCCTTAGCGGCATTCTGCGCCGGAGGTCGCCTTCCAGCCTGCAGCGCGGCTCGACCTGATGAATGCCGTCGGAGGAATAATACTTGTTCAACGACGTGCTTCAGGATGTCGCTAATATGTCCGTGATAAAACTTCCGATTCTCGTCTTCATTGTGCAATCGGCGCTGGCGGCCACTTGCGCCGATCTGTCCTCGCTGCATCCGCCGAACACCGCCATCACACTGGCCCAGACAGTGGAGGCGGGTGCGCTCCCCATGACGGGACCCGGGCAGACGCCAAACATCTTTAAAACCCTGCCGGCCTTTTGTCGCGTGGCGGCGACGCTGATGCCGAGCCCGGATTCGGACATCAGAATCGAAGTCTGGCTGCCCGCGGAGAACTGGAACGGGAAATTTCAGGCGGTCGGGAACAGCGGATGGGGCGGGTACATCAGCTATCCCGCCATGGCACGGGCGCTCGCCCACGGCTACGCGACGGCCAGCACCGACGCGGGGCATGCGACGGAGGGGGCTTCGTTCGCAATGGGACATCCGGAGAAGCTGGTGGATTTCGGATCTTGCGCGGTACATGAAATGACGGTCGAGGCGAAGGCGCTGATTGCGGCGTTTTATTCACAGCCGGCCCGACATTCGTACTGGAACAGCTGTTCGACCGGGGGGCGCCAGGGCCTGATGGAGGCGCAGCGTTTTCCGGCGGACTTTGACGGCATCGTGGCGGGCGCGCCGGCGAATTACCTGTCGCATCTGCAGCCGTGGACGTTGTGGGTTCCGAAGGTGGTGCATGAGTCGGAGGGAAGCTTTCTCCCGCCGGCGAAACTTGCGGTGATCCATAAGGCCGTGATCAATGCGTGTGACGCGCTCGATGGCGTGAAGGACGGGGTGATTGAAGATCCGAGCCGATGTCATTTCGATCCCGGGGTCCTGAAGTGCGAGGGCGCGGATACAGCGGCGTGTCTGACCACGGCGGCCCAGTTCCCGACAAAGTTCCTCATATACGCGCCAACTCTCCGCGGCCTCCTTCGTGCCGGTTGCTGGCACGAGAGCCGGAACGTTCGCGGTAAGTGGAGTCAACGGCGAGGATTCAATCCAAGCGCTTGCGAACCAATTGAGCCACTGTGAGACCATCGCAGCCTCACCTTCGAACCCCAAGTTCAGGTGTCCGCCTCGCGTTGGGTCGCACCCAAGGTTCCGAGAGTTGCCGACCCAGAGGTACGATCGGCCGCTAGTAGGTTCCGAAAAACAAAGGGCTGACATCGGCGCTGCATTGCTCTCCAGGCTCGCATCGGCTGGATAAAGCCGGGCCGGAGGGCATACCTTAACGGCGAATGAGCACATCGCCCCGTTTGGCATATTTTGCAAGAAGAGTGGCGTCTTTTGCTAGTTACTCCCGTGCGTTTTTCGGCCAGAATGAAATTGTAGCCGGGTCCAGAGAGACTCGACGAAGTTGGGCAAAGATTGCTGAATGTCATAAGGGTAAACGCAAATGAACGAAAACGAAACCACA